>Ga0181538_10001970_pt1 | contig 22021 bp, 22 predicted proteins | sample PEATcosm2014_Bin_40_FD_119773 | JGI IMG/M metagenome (GOLD analysis project Ga0181538, IMG submission 119773) | Peatland microbial communities from MTU Mesocosm Facility, Houghton, MI, USA - PEATcosm2014_Bin23_30_metaG | ecosystem: Environmental > Terrestrial > Soil > Wetlands > Peat | place... | reverse complement strand
GCTGTGACGGCGGCCGAAAGGGCAAGCAAGGATCGAATCCCGCTGCAGGATTCGAGAACTTCAAGCGTGCAATTCGGGAGGAGAAGAAGATTGCCTTCGCGCATCGTGTGAACGCCCAAAGCGTTCAAACCGTAAGCGCCGACTCGCGAGGCAACGAGCTGCAATGGCAGCGTCAGCTGGTACAGAACCATCGCCGGCAACGGAACCATGAACAACAGGTAGGCCAAGGGGAACGCAACCAGACGGAGCATCTCTCTGCCGGCCAGGAAGACAACGATTCCGGAAAGCAGCAGGAGAAATGAAATTCGTGCAGTGAATCGTTCCGCACCAAGCGTTCCAGCGATGAGCAGGCCCATGGCCAACAACACAATCCAGAAACCGAGAATGCTCGGACGGTGACGCGCAGCGCTCCATCGTTTTTTCTCACGCCAGAGAATCCACGCCGAGATGAACGGCACAAGAAAGCAGTAGCCATAGTTTGGGTCGGTCCACCATTGCTGAACGAGCGCCTCCAGCACAGGTGCATACAAAAACAAAATGAAGCCCGCCATCGCCAGCGCGGCGAAATAATTGCCGGCAGCGGAGACGTCCATAGAAAGGCTGCCGCTGCGACCGCTTTGAAGCAGAGTTTGTCCCATCACGTTTCTGCCCGGTTCTGACCGGCGCAATAGCGGCTGTGGTAACTTGCGCAGTCTGGCTCGGAGGCCTCGTTCAGCACGACCCCGATGAGCTTCGGATCGTCCAAGATCGCCCGGCTTTTCTTGAGCTGCTTGATTGGCGTGACGCCCTCGCGCACAACGAACATCGTGCCGTCGACGAGGCTCGACCAAAGATTCACATCCACTACGGGGGAAATCGGCGGTGAGTCCACCACGACCCAATCAAAATTTCCCGAGATATCTGTGAAGGCTTGCTCGAATCGCTGCGAAGCCAGAATCTCCGAGGGCTGTGCGTAGGCGGTTCCTGCCGTGAGAACCCAAAGCGACGTGCCATGGATGCGGCGGATGTAGCTTGCCAGCTGGCTCGCGTAGCTCGACCACCAATCCGTGACGCCTTGCAACCGGCGCAAGCCGAAGGTTGCGGCAATCGCCGGACGGTGCAAGTCACCTTCTACCAGAAGTGTCCTGCAGCGCGCGTGCGCGGCGAGCGTCAGTGCGAGATTCGCGGCAACGACCGTCTTGCCTTCGCCGACCCCGCTGCTGGTGACCTGCAGCGAGCGCAATTGTTCTTTCGCACGCAAGCGGGTCAACCGATTGACGAGAGCACGGAATTTATCCGCGCCTAGCGTGCTGCGTCCCGTGAGCGCCACCAGGCGCGACTCGGGGGGCGCGTTCACCATCACCGATTCGCCACATGCAAACTCCGCGACGCGTTTCTCGCTCCCCTCACATTCTCTCAGTGTTTCGCAGAATATGCTGCCGGCCGTTTCGAGCGGCGCAGCTTTGATTCTCATTTTGCTGATGGCTTCGTAGAGACGGCTCACGGAACGCTCATCCCCTGTAAAGCGAACAGAGATTGCCCGCCAGAACCAGAGCAACGATCAGCGTCGCGGCGACGATTTCGATCCACGCTCTTGCGTGGGAAAATGCGTTCTCCCGAGGCGTGCTCAGGCGCGGGATCGCGACGAGTATGGGAGCGGGAACAATGTCGCTGAGATTTCCATCATGGCGAACGCGGGCATCAGTTAGCTCGCGGACAATCGCCAACCCCAGTCCGATGGCAAGGCCCACCACCAGGCCCGCGAGACTGATTCGCAGGCGGTTCGGCGAGGAAGGCCTTTGCGGGAGGCTCGGCGGATCGAGAATCTGAAGCCGCTCGCCGCCCTGTTTTTCTTGGAGGCTTGCTGCCAATTGAGATTGCATCTGCTTTTGCAGGAGGGAGTCGTAATTTTTCTTGGACTCTTCAAAGCCTGACGAAAGTTCATCGAGCGCCTGCTCGGTCGCGGGAGCCAGATTCAGCCTGCTCTCGTAAGTGGCGATCTGCGATTCCAGATCTCGCCCGCGCTGCAGATCATTCTGGATCTCCAGCGCGTTAGCCTTGAGCTGGCTTTGAGCCTGCATAATGGAGGGGGGCGTGAGTTGCTGCCCATCCGTCGTCGAGGCCGGTGCAAAGGCTTCGCTGCTCTGTGCGCGCTCTTCTGGCTCTGTGGCACCTGTTTGGCTGCTGAGGCGTTTCTTCAGCTCCTCGGTTTTTGCGATTTCTTGCTTCACCAGGCTGATGTCCGGATAGTCTTCCGTGTACTCTGAACGCAAGGCCTCCAGTTTGAGCCGTAAGTCCATCAGTTGCTTGTCGAGCGATTGGGCGGCCGGCCAATCCGGCGATCCGGCGGCGGCATTCGATTGCGCCGAGCGATATTCCTGCACCAGGGAGTCGAGGTAGAGCTTTTGTTGTCTGGCCGCGTCGAGCGCCCTTTGCAAGCTTTGTAATTCGGTTTGCAATTCGGCGAGGATCTGGATGTTGCCTTCCAACTGGCCGGGCAACTGCCCGAGGTGTTGTTCCTTGAACACGGCGATTTTCGCTTCCTGCGTAGTCACGTCTTCCCGCGCGCGAGCGAGTTCGTCATCCAGAAACGTAGAGGTTTCTTCCGAGCGCAGACGCTCGCCCATCGCATTTTCTGCGATGAAAAGGGACGTCACCTGCTCGTTCACTTCCCGGGAAATCTCACTCGATCCAGCAGAAGTCACAATCCTGAACGCGTTGTAAGCGCCTGGATGTCCCGACAATTCTATCGGTTCGACCTGGATGCTCTGGCGCATGCGGTCGACAGGATCTTCGACTCCAACGAGAATTCCCCAGGCGCCCGCGCGCGGAGAAAGCTGGAACTCGTCCATCATCTCGTGCAGTCGTGGCCGAGTGAGAATCTGTTCCGTTGTAGTTTGCAGCCAGTCCGGAAGATTGAAGGTCGCGTCGGGTGTGACGTATTGTTCCGGCACTTTCTGGCGATCCACTCCCAGCACGGACTCCGATTGATACTCGACGGGTAGCAGCCAGCTGATTGCCCACACGGTAGCCCAACAGAGGAAAAGCGGCAGAAGAATCCACCACCGCCGCCGAAGCAGGATGGTCCAATATTCCTCCCAAGTCGGAGTGGACCGCTCCTCAAATTCTTCAGTCATTTTTTTCCCGGCCGCCTGCGGAATCATTTGAATTGGGGAGCTTCGAGGTTTCTGCGGTTGCCGCATTGTAGGGTCGGCCTGAAACGGCCCCGCCGCTCAACGTCGCAGGTGGCGAAATCCGAATCTGATTTGGAGAGCGGTCCTGGCGAATCGCCATCCAGCCGAGAGCAACCAGCAATCCGGCCACCGCAAACACCTTGGAAATCAATCGGCTCGAGGGAGATGCGCTCGCCACCGGGAGCGATAGAGTGGGCCTCACTTCAAATTGCGTTTCTCGCGGCTCGAGGCTAGATGACTCGCTTTGCCTCTCCGGCAGGCCGAACTCCAAGTCCGACAGCACTTCCGCAATCATGTCGCGGTCGATTCTCTTGCTGTCGATCGCCAGCCCAAGCGACATCGCGCTAAAGCAAATATTGTTGATTTTGCGAGGAATTCCTGCACTTCTCTCGGCAATCAAAAGCTGCGCGCCTGGTGTGAAGAGCGCAACCCCTTTACGACCGGAGACCCAGAGTCGGTGCTCAATGTAGGCGTGGACTTCCTCCCGCGTGAACGGCTCCAAAGAAATGAAAAAGGAAATGCGCTGCCGGAATTGAGAGAGTGAGGGCCGCGCCAGCCGCTCGGCCAACTCGGGCTGCCCTGCCAGCACGATTTGCATCAGCTTCGTAGCCGGCGTCTCGAAATTCGAGAGCAGCCGCACCGACTCCAATACGACAGTGTCCAGCTTGTGGGCTTCGTCGATGACGAGAATGACTCGGCGGCCCGCTTCCATCTCTTCCACCAAGACTCTCCGTAGAGCGACGCGCATTTCATGCAGGTCTTTTCCGGCCGTTTCGATGCCCAAATCGCCTAGGAATGTGCGCATCAGGTCTCGTGAATCACCATCCGTCTGAAACACATAGGCAGTCCGCGCGCGGCCGCGCAGACGCTCGAGATACTGAAAAAGCAGGGATGTCTTTCCCATTCCCGGCTTTGCGATCAACGCCAGGAATCCGCGCTCGGTTTCGGTGCCATATTCAAGCGCCGCTAGCGCTTCGCGATGCTTCTGCCCTAAGTAGAGAAACCGCGGATCCGGGGTGACGCCGAAGGGTTGTTCGAAAAGGCCGTAATGCTCGATAAATCGAGCTGCCGCCGACTGCGCGCCTTCAAAGCTCGTGGACATTTCGTGCGGCACCGCAGCCTCTGCCCTTGCTGCTATTCCTTGACGAAGCTCGCTCATCCGGCGTTTTCCAGTTGCTTCACGCGGTGCGTCCGGGCGATCACACCGGCTCCAGGCCGTAGCCTTCAACCCGGAGCGAAAGTGAACGTTTCAGCAGCTCCACCGAAACGACGACACTCTGGTCGCGATTTTTCACCACAAGAATCCCCTCAATTCCATCTAGGGCACCTCCACGGAGCCGGACGCGGTTCCCGACCTCGAGAAACGGATGGAATCCAAAGGGAACGTCCTCTTCCAGAATTCTCTGGATGGCCTCGACTTGCTGGTTGGGAATGCTCGCGCCCCTCCCTTGGCCGCCGACGAAACCCAGCACGCCGGGCGTGCGCAAAATCCTGTCGCGGATCTGCCGCTGTTGAGAAATCCGCACAAAAACATAGCAGCTAAATAAAGGCACCTGGATCTGCATTCGGCGGTCGCTCCACTGATGCAACTGCTTCAGGAGCGGCAGAAACGTGGAGATTTGCTGTTCGCGAAAATGGCCCACGACTCTTTTTTCGTGGCGCGCAATCGTTTGAATTGCAAACCAGCATGTTTCCCCGACCGGCAGGATCGGTGCGGGTTCGACAACCGACTGGCAACTAGACACAGCTTCGCCCCCTCAGTCCCTTTCGTAATGCGGGAATGCGCTCGACTTCAATTCCAGGGCCTATCGATTCACTCTGCGACTCAAATCCGACACCGACACTCGCAAATTATCCCGTTCGCGTTCCTAACCCGGCCCGGCCGCGGGAAACCAGACATGCGACGCTTCGCCCGCAAAGCCAATGCGTTTCCCCGCCGTTGCTTTGTCGTCGACGCGCAGGACCACCAGCTTGCCTTTGATGCGCGTCTGCCCCTTGCCGGAGGGACGCGGCAAACTGAACTCCACTTTTAGAACCGCATCAACGGGAGGAGCAGCAGTCGAAAGCACGTAGGCGCCCGACGCGCTGATATCTCTTGTCAGTCCCTCTCCGCGAAGAAGCGGACCATTCTTCCCTCGCCACGTGAAGAGAACGGGAACGCTCAATGGGTAGCGAGTAAGCTTTCGGCGTTCCATCGTCTTCTCCACCATGTGAAATTCACTTTCGGATTCACATTCCAAAACATTTGCTCATCGTCGGGAACGAAAGAATAAAAAGTCATGCACACTGCCGCAAGGGACCAAAACTCTCTCCTCCGTGGGACGTGCGACTTCATTGGCGGGTCCTGATTCTGTGACTGGCGGCTGCTCCTGGAGTAACTATCCATGAGTTCCTTTTAGTCATCGTCCCGCCGCGCATAAACAAGACGGTTGTCTCTGACGGCGTAGTAAAGCGTCCACTGTTCCATTTTGAACAGGCGACATTAGCGGCTTGCGCAGGCTTGAACCCTGGATTCGGTGCATCGCAAGACCCGGCTGGATGCGATCTCCGCGGCTCGATTTCAACCGATTATCAAACTACTTTGGGAGTCGCAGGATACACACGGCTCTTCGGATGATTTTCGGGTGATTTCCACATCGACAGGCTGCTCGGAGGCTATTTCGCCGGACAGTGAATGGCGCGAGAACGTGATGTAGGCATCGAATTTCTGAGAATTAACTGAATGTGAAGAGCAAATGGCGCTAGGCGTGAAGCCGCCCGCGAGCCTTCACCAGGATCGTATCTGAGGCAGGCTTGGGATTGCCCGGGTGCGTGGTGTTGTAGAGAACGAGCTCGACGCGCGTCGAAATTCCCAACTTATCGAAAATGTGGTAGAGGTAGTTGCGAATCGCGTGATTGGTCACTTGCAGCGACTCCGCGATCTCCCGGTTTTTCATGCCTTCCGCCACCAGACGAACCACATCCTCTTCGCGCCGCGTCAGGAGAGGCTTCCCATCCGCCGTACTGAAGCGAAGCGGGTTGAGCTGGGCGAGCGCGCCAAGTAGATATTCGATTTCCGCGTTCCCGGCCCAGATCTGACCTTCATGAACGGCTCGAATGCACTTTGATAGGGCTCTAAGTGAATGACTCCGATAAAAAATGCCGCGCGCTCCCTTCTGCAGGGCGTCGATCACCAGCTCTCGCTGGCAGTCATCCAACAACATGACTGCGCGGGCCGCCGGATGAATCTCGCGGAGCTGGAGGAGAGTCTCGAAGCCGGCGCGGGGCCCATCTCGCAACTCGGCACTGATGAGAGCCACGTGCGGCTTATGTTTGGGCAATCGACGGCCGATCTCCTGCGAATCGCCAGCGAGGGCGGCAACGTCAAAGTGATTGCGCCCTCGTCTGAGGGCGCTGGCGAGAAGCTCGCCTCCCATATTGTCGGCGTTGACGATCAGGACGGACAGACGTTCTTTGGTAAGGCTCGCTGCTGCTCCTGCGGACTTGTTCTCCGAGCCGATCAACGGCGCGTGCCCGTAACCCGAACGCTTCGGCTCTCGGCGCCCGCGATCTGAAATGTTCGGCGTGAGCATTGTTGCCAACCGTGCGGCCCAGTTTGGGCCGAACTAAAGCTCCTAACTTCCGATATTCATCAATGCGATACTATAAGGTGGAAACTCCATTTTGTGAAAGCATTTTTTATTGCGAACTTACCAGTATATAAAATACTGAAAACAAGTAAGTTATTCTGGCAGTCGCTTGACGCGGGGACAAAATATGGCCTGTAAGTGGGCCTTTATGCGCAAACATCTGCACGTGCCCTCTAAATGGCCCGGGCGCGATCAGGGTAGCGCACAACTACAAATCGAGTTTACTACTCGTGATACTTTGAACCACTGCCCGAGATATGCCGAAGCAAGGGCAGCCTTGCGGGCCGCCCTTCGCAATCGGTGGTCTCGAACTCCGATTACATCGCTGGGGCGGCTGTCGCGAGAGTGTACGTGCCCGTACATGTAAACTCATCGCCGCCGTCGCCATTGGCGTTGCCGGTGGACTCACAGGTGCCAGACCCTTTGATTCCCTTCATCTTGCCCGTGCCGCCGACCATCTGCCAGCTATTGGTGGATTTCGATACCCCGCCACCCGTCGTCATGGTTCCGGTAGATTGGTACGTGTAGAAAATCTTGTCGCCACTATCATACGATTCCAGGAAGAAGCCCCATACTTTCGCGTGGGTGCCTCTCATTTCACCGCGCTCGGAATACATGCCCTCTTTACTCTTAGCGCCGCCAACTTCTCCCATCGTGGCGCATTTCCCCTGATCGAGCACGAACGCATGGCCATCCATGTCGCCAACTGGAACACTCTGCAAGATCGTCGGCTTGTCGCACTTGCCGCTCAGAGTGATCTTTGTTTGCGCCGAGCCCGTCGCAACTGCGAACAGAAATACCGCACACCCGCATAAAACTTTAAATTTCATTTTTTCTCCTCGGTGTAAAGTTCCCTTGACGCACGGAATCCACGCGCGGGTCAGCGCCAAGTCAAGAAAATGTCTGCTTAAGATGACTCGGCTTCGGATTCCATCGCGGCGAGAAAACGCATTCGATCGGCCTGAGGCTTCGCGCTCCCGATTTTCAGACCTTTTGCCATTCAGTGTGAAACGTGCCCTTGGCATCGATCCGCTCATAGGAGTGGGCTCCGAAGCAGTCGCGCTGGGCCTGGATGAGATTGGCCGGCAGCCAGGCGCTGCGATAGGCGTCGAGATAACCCAACGAAACCATCAGCGTCGGAGCCGGCACGCCTGACTCGGCCGCCTGACAGACTATGCCGCGCAAATCCTCCTGACGGTCCATCACCTTGCGCGACAACTTTGAGTCCAAAAGTAAATTCGGAAGATCAGGCCGGACGCGGAACGCCGCGCGGATGTCCTCGAGGGAAGCGGCGCGGATGATACAGCCGCCGCGCCATATTCGTGCCACGGCTTCGAGATTGAGGTGGAACCCGTATCTGTCCGATGCGACCAGCAAAAGCGCCATGCCCTCCGCGTAAGTGATGACCATGGCGGCGTAGAGAGCGCGGCTTAGTTGCGCGAGGAACGTCTCACGGGCTCCGGTGAAACGCCGCAGCGGGCGAACGTAGATCGCGCCGGCCTGCTCGCGTTGCTTTACCAATACGGACAAGTCCCGCATCGCGACCGCCAGATCGATCGTCGGGGTCGGAACTTGCAGTTCCATCGCACTCTGCGAAGTCCAAAGGCCGGTGCCATTCTGCTCGGCGACGCCTAACACTTCGTCAACCAGCCGCAGGCCGGTCTTGGCATCCCCTCTGCGAAAAATATCGCTGGTGATCTCGACCAGGTAACCGTTCAATTCCCCTTTGTTCCACTCGTTGAATACGTCATGAAGTTCGTCATCGTTCAAGCCGAGGCCGCGTTTCATCAGATCGTATGCCTCAGCGATGAGTTGCATGAGCGCGTACTCGATGCCGTTGTGGACCATCTTGACGAAGTGGCCGGCCGATCCGGGACCGAGATATGTGACGCACGGATCGGCGTTCACCTTGGCCGCGACGGCTTCAAGCACCGGCCGGACGCGCTCGTAAGCTTCCCTCGGCCCGCCCGGCATGATGCTCGGGCCATGACGCGCGCCTTCTTCACCTCCCGATACGCCCACGCCGAGGAATTGAACGCGTTTCTCCGCCAGTGCGCGTGCGCGCAAGTCCGTATCTTTAAAGTAGGAATTGCCGGCGTCGATGATCAGGTCTCCCCTATCGAGGTGTGGCAACAAGTCCTTGATGACCGAATCGACGGGAGCGCCCGCGGGCACGAGCATCATGATCGCGCGGGGCCTTCGGAGCGCGGCAATGAAACTAGCGATATCGTCCGCCGCACAGACGGCCTGATTGGCAGCTTCCGTCTGCAAGGCTGCGACTTTGCTGGCGTCCTTGTCATAGCCCGCCACCGAAAAACCGTGGTCGGCCATGTTCAACACCAGATTGCGCCCCATGACGCCCAGGCCAACCATGCCGAGTTCACATGCTTGCTGAGCTTGCGTATCGCCCATCGTTATTGTCTCCACTCAGTCGTGCGGAAACGTCATACTTGCTGGTCGCAGTTCAAACAAGCGATGATCGCTTCGGTAACGGGTTTAGCCTCTTGGGGGCCTCGAACTGCGATCGACACAACACCGGCCTCGATCGCGGGATAGTCGTTCCCGCCCACGAACAGGGCATCGCCGATAAAAATCATCTCTTCCAAGGAAATCCCCAGGATGTCACGCAACTTCTTGAGTCCATAGCCCTTGTCAATACCAGGCTTGGTGACATCAATGGACGTCGCGCCGCCCATTCGGACGGAGAACTCGGGAATATGAGTGTCGAGGATTGCTTGAATCTTTTTTCGCTTGGCGTAATCGGGATCCCATTTTACTTTTTCTTCCAAGGGTGCCTGCTGGCCTAAAGCGGAAAATGTGATCTGGCTGCCGCGGTCTTCAATTGCTTCTCCCCAAACTTTTTCGGCCTTGAATCCGGCTGCTTCAACAGCCTTCTGCAAAGAACTGATGATTTTCTTTTTTTCAACGGCGGTGAAGTCCTCCGAATAGATCTTTTCCCAGTCCCCCGCGTACCGGAAGAACTTGGTTCCACAGGTAGGGAGGATGGATAGATTCACCAGGCTATCGTCGTGGGGAAGATTGGAGAGCAATTGTTTTTCAAACTGCGGCCAGTCGCCGCCGGAAATCACGGCAACCTTGACGATAGCGAGCAAGCCGTGGAGCAACCCCGCCATCTCGGCGTCGAGCGACGATTTACTTTCGGCGAGCGTGCCGTCGAGATCAAAAACAACCAGCTTTTTCAATTTTTCTCCACTCCTATTTCCCTGCGGCGCTTGACGGCGCTGGCTGTGGCTGGCTCCGACGTACCAACGCCAAGTTATCGGTCATGACGTACAAAGTGATGGCGGCCACAAACATCAACATGACCACCCAGAAGCGCCAATCGCGATGTGCGCGCCGCCAGTAAGGGTGCTTTTCCTCCGGAATATGTTCGCCATCCACTATTTCGTGTCCGTGGTGACTGTGCTTGATTTCATTCATCTAGGGATGCTCCATTTCCAGTTCCGGACTTCCGGCATATCCTGGCCGTTCTTATCGATATATCGCTTGTGCTCGATCAACTTGTCCTTGAGCTGTTGCTTCAGGTAGATGCCCTTGTCCCCGGTCTGGGGCAGTCGATCGATGGTGTCCATCACGAGGTGGAAGCGATCCAGATCGTTCAGAACGGTCATGTCAAAGGGCGTGGTGATGGTCCCTTCTTCTTTGTAGCCTCGGACGTGAATGTTGTCGTGGTTCTTGCGGCGGTAGGTCAGCCGGTGGATCAGCCACGGGTAGGCGTGAAATGCGAAAATCACAGGCTTGTTCTTGGTGAAGAGATCGTCGAAATCCATGTCGCTCAACCCGTGCGGATGTTCGGACTGCGGCTGTAGCTTCATCAGGTCAACGACATTGACGACCCGAATTTTCAGATCCGGCAGATGCTCGCGCAGGATGGAGACGGCGGCCAGCGTCTCGAGCGTGGGCACGTCCCCACAGCAGGCCATGACGACGTCGGGTGCCACACCCTGGTCGTTGCTTGCCCATTGCCAAATGCCGACGCCTTCCGTGCAGTGCTTGACCGCGGCGTCCATCGTTAGCCACTGCGGCGCGGGGTGTTTGCCTGCGACGACCACATTGACGTAGTGGCGGCTGCGCAGGCAATGATCCATCACCGAAAGTAGACAATTGGCATCTGGCGGGAGATAGACCCGCACAACTTCGGCCTTCTTGTTGACGACGTGATCCAGGAAACCCGGATCCTGATGCGTGAACCCGTTGTGATCCTGACGCCAGACATGCGAGGCCAGCAGGTAGTTCAGCGAAGAGATCTTTCGCCTCCACGGCAGTTCGGCCGTGACCTTCAACCATTTCGCGTGCTGGTTAAACATTGAATCAACGATATGAATGAACGCCTCGTAGCAATTGAAGAGTCCGTGCCGCCCCGTGAGCAGATAACCCTCAAGCCAGCCTTCGCATTGGTGCTCGCTGAGCATCTCCATCACGCGTCCGGCGGGCGCGAGAAATTCATCGTTCTGCACGGTCGCAGCGTCCCATTGGCGTTTCGTAACTTCAAAAAGGGCTTCCAGCCCGTTGGAGAGCGTCTCGTCCGGGCCAAAAACCCGGAAATTCCGCTGTTCACTGTTCAGCTTCTCGACATCGCGCAGAAAACGGCCGAGCACATGTGTATCCCCAATGCCGGCCACACCAGGCGAAGGCACGTCCACAGCATAATCGCAGAAATCCGGCATTCGCAGGTCGCGCAATAAAATGCCGCCGTTGGCATGGGGATTCGCACCCATGCGTCGTTCGCCCTTGGGCGCCAGATCCGCTAGCTCCGGTTTCAGGCGGCCCTGGCCATCGAAAAGCTCTTCCGGCCGATAGCTTCTCAACCACTCTTCCAATTGCTTGAGGTGTTCGGGATTTGCGGCCGGATCGGAAAGCGGCACCTGGTGCGACCGGAATGTGCCTTCGATCTGGAGTCCATCAATCACCTTCGGCCCCGTCCAGCCCTTCGGTGAGTTGAGGACAATCATCGGCCAACGCGGGCGCGTCAAGTTGCCGTGAACGCGGGCTTCTTCCTGAATTTTCTTAATCTGTTCAATCGCGGCGTCGAGCGTTTTGGCCATAGCTTCGTGCATCAACGCAGGCTCGTGCCCCTCGACGAAGTATGGCGTCCATCCGTACCCCCGCAGCAATTGTTCCAATTCTTCGTGGGTAACGCGGGCGAGAATCGTTGGATTGGCAATCTTGTAGCCGTTGAGATGCAGGATCGGCAACACCGCGCCGTCAGTAGCCGGATTGAGGAACTTGTTCGAGTGCCACGCCGTGGCCAGCGGCCCGGTTTCCGCTTCCCCATCACCGACCACGCATGCGACCACGAGATCCGGATTGTCGAAGACCGCGCCGAACGAATGGCTGAGCGAGTAGCCAAGCTCGCCGCCTTCGTGGATTGAGCCTGGGCACTCCGGCGAAACGTGGCTCGGAATCCCCCCGGGAAACGAAAACTGAATAAAGAGCTTTCGCAGCCCGTCTTCGTCCTGGCTGATATTGGGATAGATTTCGCTGTAAGTGCCCTCAAGATAAGTGTTGCCCACAAGCGCAGGCCCGCCGTGCCCCGGGCCTGAGACGTAAATCATATTTAGGTCGTATTTCTTGATGATCCGGTTCAAATGCACATAGATAAAGTTCTGCCCGGGCGTGGTGCCCCAATGCCCCAAGAGCATGTGCTTGATGTCCGCGATCGCGAGCGGCCGCTTCAGCAGCGGATTGTCGTAGAGATAGATCTGGCCGACCGACAAGTAATTGGCGGCGCGCCAGTAAGCATCCATCTTCTGGAGAAGTTCGGGGGAAAGAGTTCTTGTCTCCATGATTCCTTTGTCCCTGGTTCAGCTCGAGCCAGAATGCGGCAAACCGCTTTCTCTAAGCTTTCTTCAGCCGGCGGTAGCGCCGGATGAGCGCGTTGGTCGAGCTGTCATGCTTAAGTTGAGGCTCGGCCGCGCTCTCCAGCTCGGGGATCGTCCGCGCCGCCAGCACCTTGCCCAACTCGACGCCCCACTGATCGAATGAATCGATGTCCCAGATAATCCCTTGCGTGAATATGCTGTGCTCGTACAGCGCGACGAGCAGCCCCAGCGTCTCCGGCGTCAAACGCTCAACGAGTATCGTGTTCGTCGGGCGATTGCCTTCAAATACGCGATGCGGCGCGAGCCACGCCGGAGTGCCCTCAGCCATCACTTCCTCCTCCGTCTTACCGAACGCCAGCGCCTCGGTTTGCGCAAATAGATTCGACATCAGCAAATCGTGATGATTGGCAATCGGATTCGGCGTCTGGCCGAAGCCGATGAAGTCGCAGGGAATCAGCCGCGTCCCCTGGTGGATGAGCTGGTAGAACGAATGCTGGCCGTTCGTGCCGGGCTCGCCCCAGTAAATCGGCGCCGTCTGGTAGCTGACGCGCCCGCCGCCGAGCGTGACGTGCTTGCCGTTGCTCTCCATCGTCAATTGTTGCAAGTAAGCGGGAAAGCGTTTGAGATATTGCTCGTAAGGCAGCACCGCGACCGTGTGCGCATCGAAGAAGTTGCTGTTCCACACCGCCAGCAGCCCCATGAGTGCGGGTAAATTCTGCGCGAAGGGTGCGCTGCGGAAGTGCTCGTCCATCGCATGAAAGCCTGCGAGCATCGCGCGGAAATTCTCAGCACCGATGGCGAGCATGGTTGAAAGGCCAATCGCCGATTCCATCGAATAACGCCCGCCGACCCAATCCCAAAAGCCGAACATATTTTCAGTATCGATGCCGAACTTGGAGACGCCTTCGGCGTTGGTCGATACGGCGACGAAGTGCTTGGCCACGGCCCGGTCGTCGCCAAGCTTGCGGAGGCACCAGGCGCGGGCGGTGTGCGCGTTCGTCAACGTCTCGAGCGTCGTGAACGTCTTCGAGCAGACGATGAATAGCGTTTCGGCCGGATCGAGATCGCGCGTAGCTTCCTCAAAATCTGTGCTGTCCACGTTCGAGACGAAACGAAAGGCGATGTCGCGCTGGCTGTAATACCGCAACGCCTCGTACGCCATCACCGGGCCGAGGTCCGAACCACCGATGCCTATGTTGATGACGTTCCGAATGCGCTTGCCGGTGAACCCCAGCCACTCGCCGCTGCGAACTCGCTCCGAGAATGCCGCCATGCGCTTGAGGACGGCATGCACCTCAGGCACGACGTCCACGCCATTGACGACAATCCGCTCAGTCTCCGTTGCACGCAAGGCGATGTGCAACACCGCGCGCTTTTCCGTCACATTGATGCGCTCGCCGCTAAACATGGCCGCGATGCGCTCGCGCAGGCCGCATTCCTCCGCCAGCCGCAACAGCAGCCGCATCGTTTCGTCGGTGACGCGGTTCTTGGAGTAGTCGAGATAAATTCCGGAGGTTTCTGCGGTCAGACGCTCGCCGCGGCCGGGATCATCGGCGAAGAGTTTCCGCAGATGGACGCCGCGAATCGCAGCGAAGTGCGCTTCAAGCGCCTTCCACGCTGGACGATCTGTAAGTCGCTGTGGTTCCGCGGTCGAACTGGGAGTGGACTTTTCGCTAATCATGGGCAGTGAGCCTCCGTCAGCACTTCGGGTTTTGAGGCAATTCGGTTCGCTGGATCACTGCCACGAGACTCCCGCGCAAGGAACTAGCTTCACGACCTAGCCAAACGTAGGGAGATGAATTCCCAATATGAACTATGACAGCGCGCGAACCAGCGAACTGTACTCTATCGAACACTCTACTGCGAGAGTCCATACTGCTCCCTTTAGTGGGAATTTGAAAATCTGTTTTTTTAACTCCGTCCACGCGCAAGGGGGAAGACATTCGCATGCGTGCTGGCTCTGACCGTGCACCTGCCGTGCAACCCTCCAAATCTGGAATTGCCAAGCTCGGACCTAATTTGAAATGTGTCTCTTATGAGGCAGAAACGCCTACAGCCGTTGGCTAGCATAACGACTTGGATGCCGGATTATCCGCCCCTGATCCAACGATGACCAAGGGTTGATCCGAAGCTGAAAAAACAAATGCCTGCCGCAACAGCTGAAAAATGCGCCCACCCCGTTTGCTCGTGCATTCCGTCGTCGGGCAAATACTGCAGCCCCCAGTGCGCGGCGATGGAAGAGACACCAGATATCGATTGTTCCTGCGGACACCTGGGTTGTAAGGGCGATGAGTCCTACCAGGCGATGGCCTCGGGAGAATGAGCAGGCAGCGAATTTAGGTTAGTGAATTTAGAGAGTTCAAATCAAGAGGGAGATAAACAAATGTTGAAACGTCTTACAATTGTTGTAGCACTGGTTCTGTTTGCAACAGTCACCGCTGTCGCTTCAGATCGCGAGGATGATGTTGCTCGCACCCACAAGGCTGCCGAAGTATTCAGCCAGATTATGAACGCTCCGGATCAGGGTATTCCCACCGACTTGCTGGAACGCGCGAAGTGCATCGCCATCATTCCCGGCGATGTGAAGTTCGCTTTCGTTTTCGGCGGCAGCTACGGCCGCGGCCTTGCAACTTGCCGCACCGAACACGGCTGGAGCGCACCACTATATTTGGCCATTGACGCCGGGAGCGTAGGCTATCAAATCGGCGGCTCTTCCACAGACATCATCATGCTTTTCATGAACGATCATGCCCTGCAAAGCCTGCTCGGCGACAAATTCAAACTCGGCGCCGATGCCTCCGTTGCGGCCGGCCCAGTCGGACGTCACGCTTCTGCGGACACCGACATCAAACTGAATGCCGAGATCCTGTCATACTCGCGCGCCAAAGGCATTTTCGCCGGTATCAGTCTTGACGGCGCCGTCGTGCAAGCCGACAAGAGCGGCGACGAAGCGATGTACGGCCCGGGTATTGACCGCCATGAAATTCTCAATGGCACAATCGCTGTTCCCGAATCCGCGCGACTCCTGCTTCATGAGATCGACGGATACGTCCAGCAAGCCCGAGCTGCAAACTAAGCTCACAACTGCCACTCGCCCTCGCGGCGATGAGATTGGGGGACTGCGGCACATGGCAGGCCCCCATTTCTCGTTCGGAGGCTTAACAGCGGGGCTCGACCATCAGCACTTCCCTCACTCGGGTAAGATCTTTCTTAATCCAACGCTCAGCGATGCGCATCCGTCCGGTAGCTATGAGTTCAGTCTGCCGATAGTTCAGCCCGGCCTGCCGATCCCCCTCTTCCTTAGCTCGACGGTCGAAACTAGTTGCTTTTGCCCGCCCGCCGTTGATGATGGGAAGGAACACATGAGTTTAAAGGCGCTCCGGAGGTCGGAATCTGCCGGCGCACACGAAAAGGAGCGCAGCGGAATGACCAGGAGAATTGAATTTCTGTGACGAACAATCTCGAATCGGATGCGTTCGTTTTCTTCGGCGCCACAGGGGATCTGGCCTACCAGATGATCTTCCCCGCCCTGCAAGCGATGATCGCCCGCGGCCACCTCGATATCCCGATCATCGGAGTGGCGTTGCCCGCGTGGAGTCTTGACCAGCTTCGCGCTCGCGCGAAGGAAAGCATCGAGACGCACAGCACCCTCGACCCGCGCGCGTTTGCTGTGCTCTGTGAAAAGCTCCAATACGTCAGTGGAGACTACGGCTCGCCGGAGACTTTCCGCCAGTTGCGCAAGGCGCTCGGCTCGGCGTCTCGCCCGCTTTTTTACCTGGCCATTCCTCCAGTTTTATTTGCTACCGTCGCCGAAGGTCTGGCCAATGCGGACTGCGACAAAGGAGCTCGGCTGGTCGTAGAGAAGCCCTTCGGCCGCGACCTTCCCTCGGCGCAGGCGCTCAATCAGACGCTCCACAAATTTTTCCCCGAATCAGCGATTTTCCGGATCGATCATTATCTCGGCAAGGAGTCGGTCCAGAATGTCCTGTACTTCCGCTTCGCCAACACATTCCTCGAGCCGATTTGGAATAGCAACTATGTCCAGAGTGTCCAGATCACAATGGCGGAGCAGTTCGGCATTAAAGGGCGCGGCGCTCTTTATGACGAGTTGGGAGCGGTCCGTGACGTTGTCCAAAATCATTTGCTGGAGGTGGTCGCCCTGCTCACCATGGATGCGCCCATCGGCCATGAGTCGGACACGATGCGGGATGAAAAGCAGCGCGCCTTTCGAGCTATGCGGCCGCTCGCTCCTGCCGACGTCGTCCGCGGTCAATTCCGAGGCTACCGTGATGAAAAGGGAGTCGCGGCCGATTCACAAGTAGAAACTTTCGCCGCTGTGAAGTTGTACGTGGACACCTGGCGATGGGCGGGAGTCCCGTTTTACATCCGCACCGGGAAGCAGATGCCCGTCACGGCGACCGAAGTCTTGGTCGAACTGAAGCGCCCGCCGCTCGGCGTTTTTGATCCCATTACGCAGAATCAAGGGAATTATTTTCGGTTTCGCCTCAGCCCCGATGTCTCCATCTCGGCGGGAGCGCGGGCCAAGTTACCGGGCGCGGCGATGACCGGTGAGCGTGTCGAGCTTTTCGTCCGCCAGATGCTAGCCGATGGCATGACGCCCTACGAACGGCTGTTCGGCGATGCCCTCCGGGGTGATCCGATGCTGTTCGTCCGCGAAGACACTGTCGAAGCCGCCTGGGGCGTCGTCGCTCCCGTCTTGGATGACGCCACTCCGGTCCACGAGTACGACCCCAATACCTGGGGCCCCGCCGAATCGGATCGCCTCATCGCCGCTGATGGCGGTTGGCACAATCCCAAACCCACCGCCGGCCCAACGACGCCCGGGACAAAATGAATCCCCCGACGAGCGCGACCGCATCGGGCAATTCCCAACTTTCTCGTTCGTAATCTCCCAGTTCAAAGTTGCTCCAGAGGGCGCTGCGAGATTCGTCACACCCGAAAGCGGTGTTGAGGTATAAGCATCAAGGCGAGGTATGGGCATGGGCGCACGGAGTTGGATCAAGCCCGTGGTGCGAATCGCAAAGGCTCAGGCGTCTCCCGAGAAACGGAGGAGGAAAACGTGGGAGGAATGATCCCATTGTCGGACTCAACTCGGCGGCCCAGAAGTCTGCCCGTCGTTACGATTTCCATCATCGTCATAAACGCGATCGTCTTCGTATTGGAATTAGCTGGCGGCGATGCGTTTGTAAATCGCTGGATGGAAGTGCCCGCGGACATCATCTCAGGGCACCACTGGATCACCATTCTGACGGCCATGTTCATGCACGCCGGCTGGATGCACATCATCGGCAACATGGTGTTCCTGTGGGCGTTTGGCCCGGAAATCGAAGATGCCATGGGGCCAATGCGCTACTTGGCGTTCTACTTGCTGAGCGGTCTCGCGGCTTCCGCGGCGCAGATCGCGCTGTCGCCCCACTCCACCATCCCCAATCTAGGAGCCAGTGGCGCGATTGCCGGCGTGATGGGCGCGTTCATCGTCACCTATCCCCGCGATCGCATACGCTCGTTGCTGATCATTGGCTGGTTCGTCCGCGTCACGCAAATTCCCGCGGCGCTCCTGATCGGATTCTGGTTTCTCATTCAACTCTTCAGCCAGATCGGGTCGGTCGCGGACGTGCAGTCCGGCGGCGGCGTTGCGTATATGGCCCACGTCGGCGGCTTCCTCTTTGGTGCAATCGCCGGGCGCTTCTTCGAGAGTTCGCAGCGCATTGCCGATTCCGAAATATGAATGCTACAATTCAAGAATTCGCTAGGATGCGCCCGTAGCTCAGCTGGATAGAGCGTCTGGCTACGAACCAGAAGGTCGGGAGTTCGAATCTCTCCGGGCGCACCATCGATTTGACATGTTCCACGTTTATGTCCTGCGCAGCGAAACTAACCGACGTATATACATCGGTCACAGCTCGGAAGTGGCCCGCCGTTTGGGACAGCACAATGCCGGGATCACGAAATCTACAAGGAATCGCGGCCCGTGGAAGTTGGTCCACCAGGAACCATTTGTCACACGCGCTGAAGCAATGCATCGCGAACGATTCCTGAAGGGCGGCCAAGGACGAGAGGAACTTATGCGAATTCTGGCGTCGATCGAAGACTCAGCTGGATAGATTCCGCCTGCGGCGGAAACCAGAAGGTCCGGAGTTCGAATCTCTCCGGGCGCACCATTTCTTTAGTTCCTTACATCAAATAATTTCCGGCGATACCCTTTCCGCATCTTAGAACCTTATGAGCGAAAGCACTGCACTTCATACGGCCGCGCGGAGATACTGTCAGGAACGATTCTCGCAGTGGCTTCAAATCTACGAAGAACTTCAGCGAAAAGAGAATTGGCAAGTCCAGAAGCTGTTTGAACCTGACTGGGACTATTCGGATGAAGCGTACCTGACTTTCCCTCGCTATCGGATTGATAAGGCGATTCAGGTTGAGGTCGAAAGGCTGAAGGTTGATCCAGGGACTGGATTCGATGAATTGCGCGCACGCCTGCTCAGAGCTTGTGACGTGGCTGAAGCGCGGCTGGAAACAGAACTGAAAAAGCCCATTGCCCGAAAAGCTCTCCACGAAGAGGCGGAAAACTACAGAGTCTACATACGGGTCTTGAGGCCAAACGATCTTTCTGGCATCGAACCCCTCCCGTTTAGGCGCGTTATAGACGATTGGGAGAGCAATAAGATATGGAATCAGCTTAAGGAAGTCTGGGGCATCGATGGAAGCTACTGGTTTCCTCTTAAAAAGAGTCCCGTTCCACGAAACGTTCTGGCTTTCCATACTGACTACTTTAGAGCGATGAACGGCCTAGCGCTCCTCCGTGAGACTTTGCAGAGTCGCGGCATTACAGGAGTTTTCCAGCTTCATGAATTCGGCGACCCGGACTACGAAATCGAACTGGGGATCTTCGAGCCGGCTTACCGTGATGGAAGGGAGAGTTACTCCACTTCGGCTGAGCCCGACTGGGTTGTATACGCCTCCCACGAATCGTCCATCACAATCTGCGGGGATTGGCTGATCCACGTTTTTCGAGCAGAATGGCCAGGTTGTGATGAGCGTACCTATAGAGGGCCTTTTTCGACCGGAGACCTCCGCGGCACCTGGGACACGAAACGGTAGTCGCGTCAGAGCGTAGCCACGGCGGATGAGAGCTCAAGCTGATGCGAAGCGACCACAAATTCAGCGAGAAAAGTTCTAAGATCGTACCCTTGGACGCACCACATCTTTGTGCATTTTGTTTGTATTCTCCGCTTTCTTGCTTGTTATGCGTAAACGCCAGGCGGGACAAGGCAGAGTATACTCTCCGTGGCGCGGTTGACCGCCCTCGCTTCGCGAAAGAAACCACGATATTTTAGTCAGTAAGAAATCATGTCCATTTCAGAACCCAAGTCTGATGGGCCCCTACCCCCCCGGAAGGGCCACGAGCAACCGGCGGCTACTTCGGTATCCGGCTGGCGATATCACCATATCGGCATACCGACTGACATTCAGCGTCCCGACGAGATTTACCTGGAACGGTTCAAGATGTACGTCTCGGCGTTCGAGACCAGTCCCTGCGGCATTCAATGGATGCGCTTCGAGCCCGATAGCCCAGTGCACGCCTTGGTCAAGTCCGTCCCTCACATCGCGTTTGAAGTGGACGACCTTCAATCTGCCATAGCTGGGAAGCAGATTCTCACGGAACCGAACTCACCTTCGGAGGGCGTTATGGTAGCGATGATCCTCGATAGCGGCGCGCCAGTTGAACTTCTCGAATTTCAGCATAACGCGGGTGACCGATCAATGCATTGAGACCCTCGGCGGAGCATTGCAGGGTTTCAAGGTTGCGTGTACGTTATCAGTCGATCGGAAAGTCAAAATCGCAATTCCGGCTTACCGAGGAGGTCGCACCATGAAACTGTTGGCGGTAGTCCCCGTTCTCTTGCTCGCGGCGGTTTCCGCTCGCGCGCAAGGACCAAAGCCCTGCGAGGACCTGAAAGCGGAAATCGCACAGAAGCTGGAAGCAAAGAACGTGAAGTCGTATTCCCTGGAGATCGTGCCAAAAGACCAGGAAGTAACCGATGGCAAGGTCGTCGGCACTTGTGGTGGCGGGACGAAGAAGATCGTCTACCGCAGGACTTCAACCCCACCTCCGCCTGCCAGCTCTGCCCCTCCAGCGACGAAGCCCTGATCCTTCGGCGTTTCCGGGCGGATAAGGCAGCGAATCATGACATCTCAACACGAACCATCGCCGCCGGCCGGCTCGACACGCATCGCGATCGATCGCTTCAATGAGGCGTTCAACCGCCACGATGCGGACGCGCTGGCGTCGTTGCTCACCGATGACACGATATTCGAGAACACTTCCCCCGCGCCGGATGGCCAGCGAATTGTCGGCAAGTCCGCCGTCGTCGAGTTCTGGCGGGGATGGTTCGCGCGCAATCCGGATGCCGTATTTGAAGCGGAAGAGCTGTTCGTGTGCGGCGATCGGGCCGTAGTCCTCTGGACCTATCGCAAGCCGCGCGCCGGGCAGCCGTGGCATCTGCGCGGTGTTGACGTGTTCACAGTTCGCGACGGCAAAGTGGCGGCAAAGCTCGCGTATGTGAAGGGCTGAGCCGGACGGCGGGTTGCGCAACCTAGACCGTCACGGCTGGAATCGAAGCCACACCGTTCGGCAAAGACGCTTGACGCGCGAGGTATCCAAGAATTGTGAACACGGCTTCTGGGATGGCAGCGCGCACAGATTCGCTCAACGCTTCGCTCAACTCGAACGATTCCGCGCCAACGCTCAATGCAAACGCGCGCGCGGGCGATCTCCCGTAGAGAGTTTCCGCGAGTGCGAGCAGTGCAGGCGGATTGAGCTCGTGCGTGAATGTGCCCGAGTCCGACTGCGACAGGATTACCCGCTCGAAGCGAACCAAACCCGGCTCCTGCGTCACGCAGGCATCCACGAAAATGACGATTGCCGCCCGGCTCACTCGCTCCGCCATCTCCGGCGCAAACTGAACCGCGGCCTCGATTTCAATGTCGGCACACGACGAAACGATTTGCAGCGCTTCCGCAATTTCCCAGCCCACAGCGTCGTCACCGCGAAGCGGATTCCCGCAAGCCAGGATCAGCGCATGCCCCATCAATTTCTCCGCATCTGATCGAGCAGCGCGCCGTCCGCCGCGACCAGTTCCACAATCAACGGCATTTGACCCATCGCGTGCGTCGAGCAACTCAAGCACGGATCGAAGCACCGGATGACCGCCTCGACGCGGTTAAGCATCCCCTCGGCGAGTTTCGTCCCGCGCACAAAATGTTTCGCCGCCTGCAGAATTCCGCGGTTCATCGCCAGATTGTTATGCCCAGTGGCGATGATCAGATTTGCGGAGGTCATCAGCCCTTCTTC
>Ga0181538_10001968_pt1 | contig 22030 bp, 18 predicted proteins | sample PEATcosm2014_Bin_40_FD_119773 | JGI IMG/M metagenome (GOLD analysis project Ga0181538, IMG submission 119773) | Peatland microbial communities from MTU Mesocosm Facility, Houghton, MI, USA - PEATcosm2014_Bin23_30_metaG | ecosystem: Environmental > Terrestrial > Soil > Wetlands > Peat | place... | reverse complement strand
GCACAGCTCGGCGCCTGCGAGAGGGTCCAGGTGCCCTGCGAGAGCGCTGCGCGGACGGCCTGGCCGCCGGGGAACTGCTCACCTCCGAAGGAGAAGGCGGACGGCGAGGTGACCACAACCGGGTCTCCGTCGTTCTCGTTGAGGTCGACCGAGATCGAAGGGTCCGCCGACACCACGTTGGCGCCGGTCGAAAGCGTCGTGCCGCCGTAGTAGTGGGCGAGAATCCACCGGTAGCTCTCGTGGTCGACGGCGGCGTACCCGAAGGCTCCCCACTGACCCATCCCGACACCGAAACCGTTGCCGAATCCGACGAAGTCGACGTTCCGCCCGGGGAAGGGCGTGATCGAGTAACGCACCGTCGCCGCAGACCGGGGTGCGAGCACGACCGGACCGGCGAGGACGCCCAGGGACACGCATGCGAGTGCGGCGGCGCATCGTCCGATGTTGCGGATGGGCCCAATGTTAATGGCGTGCTCTTTGTTGTTCACTCCTTCACGTCCCAATCAGGCTCCTCCTCAAAAGTGGTCCTTGGCGGTCGCGGCGCGGGCGACCTGTCTCGTCGCGGTCTCAGGTGGCCTGTAGCACGTGCTCTATCGCCCGCGTGAAAGCGCGCCGGGCACCCTCGACAGTGAATGAACGAGCGCGCCGTAGCCCGGCATCGACAAGCGAGTCATGGAGAGCGCGATCGGTCAGCACCCGCTGGACGGCAGCCGCGACCAACACCGGTGACTTCGCGGGCAGGACGATACCGGCGTCGAGGAGCGTCTCAGGGACGGCCGTGACTCCGTAGGCGACCACGGGCAGCCTGTGGTGCATCGCCTCCAGCAGGGGAACGCAGAACCCTTCATGGTCCGAGCAGCACACGAGCACGTCGGCGTTCGTGTAGTAGGCGGCGAGCTCACCGGGGCTGACCGAGCCGACGAACTCGACGGCGTCGTCGAGGCCGAGCGCTGAGACAAAGCTGCGCACCGCCGCCGCATACGCCGCGCAGCTCTCCCGGCCCACCAGGTGCAGGCGTGCCTGCGGATCGAAGATCTTGCGGGCGCACGCGAGCGCCTTTACGACATCGTGATGGGCCTTGTGGGGCAGCATCTGTCCCACGAAAAGCCAGTCGTGCCCTCCATGTGCGCGTGCGGTCTCGAGGCGGCGCACAACATGGGGGTCGGGCGCGGAGTAGAAGTTGGCGGTGTCAACCATCAACGGAGCGACCATCGTGTCGCCATAGCCGGCTTGTTCGAGCTCCGCGCGGTTGAACTCCGAGTCGGCGAAACCGAGCTCGACCAGAGGTGCCAGCTCCCCGAGCTGCCTGCGCCCGAGCCGGAGCTCCGCCCCGAGCTGGGGCATCCACCTCTCGACAAGATCGGAAGGGCTGATGTTGTGGTAGTCGACGAGCTTGAGGCCCGGATGCGAGACCACCGCGTCCGCGGCGGGTGAGCCGATCGAGGCCTGGTAGCAAACCCACTGGCGATCGGGCTCGTGACGAGGGAGCTCCGAGAGCGGATGGACCCGACCTGCCAGGCCCGGCCCCATGCTGCAGGCGTAAATCTCCGAGACGAACCCCATCGAGTGCAGGACCCGCTGGGCTTCCAGCGTGTGGTGGCTGACGGCGTCTCGCTCGACGATGGAGGGTATGACCTGGTCGATTCGAACCGGTCGGGCCGTCATGCACTCCCCTCACCGGCCAACAGGGCCGAGGTAGGGCGCTGTGCGGACACGGCGAAGACGTCCGGCTCACTGGCTTCGGGCTCGAAGACCTCCAGCACGGACAACCCGTAGCGGGCGAGCAGGTGGCACCACGTGACCGGGTGGAGCGGTCGGCGGTGGGCTAGGTCCGCAGCCACCGGGTCCAAGGCCACGACGGCTTCGGGCCGGGCGCTCACGAGCACGACGACACCTCCCGGCGCGAGACATCGCGCCGCGAGCTGTGCCAGCACGCGACCCTCGCCGGGGCGCAAGCAGTCCACGACACCTGTCAGGACGAGCCCGTCGAGCGTTCCGCCCTGCGTTGCCCCAAGGAACTCGAGAGCACCGGCGGCGACGATCCTCGTGTCACCGTCTGATCTGACCGGGGCATGGGGATCAACACCTCGCACGTTGAAACCTCGGGCCGCGAGCGCTTCTACGACTCGCCCGTCCCCGCACTCGGCGTGCAGCACGACACGGGCGGGATCGCGAGTCCCCTTGGGCGCGGCGCTGAGGCGCTCGATGACCCAGGCCAGGAGCGGGCCCTCGACCAACGGGTGCAAGGCGCCGGCGACCGAGGCCGCCGAACCACCGGGGCGAGCAGCAGCAAGGACGCGCGAAGCCCTCTGGGAGCTCGTGGCGAGCCGTTCCAGGTGGTCCACGGTGACATGCACGCGGATCGAGGCGACTTCGCCCAGCCTGGCCGCGGCGAGCGACGCCCGTCGCTCGAGGCGGCGCAACGAGGGGCCTAACTGCCGGCGAGCCGCAGCTGTCGCCTGCCGGCGGAGCTGCGCAAAGCTTGGCCGATCTGCGAGGCCCGACGTCGGGTGGCTGGCGTCCGGGCCGAAATCGCCGTCTCGGAGCGACGCCGCGCCGAAAAGGCTCGCCTCTGCGACCTCCTCGAAGCACTTGTCGAGATCGCCCTCGAGCTCGGGCGGGACCTGTCCGTTGGCACGCATCTGTCTCACCTGAGCTTCGATCTCCGCGACGACCTCGGAGGTCATCCAGCAACCGCCGCCGCTGAACCGGAAACGGGAGACGCGGTGAGCCCGATCCTGAGCGGCAGCGCCACCGATCCCGTCGCCCCTCCGGGGTTCACGACCTCGAAGGCGGCTGCGGGCTCGAGACGGGCGTGAACGACACCCCCGCCGGCATCTTGGATCCGGGCGTTGATGGTGAACGAACCGTCGAGCAGGGGAAGCTGGTCGAAATCGAACTCCACGCGGTAACGGCCAGGCGGAAGGTCGTGAACCTGTTTGATTTCGGGCATCGCGCTGTCGCAGTTGAACACCGGAGCGCCGCTCGTGTTGATCACCTCGCAGCCGAACGCCACGTTCGTGAGCGGCTCGTTCACCTGGAACGATAGCTCGAGGCGGAAAGAGTCCCGGGGAACCAGATAACCACGGCCGGGTGGCCCGGAATGGCGGGCGACGGCATCAGTGATCACGACGCGCCTTTCCGGTTGGACGACTTCGACGGCTCCGGTCGGGTCAGGCTCCTCCGGCGGCAAGGCGGCGGGCACCTCCCCGGCGAGCAGGCAGTCGCGGAACGCCCTGATCGCTTCACCCGGCGGAGCCACTGTCACGACCTTGCCGGTCTCGAGCACGACGACACGGTCGCAGACCTGGCGCACGACGTCTGCCGAATGCGACACGAGCACGATCGTCCTGCCCTCGTTCTGGAATTGGTGCACACGTTCCATGCACTTTTGCTGGAACCGCTCGTCACCTACCGCGAGCACCTCGTCGATGAGCAACACGTCGGGCTCGACGTTGACAGCGACAGCGAACCCGAGACGGACGTACATGCCCGAGGAGTAGAAGCGAACTTGGTTGTCGATGAACTCCTCGAGCTCGGCGAACGCGACGATGGCGTCGAAGCGTCGCTCGATCTCACGGCGGGAGAGCCCCAGCAGTGAAGCGTTGAGGAAGATGTTGTCCCTTCCTGACAGCTCTGGTTGGAAGCCGGCACCAAGCTCCAGCATGGCTGCCACTTGCCCGCGGACGACGATCTGGCCGGAAGTGGGCTGCAGGATGCCGGCGATGCACTTGAGCAAGGTGGACTTGCCGGAGCCGTTCCGCCCGATGATCCCCAGCGTCTCGCCTGTCTGGACGTCGAACTCGACGTCCCTCAGCGCCCAGAAGTCGTTGAAGGGCACGTGACCTGCGTGCAGAATGCGCTCTTTCAAGGAGGTGTACTTCTCCTTGTAGAGCCTGAATCGCTTCGAGACAGTTTGAACGTCTATTGCGGTTTGCAGAGGTACTCAGAGCTCCTCGGCGAAGTTGCCCTCGACTCTGCCGAAGACCAGCATCGCGAGCACGAAGAGCAGTAAAGATACGACGAACACGATGGCGAGCACGAGGAAGTACCAGGATTCCGGGTAGCTGGCGAGCGGGTACGGGACGTCACGCGGCGCCACGGTGCCGTAGATGAACCGCTGAAAGGAAAGCACGATTGTGACAAGTGGGTTGCAGAAGTACACCCACAAGATGCCGTGCTGCGCCAGCTTGTGGCCGACGGTGGCGAAGGGGTAGACGATCGGTGCGCTGAAGAACCCTGCCACGAGTGCCACCTCGATCAAGTGCTGGACGTCGCGCAGGTAAACGGTGATGGCCGAGAGGAAGACCGCTAAAGCCGCCGAGAGCACTAGGTCACAGGCCAGGGCGAAGATCATCACGGGCGCGTACCTCCAAGCCGGCACGACTCCGAAACCGACGAGGAAGGCCAGCATGATGCAGGCTTGGAAGAAGAAGTAGCACATGGCCGTGCCGACTTGCGCGAGGGCGAGGATCTCACGGGGAAAGGACACCTTTTTCACGATGCCTGCCTGGGCGACGAGCACACCAGCCGAGCTCAAGAGGGAGTTGTTGAACAGGTTCCAGGGAAGAAGCCCGGCAAACAGGTAGATCGCGAAGTAGGTGATGTGGTTGTTGAGGAAGTACTTGAAGACCACGTAGTAGACGCAAAGGATCAACGCGGGATTCAAGAACGACCACAAGAAGCCGAGCACGCTGTTCTTGTAGCGAACCTTCAGCTCCTTGCGGATGAGGAAGACGATCAGCTCGCGCGCCTGCCAGATCTCTATGAACCGATTGCGGAGGCTCACTTTCGCGGAGACGACGCGCGAAGGGAGTTGCCGCTGGTCGCCCAGCTGCGCGGCGACAAGCGGCCCCGTCGGCGAAACTTTCATCCCCCGCACCCTAGCCAAGAACGGCTCTTACCGGCAGACCGGGCGAGCTCTGGCGCCCCCGGAGTCACCACCTGGCCTGGGCACGAGCCGGTATGCTCGCCGCAGATCAAGCCCACCGAAGGAGACGATTGACCGTGGCGTCCATCGGCCGACGAGGTTGGCACCAGGTGAAATCCGCCTTGACGACGAAGTTCGACAGACGTGTCACACTTCCGCTCGCAGACACTCTTGAACGCGTCACCCGACTGCAGGACCAGGTCGGAGAACTGACCGAAATCGTCAGAGAGCAGGTCGAGTTGGCAAACCAGACGACCGAACTCCTGGGGCGACTCCTCGTCACCGCTTCGGGCCGCCTCGATGCGGTCGAAGAGTTGCTCGGCCGTATCGAGGCGGACGGGATGACACCAGCCCGGATGAGCGCCCGCGAGCCCGACAAGGCGGGGGAGATCCGGCTTCGAGACGAGGAGGGCGCGTCTTCTGCCTCCGCGCAGCACTGAGTCGGTCCCCCCAGCATGATCCCCGGCCCTGTCGTATTCGACCTCCAGGCACTCCAGAGCCCGGTCTCGCGCGAAAGCGGTGTCGCCCGGTACGCGTTTGAGCTCGCAGTCGCCCTCGAGCAGGAACACCCCCGCCTCGTCGGCCGTTACCTGCTGAATCCCGACCTGCTGCCGCCCGGCGAGCTTGGGCCACTTTTGAGCTCGGGGAAGGTCGACTACCTGGACCCGGCCAAACCGGTCGAGGCGGGGGCTCGCGTGCTGCATGTGTTCTCACCCTTCGATCCCAGCGTCCCCATCGGCCGCATCTGGCCCCGATGGGCCCACGAGCAGGGTGTGCGCTTGTGTGCGACCGTGTACGACCCGATCACTACGGGCCGCGCCGGCTCGTCCCTCGCCGATCTGCGCGAGAGGACAAAGCGCTCTGGAGCCATTGAGGTCCTGCGCGCCGCGGACGCGTTGCTAACGACCTCGGGGACAATGAATTGGTCGCTCGAGGAGAACCTCGGCGTCGACCCGGCAAAGCTGCACACGGTCGGCTCGGGTACCGAGCGGCAACTCGAACCGACTGGGTCAGCGGAGGACGCCTACCTGCTCGCCCGGACGACCCTGCCCGATCTCGAGCCCGCGTTTGTGCTGTGCCCGGCCGGGGGCGATGGGCAGGAAGACGTCGCGGCGCTGATCGCCGCGTTCGCCGGTCTGCCTGCCCCACTGCGCAGCTCCCGTCAGCTCGTCGTATGCGGCCAGATCCCAGGGCCGGTTGCGAGCCGTCTCAGGGAAGTGGCCGCTGCCGAGGGCATCGGCGAACGAGTCCTGTTCACCGGGCCTGTACCGACCGAAGTGAGGCTCCGGCTCTACCAGGCCGCCGGGCTCGTCTGCTTTCCTTCGCTCTCCGGAGAACAGGGCGCGGCTGTCGCGGAAGCCATGGCCTGTGGCGCGGTCACGATCGCCTCGGACATCGGCGCCGCAAGGAACCTGGTCCCAGCCTGGGCCCGCTTCGATCCGACACGTCCGGCGTTGGTGAGCGCCTCGATCGAACGAGGACTGTGCAACGAGGCCTTCCGCCAGGCAGCTCTCGAGGGCCCCCCGACCACGCCCACGACGTGGTCGCAGGTTGCGGATCGGACAGCCGCCGTCTACGACGAATTGTCGGCCCGCGGAAACAGGCCCTGGCGCCGCCGACGCCGGCGGCTGGCGATAGTCTCGCCCTTCCCACCTGCAGTCTCCGGAGTCGCGGACTACAGCTTCCGCCTCGTCGAGGAGCTCGCCGCTCTCGGCGGCATGGACATCGATTGCTTTGCCGACGGCCTGCAGTTCTCGCCCGGTCCGCCCATCGCCCCTCGGGGACTCGCGATCTACGACGCCCGATCCCTTCCCGTCCTGGAAGCGGCCACGGCGGGCTACGACGACATCGTCTACGTCCTCGGCAACAGCGAGTTCCACGTGACCGCACTGGCGCTACTCGGCCGCCGGAGCGGGACGGTTCTCGCCCACGACGTGAGACTGAGCGGCCTCTACCGTCATGCCACGGGCCCACGAGCGTCCGCCCATGAGGGGGTTCCCGGCGCCTTGCGGCGGATCTATGGGCCGATTCTGCCTGAGATGCCGCCCGTGCCGGACCAAGCCGGCACGGCCGAGGCGGAAAGCTACGACCTGTTGATGGCACGTGAGGTCATCGGCCTGGCCGACCGTTTCCTCGTGACCTCGCAGGCCGCGGCCCGTTTGGCGCGCGTCGAAGCCGGACCACGCCTCGCGCCACGCGTCGGCGTTGTGGGCTTTGCCACCGAGGCCCCGCGAGCCGGGAGCGAGTCTCTCACTGCGCTGCCGGTCGAGCCGGGCGTCGCTGTCCTGGCCAGCTTCGGCATCGTCGACCCCATCAAGCAGCCGCACAAGCTCTTGCATTGCTTCGCGCAGCTGGCCCCGGAACGCCCGGACATGGTTCTCGCCCTCGTCGGGCCGGTGAGCGACGAGTTGGCCAGCACTCTGAGGGACTTCGCCGAGGCGCTCAGCCTTCGCGGACGGCTGTTCATCACCGGGCGAGTCGATGTCGAGGTGTACCTGGCCTGGCTGAGACGGGCCGAACTCGCCGTTCAGCTGCGGGGGTCCTTCTCGGGCGAGGCGTCCGCCGCCGTCGGGGACTGCCTCGCCTGCGGGGTGCCGATGATCGTGACCGACATCGGCTGGATGGCCGACCTGCCTGACGATGTCGCTCTCAAGGTCCCGGCCGATGTCACATCGCTCGACCTGGCGCAGGCGTGCGCGCGGCTCCTCGACGACCCAGTCGCCCGGGGCACGCTCAGCTCGCGAGCCCGCCGCTACGCCGCCGCCCACACCTTCCAGGTTGCCGCGCGCTCGCTCCTCGAGTCTCTCGACGAGAGCCCAGCGGCTGCGGTATGACGGCTCAGTCCGGTTCGTGCTGGCCTAGCAGGTCCCTCCCGCTTCTATAGCCGAGGCGCACGGCCCTCACGGCCGGACGGAGCCACGCTTTCCTGTCCGCGACCGCTAGTGCTGAGCGTGCCAGGTCGCCGGGCGCGCGGGGGCCTTGAGGGGCCCGGGGCAGGACCAGGTCCATCTCGGCCGACGCGATCCCCGTGGCCGGGAGCCTGTCCCAACCCGGCAAGTGTGGCGACTCACCTGCGAGCTCTTGGCGCTCTCGGGCTGCCCGGGTGCGCACGAGCTCGAGCACGTTCTCGGCCGAGGTGTCGGTTCCCTCCCCCCATCCACCGTCGTCGGCACCGGCCGCGAGCACACCACTCTCGTGAGCAGGACTCGTCACCGCGCCCTCGACCGGCGCACCGACTGCGGCCACAAGAGCCTCTCGCTCGCCGTCGCTCCCCACGATGATCCTGTCGGCGCTGCGCCAGAGCAGAAGTGCGCCGCGACCACACGGGCCACCGGGAAGGTCCTCCAGACGCTCGAGGCGAAGCACGACATGGCGCCCACGGCGTAGCACGAGCGACAACGCCACCAGGGAGAGCTCCCGCTCCAGTCGTCCGGCTCGTTGCCTCACCGGCAGACCCGGCTGCAGCTGCACGACGACCGAGTCGAACCCTGCGACCATCGTCCAAAGACGCAGGCACCCCGGAACCCCACCGACGGTGATGTACCTGTGCGCCGTCGCGACCGGGTCCGGCGCCGCGACCTCGACGGTGTTGCCCGCGGCGAGCAGCCCGACGACCTCCGCGAGCAGGGCTTGGGCGCGGGCGGACTCCGGCGGGGGAAGCGAACCGACGACCAGGACCCTCACAACCGGTCCCTCACAGGGCTTGGCTCCGGCGCTCTCGCTCTCACATGAAGACCTCTAGGGAGCGTTCCATGGCGTCTAGCACCGTAGGCCACCTGTAGTTGGCCAGCACGTAGTCCCTGCCCATGCGTGCCAGCTTCGCGGCTTGTCCCGGCGCCTCCGCGACAAAGCGCAGGCACTGGCCGAGCTCAAACTCGTCGGCATAGACGAGCCCTCCTCCAGACCGTTCGCAGTGCCAGGTGACCACGTCGCTGGCCCCGCTCGCGATGACAACCGTCTCGGCAAGCCAAGCCTCCATGACCGTGCGCGAGAAGCTCTCGTTGGCGCTTGGCTGAACGAAGGCGGCGGCGGCGGCGAACGCGTCCGGCACCTCGTCGGGCGCGAGGTAGCCGAGATCGACGATCCTGTGCTCCAGTGACGGCGGGACCTGGGCGTGACCCACCCCTACGGTCACGAGATCGAAGGGCAGTTGATGGCGGCGTACGGCCAGGGCGAAGCCGGCCATCAATTCCTGCCAACCCTTCCCACCTTCACGCCTGCCCGCGTACAGCACGAACGGGCGAACCAGGTTGTGGCGCTCGCGAAACCCCTCCGGGTCATAGGACTCGGGAATATCCACGGCAGCACCGATCACCGAATGGTGAGAAGCGACCGGAGCCAGCCGATGTGCCAGCTGGTGCTCGGGCTCGGAGAGAAACCAGACGACCTCGGCCGAGGCGAGCGCGGCGGCCACCGACCGTAGGTAGGCGTATGGCTCGTCGTGCAGGCAGGGCATTAGGACCGTCCTCTCGGGAGCGATCCCTGCGCAGTACAGCGTGGTCCAGAACAGGTAGGGCGAGAAAACGATCGCCGCGTACTCAGCCGCATGGCCGGCAAGGTAGAGGTACAGGTCGGGAACGCGGAAGCGTCCGTTGCTCCAGGCCAGTTCCTCGAGGTCGTCGAGCTGGTCGCCGGACAGGAGTCTTTCCTGCAGGCGGTTCCACTGAGCGTGGTCCCGGTTCGACACGGTCGAAAAGCGCCGAACCGTCACGGAGCCATCCGCGCTCACGCCGGCTGGGAGCTCGTTCGCCCAGGTGAAATGGTCCTGAGCACACGTCGTCAGCACGTCGACCACGTAGCCGCGCTGGCAAAGCCCCTGGGCGGCCTCCCGCATCACGGCCTCGGAGCCCCCTACGACCGAATCGCCGTACCTCGGTGTGACAAAGGCAATTTTGGCCCTACCCGGAGCAAATACCACTTTCGGTGTTCACCTCGCCACTAGGGGTGAAAAATGGAGTAACCTAGGCCCATGGGCTCTCGCCACAGGGGCCATTGTGACATGGGTCGAACTCGGCTGACGAAACGCCGTGGCCTGCTCGAATGCCTAGTTGTTGCCTGTCTCATCGGTGCTTTCACCGTCCCCGCTTTCTCTGCCGCCTCGGCAGGAGTGAGAACCTCGGGCAAGAAGGACACCCCCGGCAGCGCCACGAGGGCCCTGGACTTCCAAAGTCCCCTCTGGACCCTCAAGGACCTCGGCCCGACATGGATGAGTGCGCCCGTCGTCGCGACGATTGACGGCGTCAAGGCCGTTGTCCTCGCGACTCTGTCGGGCGAGATCTACGTCGTAAACGCCAAGTCCGGTCGCGAGCTGCCAGGTTGGCCCCAGTGGGTGCACATCAACAGCCTGACTCCAACGGCCGTCGACTCGAGCCCCGCAGTCGCCTATCTCGATGGTCCGGACCGACCTCCCTCGATCATCGTGGGTGCCGGCTCGCTGTGGAGACGTGGCCAACAAGGTGGGCTCGAGGCCTTCTACGCCAGTGGAAAGGTGCGCTTCGTATTTCAGACCAAGCGCACGTTCAACCCGTGGTCGCGAAGCGCTCCGAACGATTATTCCGACCCCGTCTTCGCGACTCCAGCTGTCGGCGACATCACGGGAACCGGCCAGCTCGACATCGTCTTCGGCTCCTACGACCACAACATCTACGCACTGCAACCGGACGGGCAACTCGTTCCCGGCTTCCCAGTGCAGCGCGCCGACACGATCTGGTCGTCGCCGACGCTCGTGGACACGAGCCACACGGGCCGCGACGACATCATCATGGGCGGGGACGCGAGTGGCCTCGACCATTGCCGCGGAGGCTGGATCGTCGACTACCGCTACGTCGGTCACGGCCCAGAGCTCATGTGGCAACGCTGCACGGCACAGACGATCTGGTCGAGCCCCACGGTCGGGGTCCTCAACAACACTGGGCGACCCGCCGTCGTCGTCGGGACCAGCTTCTATTCGGGGTACAAGAGCGCCGCCACCAACGAGGTCTTCGCCGTCTACGCGGACAACGGTGAGAACGTGCCGGGCTGGCCCGTTACCGCGCGCGGGCCGACGTTCGGCTCACCGGCCATCGGGCTGATCGACGGCCAACAGGCGGTCGTCTCGACATCTTGCGCCCGGTGCATCAACGGTCCCGCCGCCGTGAGCGCATGGAACGGCTCAGGCCGTCTGATCTGGTCGACGATCTTCGACCCTCACAACGAGGCCACCTCGTCGCCCGTACTTGCGGACCTCACGGGAGGCGCCAACGACGGGGACGACGTACTGGTGGGTGCCGGTCGGGGCCTTTACGTGCTGGCCGGCAACACCGGCAAGGTCCTGTCCATCTCCGGGAGCAGACAACCTGCACTCGAACCGGGCTGCGACACTCCTAGCAGCGCGGCCGTCGCCTATGTGCCGGGGGCTTCCGGAAGCGGCTGGATGCTCTACTTCGCCTGCGGGGGGCCGACCATCCCGGCGAAGCTGGTGGCCTACCCGTTCCCGATGGCGCCCGCCGCCACCGATCCGGTCACCTGGCCCGAATGGAGGGCGAACGCGGACCGCACCGGCGTTGCGGACCCACTCGCGGTGTCGGACAACGCGTGCGCCAAGGTCAGCGCCACGGGCGCGGGGTACCGCCTCGTGACCAGCGATGGAGCGGTGCTCGACTTCGGCAGGATCTCATATTGCGGTGGCTTGAACACTGATGTCCTGCCCTCGGACGTCGTCTCGATGGCGTCCACTCCGGACGGAGGCGGTTACTGGCTCCTGCTCGCAGACGGCTCTGTGTACGCCTTTGGTGACGTCAAATGGTTCGGGGACCTCCGCGGCAGCGCCTGGCGTGGTGGACCGGTCCCACCCGGCGCTCCCGTGGTCGGCATCGCCGCGGTACCGGATGGCTACGGCTACTTCGTGGTGGCGGCCGACGGCTCGGTCTACGCGTTCGGTGACGCGAGATACCGCGGCTCCGAAGGTGGACTGAGAACCGATGGGGCTGTTGTCGGGATGGCGGTCGACCCCATGACCAACGGCTACTGGGTTGTGACGTCCAAAGGTGATGTCTACGCCGAGGGAGCCACGAACTGGGGCTCTGCGGCCGGGCTCAAGCTGTCGTCGCCGATCGTCGCCATAGCGGCCTGGCCAGACGGAGGCGGCTACTGGCTGGCGGCGCAGAACGGCGACGTCTACTCCTACGGCATTCGGGCGGACGGCTCGAAGTCCCACGAGGACGTCCGCTCACCTGTGGTCGGAATCGCCCCGAGCCCTTCCGGCAAGTGCTACTGGCTGGCGACGGCAAATGGCAGTGTCGTCGGTTCTGGTGCCAGCCGCTCGCATGACGAATTGGCCACCGAGTCCCGCTCGGAACCGGTGACTGCATTCGGCTCGGTGTCTTAAGCCGACCGCGCTATCGCGATCGTTCGAAATTCACGCGTTTGCCCAGAGGCGGCCTCGCCGCGAACCGGGCAAGCCCAACCAAGAAATCAGGCCGTCGCCTTCAACGTGGAGCGGTCGATCACGCGGTCTATGAAGCCGTAGTCGAGCGCTTCCTGGGCAGTGAACCACCGGTCACGATCGGAGTCGGCCTCGATTCGTTCGATCGATTGGCCCGTGTGCAGCGCTATTCGCTCAGCCATCATCCGCTTCAGGTAGATGATCTGCTCTGCCTGGATGGCGATGTCCGCGGCTTGTCCCTGCATCTGGCCCGACGGCTGGTGCATGAGGATCCGGCTATGTGGCAAGGCGTACCGCTTGCCTGGCGCGCCGGAACAGAGCAAGAACTGACCCATCGAAGCCGCCAGGCCAAGGCAGATCGTCGAGACGTCGCAACGGACGTACTGCATGGTGTCGTAGATCGCCAGACCGTCTGTAACCGAGCCGCCTGGTGAGTTGATATAGAGCGAGATGTCGCGTTCTCTGTCCTCAGCCTCGAGAAGAAGCAACTGTGCGCAAATCAAGTTGGCCGAGGTTTGGTCGACTTGGGTGCCCAGAAACACGATGCGCTCGCGAAGGAGACGCTGGTAGATCTCGCCGGCCCGATCGCCGGCGTTGTATTCCGATCTGACCGTCATCGCCTCGATCCGCTCCGTGACCGGCAGGCTGGACATGAATTCCTCCTCATCGGACTCGACATCGGCCGAACCGCTACCGAAGATTACCGGACTGGCTCGTCCCCGCAGACCTGCGGGTGCACCACCAAGCAGCTCAGTTGTCGGGAGTACGCTCGCGCGGACCACGCGGGCGTGGCGGAATTGGCAGACGCGCCGGGTTTAGGTCCCGGTCCCTTCGGGGGTGGGGGTTCGAGTCCCTTCGCCCGCACAAAATGGCTTGGGGAGAGAGGGAGACGCGCCGCCGGCAGCACGAAAACCGCGGACAAAACGCCCCGACCAGGGCCGCCGCGAGGCGCCACCCCGAACCACGGACGAGGCGGGCGGCGGGGCCGCACCAAGCGCCCCCGCCAGCCCAGCCAGGGCGAGCAGACGGAGCAGGAGGCGCCGCACAACAGCACAGAGGCGCCCACGTTCGCCCACGTGGCGGCGTCGGGGCGGGGCGGTAGGTCAGGTGGCGAACAGGGAACGTTGTTGAACTTCTGGCTAACCCTCGGTCAATTTGACTGTCCCCGTCCAGGTTGATGTGGTGCTCCCGTCGTGGTAGGGGCCTCCAGTAATACTCGCAGTGGCCGTTGTGCCCGACGAGCTGATAGGAACGATCGTCACGTCATGTAGATCAACGACGAGGTCGGTGAGATGGAACTTGCCGCCGCTGACTTGGCCGAATTGCGGAAAGGTGACCGGCCCGCTGGTAGTTGGTGCTCCGCAACTGGTCGCCTTGATCACCCATGTCCTGGTGCCCTTCACGGCGCCATTGCTGCCGACAACCAGGTTGAAGGTGCTGTCCTCGACGGACGTTGATGGACAAAGGGGTGGATCTGTGATGTGGGTGACGATTTGCGCTGTCCCGGTCCACACGTCGCCGGTAGGGAAGTCGGCCGACAAGGTGGCGCTCTCGTTGTTAACGAAGTCGTGGGCGACGGCGGTGAGACGGATGACCGGCGGGGGGTTGTTGGGAACGGTGTAGGTGGTCGTGAACGTCTTGGTGAGTCGGGACAAGTCGCAGGCCTTCGGGTGGTTGCCGTACTGGGCGCTGTCAACGAGGCCGTCGGGGCCGAGCAGCTGGATGTCTTGGATGCCCTCCTGAGGCCCTCGGTCGGTGGGCTCGGTCGCGGTGATATGCACTTTGATGACTTCGCCGGGATGGACTTTGGCGCCGTGAGGCGGGGTGGATCCGACGCTCAGCACCGGGGGCGTTTTGTCGTCGGGAAGCGTGTATTGGTCGGTGATGTCGAAGTGCGCGGGCTCGTAGAGCTCGACTTTGGTCTTGAAGACGGCACCCGGGAGATCAGATCCGTCATGCAGCGAGCAGTATTGGACATCGAAATCGCCAAAGTCGACGCGGGCGTTGTGACGATTCTTGTTATCCATCAAGGCGAAGTCCTCGTAAAACGAGTCCATCGAGACCTCAAAGTAACCCTGGTAGCGGACCCCAGGGGCCGGGGGTAGGACCCCCTTTCCGCGCGAGTCTGAGCAGTAGACCTCGACGACAACTCCGATCGTCTCTGACCTCGCGGTGTATTCCCACGAGTCGCCGCCGGGGCAACTTAGTGCGGTGGCGCTGCTAAGACCTGCGGCTCGGGGCGGTGGTGTCGTCTGGCCAGGCCCGTGGACGAACGCGTTGCGGTCCAGTTGGCTGGAGGCTGGGCGCGCCCGCGCTGAGGCCGCGGAAGTCGTGCTCGTCGCGGTTGAAGCGGCGGCAACTAGCGCCACGGTTACCAGGACCGCTCGCCAACGTCTAGTCATCCAACCCCCCCAAAAATCTCGCGAACAGCTTCGCACATCTGATCCGGGATCCGCTCGCCCGAGATCCGGCGTGGGCGCGGGCCGGCGGGGCGGGCGGAGTGAGTCGATGCCGACCGCTTCTACATCCGGGCTCGGTCGGGCGAGGCCGCCCGGAGAGGTGTCCACGTTCGCCTACGTGGCGGCACCGGGACTGGGTTGCAGGTCAAGGTGGCGTGCTTCAAGCAGCGGGCGGCCACGTTTCCTCGGCAATACTGGGATTACCCGTAGTCATATGGCCTCGCTTCCGATCCCCTTCAGGCCTCGGAACCGCCGGCCAAGCGCGTCTCTGCTCAGTTCCGGTTAGCTGGACTGCAGCGCGTAGCCTTCGACGGAGCAGTGGTCATGAGTACTCCCGTAGAGGGTGCCCGATTGGTCATACCAATTGCTCACCACGGCCACCACGTTTCCCCCGCTCGGAAGGGTGTACACGATCGTCATGAAGGCGTTGGCGCTACCGTACCCCAGTGCCTGAGGCGAAGCGGTGCCAAAGTTGAAGTTTTGAAAGGAGATGTTGACGCCCCAGGCCAGGATGGTGGCGTGGTTCACGTTCGACTCCGCCTCCAAGAAGCTCTCATTGGTGGCACAGTAGGCGGCGATTGTTAGCCCGCCCAATGTCATGATCGGGTCGAAGTTGTCGTCGAAGCCAGAGTGCCAGTCGATCGGGGTGGCACCAGGTCCCGGCGGCCCCGGGGATCCAGTTGCACCAGTCGTACCCGGGGGCCCCTGTGGACCTTGGGGACCGGTGGCACCGGTCGCACCTGTGAGGCCAGGTGCCCCGGCGGCGGCCAGCAGCGACCAGTGGTGGGGATTGTTCGGAGGCTTCTTCCCGGTGCTGGGCAACTCGGCGATATAGCTCGAGCCGTCGTAGCCGACGCCGTCATGCACACTGTAGGCGGTCGTCGGCCTCCACGTCCCTTCCCAGGTGATCCCAGCCGCGTTCCACGAAACCGCGTGTTCGCCTTTCTTACAGACTTCTCTAGTTGAAGGGTTGATCAGACGCAGTGCTCCAGTAGAGCTGGAGTAGCAGCCGTGGAGGATCCCGGTCCCTGCGTCAGGAATGGAGGCGATGGCCACGCCACCAGCAGCCAGCATGACGATTGTCGCGGCCAGGGCGGTAGCGATCGAGCGTCTAGTGAAACGCTGCCACCATCGGCTCTTCTTGCTCGATTCATAAGTGATCGTTATTCGGATACCCATCGGTGCCCCCCTTAGCCCTAAAGATTCTGCCCCGACGCTATCCACACCCTGGTTGAGGTCCGGTCCCAGCGACTCGTCGCGGGTGTGACTGTCCATGCCTACTGGCAAATTAGACGAGCATCCGAACCGCCCGCCGCAGACACTTTCGGGCTAGGTGAGGCAATTGACCCTGTCATCGCAGATGCTGCTCCTGTACGATCTCCGCAGCCGTGAGCATCGGAATAGGCATGGTGGTGTCCTTTCCGTGCTCCTCGGCCGCCGGGGGGAAGGGCCGAGCAGCTCGCTTTCAACGGGACCTAGGGAACCTAACGAAGGAGGCTACACAGGTGGGCCTGGTCCAATTGTCGGCAGTCATAGGCGTGGCGCTGCTGTTCGACGGGCTGACAGCTGGCTCCGTTGCGAGCGCGACTATCGGCCAAGGAGATCATCCTGCCTCCAGCTCCGCCGTCGCCATCAGCGTGCCTGCTTACATCACCGCCGGACCGGATGGAGCGCTCTGGTTTACCAACCTGGGCAACAAGGCGAATCATGGTTCGATCGGGCGGATCACTACGCGCGGAAAGGTCACCATCTACACAGGTGGAGGCATTGACGCGCCGGCGGGGATCACTGTCGGGCCTGACGGTGCCCTTTGGTTTACCAATTCCGCAGGCAACTCGATCGGCCGGATCACCACGAGCGGCAAGATCAGCGACTACACCGCCACGGGCGTGGCCAATCCGATTGGGATCACGAACGGCCCCGACCATGTGCTCTGGTTCACCGACGCGTACAACCCCGGCTCGGTGGGCGTGGTCACCACCAGCGGGAAGGTCACCGTGCACACCAGTACTTACATCGACGACCCAACAGGGATAACGACTGGTCCTGACGGAGATCTGTGGATCACCAACGCCGGTACCAAGACCACGAGGGGCTCGATCGCTCGGCTCAACACGGACGGCCAGATCACGGAATTCACCAATAGCGACCTTGACGAGCCCTCTGGGATCACGACGGGACCAGACAAGGCGATTTGGTTCACCAACTACCGTGGCAACTCCATCGGACGCATCACGACGAGCGGGCAGGGCAGGTTCTTCACCGGGCCGGGCATCGACGAGCCGGATTCGATCACGCCCGGACCCGACGGAGCCCTCTGGTTCACGAACTATGCCAACAACTCGATCGGGCGCATCAGCACCAGCGGCAAGGTGACCAACTACACCGGTAAGGGCATCGACGGCCCGGTGGGAATCACGACCGGACCGGACGGGGCCCTCTGGTTCACCAACTCCGCAAACAACTCGATCGGGCGGATCACCATCGGCGGGAAGGTCACCAACTACACCTGAGGCGGACGCGGTCGGTCATGACTATTGGGGTGACCTGCCGCTACAAGGGACCGAGAGATAGCGCCGGCCTCTGAAGGAGTTTTGTCGGCCGGGTAATTCACAACGCCCACTAGCCCAGCCAGGGCTGCCCAGGTCGACACGTGGGGCGCCCACTTCCCCCGCCTGATGTCCGAAGCCGACGCCTTGGAGCAGCCGGCGGCCTCGGCGATATCCATGAGCTTCACGCTCGCCAGCCTGGGCAGGATCTCCCGTTGGAAAAGCTCCGGGTCGTAGACGATGCCGGGTTGGCCTTGTCCCACTCCGAGAGCGCCCGCTTGCGCGCCGAGATAGCCGCGCCGCGCCGTCTACTGATCTCGGGCGAGTGCGCCGGGTCGGCGGCGATGCAGGCCTCGCAGCGGACATGGCGAGGGTTGGTGACGGCGCCTACGCAATCGGGACAGGTCCACAACGCAAGAGCGGCCGCCTGAGCAGCAGGATGCTGGAGCGTCCTGCTGGCGGCGGCGCGGCGGGTCGCCTCCACCTTGCGCGCCTTCACGACCGCCTGCGCATCGCGAAGACGACGGGAGGTGAGTGGGGTAGAAGCCGAATGCGAGCCGTCCATCGCCTTGCCGAAGACGTGGGCGACGTGCTCGGTGATCGGGCCGAGCGACTTGGCCCACTGGGGTATCGTCTCGGCAAGCTCGTGAGTGAGCGGCGCGAGCAGGCGGACGTGTCCATCGGCCGTCTCGGTGAACGCGGCCTTGCGGAATGTGCGCCGCTCGACCATATCGAGCACGAAGCTGTCGACCTCGGGCCGTACCGGTTCCATGAGGTCGAGAGCGAGAAATCGGCGGCCCTTCGCATCGGCGTGGACGATCCCGAGCCCGGAATCGAGTCCGACAGCCTGGCACGCGAAGATCGCCTCCGCCTCGACGAGCGAGTAGAGGTAGTTCAGCATCGCGTTCACCGGTCGCTCGGCCTTACGGTTCGAGGCAGCCGAGGCGAGCACCGAGCGGCGGCCCTCGTAGCGTGACCAGTGTGGCGGGATCCGTCGCGAGTCCTTGGCTGCAAATCTCGGGGCACACTCTTCGCGGCCGGACCAGGCCCCGAAGCAGAGGGCGGCGTCGCTCGCTTCGATCTGGCGCAACTCGTCGATCGTCCCGACTCCCTCGGTGGCGAGGGCGAGATCGCCGATTGTCTCGGCCGTCTCTGAGTCGCCGAAGCGTCGGAGCACCAGCCTTCCTTGTCCCATGATCTTGCGCGACATGAGCCATCGGACGACGTCGAGTCCGTATGGCTCGAATGACGCGAGAACCTGGGTACGGCGGAGCCGGGCATCGTCAGTCATGCGAGGTGTCGAGGCGAGCTGGGCCGTGCCGTCAGACCCGAGCACCAGGACTCCGATGCCGAGATTCGCGCACCAACGGAGTGCGTCCAAGGTGACCATGCCGGCTGCGTTGAGGATCACGAGGCGGCGCAGGCCATGAGTGGCCCGGTCGTAGCGGCGAGAGCGCCGGTGCGGACCGACACCGTCGTGGACCTCGAGAGCGCCACGTTCCACTACGACCCTCACTCCGAAGCCGTCAGCGACACAGATGCCAGCGAGGTCCGAGCGGGAGTAGGTCTCGGCGAGCACCACCATCGAATCGGTGACGTCCTCGGGCGTAAGAGTGAGGGCCGTGGTGCCGGCCGGAGCCGACAGCTAACCTGCGGAACGCATGGGAGATAACGCCTCCTGTGCCAGTCCCCGGGCCGTGCAACCGGCGCCGGGGACACTTATGTGTCAAGGACCAACGTACCGCTTGTCCAGACCCTCCAGCGACCGTGCGGACTCAGGACTCATCCTCGATGTTGCCCAATACAGAGCTCATGAGCCGGACGGTCCCTCGGTGTCCGCGTCCTCTTGTGAGGATGGCCCCTCGGAGACCGAATCTACGGGCCTTGGCTGGGATTCGGCAGCGCGTTCCCCGAAGAGAAGTCGTCGTTCCTCATAGAATTGCTTGAGTTCTTCATCTGCTTGCTTGCGGTCGGTGGTAACGACTTCGAGCGCTCCGTTGTGATCCCACTTGTCGAAGACCCTCTTCAAACCGTCGAGCGCCTTCGCAACGTCTTCGATTCCGCGCTCGCGCGTGTAGTGCATGTTGCGATACGCGCCAATGTCGAGTTCGTATCGATCGCGAAACTTCTCCTTCGGAAAGTCTGGTGCCGAGTATGTAACGCTGACTGTGTAACGGAGGGGCAATGCACTGTTGTCCGCCAGGCGCGCGATCGCTGAATCGAAGAGCGTCTCGACGCGTTTGCCAGGAACGAGGGTGGGCCAAGAATGTCCAACGAAGCTCGCGACACGGTCATCCTCCTCGCTGTCGAGGCTGGATGTGAGCGGCGGGTCGAAGGTCACGTCCACATTTGTCGCTCTACCGTTGCCGGTATTCCGAATCACCAGGTAGATCATCGGCGGACGACTCAGATCGAAGTCGACATCAACGTACGGCCGCACCTGGATTGCTCGAAGGCGCCGGCTTCTCTGACCTGCAGCCCGGCAACAATCGCGGCGGTAACGAGCAACGCCAGCGTGAGCCACGCGGGCACCCAGATCAGCGGATCACTCTCGACAGAGACATGAATCAGCGTCAGCACGATCTGCCTACTCCTCCGGGCGCGACGCGTGGCAGCATCAGGCCCTCAATCGTGTGGGTCACTTTCGATCATCGCCCAGTACTCCTGAGGGTCCTCGCTCGTCACGTCGAGAAGCTCGATGTGATCGCCCACTCGCGCGGCGTAGAAGACGAGAGGTGGGAACCACGGCGGAGCGATCGTGACCCAAACTTTTACGCCTGCCGCCGCCTCCGGTGCTTCGTCGAACTGGCGACTGAACAACTCGATCGCAGCACGAAGTGGTCCCTCACAGAAGAGCTCGAATGAAGGGCTGCCCGCGACAGAGCCGCCGGGAGGGAACAGTTCACGAGCATGCTCCAACAGAAGGTCGCTGCACTTAACCTCGTCCACCGACCACTATTCTGACAGCCGGCTCGCCAGCTCCTCTGCATGCCTACGCACCTTGTCTGTCACCTCGAAACTCGGTACAAGATACGCGGCCTCGTAAGGGATCGTCTCTCCATTCTCGACCATTCGCCACCCGATCTCGCGATGCGACATGTCGCTCGCCTGGATGGCAGTGCGGCTACGCAAGTCTTCGATTACCTCGTCAACCTGTGCAATCTCCTCTTCGCTGAACAGCGCCCGATTGAAGTCGCGAAGCGGAATCAGTCGACTGAGAGGGTAGCCATAGGAGAACGAACTATCGAGGCGCGCAGCGCCTGACTCGATGAGCCAGTTACGAATCGGCAAGAGGCGTCGCGGTGCGGGTCCTCGGTCGAGTTTCTGGTACTCCACCCCCGTAATCGGGCGTCCGTGTGTACGCATGAATGCGAACTCGGAAAAGAACAAGACCTTGTTGATCTTCGTTGCCCCACCACGCGGATCGTCTTCCAGGCGGTGGGCGACGTACAGAAGAAGCTCGCCAAGCTTTTCGTCCTCGGCAGCAATCCCCACGGAACTCCATGTTCGCACCGTCCTCACCTCCTTGCCAAGACCGAACACCTGTTCGAGTATAGGTGGTGGCTGTGCATAGCCTCGGGATAGCTGTGACCAGCGCTTTACGCGCGACCACCACCTTGGCCGGATCTGCCACGCGCGCCTTCGCACCTCAACTCGCGTCATCGGGCTCGCCGTCCTCGGCGACGGTTGCCAGCTCTTCGAGCCGCCGTCTCGTCGTCTCGACGTAGGCCAAGTCTAGGTCGCCACCGAGGAAGCGCCGGCCTTCAATGAGTGCCGCGACACCCGTCGTGCCGGAGCCGCAAGTCGGGTCGAACACGACCTCGCCCGGCTCTGAGACCTGGCGGATCCAATGCCGGACAGGCTCGACGGCCTGTTGCCACTTGTGGTCAGGGCGTTCTTCGGGACCTCCCCGGCCTTCGGCGAAGTAGGCGTCGTGGACCCATATGCGAGGTTGGAAAAGGCCCGCCGAGAAGAACAGCGCAGACCTGTGACGTCCGTTGATCATGAGGGAATGGATCTGTGTGTGCCTACCTGGGAGCAGATTCACTCCGTGCCACACGTAGGTGAGGCCGCCTTTCGCGAGCAGCTCGATCTCGGTATCGAGGTGGAGGTGACCGCAGTAGACGACAGCAAGACGGCCTGGCTTCAGGACGCGAAGCGCCAGACGAGCGAAGTCTTCGAACAAGGGAATGCCGGCCTCGTCGTAGGGCGGATCTGCCACGAGGCAATCGATCGAACCGTCCGGCACGTCAGCCCAGACTTCGCGCAGGTCGCCAAGACGCAACTCGTAGGCGGGACCCTCGATTCTCGGCAAGACCGTGGCGGTCCGAAGCTGAGCCAGTCGGGCGTCTCGTGCTCGCTCTTCAGCACGAGGGAGTCCGATAAGCCCGGTGGCATCGTTACCGAGGGTCGTCAGCGCGGCAGCAGCTCGCCTCACATCCCTCGCGGACTGCACGAAAATGGTCGCTGGCGGGCGTCGCTTGCGTGCTGGCTGTTGGCGACCAAGCGTGTCTGCGCGAGCCTCGACGTGCGGAATCTCCGCACGTCCCACCAGCTCGCCTCGCACGGCGGCGACCGTCTTCCCATCGACGCCGGACATGAGGGCAAGGCGTCGATCAGAGAGGCTCGGGAGGCGTCGCAGCGCCTCGGCCACAAGGTCTCGTCGCTG
>Ga0181538_10001963_pt1 | contig 22055 bp, 11 predicted proteins | sample PEATcosm2014_Bin_40_FD_119773 | JGI IMG/M metagenome (GOLD analysis project Ga0181538, IMG submission 119773) | Peatland microbial communities from MTU Mesocosm Facility, Houghton, MI, USA - PEATcosm2014_Bin23_30_metaG | ecosystem: Environmental > Terrestrial > Soil > Wetlands > Peat | place... | reverse complement strand
GCGGCTGCTTCGGGGCACGGCTGATCTAGCTGATGTCCTTGCCAAGGCCAGTCTCGATACGACGAATCTCGATGTGGAATTCCCCCAGTCACACTACGGAATCCGTTGTGCGCGGCTGCGGGCGTCGGTGCTGGATTCAGATCTGATCGCTGAAGGGACCGAGCTTCGGACGTTGGTCGGAGACGAAGCATTCTTTGCAGCTCGCGCTTATCGAACGACGCGGTTTCATCTGGTCGTGCCGGAGTGCAGAGTGTTGGGGCTGGCGTATGCTGAACTGCTCCAGGGAAAGTCGTACCGGGCCAAGTCAGTTCGCTTTTCCCAAGCCTCCTTCGATGCGTTGGTCAATCGTGACAAGCCGGTGGATCCGTTCGCGAAGAGTCCGCTCATGGTACATGAGGCGCTCGCGGCAATCCGGCAACCGTTGCAGGTGGATAGTCTGAGCATCACCAACGGGCACCTGACATACCGCGAGCGGGTGGTCGCTGGAGCCGATCCCGGCGTGTTGACGGTCGCGGCGGTGAATATATCCGCTGCGGGCATCGCGAACCGGGGCGAAGCGACTGCCGCCATCCAAGTCCGGGGGCAAGGCGATCTCATGAACGCCGGAACGATGAAGGTGCTGATGTCGATTCCGATCACCTCATCGAACTTCTCGCTCCACTATTCCGGTTCGCTCAGCGCGATGGATCTGACTCGCCTTAATGCGTTCCTTGAGATTGCAGAACGCACCCGGATTAAGTCCGGCAGCGCGCAAGATGCTGCCTTCGAAATCGATGTGACCGGCGGCCAGGCTCGTGGCCGTGTGCGCGCGATCTACAAGGATTTGGAGATCGCTGTGCTCAACAAACAAACCGGCAGCGAAAAGGGATTGGTCAATCGCGCCGCCTCGTTTTTTGAGAACATAGTGAAAATCCGGAATGCCAACGCTCCGGACGCATCGGGAGCGATGAAGGAGGGAGAAGTAAACTACACGAGACAACCGGACGAAGAGTTTCAGCAATTTCTGTGGTTCGCCTTGCGGACCGGTGTGCTGGATCTCATCAGCCATTGATTAACGATCTGTGCAACACATCGAACAACACTTCTCCTTGGCTTTGTGAAGGGCCACTTCACTGGCGTTCCGAAGCTGAAGGGAGCATTGCAGACTGCACTGGTCGGCAGCTTGGCGGCGGGTGTCGCCTACCTCATTGCCAAATTCATTGCCTGAGGTTTTAGATAATTTGCCAAAGCCATCACTGGAAAGGTCTTAGGATATGCCGGGTATTCCATGTACAAAATCCCAGGATGTCCCGTCCCGACTACAGAGCCATCCCGCCAGGAATCCGACTCGTCCCGGGTTTCGTGGAGGTAATTGACGACCTTGGGGACAGTCTCGGTATGTTGCAAGCCCATCTGGCAGAGAAACTCCAGCACCCACGCAGTTTGCGTCGGGGTGCTGGCCCCTCGGCCCCGATGCCCGTCATGAAGATAGGACAGCGTCGATTCGCCAAATCCGCCGTCGGCATTCTGAAAACTCATCAGCGTCCGGGCGGCCTTCTGGAGATAGGGTGCTTGCGGCGATTCTCCCGCCCGCAGCAGCCCGGTGCCGGCCTGGGTGGTCCCGTACAAGGTGTTGATCCCCCAGCGGCCTTCCCAGAGCCCCGTGGCGGGATCTTGGGTCCGGCGCAGAAAGCGGGCCGCCCGCCTGACCGCTCGGGAGCCTCCCAAGGTCAGTCCATAGGCTCCGAACGCGGCGAGCACATGGCCGGTGTTATCGGCGGAGCTTTCATCAAACAAATCCACTGAATCGCTTAGGTCCTTGGTGAACAGCTTGGCCATACGGCTTCCGACGTTGTTCCTGTCAAAGGCTCCCCAGCCGCCGTCGGAGTTTTGCCGCTTCAAGAGCCATTGTAGTCCTTTTTTTCGGCAGTCCGCCGCCCCGGTTCTTCGAGTGAATGGGGCCATCTTCTGCAGGAACACGAGCGCTCTCGACGTGTCATCGACGTCCGGGTATTCCTCGAAATCCCGGCCGTAGGGGAAGCCTCCTTCGGGCGTCTGCAGGTCATAGAGGTTTTCGGCCGCCAGCACCAAGGGCTCGCACGACTCTCCAGCCTGAGCCAGAGCCTGGGCCGAGAGAATGGTGTCCCAGACACCGCCGTGCATGAGGCAGCCGAGGTAGTTGCCCTTGCCGTGGTCGAAATAAAGACCATCCACGAACTCTAATCCCCGCCTTATTGCCGACGGGATGGCAGGAAAGCGCCCGGGGTGCTTCCGGTAAAAATGGTCCAGCGCGGCTATGCTGAACAGGGTCGAGACCGTGTAACCGCCCCAACTTCCATGTTTCCGCTGCTGCTGGAGGAGTTTCCTGACCATGAACCCGTCATACCAGGCAGAGGGTTCGGCTTCTACCCGGCTCGGCTTCCACGGATTTCCGGCATAAAGCTCGCTCAAGTCCAATGCCGGCCCAAACGTGCCGCGGATCTTCCTGGAAACACGATTATGTCGCAGATAGGCCATGGGGATCAGGTGAGGAATGACCCATTGGGAGAACTGCCGATAGTTCAGCGGCAGCGCCTCCAGGAAGATCAGGTAGGGGATTTCGCTGATGTCCTCCCATCCTCGCACGCCGAACAGCGCCAGGAAGGTCTTTGTGAAATGATTGACGGCATCGATTCCCCCGGCCTTCAGAATGAACTTTCTGGCCGAATGGATCGCCGGTTCTACGTTTGCGGTCGAGATCGAAGTGCGGAAGAATTTAAGCGCGGCATAGTTGAGCACCGTCGCATTGATGTCACCCGAAGGCAGTGCCGGGTCCCGAGCTTGCCTCCAGGAGCCGTCCGGCAACTGGGCTTTCAAGAGGATTTCTGCCAGGCGGTTCAAATCCAGCCGGGAAGAGAATCCCCGGAATCGGAGCCATTCCATAAACAGCGCATAGAGCGAAGTATAATGGGACCCCAGGTGAGCAGGAAAACTCCAACCGCCTTGGCTGTCTTGCTGGTCCAACAGGTTCTTCACCGACTTCTTCAAAAGCGGTTGCGCTCTATGCTGGGTAAAGTACATCTGAACATCGGCCCATTGTTTGTGACAGCAGCACTGTCCGGTAAAAGTGAGAATCCGCACTCATGGGTTCGCTGATCGCTTGGACATTCCTGAGTTCAGGTTGCGTGTTCCTGGCCGATCTTCAGCCGACAGGGCAAGGTACGCAACCGGGAGGCGTGGCGCTCTTCTTAAATACTGCGGCCCGCACCACGAAGCCGCGGTAATTTAACAGCTTGAAGTTGCGCTCAGCACTGCGAAATGAGCGACCCGGTCGGCGCGCCCAACGACGGCGTGTGCATGGTGACCCGGACGTCGTGCAGGTGGCCCAATATGCCGAACACATTGAGCAGCCAGAGGACTACTACCACCATGACCACGATGTTCAGGACCTTCTTGATCTTGCCATCCATAGGGATGTAGGTGTTGACGAGCCAGAGCAGGACTCCGACGACGATAAGGGTGATGACGATTGTTACTAATGACATATTTCTGCCAGTTCTTTGTTATGTGTTCTTTCTTTTGGTTCGGGTTTCCGTCTGAGCAATGTCTTTAGCGCGTTGTGTGCCACGGCCAGGTCGCGATATGGGGCACTGAGTCGGGTTCCTTGGAGCCCCCCTTCGAAATCCTCGCAAACACCTTAGCAACAGCAACTTGCCTCCCGCCTTCGATTAGCCACGAACGGGAAATGCCAGGCTGGATCAAAAGCCGCCACTCGGTGCGACTTCAGTGGCGCGTGCAGAATGCAAAGCGAAGCAGCCTCGATCGTGCAATTCGCACGACATCTCAATACTCTTCCGGTTGATACTTGTTCTTGTAGTGACACAACCCCTTGGCGACCGAGACCACCCCTCAAACCGGCCTAAGACACAACAGTGGTCACCGGCTTGCGGAAAAGGGGAATTACGATGATGCCGTCATGGGGTCGCAAAGAAGCCTATGAGTAATGTCCTCGCATCTGAACCTAAAAAGCGCCCCGGGCACAGGATTACCCGCCGCGCCGTGTATGAGGAGGTGAGTCGCTTGCGTGAACGCGTCGAGCACCTCGAAGAGCCGCGGGAGCTGAATGAGGCCATCGCCCGCAACAAGGGCAAACGACTGTTCCCTTGGGAGGAGGCGAAAAAGGGCCTCGGCCTCGAGGTTTAACCGGGGTGGCACCGCAAATAGCTGCCGCCGGCGGCAGGCAAAATCATCCCGCTCCCGGCAGCAGAAGTCCGGGGTAAGATTTCGCCGGAACGAACGGCCACGCACCACAACCTAGCCCTTGAATTGCGGGTGCAGCCGCCGGCTCTAAAACCCGCTCAGTTCTAACCTCCGCTTTGACCCGCCCGACCGCCAACGCGCCGCTACATGATTCTGGAGAGCGTGTGAAAACATGACAATCTCACGAACCGACCCGTTTATGGCGGCCAATGCAAGCCCCGCTGGCTGGAGCGACGCCACCCGGCGCCCGGCGCCTGCTGGGGGCAAGGCCGCATAGCATAAAGCCCACTGGCCGGGAGCAGCCGCCAGTGAGGACGCCATTGACCCCCAACTGAACCGGCTGCTTCCGGTCCAGTGCGGCGCAAAGTTAGGGCACTTGGTCATGTGCAAATGTGTCGGCACGGACTTCCAGACGCTGCTCCTGCTCGTCCTGCAACGAAGCTCGAAGCAAGGCCAAACCGAGCCAACGTGCGACGGGTCGAGTCACGGTAAGTCTGGCAAAGCTGCGGTCCAAATCTTTCTTCTTGCTCTTGAAGTCCACATTAATCCTGTCGTGCGTTCCGGGGGTGACAGCGGCATCGTAGTTCAGATCAATCGCCACATCATACGTGCGACCGTCCGTCGGATACATCACTGAAACATCTACTCTCGACTTGCTCATATGGTGTGAAGTGCTCTACGTGGCGCTCGGCGGCGCGCCGCCAATGGCGCACGAAATGGTACAGGGATGCGATCGGCGCCTCCGCTGAGGCAAGAGTTAGGCGTGCTGTTCATCACTTACTGGCTGGAGCCACTCCAAAGACCCGGTGACGGGCCTCCTGCTTCAGCCACTCCAAGAGCAGCGAAAACGTCCACGAGGCCCCGGGTTTGATGACATGCTCCTTCGCCATCTTCCAGATCTTGTTGTCACGGGAAGAATCGAGAAAGTCATGCCCAGCCCAGGTAAGCCTAACGATCGTCGCCGCCGAGGGAATGCCGTTGGTAGTATCCACATCCGCCTCTACCAAACCCGCGTCCCTCATCAACGCTATTTGGTATGCCTCATCGGATGTTTGCGCCCTGAATCGCTCGGGCGGCTCACCCTCTCTGTAGTCAAGCGCCTCGGTTTCTTGAAGTATCTTCCGCACCAATTCCATGTCGCGTTTCATAATTAGCCGCCTTCAGATTCTCAGGGTCCTACCCGCCTACCTAATCTCGTCACACTGCAATCCCGTGGCCTCCCACTCGACACCCAAAACCCCGAGCGAGAGCCGCCCCACACCCTTCATATAGACAGTTCGCTTGCGAACGCTCCCTTTCATGATCGCGGTCTTCATAATCTCCATGTCCGCCTCTGCTGCTGACTTAATGCGTTCATAAGCCTGCTCGGTAATCGGGTCTTCGGATGGCAAGCCGTTGACCTTGGCGAAATGATCCACCAACCATCCGAATTTGTATTGGTGGCCGTCGCGGAAGAATCGGGCACGTCTCATGCGGCGTACCTCTTGTTCCCTGGCCTCCCGCTTGGCACGGAGCTTCTCGATGTCTGGGGAGTAAGCGTAGGTCCGCGGCTTGTCTCGGAGATCGGCCTTGTACTCCGGCTTGTAAGCCTTCTCCAATCTATTGTGATGCTCGTGAAGGAATTGCGTTTTCATGGACGCGTGCCCAAGCTAACGGATAGCGTAGCCGCGCCGGGCCAATGGCGTCCGGCACGCAAGGGACGCAACACCGGCGCCGGCTGCCGCGCCTCCGTTAGGCCATGTTTTTCCCATCAATCTCCCATTGCATCGCGCTGCGCCCTGACAAACCGAGCGTATGCGACCCTCTGGAGTCCAACCTCAGGGTCTCTGACGAGGTGTCCTCCTGACGCTGCGTGAATGTGCTTCCCCCGCCTCGAGGGCCGGCGGGCTCGCTTCGGGCTTGTGGGCCTAGCAGCGATGACGTCAGCAGGAGCCTTCGGGCATCGAAGGCGGATGTGCTCATCCAGCCGGGATGCCCTGACAGCGACCTGGCAATGTGGACAAAATTGGCGCGAAGCAGCCTGACTCATAGAGGTTTCTCTACGCCCCTCTCGTGACGGTGTCCAAGAGCTTCGACAGTGCGCTCTCGCTCTTCCATTGCGGCAGTGCAATCCGGGCAAGTCGGATTATTGTTATTTATGTGGTCATGTGGAGCGCGCAACCCGCAGAGGGTGTTCGTTGTCTTCGGATGTGAAACCATCGGCATTAGGCCGGCGTTCCATGAATAGTGTGTTTGCATATGCCTGTGCGACGTGGCCCAGCGCTAACAAGTGATTATGCGGGAGGATGAAGGTGGTCAATGCCAAAGTCGCACAAATTGCCGCTTTTGTTCGGGGGGCTGGATTAGCGCGGCTGGTCTAGAACAGGCTATGCTTGGTGCGCATCACCGGGCTTGAAGTGCGTGCAGGCGAACGCCCGCGGGCTGTTTCAAATCCAGGGTGGTTTGCAGGCGGTTCGTGGTCTCGGCTGGAGAAGCGGTCAGCAGGCCGGCGAAGGTCACGAAGTGCAGGGCTGACGATGAGCCTTCGATTCCCACACCGCCGGCGCCGGCGCCGGGGGCGATGACGTACTGGGCGGGGGCTTCCGGGGTAACCAACCCCAGCGCCAATTGCTCCGGGTTGTGCTTGATCCCCCAGTAAGCGCTGGCGGCCTTGACCTGGGCGGGCACGCCGTCGGCTTCGCGGCCCACCGGAGCCGATTGGCCATCGGAGAAGAGCCACTGGCCGGGAGTCGGCCCGTCGGCGGCGAAGTTCTTCGGGTTGTCGAAGTCCCAATAGACTGACGCCGGTTCGTTCAGCAGGACCTCGATCCAACTGGACCCTCCATAGAGGCGGATGACTTTGGTGTGGCCCCAGGGATCGTTGCATTCGTATTCCACCATCGCCGGTCCCCTGGCATTGCAGGTCAATTGGTATGTGGCGCCGCGGTGAGGATGCTGGTCGCTGAAACCGTGCCAGTCCGATTCGCCCGGCATGGTGAGGTCGCGATTACCCGCCGCCTTGAGTTCCCAGCGATAGACATGGGCGCCCTCAGGCCCGAGCAACAGGCGGACTTGATCGTTCTCGATCCACCGCATGCCGTTGGTTCCATCGGCCGTTCTGACGGCGGTCGGCAAGGGAGCAGGCGCCTGGGTCAGCCCCAGATAGACGTGGACGGGCGCTTCGGCTCCATGAGGAAGCAGGCCCGGCAACATCAAAATGAGCCGGGCCTTGGCTGATGAATCCAGGTGGTCCAACTGGGCCAGGATCTCACGAGGCGCCGCGTTAGTGCCAATGAGAAAAGCGCGAACCGGTTTACCCGCCAGATCGGCCGGCAACGTCAACTCCACCTCGAGCGGCAGGTCAAAACGATCCGCCGCGCCGGCTCGAATAAGCAGCCCCAACCGGTGCGTGGCGGACGGGTCGGCCCAAGGCAACTCCGGCGCCAACACCTCCGGCGCGCTCTCAGCGGGGCGAACCCGGCGGAAGAGCGGTTTGGGCGCCGCCAGTCCAAGTTCGTCTGCCGCAGGCAGCGGTTGACCTGAGGAAGCGGCGGCCTGACGCGCAGTCTCCAGCTTAACCAGCAGGGCCTCGCATTCGTTGACCGCATTGGTGTAGCGCCCCAGGGTCCAGTCCAGGGCGTAGGGCTTGCTCTCGGAGAGCCATAGCGCGGCGAACTGTTGGCCTAGACGCTCGTAGGTATCGCGGTTCTTGCGGATGAGGCGTTCGACCTGCGCCAGCTTCGGCATGTCAGCGGGTGTTTGCCGGGCCTGCTCAGACAGTTGCGCGGCTTGGACTCCACCGAGCATGCGCTGGCCGATGAATTCCATGCGGCGGGCGCCGAACAGGAAGACTTCAAGCACGTGCTGGTTACACTTCGCCTGGCTGAGGCAGGTTTCCAGGTGCCCCAGCGCCGGCCGCACAATTGCCAGCAGGTTCGAGGCGGTGGCCTGGATCGCGGCAGTCCCGGCGTTCGGGACGAAGTCCTTCTCCCAGAACCGGGAATTGAACATGTCTTTCATGGCCGGCAGGCGATGGGTCTGGGTCAGCAGGCCAACGGCCTGGCCGAACTCGTCTCCGCGTTCGCCGAACAGCACCGCGCCGAGGCGCCGGTTGAAGGCCTCGATGGGGGTGGCCGAAGCGTTCCAGGCGCATTCCGCCGCCCAGGCGTCTGCGTGCCATTTGACGGCTTTGAGGGCTTCGGCGTCGTCCTCCCAGTCCGTGTTAAGCGTGCCGATGGCGCCGTGCTTGATCCCGTCGCGGACAAAGTTGTGGATGTTGGTAACGGCCACGCCGAAATCGGGCAGGATACGGCTCCAATCGCTGACGCCGGGGCAGACGAAGAACTCGTAGCCCGACTTGGCGAAAGGGAGGATTTGGCTGTCGAAGCTGTCACGGGCATCGTAACCCCAGATGAGCATGATGGTGTCCTTGGGGACCTCAGCAAGGTTGCCAGGGTGTTCCAGGATGATGTCTCCCCACATCATCATGCGTTTGTTGTGGTGGTCGCGGAGCAGGTCGTGGATGCGCCTGATGTGGCGCACATACACGCCCCCCACGCCAATGCTCGACACCAATTCACGCGCCGGGCCGGTGCCCAAGCCATCCGTCTCATCGCAGCAGACATTAAACCACGGAAACGGCACCAGTGGGCAGACCTCCGAATACAGATCATCGAGCAATGCGTAAGTCCCTTCGCGCACGGGGGTGAGCACATCGGGCGTTTCACGCAGCGACGCGTATTGGGGTTGGCTCAGGATGCGGCCGAAGTGGCCGAAGGACTGCTGATTGCCGAGCACATCGAGGTGGAAGGGCTTCACGTAAGCAACCAGGGCCGACAGTTCCTGCGGGGTGAGCGAGCCATTGGTGGGGCCGATCTCCGGGTGCTTCTTGAACGCGAACTGATACTCCATGTAGTAGGTCATGAGGTTGAGCTTGAGATAGGAGGCGAGGGAGGCCTCGAACTTTAGGGTGTCCAGCGTAGAGCTGGGGCCGCGGGTCAGGTCATCCTGAAAGCAACGCCAGCGCAGCGAAGGCCAGTCGCTTATCTTCAGACAGGGAAGCGTGTCCCCCTGGCGATTGGCCCGGATCAATTGGCAGAGCGTCTGCAAGCCACAGAACAACCCCGCGGGGTCCTTTGCCGCGCAGACGATCTCATCAGCGCGGACCTCCAACGCGTAGCTCTCGGACGAGGTCTGCTGCGGCAGAGCGGGCAGGAGGAGAGCCCGTTTCTTTGCGGCCAGACGGAAGGCGGGGACGGCCGACTTGAGCCGGGTGACTCGCGCCGAGCGGAAGCCAGCGCGCTGCAACTCGGCATTGAGAAGCTGTGCCGGCAACCCTCCCTGGGCATCGGCGACTTCAAAGGACAGTGACTTCTCGAAAGAAAAGCGGCCTGCTTCCAGCGCCACGCTTTTGGGAAATGGAACCAGGCGCAAATCCTGCGTTGCGCCAGACCTGCTTTGTGCCGCTGCGGCCATCGCCGCTACCAACAGGGCGCTCGCACTGCCCAGCAATGCGAGCATACGGACCATGAATCGAGCTCGGAGACGGAGAGCATTCATAAAGACAGGTTAAGGTCTTTCAGCATCGTGGCGCAGCTACAATCCACCAGCCTTCCCCCGTTGGCCCGTCGCTGCGGGCACTGGACTGCTCTGGAGGCGACAGCCAGGATATAGCGCGACACTCCGGTGGGTATCCGGTGGGCACCCGGAGGGTATCCGGAGGGTATCCGGAGGGTATCCGGTGGGGTTATGAGGTCGATACGGCGGCGTGGCGGCGCTTGGGCGAGGTGGCAGCGGCCGGGGCGGGGTGGAAAACGGCTTCGATTCGGTGCGGCAGGTCTCGCCATCCGTTCACCTGTTGGCACATGCGGATAAAGATGCGGGAGCCGGGCCAAGGCGGGGGCTGCTTCCGCAGGTACTTCTCGGTGATGTTGCTCTCGCCTCGGACCGCAGCCGGGAGCGTGCCCAGGTAGATGAACTTGTCGCAGTAGCGCCTGCCGGCGTTGTACGGGCGCGAGGCGTAAAGCAGGATGTGACCGGCGGGAGCCGCTGTCACGCTGAGCTTGAGGGCGATCCCGTCGCGGCCCTGGGTGATGCGGAACGCCGCCACCGGGTTGGGGTCGAAGATTGGGCGCTCGGGCGGGTACGAGAACAGTGGCAAACCGAGCAGGCGCTGGTTGCGATTGATGGCGGTGTAGAGGTTCTGGCCGGTGAGCGGCCCGGACTGGCCGCCGCGGGGATGGCTGCGGACCTTCTTGCCGTAGGCACACCAGGCGTGACGCTGTTCATCCGTCAGGTGGTTGTAGCCGAGTGAGGCGTCGCCGAACTCGGTTTGGGCGCGGAGCTGCGCGTCGGTGCGGGGCTTGCGGGGAGAGACGTGGGCACGTTCGCATTGGCCAAACCGGCTCTTGAAGGCGACGGTATTACCGTGCTTCCCGCTCTTGGGGATGTCGAGTGCTTTCATAGGGTTCCAGTGTCTGACTAAGGGGGCGGAGGGATCACGCGCCTTCCGACCCGGCATTACGCTGGCGGTTTGCCAGATGGGAGAACCTAACAAGAAATAGTCGTGTCAGCAAGGGGTGTGGGGATTGGGGGGCTGGGTAGAATGGGAGGAATGGGAGGGGATGGGGAGGGACGATGGCTTACAAAACATTTACAACTTTTCGCTGCCACGGCAGGCGGGCTTATGGTAATGGGTCAGGCATGAAACTGGCTCGGACGGAGTCGTTTTGCGGGAACCACACAAAGGAGTAATGACTATGCTTGCACTATTCGGACCGATGATTCTGACGACGGACGGGCGGCGATGCTTCCGCCGTGTTTCGGGCTTGGGTGCTGTGGCGGCGCTCGTGGTGCTGGCGGCGCCGCTGGGGGCGCAGACGCTCATTAATGTGGATTTCGGGGTGGGCACGGCCAGCCTCAAGACGGGGATGGCGGCGGTGGGGATGGGGACGAATGATTATTGGAACCTCTATCGACATTACTCACCGAAGTTTACGCCGGGGATGGCACTGGTGGCCGATGGCAAGCTCGACAAGCTGAAGCTGGCGGACGGCACCGAGACGGGCGTGTCCGTGGCGGTCAACAACGCACCCGGCGTGTGGGGCAATTCCAGCGGCGATCCGATGTACGACACCTACATCTTTGCCCAGAACGGTAGTAATATCACTGTCACCGTCACGGGCCTGGCGCCGGGGCGCTACCATTTCTATTGCTATGGGCACGCGGAGCCGGATGTGGCGGGGGAGCAGAACTCGGTCTTCACCCTCAAGGCGGGCACGAACAGTTTCGGGCCGATCACGCAAATGGGTGGCAGCGGGTGGAAGGCGGGCAATGTCTGGCAGGAGCGGGCGCAGTATGTCGTGTTTCGCGACGTGCCGGTGGACGGAGCGCCGGTCATCCTCGACGCGGCGCCGGGGCCGAATGGCGTCGCTGTGCTGAATGGCTTGCAGATCATTTCGCGCGGCACCAGCCCGCCCCGGCTGCTCGCCGCCGGGCCGCTCGTCGCAGCTCCGGCCAGCACGAACCTCCTGTTCCGGGAAATCCACTACGACGGGAAGGTGTCCGACACCGAGGCGCGGTTCGCGGTGACGTTCGACGTGGAGTCCATGACCACGAATGAGATTTCCGCGCCCCTGTTCGAGGGGGAAGTGGCGCTGGTGTCGCCGGTGCTGCCGGACGTGCTGCGGATCGTCAACCAGGGGCGGCAGACGCGGCTGTTCTGCACGGCTCCGGGGAACTACTCGGTGAAGCTGGACCTGATTGCCAAGATCACCAAGGCGGAGCCGTGGAACCAGATTAGCTTTGTCGGGCCGGCGGCGGCTATTGCCTCTGTTACGGCCAGCGCGAGCGCGGAGGGGGTTGAGATGCAACTGCTGAGCGGGACACAGGTCAGCGGGGGAGGGGGAGTCCAAAGTCCAACGTCCAACGTCCAAAGTCTGCTTTCTGGGTCGCTGAGCGGGTTTCTGGGGGCTGATCGGACACTGGCGATGCGGTGGCAGAGCAAGGCGGCCGAAGTGACGCGCAAGTCGCTGGTGACGGTGGATACGGCAGCCAGCGCGCTCATCACGCCGACCGTGATCAAGTTCACCACCGACTTGCGTTACGAGATTCTCCAGGCCGCCGTGCCGCGCCTGACAGTCGCGCTGCCCGCCACCCACGCGCTCACCCGGATACAGGGAGAGCAGATTCGCGATTGGCAGGTGAAGCCGGACGGGGAGCGCCAGGAGCTTACGATCGAGTTCATCAAGCCCGTTGAGAAAGCCTGCGCCGTGACGTTGTTCTCGGAACAGACCGTCGAGACCACGCCGCTTGCCGCCACACTCGTCCCGCCTCAGCCGCTCGAAGTGGAGCGCGAGTCCGGCTCCTTCACGCTAAGCGCGGATGACACGACGGTCGAGATCGACTCGGCGCCCGGTCTGAGGCAGGTCAATGCCCCGTCCGGCGCGCTGGCCTCCTACCGCTTCAATGGCCGGCCCATATCCATTCAGGCCCGGATCCAGCGCATCGCCCCGGTGTTGAAGCTGGCCGACCGCGCCACGGCGCGGCTCGAAGAGACCCGGCTGCTCGTGTCGCACGCGTTCAACCTGACCGTCGAGAAGGCCGGCATCTACGCGCTGGACCTCGCGGTGCCGCCCGGCTTCGTCGTCAGCGAGGTTAAGGGCGAGGGCATAGACGATTGGAAAGCCACGGACGGCAAGCTGAAGAATTCCTTCGCCAGCCGCGTGCTGGGCGCGCGGAAGATTGACATCCAGCTCGAGCAGGCCAACAAGGAGTTCCCCGACAAGATAAGCCTGCTGCCGCTCTCGGTGGCGGGCGCGACTAACGTGATCACGCAGCTCGGGGCCGCGTCGTCCCCGGGCATCCGGTTGAAGACCGCCGAGCTGGACGGCCTGCGCGAAGTGCCAATCACCTCGCTGCCGAACCGCTCGGACGAACTGCTGGCGTTCGCGAGCGAGCAGGCCGATTGGAAGCTGACGCTGGCAACGGAGAAGCTCTCCGCGCGCGTGGTGGCGGAGGTGTTCGACCTCGTCACCGTCGGGAACGGCGTGGTGGGGGGCAGCGCGACCATTCGTTACGGCATCTTTAACCAGGGCGTGCAGGAGTTTCGCATCGCGCTGCCGGCGCACTGGAAGAACGTGGAGTTTACCGGCGCAAACATCCGGCGCAAGGAGCAGCAGACCAACGTGTGGACCATCACGCTGCAGGACAAGGCCTGGGGCGGCTACACGCTGGTGATCACCTACGATTACCAGTTTGACCCCAAGGGCAGCACGCTCGACCTCGCCGGCGCGCACACCCTCGGTGTCGAACGCGAGACCGGCTCGCTCGGCGTGATGACCGCCGCCAGCCTCAACCTGACGCCCGCCGCGCCCGCCGAACCGCTGCGCCGCGTGGATGAGACCGATCTGTCCGAGAGCGACCGCGCCCTGTGCACGCGCCCGCTGCTGCTGGCTTACAAATACACCGACGGCGATTACCAGCACACGGCGCAGGTGACACGCTTCGAGGAGCTATCGGTGCTCGAAGCGGTGGCCGACCGCATCGAACTGACCACCGTGCTGACCGAGGAGGGACAGTTGATGACGCAATCCTCGTTCATGGTGAAGAACAACGAGAAGCAGTTCCAGAAGTTCAAGCTGCCCAACGGGGCCGAGTTCTGGTCCAGCTATGTCAATGGGCAGCCGGCCAAGCCGGAGCGGGATGGCGAATGGCTGCTCGTGCCATTGCCGCGCGACGCGAACCGCGACCAGGCGTTCGCGGTGGATATCGTCTATGTGCAGAAGATCAGCCTGAAGCAGGCGCTCTTCCCCCGCCGCATGTCGTTGTCTGCGCCGGTTACCGACATTCCGAACACCTACGCCGAGTGGCAGCTTTTTGTGCCGGTCTCGCAGCGCCTGAGCAGCTTCGACGGCAGCATGACGGTGGAACGCGGGACCACCTACGACCTGCGCGACGCCTGGCAGGGCTTCATCCAGTTCTACGGCAACCTCATCGAGCACAACTTCGGCATGATCCTCTTCGGCATCGTCGTCGTGCTGGTGCTGGTGCTGGTGGCGGCGGCAGTACGGCGCGGCGCTCAGGGCCTGCTGACGGCGCTAGCCGTGCTGGCGATCGTCGCGATCCTCGCGGCGATGATGCTGCCGGCCTTGAGCCGGGCCAAGGCGAAGGCGCAACGCATCAGCGGTATCAACAATCTGAAGCAGGTCGGGCTGGCTGCGCGCACCTGGGCGTTGGATAACTCCAACGCGCTGCCACCCAGCTTCGAGGCGATGATGAATGAGCTGAGCACGGACAAAATCACCTACGATCCGAACACCGGGCAGCGATATGTGTACTTCGGGGCGGGCAAGAGCGCGGATAACCCGGAAGCCATTGTCGCCTATTCGCCCTCCGATCAGAACGGCCGAGCCGTCGTTTTTGCCGACGGGAGCGTGCAAACGCTGTCGGCGGAGAAGTTCCAGGAAGCATTGCAGCGCGACGCCGCCTTGCCGCGCGCGGCGGTCCCGGTTAACGCCCCGGGGGCTCCCCAGCAAACGGAGGGGATAGTCAATTTGGCGCCGCCCCCCGTTGCGGCCCCGGCCCAACCGCCGCCACAACCCGCCGCATCACAAGCGGCATTCGCTAACGCTCCTCGTCCAGCCGCCACCGCCGCCGCGCCGATAGCCCTCCGGCAGGCCAATGTGGAGTTGCCAAGCGGAGGAATGGGTGGAGGCGGAGGTGCTGCGCCGCAGCCCAGAGCAACGGCTGCGGGCGTGCGGCCAATCCGCATTGACGTGCCGCGCACCGGTCAGCAATTCAGCTTCACCAAAGTCCTCAACGCCGGCCAGGAGCCGCTGACCGCGAGCTTCTCGGTGATGCGGCTCAGAGTCTATCGCGGCGAGCAAATGGTGGTGCAGGTCTGCGCTTTCGTGCTCGGCCTGATCATGCTGTGGTGGCTGTCGCGGCGCCCGGGGCGCAGTAGCTTCTGGGCGACCATCGCGCTCGTGCTGGTTCTTTGGTCGGTGGCCCGCCTCCTCACCATGTATCGCCAGCTCCACCTCGGCCTCATCGCCGCGGTGCCGGTGTTGTTGCTGGTGCTGGTTATTTGGGCGATGCGCAAATACCAGCAGCGCAAAGTAGGACAGGCGTCCCGCCTGTCCCCCCCTCCACTGGCAGACCCGCCCGGCCCAAGCGGCCCCTCTTCCTCCGCTGGCGCCACCCTGCTCGTATTCCTCGCTCTCGGTGCCTCGGTCCTCCCGGCGCGCGCCGACGACCTCGCCCTGCCCGCCATTTCGAACACCGTCTCGATCATCTGCGCCACCTACACCGGCGCGGTGCAAGACAAAGTCGCGCAGTTCGATGCCGCCATTCAGATCGCGACAACCGTCACCAACCAGATTGTGCCCCTGTTCGGCGAAGACGTCGCCCTTGAGTCCTTTGCCGCAAAAGGTGACGCCAAACTGGTGCGCGAAGGCCGCACCCTGGGCGTGCTGTTGCCGAAACGCGGGACGGTCACCCTCCAGTTCAAGCTCATCGCCAGGCTCGGCGGGGATGTCACTCGCCGCCAGCTCGCCTTCCGCATTCCGCCGGCCCTCTCCAGCCGCGTGGGCGTCGTCATTGATGAAGCCGAGGCGGACGTGGAGTTCCCGACCGCGGTCTCCTTCGAGCGCACCAGCGCCGACCTGCAAACGCACGTCAATGCGATCATCGGCGCCGCCGACCGCCTCGAACTTAACTGGACGCCGCGGATGAAGCGCGCGGCGGAGATCGTGGCCACGGTCTTTGTCCAGAACACGGCGCTGGTCACCATCGGCGGCGGCGTGATGAACACCCGGGCGTCACTCGATTATCAGATTAGCCAGGGCGAACTGAAGCAGGTGCGCGTGCAGATCCCCGCCGGCCAGCGGCTGCTTCGTGTCGAGGGCGATGCGATCCGCAGTTGGGAGATCAAGGACGACACGCTTGTCGTGGACCTGCTCAAAGGCGTCTCCCCGACCTGGAAGCTGACGGTCGAAACCGAGAAGGTCCTCGACAAACTTCCCGCGACGGCGAAGGTCGAGCTGCCGCACGCGCTGGATGTGAAACGCGAGACCGGCCTGGTGGCGTTGCGCGCCAGCGAGGAGGTTTCCCTCAACGTCGAGAACGCGCAGGAACTGCAGCGCGTCGATGCCGAGGAGTTTCGCCGCGCCGCGCCAGACCAGAAGGACGCCATCCTGAGCGCGTTCCGCTTCCTCAAGGCCGATTTCGCTTTGAGCGTCCGCGCCGAGACGGTGCAGCCCCAGATCGAGGCCGCGGTGCGCAACAGCATCCGCATCGGCGCGGAGTCGGTGCAGGTGTCCGCGCAGATAGACTACACCATAAAACGGGCGGGCGTGTTCGCGCTCCGGCTGGCGCTGCCGCCGGGCTACCGGCTGGAAAGCGTCACCGGCGATAAGGTGTCCCAATGGGTCGAGCGCACCGAGAACGGCGTGGCGCTCGTCGAGGTCACCCTCAAAGAGCGCACTCTCGGCGCCTATGCGCTCAACCTGGTCCTCGTTCAGAATTACACGCAGCCGCCGAAGACCCTGGCCATTGCCGGCGTGCATCCTCTCGACACACAGAAGTTGAGTGGCTACATCACCGTTGCCACCGACCTCGGCGTCGCCGCCAAGACTGGGTCGTTCGATGGCCTGACCGAGATTCCCTTCGCGAGCGTGCCTGGGGAACGGGCCGTGGCCGGCGGCAGCGCCCTGGCTTACAAGTTCATCGCCACCGCCCCCGGGACGGAGCCGGCGTGGCGGCTGAGCGTCAGCACGGAAGCCGTTGAACCGTGGCTGCGCGCCGAGATCATGAACACGATCACCCTGACTGAGACGCTGGTCAGCGGCCGGTCGCAGGTGAAATATGACATCGCCAACGCCCCGGTGAAAGAGTTCCGTGTGCGCGTGCCCGCGGCTTACAAGAACGTCGAGATCACCGGCGCGCAAATCCGCCGCCGGGATGAGACCAACGGCGAGTGGCGTGTCGAGCTGCAAGGCAAGGTGCGCGGGGAATACCTGCTGACCGTGACGTGGGAGCTGCCCCGCAGCGGACAGACCAACCTCGTTGAGCTGGCGGGCGTCCAGGCGCTGGGGGTGGAGCGCGAGGTCGGCTACGTCGCTGTGATGGCGCGGCCGCCGTTGCAGGTCGCCGACCAATCCGCCAGCGAACTGCTCAGCAAGATCGACGTGCGCGAGCTGCCCCCGTGGACGGGCCGGCCGGATACCGCCACGGTGCTGGTGTATCGCTACCTGCGCCCCGGCTACAAGCTGGTGCTCGAAGCCCGGCGCTACGACGAGGCCGAGGTGCTGCAAGGCCTGATCGACAACGCCCGCCTCGCCACCGTCGTCGCCGATGACGGCCAGATGATGACCGAGGTTACCCTCAGCATCCGCAATAATGGCCGGCAGCATTTGGAAATCGAGCTCCCGGCGAACACCAAAGTCTGGTCGGCGTTCGTGGCGGGCGAGCCGGTCCGCCCCAGCCTTCGCGAAGGCAAGCTGCTGCTGCCGCTCGAACGCGACACCGCCTCCGACGCGCCGTTGGCCGTCGAGCTGACCTTCGTCGGGCAGGACAAGTTCCCGAAGACGCATGGCACCCTATCCCTGGTCTCGCCGAAGTTCGACCTGCCCCTCAAGAACGCCCGCTGGGACCTCTACCTGCCGCCCGATTACGAATACAGCCGCTTCGAAGGCTCGATGAACCGCACCATTGACGCGACGCTGCCGGTCGAGCAGGTCTATTCCCTCTCCGAATACAATGTGCAGCAGAGCGCTCGGGAAGAGCAGAACAAGTTTGCGGTGCGCTACGGTCTTGAGTCGGCGCGCAAAGACCTCCAGGGCGGCAACCTGCAAAAAGCGATCAGCAGCTACGGTCGCGCCAAACTGAGCTTCGCAAACAACGCGGCGGTAGAAGGCGAGGCCCGCGACTTGAAGGAACTGGAGTCCGACGTCCGCCGCGCCCAGAGCAGCAACCTCATCATCGCGCAGAACAATTACTTCCTCGACAACGCCGGGAAACTGGGCGACCAGCAAGCGCTCCAGCTCCAGGCCGGGCAAGGCCAGGTCATCGCCAACGAATCCCCTCAGCAGCAGCGCCCCGCGCAGCAAGCCATACAGGCCGGGAACATGTTCCTAAACTACGATGCGAACGTCGCCGGCCTGCAATGGGACAAACTCGAGAAAGCGCAGCAAGTGGCAGTGGCGAAAGTGGCGCCGTTGCGCGTCAACCTGCCGACCCGCGGCGTCCGCTACAGCTTCGCCCAGGTACTCCAGACCGAGCTGCGCAAGCCCATGACCATCCGCCTGCTGGCCGAGAACACCAAGGTCACGAGCTGGACCAGCCGCATCGGCTTGAGCGTGCTGGCCTTCGGCGTGCTCTGGCTGATCGTCGCCGGGCTTAACCGGCGGAAGAGCGCGCCGGTGTAAGAAGCTAGTGAATCCGCGAATTACGCGAATTACGCGAAACAAAGACAGAGGGCCGGCGTTGCTTTCCAAATCCGGGTCCTGAACTTTGGCCGTCGGCAGCCCGACGACTGGGGAGATCCTGTCAGTTTGGCCATTCGCGTAATTCGCGTAATTCGGGGATAAACTCCCCACTCCACATGCCGCCCCGCTTTAGCTATCTTTGGCCCCCGTGCAAACCAACTCAGTGCAAACCGACACCCCATCCGGGTCCGCGAAACCCAGCCTCGTAATCGCCCATTCTCCCCGGCTGCAAGGCGTAGTGGACCGCGCGGTGGACGGCGCCCTCGAGCGGTTCGCTCCGCTCAAGCTGGAGACGAACCAGCTCGCCGTGACGCTCGTTGACTTGCGAGACCCGGAGCAGCCGGTGCAGGCCAGCTATCGCGGCGGGGAGCAAGCCTATCCCGCGAGCGTCATCAAACTCTTTTACCTGGTCGCCATTCACCGCTGGCTGGAGGACGGCAAGCTCGAGGAAACCGCGGAGCTCCGCCGTGCCATGCGCGACATGATCGTCGATTCCCTCAACGGGGCGACCGGCTACCTGGTGGATTTGCTCACCGGCACCACCAGCGGACCCGAGCTGGCCCCGAACGAGATGGAGAAATGGTATTACCAGCGCAACGCGGTAAACCGCTACTTTGCCTCGCTCGGCTATACGAACATCAACGTCAACCGCAAACCGTGGTGCGAGGGCCCCTATGGCCGCGAGATGCAATCCGTGCGAATGTCCAAGCCCAACCACCGCAACTGGCTCACCACCGACGCCACCGCCCGGCTGCTCAACGAAATCGTTACCGGCAAAGCCGTCTCCGCCAGACGCTCCGCCGAAATGATGGAGCTGTTAAAGCGCGACCCCTCCCCCGATTCCGGCACCAAGAACGACCAGGCTCACGCCTACACCGCCCTGGCCTTGCCGCCCGGCTCGAAGCTCTGGTCCAAAGCCGGTTGGATGAGCGAATGCCGCCATGACGCCGCCTATGTCGAGCTTCCCAACGGCTCCAAATTCGTTTTGGTGACCTTCACCGTGGATCACGCCAACGAACGCGAAATCATCCCCGCCGTCGCCAAAGCCGTGGTCCAGGAGTTCAGCGCCCGGAAATAGGCAGACTTGATCACGTTTTACGCATTGCGTCTCGGTGTTTGTTCTTTGTTGGAAGGAAGCCTTGCCGGAGTTCATGCTGTTCGTAATCATTTGCTCAATTGTATGAAAGTCTCTTCGCTAAGCGTGATTTTGGGAGCACTCTATTGTTTGCCGGGCGGCATTGTCAGCATGCCTGCCCAGCGGTCGAACCAACTCACGCCCGTGCCGATTCAATCGGTGACGGTCGAAGACTCCTTCTGGTCACCTAAGCGAAGGATTTGGCAGGAGGTTACGATCCCGGATTGCTTCAACAAGTTCGCAAGCGACCGCGGTGGAGCGCTCAATAACTTTGATCGGGTCCGTGACGGAATGTCCGATGGTCACGCAGGTCCGCCCTGGTATGACGGCCTGATTTATGAGATGATTACGGGTTCAGCAGATTTTCTGGCGGCCAAGCCTGATCCCGTTTTGGAAACCCGGATTGACGGTTACATCGCGCGAATTGCCGCGGCCCAAGCCAGGGACACGAATGGTTATCTAAACACGTGGACTCAATTGCAGCATCCCAATCAACGCTGGGGACTAAATGGCGGCAACGATGGTTATCAGCACGAAATGTATAACGTGGGTGCACTGTGCGAGGCAGCAGTGCATTACTACCAGGCCACTGGCAAGAGCAGTTTGCTAAAGGTGGCCGCTAAGTTGGCCAATTACACCTGCGAGCAAGTTGGGCCTTCACCGAAACACGAACTTGTTCCCAACCACGCCCTTGCCGAGGAGGCGTTCGCAAACCTATATCTGTTCTTTCGCGAACATCCTGAACTAAAGCGCGACATGCCGGTCGCCATCGAGGAAAGCCACTATCTGGAGTTGGCCCAGTACTGGGTCGAAGCGCGCGGGCATCCGCGCAAAGATCAGCCGTCCTACGGCGCGTATAACCAGGACCACGAACCGGTCTTTGAACTAACGACCATCGAAGGCCATGCCGTCCGGGCCACCCTGCTCTGCGCCGGCGTCACCGCGCTCGCGGGCATTAATGGCCGCGACGATTATCGCGATGCCGCCCTCCGCTTGTGTGAAAACATGAGCGAGAAGAAGATGTACGTCACCGGTGGTATCGGCGCGACTGCCGCCGGCGAAGCCTTCGGAAAGGATTATGTCCTGCCCAACGATGGTTACCTGGAAACCTGCGGAGCGGTCGGCGCAGCGTTCTTCGCCCGAAACTTGAACCTGCTCACGGGTGACGCGCGTTACGCGGACATACTCGAGCGCGAACTCTATAACGGCGCACTCACAGGCGTTTCATTGGCGGGCGACTCATACACCTATGCAAATCCATTGGAGGCACACAACGGCAACTCACGCTGGTCCTGGAACGGCTGCCCTTGCTGTCCGCCAATGTTCCTGAAGCTCATGGGCGCGATGCCCGGTTGCATTTACGCGCAGGACAAATCCGGCATCTACGCGAATCTATTTGTCGGCAGCAGAGCACAAATCCTGCTCGCCGGCCAGAACGTGTTGATAAAGCAGGTGACCGGTTATCCTTGGCAAGGTGAGGTAAGGATCACGGTCGAACCTGCCAAGACCAGCGAATTTGACCTCCATATCCGCCTCCCTGCTTGGTGCCAAGGGTCATCCTCCGACGAAGATCTGTATCAAACGGCCAGCCGTTCTTTGGAAGACGCCGTCCGCCTTATGGTGAACGGCAAAGTCATTGAGAACTGTGAAATCGTCCGCGGCTACGCCACAATACATCGGCGATGGAAATCCGGCGATCTTGTGCAACTGACGTTGCACACGCCTGTCCGACGGATCAAAGCGAATTCCAACGTAGAGGCAGACAAAGGCCGGATCGCATTAATGCGCGGACCGCTGATCTACTGCTTTGAAGGCGCCGACAACGGGGGAGCGGTCAAAAACCTGGTCATTCCTCCTGAAACCGAATTTGCGCCGGAGTACAAGAGCAACCTCCTGGGTGGAGTAACCGTGCTCCAAGCGACGGCGACAGGCGTCTTCCAGACCTCCGCAAATGCGGTCGTTTCTGTGCCATTCACGGTAACGGCGGTACCCTATTTTGCGAACGCCAATCGTGGCACGTGCCAAATGCAGGTGTGGATCTTGGAAGGTCAGAACGGTTGCGGCCCGCAAAGACAGGAATAACCTTCGGAACAGGCGACTTCAAATTGGCTGCTGCTGCCGGTAACGCTCCAGCTTCGCATTGAGGTGGTGTTCGGGTGGGGCGACTTTGCGTTGGCTATCAGGCGGGGTGGCTTTGACCGGCCTTTTTGATGACATCTTCGCACGAGGCCCCCGGG
>Ga0181538_10001962_pt1 | contig 22064 bp, 22 predicted proteins | sample PEATcosm2014_Bin_40_FD_119773 | JGI IMG/M metagenome (GOLD analysis project Ga0181538, IMG submission 119773) | Peatland microbial communities from MTU Mesocosm Facility, Houghton, MI, USA - PEATcosm2014_Bin23_30_metaG | ecosystem: Environmental > Terrestrial > Soil > Wetlands > Peat | place... | reverse complement strand
GCGAGGAGCTTCCGGTTGTTCGGGTAGGTCACGGCCAGAAGGCGATACTGATCGCTTCCGCCGCGGAGCGTAAACGCGTAGGTCAGAAGGTAGGTGCGCTGGAGCGGAGTCCATAGAGACTCGACAGCCAAGGTCAGGAGCACCGCTGGAAAAAGCAGCGCGGCGATGAGCACAGCCCACGCCAGAACGGGCTGCGGCGGGGACACTTCTCGACTCCAGTCCGAACTCATCCCCAGCCTCCGGCCGCCTGTGATTCCTTTCCGTTTTGAACTTGGATCAGGAACTCAATGGCGCGTTTGCTCTTGGTCGAGTCGGCACGTTCGACGATGCCCGCCATCTGTTCGCGGGTGACTTTGCCGTCGCTGGTGAAGGCGTAAACCAGGTTCCCGACTATAGTGCGAAGGCCGATCACCTCAGCCAAAAGAGCCTGCTCAACTGGAGTACCGTTGGGATGGTCGGCGACTTTGAGAAGCACGTCGCGGCACCATTCGCCGAGCGGTTTTCCGGTAGCCTCCGCCAGTGTTTGGAGACGCGCGAAGTCGGTTTCCGAGACGCGAACGCCGATGCTTTTCGTGCGGAACTGCGAGCGGTCTTGCATATTGCCTGTCTCAACGCTATGTCGTTAAGTCAACGAGTTAACGTACGCGAGCGTCTCGTACCTCTCAACCCATTGGTTCAGCGCAAGCGCCTGCGGAGCAACACGTTCCCATACGCAATCGCGGCGCTTGCATACGCCACCCTGCAAGGGGTGACGTGTCAACACTTCAGCCGGTGCGGAGCACCGTCCGTCCTTCGCGCTTGTCCTAAATCTCTCCATAGATGAGCGACAACTCCTCCAACACCGGCTGTAGCTCCGGCATCGCGAGGGCCTTCTCAAACAACTCCTTCAGCGATTGCCATTCCTCGCGAGTGAACGAAATAGCGATGCCGTTCCTCCGATGCCGAAAATAGAACCGTTCGGGGACGGCATCGTTGGTGTACCCGAAGAACTCCCGCCCTTTCCAGTACCGGCCCGGCTCCAGCCGCACGAGCATCGTGGCAAATTCACGAACTCTCGGGTACCGGCTCAGCGGATACGCGACGTCCTTGCGGTTCATCTCAAGCAGCATTTCGATCTCGCCGTCACTTCCGACGAGAATGGAGAGTCGGTGATCACCGGAGGCAACTGGTGGGAAGGTTGGCGAGACAAAGGCGTTCCTGCTGCCCAAGGCGCGGATTGGCTTCCGTTCCCGGAGCCAATGCCCGCGCGCAGCCAACCGGAACAGCGTCGGCAAGTATGGCGTGAGTGCATCGTTGATGGCGGCGACTCCGGGCAAAGTCTCGTCTCGCAACGTCACGTACAGGTTCCGGGCGCAGAACACCGGCTTTGGCGGGCGCTCTGAATGCCGCAGTTCCTGAATCAGATTGCCGGTGACTTTCGGGACCACCTCAGGATCGAGTTGCCGCCGATTCAGTATTGCCCCATCGGTCAATCCCAGGTTGCCTAGATAATACCTGTCGAGTTCGACGCCTCGATCCACTCGCAACGCACGCACAGCGAGAAATGCTTCGAGCACCTGGGCAAATGATTCGGGCGTGGGATGCTCAGGGTCTTCGGCCAGTTCCTCGCATCCCACCTGGATGTATTGGGCTACGAACAGCCATTCAGCATGAGACAATCCCTGCCTCTGTCCCCACTTCCGGCGAACGTTCCATAGCGACTGAGCGGTGTTCTGCTGCAGGTCGGCCACCTCCAGCCGATGGTCCAGCCGGTCATCCTTGGCCGATTCCAGCAACATCTTCGCGACATCAGATGTGGATACGCCGTCGCCGCGGCTGCTTGAGAGCACATTTTTCGCGCGCTCCAGGTACTCCCGAAGCGCATCCGAAATCCGAATGGAGAGGGTTTGTTGTTGGGCTTTTCGGTCCATCGACAACATGATTGCATATGTTGAACGTCAATGCAAGTGTATCGATACAATCTATTGCATTGAAGTGTGAGCTAGTGCATAATCAGAGTAGCTGACGCTCGAAGGGTCTCGCCGATGGCGCACACCTCCCCCACTCGTCCCGTCTTGTCGGCGAGAAGGTCCGCTTTCCCGCTGCGCAATACTCAATCATCTGATTTCATTTCTGGAGGCAAACTGTGATCCGCGATGAGATCCTCACTGTCGTGGAAGTCGCGACAGAATTGCGGTGCTCGAAGGCGCACGTGTATAACGCCATTGCCGGGAAAGTGGAAGGCGTATCGCCGCTACCGGCGATCTCAATGGGTCGTAGAAAGCTGGTGCGGCGGGGTGCTTTGGAGCAATGGAAAAAACTGAATGAAACCGGTGGCGGGGATGCTAACATGGCCTCATCGTCAGCAATCGACACCGTTGGACGCGTGAAGGAGACAGTTCATGCGTAAGCGGTTTCAGAAAGGTAGTTTGCAGAAAGTTCGCGGTGGATGGGTGGCGAGGTGGTGGCAGGACGGGGAGCGTAAGGCGCGGCTGTTGGGCCGGATTTCACAGATGACGAAAGCGCAGGCGCAGTCCGAACTGGCCGGTATACTGGCCCCCATCAACAACGAACGGGGTGAGCCGTCGGAGCAAAGCAGCTTCGGCGATTTCGTGCAGCACGTTTACTTGCCGTTCTATCGGCGAAAGTGGAAGCGCTCGACCGTCATGACCAATGAGGATCGGCTGGCACATCATCTGACGTCGGAGTTTGCCCCTCGAAGTTTGGGCAGCTTTGACAGGGATGAGTTGCAGGCGCTCCTTGACCGCAAGGGCACGACGCTTTCATTCAGTGTGGTGGATCATCTGCGTTGGGACCTGAAGCAGATATTCGATATGGCCGTTGCAGAGGGATATTTGCGAAGGAGCCCGGCGCTGCTGTTGTTCACGCCTAGGGAATGTAGGCGGGCGGCGACGCGGGTGATGACCGTGGAAGAAGTGCGGCAGTTGTTTTCTGTCCTCGACGTTCGGGAACGGCTGATTGCCAGACTGGCGTTGCTCGCTGGCATGAGGCCCGGTGAGATTTTTGGGCTAAAGTGGGCGCGGATGGAAGCAGACTACGCCGACATCCGGCAGCGTGTTTATCGGGGCGATATCGACTCACCAAAGTCGGTTCGATCCGTGCGCCACGCGGCTCTTTCAGATGGGCTGCTCATCTCCATCGACGACTGGCGGGCCGCGTCGCTCGACACCAGTGCCGATGCGTGGGTGTTCCCATCGGAAAAGCTCACGACGCCGGTTGCAAAGGACAACTGCTGGCGGCGGGGATTTCTGCCCAAACTCAAGCCGGTCGGTTTGGCTTGGGTAAACTTCCAGGTCATGCGACGCACTCACAGCTCGCTGCTAAAGGAGCTGGACGTCGATCCGCATGTGCGGGCTGAGCAGATGGGGCACACCGTCGATGTGAACGAGAACGTATATACGATCACATCACTCAAGCGCCGCAAGGACGCCGTGAACGCGCTGGAAAAAGCGATTGGTGCTTAACGGACTCTATCGGACTCTGGGTTTTGCGATGTCCTTGGAAGTGATTGAAAAGATGGAGCGGGAGACGGGGCTCGAACCCGCGACGTCCAGCTTGGGAAAATGTCACATCACTGTATCTACTAGACTTTTGCGTCTCTGCTGCGCATTTTCGACTCTCTCAAGTCTCACCCAATCAGTCATTTCCTAATTCAGACCTTCTAATCGAGGTACGATCAAGGTACATCCCTTTAGCATTCCTACCTCGTTTTGTGTTGCACCCCATGGCCACAAACAACAATGGCCTGCGCTCTAACGCAGGCCATTTACCCATAGGGGTGAAAATTGAATTCTCTCAACGGAAGTATACACCACCTTGGCCTTCAAATAAAGGACGAAAATGCGTTCAGTGGTCCAAGACTTATTGGCGGTGAACAAAGCCCTGAAGCAATCGTAGACAGTTCTGCAGAGCCTCTTGGATCTGAGCTGAACGCAACAGATTACTCCGCTTTGGCGGCTCGCTGGATAGACCGCGTCGCCGCCGAGCCCGCGCAACTTCGCCGAGTGGATTCTCTGACCGGCGGCGAAATCGTCGGCCGGAGAAACGGCAATTGCGCCGGCATTCTCATCCCCTACTTCCACCCCGGATCAAATCGCGTTCGGGACTACCGTCTGCGTCGCGACCAGCCCGATCTGGAATATGATTCCGCCGGTCAGCTCAAGCCACGGCAGAAGTATCTAAGCCCCCCGGGCCGATCCAACATGCTGTACGTGGTCCCGGGAACAACTCAGTCTCTCCTGCGCAACCAAGAGCTGCCGATCCTGATCACAGAGGGAGAGTTCAAGACAATCGCCCTTTGGCGCCTGGCGCACTATGGCACGTCAACCCCGCCGCGGTTTGTTCCGCTGGGCGTGTCCGGCGTCTACAACTGGCGCGGCACTCTCGGTAAGACAGTTGGGCCGGATGGCAACCGCCTCGACGTGAAAGGGGCCATTCCGGATCTGGACTGGGTGACGTGGGCCGGACGCCGGGTGATCATTGCCTACGATGCCGACGCGGTAAGCAAAGAGATCGTGCGGATCGCTCGCTCGGCGTTGACCGCGCACCTGCGTGGACGCGGCGCCTGGGTGGGATTCCTGGAATGGGATTCCGCGAGAGGCAAAGGGATCGACGATCATCTCGCCATGGTCGGTCCTGATGCGGTTCTCGACGCCATCAGCCACGTCGATTACGCCGGCACAGCATGGAGAAAGGACTTGCTGCGCTCCAAACCCCCTATGAACACTACTGAAGGTCGAATCCTGCCCGTGCTGGCGAATGCCATCGCCGCCTTCCGACACGCGCCCGAATGGGGCGGCGTGCTCGCGTTCAACGAATTCGGATTCGGGACGGTCGTTCTGAAACCCGCGCCCTGGGGTGTTGTGCCCAACGGCGAATGGACCGACCATGAAGACCGCCTAGCCACGGAATGGCTACAGAGGCAAGGAATCCTGGTCTCGGTCGAGGTCGCCGGACAAGCGGTTCAGACCGCCGCCAGGGATCATCCATTCCATCCGGTCAGAGCGTACTTGCAGGGCCTGAAATGGGACGGCGATGAGCGTGTGGATCGTTGGCTGTCGTCCTTCCTGGGTGCAGAGGATACAGAATACTCGCGCGCTGTGGGTTCACGCTGGTTGATCTCGGCCGTTGCGCGGATCTTCCGCCCAGGGGCGAAGGCGGATTGTTGCCTGATTCTGGAGGGGCCACAGGGCATTCGCAAGTCGACCGCGTTACGCACGCTTGCCGGGGAGTACTTCACGGATGAGCTCGCGGATTTGGGCAGCAAGGACGCAGCGATGCAAACGCGTGGGGTTTGGATCATCGAGCTTTCCGAGCTCGACAGCCTCAGCCATTCCGAGGTCGCACGAATCAAGGCGTTCATGAGCCGGACGACCGACCGCTTCCGACCGCCTTATGGGATGCGTCTAGTGGAATCGCCCCGGCAATGCGTCTTCGCTGGCACGGTGAACAACAGTACGTATCTTCGGGACGAGACCGGCGGCCGACGTTTCTGGCCGATCACCTGTGGCCGAATCGACGTGGATGCACTGGCACGCGACCGCGACCAGCTATGGGCGGAGGCAAAGGAGAGATTCGACGCCGGGGCCGTGTGGTGGCTGGAATCGGCGGAACTGGTCCAGATGGCGACGGATCAGCAGATCGATCGATACGAAGGCGACCCCTGGGAAGAAGTGATCGCCGCGTGGCTGGACAGCCACCCCAGCGTCTCCATCCGCGAGGTGCTGGAAAAGTGTCTTCAAAAGGCACACGCTCTCTGGACACAGACCGACAAGAACCGCGCGGCCCGTTGCCTGAGGGCGTTGGGTTGGGAGCGATACCGCGAACGCCACGGATCACGCCTGGAATGGCGCTACCGGAGGAATGCTTGATCCGTGAGTTCCCAGTATGTTCCCGGTCTGTTCCCAGTGCTAGGCGCCGAAAGTGGTCCTGGAATGTCGGTGTTCCCAGCGTTCCGCGTCATGGCCTGCGTCCCAAAATCTATGCGAAAACGGCTGGCAGACTCGAAAAACATACATCAACGACATGGAACATAGGAACAGTGAGAACACTAAGCGAAATCAAGGGCGTGCCGATGGAACGTAGTCGGAACAGACTCGGGGAACAAGCGCCACCGGCGTGCCCGCGCAACAAGGCGATTAGCGCATTCACGACTAGTCCTCAGTGCCCCGGATTCTCACACTCGTGGCGAGCAATAGGTCAGCCGGCGAGCTCTTTTTCGAGATCTTGCCAAAAATCGCCGCCAGATCGCGCCAGCTCCAGCCAGTTGCCGGATGGCGCATGACCGTTGCGGGCCGCGGCGATCGCCCGATCGACGAGTTGGCGCCTTCGCGTGTCCAGGCCACGAAGCGATTTAAGAAACGCCACCATCCGAGCAACGTGCGAACGGAAAGCGCCCGTCGAGGGCGTGTGGCCGTGAGCAAGGAACGCAAGCAGTCCAGCCAGTGTGGCCGAGGCGCGCGCTTCGGGGCTTTTGCCGGGCATGCCACCATCGGAATCCAAGGCGGCGGCGAGGGACATGCCATCGTGGACGGTCATCTGCATGAAGGAAGGCTCCCGGTGGCTCCTGCAACGGGGTAAACTCTCCTTTTACGGGACGCTCAATTCCGACGAAAGGTCTATATCCATGTCCGCTCCTTTGTCAGCCCAGGCCAAAGCCCTCATCGAGGAGACTTGTCGCCGCTATAAGAGGGAATACGACCGCTACCAGAAAATGGTCGAGCAGGTCCATTTAATCTGCCGGGACCTTGTCCGGGATGCCCAGATTCCCGCTACGACGCAAGCGCGAGCCAAAGATCCCAATCGACTGGAGGACAAGCTAAAACGGATCTTTGAGAAGGCTGACGAAAAAGAGAGGAATGGATTGGGCACTCCTGACGCGTTCCTGGCGCGCGTTGGGGACTTGGCGGGAGTGCGCATCACTACGTACCTGGAGAGTGACCGGGCACTGGTTGTTGAAAAGCTCGAAAAGGCCTTTGCCGGGCGCGACGGCGGGCCGATCAAGACTGACGTAATGGACGGGCGAGCCAAATGTGAAGACTACAGGGCTACCCACTGTGAAGTAGCACTCAAGCCGGAACACGTCTCCGGCATGTTGTTCAACCTCGACAAGACTTTTTGCGAGATTCAAGTGTGCAGCCTGCTTGCGCATGTTTTCAACGAAATAGAGCACGACATCGGCTACAAACCTAAGACCGGGGAAATAGGTAAGGAGGAAAAACTCTGGATCAAAGCACTGGCCGGGGTGACGAGGCAGGGTGATACTACCATCCAGAACTTGTTGGATGCCTTGAAAAGGCGGCAAGCCGCTGACACGAGCGATTTCGAAGATTCGGCGGACTTTCTCGTCAGAGTGCGGCCCAAATTCCCCCACGCAAGGGCCTTCGATGGCGGGCACCAGGCCCTGTTCCAGGATTTGGCGGCTCTCCGGTATCGTGGCCCCAAGGATCTCAGCCACTTACTTTCGGAGGGCTACGAACAAAAAGCTCAGGATCAACTGGCGGAACTGCGGTCCTACCTTCACGATCAAGGCCGGAAACTCGACCTGGATTCCGAGTCTTCGGACTTGCTGTTGATGCTCCTGTTGGATAAAGACTGCAAGAAGGTCCAGGGCCTTTACGCAGGGTCGGTCGGCCAGGGTAAGGGCCGGCCTCCTCGGATCTACAGCATTGCCAAGTACTACTACGAGTGCTTTCACCCGGGAGAGAGTGACGTCGAGCAATCCGACGAGGGCGACGACTACGCGGATCCCGCCCCTGACAGGATGCCTCAGTACAATTTCCATAAAATGGGATTAGCGTTCGGCCAGAAGATCGTCTTCGTCAACCCTGACAAGCGCAAGAAGGGCACGACTGCGACTATTGCCGGTCCACGCAAAGTCAGGCTTCGGGGCAGCGATTATTACTTCACAAATGCCACAGAACAACTTGTTGGTGGCCCTCTCAAAAAGCGCCCCTTCAACTATTGGAAGTACAGAAATCGCTCGCTGATGGACCTCTATATACGGACGTACTCGCGTTGAAAGGCAAGGGAGATGCTCCGATGCCTGAAACCTCCGACCTAGAGGGCGGTGCACTCACTAACGGAGAGCGCCCGCCTACGATTTCACGCTGACCAGCAGACGGTGGATCCAACGGCGCCGTCGCCAACTCATGACGGTCCTTGGCGCAACTTGGACTTCCAGATGGCGCGTGACCAAACACGAAGCGAGCGCTTGCAGTGATACCGGCACCAGCGGGCAGCAGCTTCCTCGGTTGATTTGCACTGCGAGCGGCAAGGGCCGCGGCGGAGGCTGGGTGCTTCAGCCGACTGAAGGAACGCAGACGAACCTGGAGTGGCTCGCCGATTACCTCCGGAGCGCCGACCATGGGGAGTGGCTGTGGGCCAACGCCGAACCCAATAAGGGCGGCTGGTGCGCAAGACGCTAGAACGCTGCCCGGTGCCGGTCGCAGTGCTTTGATTCGCACGGTGATGGCCAGCATATCAGCCCGGGCAAAACCAGCGGAACACGAAATAGTTCTCAGGGGCGAGGATCACGCGAGCTTTCGTAGAATGTGCCCGCGCGTGACAGCAAATGCCGGACGTCTTCCCTTAAGGTTACAGGCGCAATGACTTCGACAGCATCTCCCCACCCCAGAATCCACCTACGGATTTCGAATGATCCACCCGCGCTGAACGTCAGTTCCAGACTGCCGTCGGGCAACCGCTTCAGTTCTTGTGAGGGGTGCCATTGCCTTTCAGCCACGTACGGTGCTTGGTCGGCGCGGAAACGCAGGACCACTCGGACAGGCTCCTCCCAAACCACACCAAACGCCTCCTCTCGATGCCGGTTCAGGTCAAGTGCTGGATCGATGATAAACGAATCAGAAAGCATTTCGATTGCGGCGATGCGGTGGACCGCAAGGGTCGTGAGGGGGCTGTGCGGCGGCACCTTCCCTACGCAATAGAACGCACCAGCCACGTTCAGCAGGCGGTAGGGATGATAGGCGTACGTTTTAGGCTCTGTGGCGTCCGGCGTTCGGTATGTGACCATGCACGTTCTCTGCCGCAGGATCGCTTCAGCTAGTCGAAGGAGCACCTCCGGTGCCGTGGGCGGGGCGGTTGGGCCCCAAGAGTCTGTCACCCCGGCCACTACCATGGCTTCTTGACCCAATGCTGCTGCTATCGCCTGGAGCTTCTGGCGGGCACCGTCGAGAGCGTCCGAAAACGGCCCCGCACTGGCCTGCGCCGCCGCCCAGTCGAGTGCGTTCAATTCCTCTGGCGTGAATCGGACCTGCGGGGTTCGCTTTCCATCAGTCAGGAGATGCGGGCGGCTCAGGTGGCCATCCTCGTCGCCGACGACAGGATATCCAGCATCCTCCAGCGCCCGGAGATCCCGGTAGATCGTCTCGCGCCGCGTTCCAAATCGGCGGGCCAGTTCACGCACGGATGGCCGCCCGCCTGCCAGGAGAGCGCCGAGGATTCCCAAAATCCGGACAACTTGCCGGTCGCGTCGCTTCGATGCTGAGGCCATTGCTTCCAATATTGTACGTGCCTGTGGCGTTAGGTCGCACACCGGGGCCTTACAGTTATATCAATGCGAAACTCACTGAACACCTCCAAGCCCATTCAACTACTGCTTGCGCCGCCCGCAGTAGCCATTCAAGAATTCTTCAGCCAGCATCGGACCTGGATTGAGGCGGTCATCGGGTGCCCGCTCGCCGAAGCCGTCACTTTTGAATTCCACCTGCCCTTCGATCACCTGGTGCTGGACGAGATGTTCGCTGGCATCCCGACCGACAGCCGGTGCATCTCGTACAGGAAGGCGCTCAAGCCAGTTGTCGCCAAATGGGAGATACCACCCGAAACCAGTCCCCGAATTGAGCTGTGCATGTCTCGAAATCGCGAAGGGGTCATCTCGGACGGAAGGTTCGGATGGGACCCCCACTGGCACGGGACGCCGCTCGCGATATGGCTGAAGGACTGCCCCCACGCACTCGTGTCCGCCAAGGTCGCCTACACGTCACACACCGAACAGCACGGCACGGATCACCGACCGCTCCTGATCGTTAACAAGAACGACATGGCTGCCGTTCTCCGCATTTTGGAGTCAATCGAGCCGCCGAAGAAGATCTCCATGATGGGTGGGCGCGACATCCAGTTGTCGAGTGACGGATACTGCTGGGATTCGGTGACCCTGAGTACCAATCTGGATCGATTTGTCCGGCAGGACTTCGAGGCCTTCTTTCGCCGCGAGGAGTGGTTTCGGCGACACAACATCCCGTACCGGCGCGGTTACCTTTTCTACGGCCCTCCCGGTAACGGAAAGACGACCGCCGCACGCATTATGGCGGGCCATCCCGCAATTCAGGCCTTCGGAGCCGACTTCAGAACGGCAGAATACAACCCCGATCAACTCAGCGAACTGTTCGATGCGGCAGCCGCGCAAGTGCCGTCCCTGGTGATCCTGGAAGATGTCGACAAGGTTGGGAGCGGCGATCCCGACGCGATGCGGCACACCCTCAACAGCCTCCTGTCCTGCTTGGACGGCCTTGGCACACAAGACGGGGTCATCGTGGTCGCCACCGCGAATGATCCGGCGCCGCTAAGCGCTGCGCTTTTGAAGCGCCCAGGCCGCTTCGACCGGGTAGCTTCGTTTGTGCCGCCCACGCAAGAGCTGCGCAAGAACTATTTGGTGCGTCTGAGTATCGGAAGGCTCGCCGCGCCGGCGGCTGCCGCAGCGGCGTCGACGATGGACCGTTTCTCGTTCGCCCAGGTCCGGGAGGCATACATTCTGGCTGGTCAGTGTGCCTTCGACCGCGGCGACGACGTTGCGCTGGACGACCTAGTCCAGGCAGTCCGTCAAATGAGGAGAGAAGGGCGACGCCTTACCACGAACGGGAACGGTCATGGCCTCGGGTTTTCGATGCAAGAGAACGAGCCCGAAGTGGTCTGCGTTGAATCTGATTGAGAGAACATCCGAGTAGCATTAGGCGTCACGCCGACCTGGTACGCTGTGAACTACCAACCGGGCCCGAGAAACCACGGTGGATGCTGCGGAAGGGTGACGACAGTAGCGCTACGGGAGTACGGCTACTGAGTTCGTGGGCCGAAGGTTTCTTTGAGAGGAATTCGCAACTGCTGAAGAACCGAGGGATCGCATCCGCGAAACGTCACGGTACAGGAATCGAAATGCCCCCGGAACATCTCCTGAATCGACTGCGCCTGTCGGGAGAAGATGGAGCAGGGCGAGAGCACGAGTGAGCGATACTCGCAGGACGTGGTCCGATAAAGGTAACCGAAGTCCCCGCTCAAGCCGATTTCGCACCTTTCGATTCCGGAGCCGTCAGAATATTCGGCCTGATAGGCAAAACCGACTTGTCTGGGGAGGGCCGAGTACAGTAGTTCAGCGATGTCCCCTTCGTAGCTACCCTCCTGGCAAGCCTGTTCGGACATCTGCGGCCCGCGGAAACGAAGTATATCCAAGGCAGTCGGGCGCTGGGCAGGAACTTTACGGAAGACCGTAGCGCGAAGGCGTTCGGTCATGAGCTGATCGTCCGACCCACGACTCTCGAAAACGATGTGGTCGCTCTCTGCCAGCAAGACATGAAGTTCGTGAGTTTCGGTGAGCCGGATCCACTTCAGGAGTTCACGAATCGTTGGCCAACGATCGATCGACAGGAATGTCCCGTTTGGGCGGAGGACTTTCACAACCGAAGTCAGCGCGGCATTCCGGGTCAGTTTACGCACAATCGACTCATCCAATTCGCCGACCGAGAAACAAGGATCGATGGGGCCGGTCGGCAGGAAATGGTAGTAGCGCATCCTGGCCGCTTCGGACATTTGCGGCTCGACCAGTACTTCGTGAAAGAGAAGGACACTAAGAACCAGGTCGTAATCGCCGCCGACCGTGTTGCCAAAACCCCGAGCCACGTTCCCAACCTGAAAATCGATATTCCGCAGCCCGAGTCCGGCCACTCTTTCCCGCGCGATCTGGATGGCCTCTTTGCACTTGTCGAGACCCGTGAAGCGTGCATTGGGATAGCAGGAGGCTAGGAGGCAGAGCAGCACACCGCTGCCGCACCCCAGATCCAGAACCTTACCTTCGGTCGGAATCCGTCCCTGAAGCAGCCAGACGGCAGCAGTTCGCAGCCTGGGTGATTCGAATTGGGATAGAACCGCGTTGGCGAGGCCCAGCGAAGAGTGCATGGCACGGTAGAGCTTGCCTAGGTTGACTCCCAGTTGATAGAGTTCCTGGAATTCCTCCGCTCCGGTCCCGTGCTCCTGGAGGATTCCGCTCCAGAACTCGTCCATCGCTACGGGCAACCCGATGTGCGCCTTTTCAAGGAAAGTATCGACTGCAGCTTCCACTTTGCTAACCGTGAGCATTTGCCGACCTCGTGGGACTCAACGACTGCCGCTGCTTCGAACAATGACCTCTATTCTACTAACTGGATCGGTGAAAAGTTAAGTCATCTTTGGTGGAGGTTCGGCTTGAAGGCCCCTCTCGACCGTGGCGACGACGTCACGGCGGATGACCTAGTCCAGGCAGTCCGTCAAATGAGGAGAGAATGGCGGCGTCTCACCACGAACGGGGACGGTCATGGCCTGGGATTCTCGATGGGCGACGGCGGCACGTCAATACACTCAAGCGACGAGTGCATGTGCAAGATAACGTACGTCTTTAGCCAAGAGGACAACGTAACCAGCTTGTGTTGAACTTTCTCGAGCCCCGTTCGTCAGCCGATCACAGGAGCGGTGCCCACGTAGACAAGGACCACGAGCTTATGATGGGTGCCCATCGCCGACCCAATACCCCATCGAGTTTCGAAGCCGTGTTGCGGTACCAGAACTCCCAAACGTAACTTCGGCAGGTGAAGTGATCCCTATCCACCGTCGTCTTGTGCCTACTCCCCGGAATAGGCTGACAATGAAGGTTGATCATTTTGCGCGTGCATTTTGGAGGGCAAAGCCAGACACCGCGCGGTGCGCGCCGGCGGGCTGAATGATCTCCCGGACGAGTCGCGGACCCGCATCCTCCAATGGTTGGCACCTGGGAGTCTAACCAAGGTTTCCGGCCAAAATTATAGAGACTGGGGGGCTTTTATGAAGAAGGCGAAGAAAACTCAAGTGAAGCACACTTGTGATTTATGCGGACTTGTTCGTGCCAGTTGCAAGGGAGAGCGATGGTCTGGCATTGTAGCCTGTCGTAAATGCCGTGCGGAAGGCGAAGCAGAAGCCCCAGACGCAGACGCCGAATGGTACGATCTTGACGAAGACGGCTGCATGGACTTCGGTACCATGCTTAAGCCCCTCAACGGAGACGAAGAAAGTGCCTGAGTACTCTGGCGGCCACCTGCGCAGCTCCGGCTGCCGTCGTCCGCTGCTGTCCAGAACCGGAGCTAGCATCTGAGAATGGCTATGGCATGTTCAACATGACTGCCTCCAGTTTCTGGTTCTCACCTGCGCCGTCTCGTCCTCTCGGGTCTCACTCGATTTCGGCCTGCGCTGGGCTGACATCTTGTTTCGGGAGCTTGTCGTGCCCGAGTTGGGGCGGATCTGGTTCGTCCGGCAGTTGTCGTGGCCCCTAGCAGCACTCGCGCTTCATGACTCGATCAACGTTCGCCTGATTGACCGGCCGCCGCCGAGTGAAGCAGCCGTAAACGCAACCAAGAAAATTAAAGACATTATGCGTCAAGAACATCCTCCCGTAAATAACTGAGAAGAGCGGATGAAAAAGAACAAGCTGCATTTCTGCGATGTTTGTGAAAAGAAGAAACCTGATTGCAAAACTGGAAGATACTGTTGCCTGACGGTATGCGGAGAGTGCCGGACCACTAATCCAGAAGGCGTCTCAGAAGAGGATTGGGAAGCTGGGAATGAAGAAGAAGAATGGCAGGATGTAGACTGACAAATCGGATTGCATGGTTTGCCGATGGACGCTGCTCACTGTTTGTGAAGATTGCCGGGATGAAATGGAAGATTCCGAAGAAGGCGACGACGAAGATTGGAATGAGCCAGACGAAGTAATCAAATCACTATCTCGGAAGATAAGTGAAAGCCTCGGGTTGGAAACAGGGTGAGCCGCTTCTCCAAATTTGGCGCCGCGAGAATCAGTTTAAGTAAAGAGGGCGTGGGGCGCACGGGTTCTTGAAATACTCGACCATGTTTTCACAAAGGAGTTACCGGCAGTGGCAGCAGCCTTCACGGAAGTTGAGCCAGCGATCACCGGCGCCGCCGAAGCGCAGCCGGGAATATCGAAATCTCTGAGCCTGGTGCTAGAGGTATCCGACCCCGAGGTCGTATTTGAACTCAGGAAAAGGCGGGCGGGAGAAGAGCGCGACGAGTTTGCTCTGACAGCGCTGCGAATCGGCGTACTCTCGCTCCGCGCTGCAGCCGGCCAGATCGATGCGGCCGGCGTGAGGGAAGCGGGGGACAAGCTCATTGCCGACATCCGCTTGCTCCTGTCCGAGCGGGCCAAAGATCTCACAAACGGCATAGCGAATTCCTTGACACAGTACTTCGACCCTTCCTCCGGCCTTATGACGCAGAGGCTGGAAGCACTTTTGAAGAAGGACGGGGATCTGGAACATGTTCTGAACCAGCATCTGGGGTCGGAAGATTCCGTGCTGGCAAGAACGCTGGCGGGCTACCTTGGAGAGCAGAGCCCCGTGTTCAAGCTGCTTTCCCCGACCGAAGCGCAAGGCATCAGGGCGCAGGTGGAAACTACTTTGACCGAGGCGCTGGCGGAACAACGCCAACAAGTGTTACGGGAGTTTTCCCTGGACAGCAGGGAGTCGGCGCTCTCCCGGCTGGTGCAGGAGATGCAGACGATACAAGGGCAACTGAAATCCGATTTCTCCGGCCAGGCTGAAAGGATCCGAAATGAGTTCTCCCTGGACAAGCCGGATTCCGCCCTCTCGCGACTAGTCGCCAAAGTGGAGTCGGCGCAGCAAGCGATCGTCGAGCAGTTCTCCAGTGACAACGATGCTTCTGTGATGAATCGGTTCTCAAAACTGCTGGCGAACACCAGCGCCACCATCGACAAGAACCTCACTTTGGATGATGAGCAGTCTGCGCTTTCGCGGCTGAAACGCGAGATCCAGGGAGCCATCGATGGGCTGGTTCGAAAGAACGACGACTTTCACTCCGAAGTGCGTGAGACCTTGGCCCGGCTCGACAGCCGGCGGGAGGAGGCCGCCAGATCGACCAGTCACGGAGCGGCTTTCGAAGACAGGCTGGGCGGGCTCGTTGGCGCAGAATCCCAGAAGATTGGAGACATTTACGAAGCCACCGGCAACATGACAGGGATAATCAAGAATTGCAAGGTTGGTGATTGTGTGGTCGAACTCGGCCCGGAAAGCCAGGCGCCTGGAGTTCGAATCGTCTGGGAGGCGAAAGAAAACAGGAGTTATGATCTCACGCAAGCCCTCGCCGAACTGGAGACGGCTCGCAAGAACCGTGAAGCCCAGATCGGAGTATTCGTGTTTTCCCGGAGAACCGCCCCAGACGCGCTTAGCCCCTTCAATCGGTACGGCAGCGACATCGTGATCGTCTGGGACGCCGACGACACTACCAGCGACGTGTTCGTCAGGGCAGCCTACAGCGTCGGGCGCGCTCTCGCCATCCGACAGAAGGCCATGGCCGTCAAGACCGGTGAGGCGGTAGAGCAGATCGACCTAGCGGTTCGGGCAGTAGAGAAGCATATCAGTCAATTGGATGACATAGAGACGTGGGCCGGCACGATCGAGAACAACAGCAAGAAGATTCTGGATCGCACCAAGAGAATCCGGGAAGCTCTGGCCGACGAAATCACCCGGCTGGACGAGAATATTGCGGCCCTTAAGTCGGACGGGGAGGCGACCAGTTGAGACTATGAGTGCGGAACTGAGCTACGCTTCGAAAAGAGAAACGCCGCGGCTTTCCAAGTCAAGATTTGTCGCCGGCGTGCAGTGCCTGAAGCGACTGTATTGGCAGGTGTACCAGCCTGAACTCGCCGGTGAGATCGATGAGGGGCAGGAGGCCCGTTTTGAGCAGGGGCACGAGGTTGGTGCGCTGGCGCGCACCGCTTTTCCGGGCGGCGTGCTCGTGGACTCGAATGTGTCCGACTTGGAAGCCGCGCTGAAGCGTACAGCGGCCCTGATTGACGATCCTGCTGTCCCCGCTATCTTCGAGGCGACAATCCGCCGTTCGAGTGTCCTGGTACGAGTGGACATTTTGGAGCGCCGCCCCAGGAACCGCTGGCGGCTCATCGAGGTGAAGTCCTCTGTCGAAACCAAGGAGCACTACATCTATGATGTGGCCATCCAGCATCACGTCGTTCAGGGCTCAGGCCTCAACATTTCCTCAGCCTGCCTCATGCACCTCAACCGAGATTATGTTTACGACGGTCAGAGCTACGACCCGCATGGACTCTTCATCATCGAAGACCTCACCAGAGGTGTTCGGAGGCTCGGCAGCGATCTGCCGAGATTACTGCGCGCGCAGCAGCAAGCGTTGGCACGGAATGAGCCGCCCAACGTCGAAGCCGGGCCGCAATGCCACGATCCATACGAGTGCGAGTTCTTCGGCCAGTGCAATCCTGCCCTACCCGAAACTCATATTTCGGTTCTTCCGCGCCTCAGCGAGCAGCGAAAACAGGATCTGCTCGGCCTCGGCGTCAATCTGATAAAACAGATTCCGGATGACTTCCCGCTTACAGAGCTTCAAGCCCGCGTCTGCACCGCCGTCAAAACTGATCGTCCGTGGACGAGTCGGACGCTTGCCAAGGAACTGTCGAGGCTGACGTTCCCGCTGTACTTCATGGACTTCGAGTCGCTGTACCCCGCAATTCCACGTTACGCGGGAATGTGGCCCTACTCACATATTCCGTTCCAGTGGTCCGTGCACCGCCAACTTGAGCTGGGCGCGCTCTCAGAGCCCTTCGAGTTCCTGGCCGACGACGACAACGATCCGCGACAAGCGTTCATAAGCTCCTTAATCAAAGCACTGGGCAACCGGGGGCGGATCGTCGTCTACAATTCGACGTTCGAGTCGCAGCGCCTTCGAGATCTGGCCGGCTGGTTGCCGCAGTATGCTGGCAAGATCGACAAGATTCAGGACCGCTTGTGGGATCTTTGGCCTTTCGTCAAACGGCATGTTTATCACCCGCAATTTCGAGGGTCGTTCTCGCTTAAAGCCGTTCTCCCTGCGCTTGTGGATTTGAGCTATGAAGGCATGGAAGTTTCACACGGGGACCAAGCCGGTCTCGCATGGGATCGGATGATACGGGGCGGCGTGGATGCAAGTGAGCGGCAACGCTTGAAATTGGCGCTTCTGGCCTATTGCTGCCAAGATACCCTGGGAATGGTGAGGATATTGGAGCACCTAAAGACTCTCACCGTACGATCCCAGGCCAGAGGGCGGACATCCTGAGCGGGGTGTCCAAGTGAGTATCGGCCGTGCAATCGAAGAGAACCGCCACACCGTCTACCCGATGATCCAGACAAGAAAACGCTATACAGAAAGCAAGAGTCGCTGTGCCGCGGGTCCAACCGTCGGGCACGCTAGACCTGATGACCGATTGCCAGCGACTCGTTACTCTTGCCCGTGATTATACCGTATTGCCGGACGAAACCGTCGCAACGGGCTAAAAGCGCCTCGCCCGGTTCTCGAACGCCTGTCCGGGCCCCAGACATGTCCTCTTCACTTGCCTTTTGTCCGTTTCTTGACCCCGCCGACCTTCGTCATCACTGAGATATAGTAGGCGACTAACTCATCGAGCCGCAAATCGAGTTCACCGATCTCGGACTCCCCCAGTTCGTGACGCATGAAATACGTACCGATATTGCTGGTATAAAAATCCCAGGAATCCCGAGGTCCCGGCGGTTCATCCGGCACACCATCGATCTCCTTGCCTAGCTGATCGAGTTTCGAGCGCACCTTGATCCATAGGTAGGCCTCGATGCCAGTCGACTTCTCCTCAACTTCCCAGTATCTGTAGAAACCGCCCTCAACTAAGTTGGAGACTTTGAACTTAACACCAATACAGGCTCCATCGTTTGGCAGCACTTTCTGGAACTTATCCGGATCCCAGTAGTCCAAGAGGCTGATCTCGTCCTCCTGGAATCCCAGCGCCTCGACCAGCGAATCCCAGTGTCGGTCTACAGTCTTGCGAACAAGCTGCTGGGTTCGTTGGGCAAACCGGGCGATGGTGAGAACACCATCCAGGAAATACGGTTCGCAGTCAGCAAGCAAGGCGTCGTCAGCGGTTCTTTTTGCCATCTTCACAAGCCTCCAAGAAATCCTGTAGGTGACCCGCAATACGCGGAAGGGCCAGCGCTGCGACCACCTTGTCGACGCTTCCGGCAACGGGCCCGAGCCCAAGTATATTCTGTTCCACCGCAACGACGAACGCAAGGATCGTTGCCGCTCTTAGGTATTCGCTTTGCGCGCAGAGTCGAACCGCTATCAGCCTCAACTCAACGCAGACGTCGGCCCAAAGTCGTGGTCTGAAGCCGTGGTAATCCTCGTCAGCTGCGTTGAGAACAAGAATGACGAACCTCTTGATTCGCCGGTCCTGGTGCTCGGCCTCAACCGAGTGGCAATAGCCCATCCCTTTCTCGGTGTCGGCACTGTCAGCCTCGCCTAACTTGACTTCGATGACCAATAACGCCACATCACCTAACTGGATCTCGAGATCAAGTCGTCCAGAGGAGCCTTCGTGCCCCTCTGGCACCCAGCGCTCACGAACGACCGTAACTTCGCATCCAGCACACGCTGAGATTACCTCTGGATCGCGCACTCCGAAAACACGCAAGACTTCTGGCGGGTTGGCCTGGGCCATGATCCACTGAAGCCAGTCGGAATACGCTTCTTCCCGACCAGCGGCGACCCAACGGTGCTCCGCGAAGTCGAGTGCCACCAGAGGCTCGCCGAGGGGAGCCAACATCCTCGAGGATTGTTGGACAGTCTTCTGGAAGTCCTCGATCGCTTGATCGCCTTGGCGGCGCGCCGCGTCGGCCAAGCGTCTTAAGACACCGGAGGCTGTTTGGATAATATCGTCCTCTGCCCTTAGTTTGGGCGCCCATTCTGCGAGCTGACGCACCGCAAGTAGATGATTAAGAGTTACTGGTCGTACGCTCACGAGGGCCTCCCCTGAATTCTTCGTTTTTGGAGTTCCGGCTCCTATTCAGTATACGCGCAGCTTCTCCGGCTTGCAGTTCTTGTCTGAGTTGCCGTTCTCCCTTTGGGAGTCATCGTCAGCAGAGGATGAGTTATCCATAAGCCCGGATTCGATTTCAGGTGAGCAGACGCTAATCCGCCGAGTTTCCCGATTCGATAGCGCGAGACATTCCCTCAACTTCGCGCCAACCGCCGAGCAACGGGAAATACAGCGCCATGCGGATCGGGTGGTCCTCCAAACCGGTGAACAGGCGCCGGTATCGCTCCAACTGCCCGTGATACCGTTCACGCTCGCTGTCGAGGAACGCTTCGACACCGGATCCTTCATGCGAGCTGCTCTTGTAGTCGATGATCCAGCGCGTGCCGTGCTCGTCGATGAACGTACGGTCGATGCGCGCATTCACAAGTTCGCCGTCGACGATTCCGCTGAGCGGATATTCGCAGGCGGCAGCCTCGTGATCGCCACCCAACAGCCATCTTCCACGCTCGTCATTTAGGGCCCGAACCAGCGCAGTGGTGACACTTTCCATGGCCGCCGACAGATCCGCGGCGGGTACGCCCAATCCCAGAAGTGCGGAACCGTAAGCTGCCCGGAGCTGTTGGATTCTCGCGGTGCTCCACACCGCGATCCCGTCCTGGGCGATTCGGCGAAGCATCTGGTGCACCACCGTCCCGATATGGCGCAACGTATCGCCAACCCAACGAAAACTCAGGGGCATTTCGCCACCTTTGCCGGCGGTGCTGGGAGGAGGAACAGCCGCTGCCTGCGGCAGCACCGGGAGGCGCCAATCGCGGACTAGGCGTTGGATCGCTTGAGGTTTCCGCGCAGAATCCGCGGCGGCTGCCGGCAGAATTGCGGTCGCCACGGCGGCCTCGAATTCGGGCCCGGCAACGCTCCATATCCTCTCCAGCAGCGAGTTGGATTCGGGCTTTAGTTTGATCACGCCGTCTTCGGCCTTGAAACGCACGTGCCCAAGCAGGTGCAGCTTCGATTTGGCGCGCGTCGCGGCCACGTAGAGCATACGCCCGGCCTCATACTCGGACTTGCGCGCGTCGACGAGCTTGAGATAGTCGTATGTGCGATCACGGTCTGCCCCCGTGGCGTGGATCGGAGCCATGAGTAGTTCAGGTTCGCCGCCGAGACGTGGCCGTTCCAGCCATAACATGAGGCGTGCCTCCTCGCTGCGGGTCTTGCGCCCGAGGCCTGGCAGGATTACCACGTCGAACTCCAGGCCTTTGGCCTTGTGGATCGTCATGACCTGGAGGCCGTCGTCGGCGTCCGGGTCCGGATTGGCGTGCAGATCTTCAATCCGCCGGGTCAGAGCGGCCACATCCAGGCGGCCTCCGTCATCCATCTTCTCCATCAACCCGAAAAATGCCTCGGCATTGTCGCGGTCCGCCGGGTCGGCGGTGCACGCCGGGCCGCCGAGCGCCAACCAGGCGCTTTCCACCCAGGTTCGGAGCGACGCGGGCCGCTGGCTCAACGTGGTCGCCAAGACTGCGTGAACACGGGTCAATCTCTCACGGGCATCCGCGCCCAACTGGGCCACTCTGGCACCGTCCGAGAGAAGATCCCAGACGGCCGCGTGCGGTTCCGCACCGACCAGCGCGTGCAGGTCTCCCAGAGTGAGACCGCACCATGGAGCGCGCAAGACGGACAGCCAGGCGATGCGATCACTTCGATGGAGCAGGGCCCGGATCAGCGAGGTGAGATCGCGGATCAGCGGCTGTTCCGCGAGCGAGTCGGTGTCCACCGCCCGGAACCGCAGCCCGGAGACGCGCAATGCCGGGAGGATGTGCTTCAAGTGGTTACGCGCGCGCACCAGGATCGCCACCTTGGCGCCGCCTTCCCGCGCCTCGCGGACGAGTTCAACCACCTGCGCCGCTTCTCGGGCATCGTCCCGGCCGATGAACGGGTGCAGCGGCGCGACTGGCAGCGGCCCTGCCGGCTTCACATTCACCGAGGGACAAAAAGGAATCGCGCCTGTCGTGACCTCCTCCGCCGACGGCAGCACGGACGGAAAGGTCGCATTCACCCAGTCGACGATCCCTTTGTCCGACCGGAAGTTTGCCGAGAGCCGGAGCAATTCGAGTGGTATGCCGCCAATGCCTTCGCTGCAGGCCTTTAGGAACAATCCGACCTCCGCCTCGCGGAAGCGGTAGATCGACTGCATCGGGTCGCCTACCGCGAAGATCGTGCGTCCGTCGCCGCACACCCATCCGGCGGTGAGCTTCTCCAAAAGGGAGTACTGGCTGACCGAAGTATCCTGAAACTCGTCTACCAGCAGGTGACGGATCTGGTAATCCAGGCTGAGCGCGAGATCCGTGGGTTCTTCCGCTTCGCCCAAAGCCCGCTGCGCGGCCATCGCCATCTCGGTGAAGTCCGCTTCTCCCCTCTGTTGGAACTGCACCTTCAACTGCGCCACGGCCATAGGCAGCAGTTGCACGAGCGCGTCGAGGGCCTGCCATTGCGTTTCTGCGAATCGCGTGTCGGGCAGGCGGCGCAGTTCCGCGAGCGCCCGGCGAAGCGACTCGTTGCCGCGTAGACTGCCAATCAGGTCTTTCCACCGCTGCTTCAGTGCCTTTGCCTCGGGCGGGAAGCCGTTGGCGGCGTTCACGTTGCTGCGCCAGGCGCCATCCGTCTTGATGAGAAGCGTTTCGACAATTCCAAGCCAGGCATCGAGATCCTGCCATTCAGGCAGCCGGACCATCCCGGCGCACGCGGTGGCGGCGCCAGCGCGTCCATTGGCAAGTAGATTCGAGCCTGCGGCGGTTACTACCGAGACGACTTCCGCGACGAGGTCCGGGGGCAGCAAGGTGCGCGCCTCCTCCACGCTCTCGCGGATCACGTTTCCCAGCGCGCTCTCCAAGGCCGCCCGCGCGTTCGCGGCATCGACGGCGCGCACTACGTGCCGCAGCCACCG
>Ga0181538_10001961_pt1 | contig 22076 bp, 18 predicted proteins | sample PEATcosm2014_Bin_40_FD_119773 | JGI IMG/M metagenome (GOLD analysis project Ga0181538, IMG submission 119773) | Peatland microbial communities from MTU Mesocosm Facility, Houghton, MI, USA - PEATcosm2014_Bin23_30_metaG | ecosystem: Environmental > Terrestrial > Soil > Wetlands > Peat | place... | reverse complement strand
TACGCGTAGGGCAACCAGCAACGGAGGCAAACGTGGCGGGGGAAGCGCAGGCTTCTCCCGCCATTTGTTTTGGCGGTACAACCCTTTGCCGCAGGGACGCATCTCCCAGATCGGGTGATGAGCCCGTAAGGAGCAAGACCGTGAAAGCATTGAAAGCCTTTGTTGCCGTTTTGATCTTCCTCTCTTCCTTCCTTTCGCACAGCCTACCTGCTCGCTTCCTGTCAGCCTGCGCTCAACCGCAGGAAGGCTTGGCTGTGAGCCTCGATAATTCGCAGCACTCGATTGGGCAGCCAGCGCCAGGTAAGGCGCTGATCTACTTCATCCAGGACACTGAGCAGACGGTCATCCTGATGTATCCGATAGTGAAAATTGGCATCGACGGGAAGATTGTAGGCGCGAACATGTGGGATTCTTATTTCGCCGTCGCGGTCGAACCCGGCTGGCATGATCTTTGCACGGGGGTTCAGTCTCCATTCACAGGGGGCGACCCGGAATTTGACCACCTGATCGCAGAACCGGGGAAGGTTTATTACTTTCGCATAAGGCTCTTTTTCGCGGCAAGCCCAGCCGAATTCTCCAGTTTGGCTCCAATCGACGGTGATGAGGCGATCTATCTGATCGCTTCCTATCCGCTAGCCACGGCGTACGCCCCAAATGGGAGTGAACCGGGCGCGGTTCGTCGAAGGTCCGCAGCTGGGCGAGGGCGATCGGCGCCGGCTTTGCAACTCGCACTCAACAGCGCGCAGGAAAAGACCGTTCGCAGCGGCTCCGAAAAAAAGCCTGCCTCCGGGGTGCATCGCGATCCCGGCAAATCCCCTGGGAACGGCCGCGACGCGAGTTCCCGCACGACCGGATCGAATGCGACTCCACGGACAAAATGAGGGCTTTATCGAGGTAGGGGCCGGCGTTATGGCGGTTTCACACGAACAGCTCGATCCGGTGCAATAATGGACTCACGCCACCAGAGACCAGACAGCGTGGCGTGCGCATGAATCTGCCTAACTCCATCACCATGAGCCGGATTGCACCGTTGCAGTTTTAACCCCTATCGAGACATAGTGATGCATATTCTAAATGAGTTAAGTAATCGGCCAAGCCTGAAGAAACGGTAGAACCGAGCATCAGTTCAGCAAATTTTCAGCAAAATCTGGGTGCCTCCATCGCGGGTCAGTTGACTTTGTCGCCAGCGTCCATCGCACCCAAGGTCGCACCGCTTCGTCTGCGAGACCACCCCTTCACCAGAAGCACCGAAGTATCACCGAATGGTCGGCGTCATGCACACGCATCCAATCCGCAGTTTCGTAGTGCTCAAACAGGGCCTACATAGCACATAGAGCAGGATCGCCGGAACTGCGTAAGCGGTGTAATCTCATTAAAATAATGGTCTTGTTCTAAGCAGCGGTTCATCCATCTCCGAATCCGCGCATGAAAGGGACTGGCACCTTGCTGGAGCAGCACTATACACCAACTGAACTTTCTAAATTATGGGGATTCAGTACTGACACCATCCGCAACTGGTTTGAAGATGTCGCAGGCGTCTTGAAAGAAGATCGACCAGAGCGGATGCACAAACGCCGCTACCGTTCGATACGGATTCCACACAGCGTTGCACTAGAGGTATACGGATCTCATCTCTCCTAAGACCACACCGAGGGTCTATGCAATCTCACCTGAGCCGGAGATTGCATAGACCCTCTTTTTCTATTTGCTAAACGTCGCACCCATGCGTTGCATTGCCTCGATCATTTCAGACTCAAGCTGCTTCTCTCTGTCCTTAACCCATGGCGCGTAGTGCTTCTCTGTGACCCTGATCGATTCATGGGTGAGCAACTTGCTGACCTTTTCCAATGGCATGCCTGAGAGCAGCAATTCAACTGCGAATGTATCCCGCAGCATGTGAGAGTGAAAGTTTATCGGCTTCCCGTCGTCATCTACGAAGGACAGATATTTGTTCAACAGTCTCACACGTGGTGTCCACATGCATGCCAGCGTTCTGTGATCACACTTGCGCGACCAGAAAAACTGGTCGGGGTGCATCCTCTTTCGCACTGGCACTGCATTTAGAGCAGTGATCACAGCATCAGGGACGAGACGGTCGATGATTTTTTTGACGGGCTTCTCACCCTTGCTCTTCTGTATCGTGGTCACAATCCTGTTGCCATGAACGCCAGACCGAGGCAGCATCAAGGCATCAGAAAGCCGAAGACCTGTCCAACGCTGCAGCATGAAGACCGCTCGCATATCGACGCCGAATTTGTCCATGTCGCGCCGTCGGTCAGCATCATAGCGGTACGTGGCCTGTAAAAGTTCGTCGAATTGTTTTGGCGTCAGCGGTTTTGTCTCTTCTTCATTCTCGCGTCTGATCGATGGCAGGGCAGAGGCAGGGTTGTCGTCGATCTTGCGCAATGTACTTGCCCAGCGAAAGAATGACCGTAGCAGCGTCAGATTCTGGCCTTGTGTGTTTGTTGAGCGAGTCCATGAGGCAACCCATTTGTCCAAGTGATCGGCCGTCACCTCTCCGATGGCAGAGATGCCCTGTTCACCAGCCCACTTCAAGACAAAACGCTTAAAGCCTTGGTATGCGGCTTTGGTGGTACTGCCGATGTTCTTCCGACCTTTGAGCCACTGGTCGAGGCAGTCAGCAAGCGGCTCGTTGGAAGCCGCCTGCTTTGCGGTCTGCTCTGCTGCAATCTTGGCAAGTTCGATCTTGACCGGGTCGCGTGCATCACGTTCGGTCTGCGCAACCCGTTCGGCCTGATCCCATGAGCGTGTCCGAGCGGACTTGTAATGGACCTTGCCGTTTTCGTAGATATACAGACTCTTACGACAATTGCACCGTTTCCACTGAGGGTTATTTCGGTAATTGCATTCTTCCGTATGACGCGTGAATAGGGTTATCGTGGTGGTAGTGGGTTTTTGTGGTGCGGTGGTGGCTATGTCTGGTGCGCTGGCGATGGATGCTGCAGTCGTGATCGTTCCCATGGCGCAATTGTATTCCTGTTCAGCGATTTTTCAGCAAAATAATAACGCGCAAGAAGCGTCAGGTTTTACAATGTTCATGCTAAAGGATTTAGGATGAACTTACCCAATTCAATCACTATGAGCCGGATCATCATGATCCCGCTCTTCTTGTGGATTCTCTCGCCGCACTTTCCGTGGCGGGGGCCCGAGGGAACGCAGGAGATTGTTGCGTCGGTACTGTTTGTACTGGCGTCGATCACTGACGGTCTGGATGGATACCTGGCGCGCAAGCACGGCCTGATTACGACCATGGGCATGCTGCTCGATCCGCTGGCCGACAAAATCATGGTGACGGCCGCGTATGTTGCGCTGGTGGCCTACAACCCCGAAGTGGTCAAGGTTTGGATCGTGGTCGTGATTATCGGCCGCGAGTTTCTCATCTCCGGATTGCGGTCGATCGCGGCGTCCGAAGGGTTCACGGTGACGGCCAGCGAACTGGGCAAGCTGAAGACGGTGGTGCAGATCGTCTCCGTGGTCTCCGCCATCCTGGCGCACCGCTGGGACGCGTGGCAGATCGGCGTCATCTCGATTCCGGTGAGGTGGTACGCGATTGCCGCGATTTACTTTGCGGCCCTGGTCGCCGTGATTTCGGCGGTCGACTATTTCATCGGCTTCTGGAAGAAGATCGACCACGCCTCAAAGGATCGCCGCAAGGCCGCGGTGCTTTCGCGCGGCAAGAGCGTGAAAATCTCGTGAGTCGTGGTTCGTGAATCGTGTATCGGCGCAGTGATTCGAGGTCAGGCAGCGGTTCGCGACGCACGAGCCACGAATCACGAATCACGAATCACGAATCGCGATGCAGCTAGCTTGCCTACCTCATAGCGCACCAAAACCAATGCATACGGCAGAGAAAGTTACTGCGCGCCGACGGTGGTCACATCGATCTTGATCTCCGGAGGCGAAAGCAGCGTGTTGTGGACAAGACAGCGCTCGATGGCGCGGAGCAGCCCCTCGTTGTGTTCCGGGGTGAGTTCGACGGGGCTGAGCACGTGGATGCGGAAGTTGCCCAGGCGCGCGGGCTTCAGAAGTTTTTCGGCGGTCACTGAAACTTCCACGCCGGTCTCTGCGAGATGGCGTGTCCGCAGGTACTCGGCGGCATAGTAAGCCGCACAGGAGCCAAGCGAAGCCAGCAGAAACTCAGGCGGCGTCATGCCGGAGTCTTCTCCGCCGTTTTCCAGCGGCTGATCCGATGTAACAATGTGCGATCGCGCCTGAATGGCGAACCTGACGCGGTCGACATGCGAAACCTTCACTTCCATAAGAGCCCTCAGCTTACCTCTCGATGACAAAGGGGAAGCTCATTTACAGGATAGCGAACATGGCTTCAGCGCGCGGAGCGGGGAGCCGCGAGAAGCGGGGCGTCTTCAGGCAGTGCAGTCTCGGTGACGAAGGCCATCGCGGGCTCGGCCTCTACGGCAACGGCGACAGGCGAAACCCCGATCATGGCGCGAATGGTGTTGATCACGAGATCGGGCTCATCAAGATGAATCCAATGCTCGCTTTTCCGCGCAATGGTTTGATGGACAGAATCGCCGATGTGCTCAAGTTGATTCGGTGTGAGTGGAGCGGCGTTTCCCGGCGTAAGAACGGTGACAGGAATGCCGCGAATGGGCTCGGCCGTGTGCATTTCTCTCACGGTTGCGGGGATGGCATCGATGTGGCTGCGCAGCCCGGCATAAAAGCCCGGGCGTGACCAGTGCGCGGCCACGGCGGGCCACACTTTGCGCGGCATTTTTCTTACTTCGGTCTTGATGCGGCCCAGCACGTGACGGTGATTGGCGCCGGCGGCGCCGGCAATTTGATTGGAGAGGTGGTCTGGACGGCCGAAGAGCCGTGTGACCAGCAGGCGCGCCAGTCCGCAGCGCACCACCGGCATAGCGGTACGAATGAGCCGCTTGCCAAGATCGAGATGCGATTGCCGGGAGGGGTTGAGCGGAGGCCATTCCTCGCAACGCATCGGGTCAACCAGCACCACGCCCGCGACCTCCTCCGGAAAGAGCAACGCATAACGGCGCATGACAAGGCCGCCGAAAGAGTGCCCGACGAGAACGTACGGCCCGTGACAGCCCGAGGCCTCGAGCATGCGGTGCAGTTCCAGGGCGATATTGCCCGGCGTGCGCGGCGTGCGGCAAGGACTGCTCCAGCCGAGGCTGGCGCGATCGTATGCAATAGTGCGGGCGACAGCGGAAATGGGATCCTGGATGCCGCGCCAATTGAGATGCGTGGCGCCGATTCCGGCCTCGAAAAGAACCGTCGGTTCGCCCCGGCCCTCCTCAAAAAAGTAGAGGCCGTAGCCGCGGCCGATGCTCACCGAGCGGCCCTGACCTGTGTGCATGCGGCGATCGCGGAAACTGCCGATATGCTGATAAACGGTTCCGGCAAAAACCAGAAGCGCAACGGACGCGAGAATCCAAAAAAAGATGTGCATCGGACACCTAAAACTTCGTGAGCTGTGCGGGGTTGAAATCGGCAAGCGTGAGATTTGCCTTGGCGCTGCCACGGTCGAGGATGAGCAGCGTGGAACCGGACTGGCCGCGCACCTCCACCTCAACCTGGTGCGCCGACCAGACGCCTTCCTCATGACGGATGCCGTAGTAGGTGAACTCCTTCACTACACCGGATTCCTTGACGGTTTTTTCGACGTACACGGGGAACGCAATGCTGGGGTCGAGCCAGGTTTTCACCCGTGCGTAGTGCGTGCGATCAGAGGCGCCGGGCGTGCTTTTGACGATGACGCAATCGCGCGCGCCAAATTTGGCTTCGCCCCCTGAGGTCTGGCCTGCCCAGAAGTATTGCTGCTCGAGGAGATCTTCGTAACCGAATCCGGGCCCAAGCGGGCCCTCGCTCCATTTTTCAACGGGCAAAGCGACGGGAGATTTGTCCCCGGGGTGCGCGATCGAAATGGAGCTTTGGCCGTTGGGCCGCATTTCGAGAAGCGCATGCGTTACGAGGTGGACGCCGGGAGGCGCATTTCCCGGTGTCTTGGCTGCGGCGCCCACCTCCACAAACTCGCGCAACACGCCGGGAAACCAACGCGCCTTGATGGTGACGGGATAACTGATTCGCGCTCCGCCCGGTTCGACCCAGACCAGGTGTCCGGTGGCGCGAAAATCGGCGGTCTCGATCTGCTTGCGCATGGAGGCGAGCAGATCGTTCAAATTCACCGTCTGCGCGTACAGCAGCGGCGCCAGCGCGGCGAGGCACATCGCCCGCAGCGCTTTCATAACTCGATCCTGCCATCGCGAATGCGAATGTGGCGTGGCGCTGCGTGCGCAATGTCGTTTTCATGGGTCACGACGATCATGGTCATGCCGCGCTGTTCGCGAATGCCGCGCAAGATCTCCATGATGTGCGCCGAGTTCACGCTGTCCAGGTTGCCGGTAGGTTCGTCGGCCAGCAGCATGGCGGGATTGTTGGCCAGAGCCCGCGCGATGGCCACGCGTTGCCGCTCGCCGGCAGAGAGCTGGTTGGGAAAATGGCGCATGCGTGCCTTAAGTCCCATCTCTTCGAGCAGAGACGCGGCGCGCTCGGCGCGATGATTGGCTTTTTCATTCACCGCCAGCATAGCCACCTGCACATTTTCCACTGCGCGCAACGTGGGCAACAGGTAAAAGGCCTGGAAGATGAATCCTACCTGGCGCGAGCGGTAAGTGTCGAGATCGACGGCCTTGCCCAGTTCGGATCCGTTGAAGAAAACCTGGCCTTGCGTGGCCACATCGAGGCCGCCGAGCAGATGAAGCAGCGTAGATTTGCCGCTGCCGCTGGGGCCGCTGATGGCAACATATTCTCCCGCGTCAATCTTCACGTCGACGCCGCGCAGAGCTTCCACGCGCCCTTCGTCGTAGCTCTTCACCAGGCCGCGCGCTTCGAGAATGGGGCTGCAGGCGCCGAGGGGACTACTCATAGCGCAACGCCTCCACCGGCGAAAGCCGTGCGCCGCGCCACGCGGGATACGCTCCGGCGAGCAGGCCGGAGGCAATGGCGATGACGAGCGATTCGAGCAGATGCAACGGCGAAACGGATGCCGAAACTATGCTGGCGGTTTGCGGCAAGGAGGAGAGCAGGCGCAACGCGCCCCATCCCGCGGCGATGCCGAGCAGGCCACCGGCGAATCCCAGAGCTGCAGCCTCGGCAAGGATGAGCAGGATGACGTGGCGGCCCTTCCAGCCCAGGGCGCGCAGGATGCCGATCTCGCGGGTGCGCTCGAAGACCGACATGGCCATGGTATTGGCGATGCCGAGAATGCCGATGAGGAGCGCGATGGCCGATGTGCCCCAGGCTACCGAATGAGCCAGAGCGACGAACTGGTTGTTGGCGGCGCGCTCGGCCGCGGGATAGGCGCGAGTACCGGGCAGGGCGGCCTCAATGGCGGCTGACGCGCGCTTGACATACTCATCATAGGTTTCGCCTGCGGGTGCGGGGCGCAGCTTGACGTGAAACGCTGTGACTTTCCCCTCCATGCCGGCAATGATCTGCATTTGGTCAAGGGGCATGATGACGGCGCCGGCTTCAAGCGCCGAACCTCCGTGGTAGATGCCCACGACCGTGAAGCTTGTGCCCTGGATGGAAAGCATGTCGCCGGCCTTTTTCCCGAGATTACTGGCCAGCAAATCGCCCAGGAGAATCTCCGGTGTCCCTTCGTGAAAGCGGTGGCCGGAAAGGAGGGTGAGGGAATCGAGCTCATAGGAGTTGGCGCGCCAGCCATAAACCAATGCGTTCACTTCCGGCGTCAGATCCATGAGATTGAAGATCATCGGTGACACTTGAACAACATCGGGGACGGCACCGATTTTTGTGGCAAGGGACTCATCGATAGAACTGGAGAGGAGGTTGCTCTGGACGACTGCGATGTCGATGCCGGAGCTTGTATACATGCGCATCCACTCGTGTTCGAAGGCGCGCGAAAATCCCACCAGGGCCACGAAGGCGCCGATGCCCATGGTAATCCCGACCAGCGTCAACAGAGTCCTGAGTCGCCTGCGCCAGAGATTCTTCCACGCGAACCCCGTAAACGAGAGTTGGGAGGCCATTAAGTAGGAAGCGTCCTTTTCCGGGAGGGGTCCGTGGCGATATTTTATCGGGCCGAGCCGTCTCTGTCTATCTACGATTTAGTTCGGTGCTGGTCAAGTTTGAAATCTACAGGATTTGAGAGCTCGACAGGTTCCGCTGCTTCTTCGAGAAGGTTGCGGCCTAAAGTCGCATGAACTCGGCGTGATTCCCGGAAATACATAAACCACGCACACAACACCGCGAGCTGTACGATCGTCCTCAGCAGTAGAGGGAACTGCTGCGAACCGACACCGATTGCGATAAGGGCGATGGCGGCAATTATTTGCGCCACAGCAGAATAGAGCAGATCGAGCCCTACTAACTGAAGCGCCCAGTGACTCGTACGCAATACCGCCGTTGCTGCCGCAACGCTGGTGAGGATGCCGACTGCCATCAAAAGAAGTGGTAAGTCGAGAGCGTGGCTCAGCGGACGACGATTGATGGTCGAGACATAGAATTGCACGCCAATCATGGCCGTGCCCCAAAATGCCGCCAGGTACTTGAGGATCACGTAAATCAGCAGCCATCCGTCTACATCGTTCAGGTCTTCTTCTTCGTTCATCCCGTCCCTCTACGCAACTTCATCTGCTCTTCGGAGCTTTGCGCAGAATTGTAGCATCGGCTGTACCCATCATCTTTCAATTCAATGGTCACCGACGAGGCCGTGCGAACTTTAGAGAAGGCTTCTGCGTACGTGCGCGGGCGATTTCAAAAAAAGTGACGGTGGGGAAGGAGGGCAAACTCCCACTCTCGACAGAGCCATTGCGAGAAGCGCGCCCAAACCTCGACCGTCGCGAAGCCTTGCCCTGCGAAACCTGAACTGTTGCGGCCCGGCTCGAGAAAAGATTCCCGGAGCCGGGCACTTTCTTGATCAGCGGTCGCGCCCTCTGGAAGCGCCGCCGCTTCCTTTGCGCGCCGTGTAGCAATCGCGGCAATAGACCGGCCGATCGCCTCGCGGCTCGAAAGGAACGGTAGTGGGCTGACCGCAACCCGAGCAAATCACAGGAGTTCCCTGTGAAGGAGCCGAACGGTAGCCGGATCCCCCCTGATCGTTTTTCTTTGCCTGTCGGCAAGGCTTGCAACGCTTCGGGGTCGAGTAACCACGTTCCTGAAAGAACGTCTGATCAGCAGCGGTGAAGGTGAATTCCTGCCCGCAATCGCTGCACGTAATTTGCATATCTCCGGCCATAGGTCTCCTTGGGGGGAATTGTACAGCCCAATTCGCAAAATTTCGAAAGGATTCTTTTGAAATAAATAAGCTTAGGAAAAACTGGGGTTTCCGCGCTGCTGCTTGTCGCGTCAAGGCGGTAGGGAGGGGTGAATCCGCAACACGGAATGGGTGCTGCGCAGACGCTCAAAAGGGCTAACATGGCCGCGCCGGCTCGCATAAGAAGACGGACAGTTGCGAAAGGGCTATGATCGTTGCACTCAATCCTTTTAGCAAAGTGTGGGCCCATGCGCATCGTGACGGTTCTCAATTCGCTCGGCATGGGCGGAGCAGAGAAGCTGGCTCTGGCCGTGGCAGAGCGCATGGCCAGGCGCGGCCACGACGTGGCGTTGCTCGCGCTCATGCCGCGTTTGCCTGAGCAGTGGCCGACGACACTCCCCGTCGCCTATCTCGATATGCGCAAGAATCCGGCGAGCGTCGCGGCGGGATTCGGGCGCGGGCGGCATTTTCTGCGCGAGTTTCGGCCGGACGTGATCCACAGTCACAGTTTTCACGCCAACATGCTGGCGCGGTTGCTCACAATCGGTTTGCCCGGCGTGTCGCACGCCGTGGTCATATCCAACGTGCACAACGTGTACGAAGGTGGCTGGATGCGCATGCTGGCATACCGCTTGACAGACCGATGGAGCGTGCGCACGGTGGCCATAAGCCAGGCCGCGGCGGAAAGATTTGTGCGCCTGAAAGCGATTCCGAGGCATAAGTGTTCTGTGCGCGCTCTGGGAATCGACACCGAGGTGTTCGCGTCCGATGCAGGGCGCCGCGCGGCGACGCGAGATCGAATGGGGCGCGCCGCCACGGGCACTGATTCCACCTTCGTCTGGCTATGCGCCGGGCGGATCGCGCCCGCGAAGGATTATCCCAACCTGCTCCGGGCGTTTGCGCAGGTGGAGCAACAGCGCAGCGATACGCGGCTGTGGATTGCCGGCGGGGGCAGCGAAGCCGCGCGCGAAGAGCTCGAATCCCTGGCCAAGGATTTGGGCATTCGTGAAAAGGTGCTTTTTCTGAGATTGCAGCGCGACATGCCGGCGCTGTTGGACGCGGCAGATGGCTTCGTGCTGGCTTCAGCCTGGGAAGGTTTGCCGCAGGTGATTGTTGAGGCCATGGCCATGGAGAAGCCGGTTGTGGCTACGGATGTGGGCGGCGTGCGCGAATTGCTGAGCGATCGCAGCACGCTGGTTCCGGCGAAAGACCCCGAGGCGCTCGCGGCTGCAATGGTGGCAATCATGGAGCGGGGCATAGAAGAAGGGGCGCTCAAAGGAGAAGCGGCGAGAGAACGAATCCTGCGCGAGTTCAGCATCGACGCCGCAGCCGATGCGTGGGAGGAGATTTACAAGCAGGGAGTAGGGAATAGCCAATAGGGAGTAGAAAAGCCGGCAGCACTTCGAGGCCTTCTATTCCCTGTTCCCTATTCCCTATTCCCTGTCTTTAGAACTGGAAGGCCACCATGGCAAAGATGCGGCGCGCCGCGGTATTACCCGGCGAAGCAAACTGTCCACCTGCTAGGCCCGTCGATCTGCCGAACTCGGAGCCCGGACCGTAGAGGCCGGTGGTCGAGTTGAATGTGGGCTGAATGCCGCCGTGCGGCGTGCCCAGGTCAATGTCGTTGAACAGGTTTAGCGCCTGCACGTTGAAGTTCAACGAGTACTTGTGGCCGGTGTTTCCCATGCCGCCACGACCGCCGCCGGGGCCTCCGCCGAAGCCGCCGCCACCACCGCCACCGCCGCGACCACCACCGCCGCCACCACCGCCAAAGCCGCCGCCGAAGCCTCCCCCACCGAAACCTCCGGGGCCGCCTCCGCCACGGCCACCACCGGGATTCGGACCGGCGGGAGATTCAATTTTGGGCCCGACGCCAAACGAGCGCCCAATGCGCAGGTTCAAAGCAACTGCCGAAGGGCTGCTGCCGATCGAAACCGGAACCAGAGACTCGCCGCTCTGCGGGACCACGTTGAGCGCGCCAAAATTGGTTTGCACGACGTCGTTTGCAGGATCGGTCGAGACTGCATAGGACGGCCGGTCGTTGAAGAAGTTATCGCCGGTTAGATCGTAAGGCGAGGTGACGCTATAGGGGCGTCCGGATTGAAACATGAGGAAGGGATTGAAGGTGATGGCCCAGGGGCCCGTGTAATTGCCCATCAGGAAGAGAAATTGCCTGCGAACAAAGCCAGCGGGACCGTAATCCTGACGCAAGTTGTACGAGTTGGAAGGATTCGAACCGCCGCCGCCATCGGAGTTGGCCCAACTTGCAGTGTAGAAGCCGGAAAGGCCGAGGGTCGGCGTGAAACGGGCATTAATATTGGCGATCAGCTGGTTTTCGTTAAACACCGCCTCCGGGAAGTACTGCTCCACGATGCCGAGCGCGGGGTTAGGACGCGTACCGGTGAGCGTGGCGCTGCCATATTGATAAGTCCCCGGCAAAAAAGCATTGGAGTCGCGCACCACCAGCTGATGGAAGCCCGAGGAATGCATGTAGGTGAACGTTAGCGTGGAGATCTTGGTCAACTGGCGTTCCACGCTCGTGCCGAGCTGCTCCATATAGGGAGAATGGTAGCCGGACGTAACCGAATAGATTTCCGGTGTGCGCGCAGCGCCCGTGCCGCACGAGGCCACGCCGCCGCTGATGGCGCTCAGGCTGGTGGCATTGAAGCATGTGGGATTGGCGATCACGGTCTGCACCTGGCTATGGGCCGTACCGTTCAGGGTTTCGAGGCTCATCAGGTTGCCAACCGAGAAGCGGTCATAGAAGAAGCCGAAGCCGCCGCGCAGGACGGTTTTGGAGACGGTGCCTTTCTTGTGCCCGTCGAGCGCGTAGGCGAAGGCCACGCGCGGCGCCCAGTCATCGTGATCGGCCACGTGATTCTGCGTTTCCCAGCGCAAGCCGCCGGAAAGGGTAAGGAACTTGTTCACCTTCCAGTCGTCCTGGTAGTAAAGCGCACCGTTGAAAACATTGCCCTGGAAAGCGTAGGGGCCGGTGGTGTAGTTGAGCTTGTTGGGCACGCATCCGCCTGCCTGTGTGGAAGGGCACGCCGCAGCAATCTGCGCAATGGTTTCGCCGGCCGTGATTCCGTTCCATGTATCGACGAAGGCAGTGACCGAGGGAAAGGTAAAACTGCCGTAGATGTTTCCGACACTCGATTCAGCTTCGCGGTCGTCGCGGAGCCAGAGGCCAAACTTGATGGCCTGCGTGCCCTTGGTCATGGTGGTGAAGTTCTGCAGCTCAAAGTGATCGCTGTGAGAGCTCGAGGGCAGAGTGCCGTTGCCGCCGCCTGAGAATACGCCCGGCACTCCGAAGCTGGGCGCGGTGCTGGCCAGCACGCCAAAGGCAGGCACGGCGCCAATCGGCGTCGAGGTGGAGTTGGCGCGTCGATACTCAAACCGCGTTTCGTTCACGATGCGGTCGGTGATGATCTGCGTGTCGTCGAGCTGCACGGTGTTCTCGTTGGAACCCGATGAGTTGGCAAGACTCGGCAACGAGGTGGTACCGCCCGAGCCGTTGGTCACGTTGTTGCGGAAGAACTGGTAGCGCAGGGTGAGCGTGTTCTTCTGACCCAGCTGCAGGTCGAGGCGCGGGGAGACGTTGAGGAAGTTGGCGGGGCTGAAAAGGCTTCCCGAAACCGATCCGGAGCTGATCGTCCAGGTATTGCTGGTGGGGTTGTACACCGGACCGCCCACGATCGAATACACATTATCGGTTTGCGTCTCGCGGTCTTCCACGCTCATGAAGTACGACGCTTTCTTTGAGATGGGGCCGCTGACCGTGCCGTTGTACTGGTAGCTGTAATACGAAGGAAGTTGCGTGGTGAATGGGTTGCCGGTATTAAGAGCGTCGTCGTTGCCTTGCCCGAAGAAGCGCCCGTGTAGCGTATCGGTGCCGGGTTTGGTGAGAATCTCAATGCGCCCGTAGCCAATGTGGTCGAATTCCGCCGAGAAAGGATTCTGGTTGATACGAATTTCGCGGATGGCCGACTTGGGCGGCAACTGGCCGCCGGTAAATCCGTCGATGTAAATCTGCCCGCCATTGGGACCTGCCGAAGGCCCGGCTAATGCCTGAAGCTCGTTTGAGAGCTCGTCGGGATCGTCGGAAAGCGCATCCAGGTCAGAACCTTTGAGCACGATGGCGCTGGTGTTGGCGCCGGCCTCGGTGCTCACCGTCGGTCCGCCCTCGTCGGTCACCACTACTTGCTGTTGCGTGTTCTCGACCGCCATCTTGACGTCCACGCTCTTCGATTGCCCTGCGGCCAGCGGAATGGGCGCGGAGACAAACGGCGCAAACCCGGCGTACGTGACTTGCACGATATAGCTTCCCACCGGCAATCCGCGCACCACGTAGGTTCCAGCCGCGTTCGCGGTCGCGGTTCCCACGGTGGCTCCCTTGGTAGTGGTCACGGTGATCTGCGCGCCGGGAATGAGCGCGCCGGTTTGGTCGAGAATGTGGCCGCGCAGTGTGCCCGTCGTGGCCGGCGTGGTTTGCGCGGGAGCCGGCGTCGCAGGAGTCGACACGGCAGGCGCGGCCTGTGGGGCAGGAGCCGGCGCCGTCTGCGCGTTGGCCGCCGCGGCAACCAAGGCCAAGGCGGCGAAAACCAGAAATGCAATCAAGCAGTGCGACTTCGAATACACGATTTCCTCGCTTTTGTATGAATGAAATGGACGAATCCGGTTATTGGGCGGCTTCCCCTTCACCCGAACTCAAACTCCAGTTGGAAAGCAGGTCCGCCGCCTCCGGAGCTTCGAGCAAAGGTTCGACGCCGGCCAGAAGTTTCACCACATTCAGGCCCGAAGCATCTTCCGTGGCCACGATCATCACCGCGTCGCCCTTCTTGAGAGCGCCCAGCTGAATCTGTGGCGCGCGATCCAGGATGGTTTCAAGATCCATGCGCCCCGCGCCTCCGCCGCCTTGGTTAAAGCTGCGCTGCCCGCCTCCACCGCCGCCATTCGTGCCACCGCCTGCGCCATTTGAGCCGCGGCCGCCAGCGCCTGCCGCATTGCCCTTGAGCCCCGCGGCAAGCCTTGTCGCCACATTGTCGTCAAGCCGCCGCATCTGCGCATCGGCGCTGATGCGAACGGTGACAGGCTGCGCTGACTTCTTGGTCGACAGATCCTTCACCGTGACAGTCGATGCGGAAGTGTCGGTGGAGATCACGGTTCCCGGAATGCTGCGGAATGTGCCAGTAACTACGCCATCGGCTGCAAATGCGGTGCCATCAGCGTTCCTGGTTCCGCGCGCCGATAGTTGATCGCCGGTGTGGATGGCGGTGATGGGCGCGGGCTGTGCCTCTTCGAAACGCACCGAACCAGGGGCGTAGCGCTTGAGCACGGTCGCCGCGGTGGTATTCACGGTGACTTCTTTGGTGATGGGGCCCATGCGCGTCGTCACCACAATGACGCCCGTGGTGGCATCGACGCTCTTTACCAATCCATGCACGCCCTGGCTCCAGGCGGCATTTTCGGCTTCCTGCATCTGGGCCACATCGGCCTGCTTGATGGCGATGATGCGTGCCGCCTGTGGCGTGCCGCCGGTGGCATTGGGATCGAGCGTGACCAGTACCCGATCGCCCACGGCCAGTCCACTGTAATCGAGAGGTTCGGCCTTGCTCAGATCCTTTTCCCCCGGTGCGATGCGCTTGAGCACAGCGGTCGAGGGAACCTGGACCTGGTGCACATCGCCGGCGTCGGTCTTAACTGTCAGGGTGTCGCCGCTGATGGCGGTGATGCTGCCGAGATAGCGCGCCACTTGCGCGTGCGCGGCGGGCGCTGCCGCCAACAGAAATACGGTCAAGGCTACAACTCCAAGTACAGCAAAGCCACGCGTCTTGCTTTCACTTCTCATACGAGTTCATGCTCCACGATCTTGGGGCGTTGGTTCAGGGAGGTGTGCGTTGCCTCTCATTTCCTAGACGAACCATCCCGGCAAAAGGTTGAAACCCCATCTCATCATCTGAGGCTGGGTCTAAGTTCCGGACAGTCAACTGCTTGGATGGCGGAAACAGCCGGTATAATCGGCCCGTGAACCCTGCCGTTGCGACCGCTCATGACGGATACTTGCTGGCCTGTGTGGCCGGCACCGTCGCGCTCCTTTTGCTTCTCGTGGGAAAGTTGCGGCTGCACGCCGCGCTGGGTCTTTCCGTGGCCGCCCTGGCACTGGGCGCGGCCGCGGGCATTCCCCTTGAAAAGGTTCCCCTCGCCTTCACCGCGGGGGCCGGCGAAATGATGGGCCATATCGCCATCATTCTGGGCATGGGGGCGATTCTCGGCCAGCTTCTGGCCAGTTCCGGTGCGGGAGCGGCGCTGGGTAAGGCAATGGTTGACGGATGCGGCCCGAAGGGCATGCCCTGGGCATTGCTGGCGCTCGGCATCCTGGTGGGCATTCCGGTTTTCTTTGAAGTGGGTCTGGTTCTACTGATGCCCATCGTGGCGGATGCGGCGCGGCGCAGCGGGCGGCCTCCCATGCTGGTGGGCCTGCCGGTGCTGGCAGGGCTTTCTGCCATGCACTGCCTGCTGCCGCCCCATCCCGCGGCCCTGCTGGCGGCAGCCGAGTACCATGCCGCATTGGCCCCCGTGATGTTGTGGGGGCTGGTAGTGGGCGTGATCGCTGCGATCCTGGGCGGCCCTGTGCTCTACGCGGTGTTGCTTCGCCTGTGGCAGCGGCCGGGAGGCTTTCTGCGCGGCGCGCTGCCTCAGGATGCTGTCTTTGCTGCGCCGCCGGCCACGGAGATGGCGCCAGCCACAGAGGCAACGTTCGATGAAGACAGCGCCGGCACGGCGCCCGCGAAGCAGGAGGGCCGCGCCGCGCCGGCCCCTGCCGGAGCCCTTCTGGCTCTACTCGCGATCCTGCTTCCGGTGGCGCTGATTCTGGCCGGAGGCTGGGCCGACGCGGTCACCGCCAAAGGAACTCTGCCCAACCGTCTCCTCCATCTCGCCGGTTATCCCGACGTGGCGATGGTAGTGGCCGCGCTGGTGGCTCTGGCCACGCTGGGCCGCAGGGTGCAGGAGCCTGCGTACCGCATCTCCGGCGGTTTGCGGCGGCTGACCATCGACTCCTTCGCACCCATCGCCAGCCCCCTGGTGATTCTGGCCGCGGCGGGAGGCTTGAGCGGCGTATTGCGCGCCTCAGGCGCGGCCCAGGCCGCAGTCACCTTCGCCATGAGTGCGCACCTGCCACCTCTGCTGCTGGCCTGGGCGCTGGCCGCTGCGGTGCGTGTCTCGATGGGTTCGGCCACCGTGGCCCTGGCGGTGGCCTCGGGCATTCTGGCGCCCATGGCCGGAACCATGGGCGTGCGGCCGGAACTGCTGGTGCTCGCCACTGGTTCGGGCTCCATCCTGCTTTCGCATGTGAACGACTCGGGATTCTGGCTGATCGGGTCTCTGTTCAAGACCGACGTGAAGGCGACCCTGGCCACGTGGTCCGTGCTGGAGACAGTGCTGTCTTTCACCGGGCTGGCCGGGACGCTGCTACTGAATGTGCTGCTGCGCTGAGAGCCGGAAGCCAGTAGCCCGTAGCGTGTAGCTATTAACTCCCAGCGCGTTTTGGCTGCGCTTTCTTGTTCCCTTGGTCCCTCGGTCCCTTGGTCCCTTGGTCCCTGTATTTTTACCACGCGCCCAGCAGGCGGCGCAGCAGCACCAGCTCGCCGAGATGATAGGCATTGTGGTCGGCCACGAGGAGCGCTTCTCTGAGGACGGTCTGCCCATTGCCGTGGGGAATCTTCGCGTAGAGATCGGCGGCGGGATCGGCCACGAGATCGGACATCGCCTTCAGGTCGCGGCGGAAGGCGCGCACGCTTTTGTCCCACGCCTTTTCGTCGGGCGGCGCGGGCGTGGCCGGCCAGTAACCCTCGGGCCAGGGAAGATGTTCGTAGTTGGGATTGCGCGAGAAGTCGAGAATATCCCACTGCGCGATGCGCAGATGCTCGAGCACCTCCCATGGCGAGTGCTCGGCGCCTTTGGGGCGCTTGCCGCGCAGGGCAACGGGCAGGTTCTTGACGGCGGTGTCGAAGGTGGCGTGCGCGTGGCCGCCTTTGAGGAGTTCGAGCAGGTGTTGGCGCAGGGAGGCGTCGCGATGGGCGGAGGTTTTCTTTAGAGGCATAAAAGACCTTTCTCAGTTGAGCTGCAGGAGCGGGCTCATCGACTACTCGGCAAGAGATTCGTCAGAGCCGCGGCGCGTCGCAACAATTTTTGCGGCAGCGCATGCGCAGCCGAGGGATTCGGCGGCCCGGCTTTCCGTTCCCGGTTCTCTAATCCCGGGTCCCTGCTTCTTTGAGCACTGCCCGCTGCGACGCGAAGATTTCTTTGAGACCCGCTTCCCCAAGATCGATCAGGCCGTTGAGATCGGCGCGGGAAAAAGAACCCTTCTCCGCCGTGGCCTGCGTCTCCACCAGGCCCCCATCGGCAGTCATCACCACGTTCATATCCACCTCGGCCTGCGCGTCCTCTTCGTAGCAGAGATCGAGCAGCGGCATGCCGTCCACGATGCCCACCGATGTGGCGGCCACGAGCTGTTTCATGGGCGAGATCTTGAGGGTTCCGGCTTTGACCAGGGCGTCGAGCGCGAGAGCCAGGGCCACGGCAGCGCCCGTGATGGCAGCGGTGCGCGTGCCGCCGTCAGCCTGGATCACGTCGCAGTCGAGGATGACCGTGCGCTCGCCCAGGGCCTGCATGTCCACAACCGAGCGCAGGCTTCTGCCGATTAGCCTTTGAATTTCATGCGTGCGGCCGCCGATCTTGCCCCGCTCCGATTCCCGCGGCGTCCGCGTGACCGTCGACCGCGGCAGCATCGCGTATTCGGCCGTCACCCAGCCGCGGCCCGAGTTGCGCAGCCATCCGGGGACGCCTTGCTCGATGGTGGCGCAGGTCAGAACGCGGGTGTTGCCCAGCGAGACCAGAACCGAGCCCTCGGCGGTCTGCACAAAGCCGGGCGTGAGAGTGAACGGGCGAAGCTGGCTGAAGCTACGGCCCCCGGGGCGCAGGGGAGGAGGAGTTGCATGCATAGAGGGATTGTAAGGGAGATAGGGCCTGGGTATACAACCTGAGCGCGATCGAGGAGGCGCGAAGGGCAGCAGTTCCGAGTTGGGAATTGCAGCATTTCAAGTGCCGGAGGGGGAATAGTGCGCCAACCTGATGAAATAGCGCAACTTAACGAGATTGGGGATCGTCCCCCGTTCCATTTCGGAACACTTGCGGGTCAGGGTGCGGTGCAGGTTTCTCCGGTTGGTGGCCCTGATCCATTCTCTTATGAGGAACTTAGCCTTGGCGTTCTGGTTTGGCACGCGACGTGTAGAGATATAGGGCAAAACCTCCGGCACTCAGACAGAAATGGGAAGCGGAAAGACAGGGATCATGGAAAGTGCGAAGTGTGAGTGCGAGTGTGACAGGCACACCCACACGCGCACTCGCACTTACACCGTCCACTGCCTCTGAAAGGATCGGGCGTATGCAGCAATCCGAAGAAGTCGTGACCAAGGCCAGTACCAGCAGCACCTGGAATGGCGTCGAGCGCAGGCGGGTAGAAAAGGTGGTGGAAACCCTGGCCACGTTGCGCAGCCGGGGCGAAAGCCTCTCCGAAGTGGCCCATGACGCGCGCAACATGGTCACGGCGTTGGGGCTCTACTGCGATCTGCTGGAGGAACCGGGCGTGCTCGCGACCGCCTTCACGCATTACGCGCACGAGCTGCGGCTCGTGGCTGCGGCCAGCCGCCGCCTGGTCGAGAAACTGGTAACGCTCGATACCATTGCATTCCCGAACGTCGACGTGCAAACCCTCCTTCATGCCCATGCCGGAAGCAGGACAGCGCTGGTGAGCGCCGCCCCCACAAGCGCCAATGCGCGGGCTCGGGGAAACGCCGCAGACGTCCCCTTTGCAGGCTCCGGCCGGAGCCCGGCTGCGAGCGCCGCCGCACGTGAGGAGCGGAGCCGGCGTTGGGATCTTCTGCCCGCTCTGCCCATCACCAATCTTGCCGCCGAACTGCTCGCCAATCGCAACCTGCTCTCCGCGCTGGCGGGCCCTTCCATCGTGGTGACCATGGAGACCGACGGCGGCGCGCAAGCGGTGCGTCTCACCAGCGAGGATCTGACCCGGCTGCTGGTGAATCTGGTAAAGAACGCGGCCGAGGCCATGTCCAAAGCCAGGACCCAGAATGGCCGCATTCACATCGGCCTCGGCGAGCGCGAGACCGCCCAGGGCGCTGCGACCTGCCTGGCGCTCACGGTTGAGGACAACGGGCCGGGCATTGCCGAGGCGGATCTAGACAGGATTTTCACCTCCGGGTACACCGCGCGAGGCAAGGAAGCAGAGACAGACGGCGAAACCACGCCCGGCGTATGCTGGCCGCAAAACCATCGCGGACTGGGCTTGGCCATCGTGCGCTCCATTGTTGAAGGCGCCGGCGGGCGCATTACGGCCTCCAACCGGACGCCGCGGGGAGCCTGTTTCACCCTCGAGCTCCCGGTGCGAAAAGCCGGGAACAGGGATCAGGGAACAGGAAACAGCTGACACCTGGAACCCGCACCCGACACCGGTCAGTTCAAACTTTACGATGTTCCAACCACCCATGAGGCGAATACAATGCTGGATACAGTCTTCAACACACGGGCCATGGAGTTCTTACCACAACTCGCCGAGCCGGTGGTTCGCTTGCACCTGCTGGTGGTGGATGGCGACGCGGCGGTGCGCTCGGCCTGCGCCGAGATCGCGGCCAGCCTGGGCTACGCCGTCGAAAGCACGGGCGACCTGGCCCAGGCGCGCAGCCTCTTGCGCGGTCACACCGCGGACATCCTTCTTGTGAATTTGCCCGCGGGGACAAACGAGGGCCTGGAGCTGGTCTCCGAGGTCAAGCTGCTCTATCCCGACACTTCGGTCATCGCCATGACCGCCACGGGCTCGGTGAATGCGGCGGTCGAAGCCATGCGCTGCGGCGCCTCGGACTACTTGACCAAGCCCTTCGCCATGGACGAGCTGTCGACAGTTTTAGATCGTGCCGCGCAGAACCACACCACCGACACCGTGACCCGCCAGCTGCGCGAGCGGCTGCGCCTCTCCGAGGGGCTGGGCTCCATGATCGGCCGCTCGGCCGAGATGGAGAAGATCTACCGTATCCTTTCCAAAGTTGCCCAGAGCACCCACCCGGTCCTCATCCTCGGTGAGAGTGGAACCGGCAAGGAGCTGGTGGCGCGAACCATTCACGCCTACGGTCCCAATGCGCAGAAGCCTTTCCTGCCCGTCGACTGCGGCTCGCTGGTGCCCACGCTCATCGAGAGCGAGCTCTTCGGCTATGTCAAAGGCGCCTTTACCGGGGCCCATCGCTCCAAGGACGGGTTGCTGGTCTCGGCAGAAGGCGGCACCGTCTTTCTCGACGAGATCGGCGAGCTCTCCATTGACCTGCAGGCCAAGCTCCTGCGCGCGCTGCAAGAGAAAGAGGTGCGGCCCGTAGGCGCCACGCATCGCGTGCCCATCAAGGCGCGCATCGTGGCCGCTACCAATCGCGATCTGGCTGCCATGGTCGAGAAAGGCAGCTTCCGCAAGGATCTCTTCTACCGCTTGAACGTAGTCAACCTGCGGCTGCCGTCCCTGCGCGACCGCCGCGAGGACATTCCTCTGCTGGCCGCGCACTTTCTCGATCGCATCAGCCGGGAGCACGGGCGCAAGTTTACTCTGAGTGACGAAGCGCTGCGCACCATGATGCATCACGACTGGCCGGGCAACGTGCGCGAACTCGAGAACTCCATCGAGCGGGCTTGTGCGCTGTCTTCAGGGCCGGTGCTGCACCTGGGCGACCTGCCCACCCAATTGCAACAAAGGGGCCTGGAAGCGCGGCGCGCGGCAGCGGCCACGGGCGAAGGCTCAGCGGTTGCCGGGGCGCCGGAGCTGAAGACGCTGGCCGATCTGGAGCGGGAGGCAATCTTAAGCGCCATCCGCACCTTGAACGGCGACAAGCTGCAGGCCGCCAAGCTCCTCGGCATCGGCAAGACCACGCTCTATCGCAAGCTGAAGGAATATGGCATCGCCGACCCGCTGCATGAAGAGTGAAAGAAGCAGGGAACAGGGATCAGGGAACAGGGAACAGAAGACCTCGCTCTAGCCCGCGGCAGGGTTGTGATCCACGGGTGGCGCGCAGTTCACGGTTGACTGTTCACGAATCACGGCGCACGAATCACGGCGCACGAATCACGGCGCACGAATCACGGCGCACGAATCACGAATCACCGACAACTGACCTTTGAGATCGGGGAACGAAAATGAGCATTCTGATGGTGACTGGAATCGAAGGCGCCCGCAATTGTGCCGCCGTGGTGGGCGCGCAGTTGGGGCTGGAGGTCGAGGTGGCGGAAGGGCGCAGGGCCGCGCTGGCCGCATTGCGGCGCCGCGAGTTCTTAGCCCTGGTGATCGATGAATCCCTGGCCGAGTGCGATCCGGCGGCCGCGGAAAAGATCTGCGAAAGCGCCGGCCTGGCCATTCCCATGCAAATCAATTTTGCCGTCTCGGGAGCGGCGCGGCTGATTCGCGAGATCCGCGCGGCGCTCAACCGTCGCGAGCGCGAGCAGACACTGGCCCGCCGGGCCGCAGCAGCGGCCATCGAGAGCGAGTTGAAGACTACGGTCGCAGGCCTCTTGCTGCACTCGCAACTGGCGCTGAACGGGACCGGGGTGCCCGCCGCCGTAGCCGACCGGCTGCGCACGGTGGCGGACCTGGCCGGCAGCCTGCGCCAGCAATTGAGCGCGCCCCCCGATGCGCGGCGTGATGCGCGGCGCGAGACGCACGCCTGAATGGGCGGTCGTTCTCAGAAAGCGG
>Ga0181538_10001958_pt1 | contig 22098 bp, 13 predicted proteins | sample PEATcosm2014_Bin_40_FD_119773 | JGI IMG/M metagenome (GOLD analysis project Ga0181538, IMG submission 119773) | Peatland microbial communities from MTU Mesocosm Facility, Houghton, MI, USA - PEATcosm2014_Bin23_30_metaG | ecosystem: Environmental > Terrestrial > Soil > Wetlands > Peat | place... | reverse complement strand
CGGCACCGTCGAGAGCTTATCCAGGAGTTTCGGCCCCCATACCGCCAGCGAGTCGAAGTCGGGCCCCTGCAGCGTGTACTGATATTGCGCGTTGCCTTGCCGGCCGCCGACGCGCACGTCCTGCGAGTTCTGCAGGAACAGGGAAGCCCCAGGCACGCCCGAAGTCTGGCGGCGCAGACGGGCAATCACTTGGTCGGAAGTGGACTTGCGAACCCCCGTCGGTTTGAGCTGCACGTTGATCTGCGCCATGTTCGCGCCGCCGAATCCGCCGCCGCTGGCGCCCGCTACCATAGTGACTGTTTCCACATCCGGGTCCATCCGGACCTTCTCCTCGAACCACCTCGCCTTCTCCACCAGGGCTTGGTAGGAGATGTGCTGCTCGCCCATGACGGCGCCCTGCAGACGCCCCGTATCCTGCTGCGGGAAAAACCCCTTCGGGATCTTGTCATAAAGGTAGACGCTAATGCCCACTGTGAGGAACACGGTGAGCAGCACGGGCGCGGGATGGTCCAGCACGGCGTTGAGCGCCGACCCATAACTGGAGATCACCCACCTGTAGACTTTTTCGGTCTGGTTATAGAAGTATCCGTGGGTGCCGTGTGCCTTGAGGAGCCACGCGCACATCATGGGCACAACCGTCAGGGAGACCACCATGGAGATGGCGATGGCGACCGCGAGAATTACCGCGAATTCGCGGAACAGGCGCCCCACCACGCCGCTCATCATCAGGATGGGAATGAAGACGGCAATGAGCGACATGCTCATCGACAAAACCGTGAAACCAATCTCTTCCGCGCCTTTGAGGGCAGCCTGCATCGGCTTCATGCCATGTTCCAGGTGGCGCGTAATGTTTTCGATCACCACAATGGCATCGTCCACCACGAATCCCGTGGCGATGGTCAGCGCCATCAGCGAAAGATTGTCCAGGGTGTACCCGATCAGATACATCGCGCCGAACGTGGCGATGATGGATACCGGCACCGATACGCTCGGAATAAACGTCGACCACGCGCTGCGCAGGAAGATGAACACCACCAGAACCACCAGGCAGATGGAGACGATCACGTTGCGCTGCGCGTCCCTCAGCGATTCCCGGGTCGTGGTGGTGCGATCGCTGGCGATCCTGAAACGGACCGTCGGCGGAAGCTGGGCCTGAAACTGCGGCATCAGAGCTTTGACCCGCGCCACCGTGTCGATGATATTCGCATTCGGCTGGCGGCTGATCTGGATCTGAACCATCGGGTTGCCGTTTACAACGCCGAAGTTCCGGACGTCTTCATTGGCATCGATGACGCGGCCCAGGTCCGACAGGCGAACGGGCGCGCCGTTCCGATAGACCACCACCAGATCCTTGTAGTCTTTCGCCAGGAAAAGCTGGTCGCTGGCGTAAATCGGAATCTCCTCCTGGGAGCTCGCGAGCGCGCCCTTCGGTTTATTCGCATTAGCGCCTTGGAGGAACGAGCCGATCTGATCCAGACCCACGTTGTAGCGGGAGAGCGGCTGCGGATTCACTTCCACGCGAACCGCGGGAAGCGAGCTTCCACCCACCGTGACCTGGCCGACGCCACTGACTTGCGCCAGCTTCTGCGCAAACACCGACGAGGCGATGTCGTACAACTGCGGCCTCGGCACTACATCCGACTCCAGTGTCATCAGCACAATCGGCTGGTCGGCCGGATTGATTTTCCGGTATCTGGGCAGGGAAGGAAGATTCGAAGGGAGAAATCCCGCCGCGGAGTTAATGGCCGCCTGCACTTCGCGCGCCGCCCCATTGATGTCGCGGCTCAGATCGAACTGGAGTGTGATGTTCGCGGATCCAACCGAGCTCCTGGATGTCATTTCCGTGACGCCCGCGATGCGCGTGAACTGCTTTTCGAGTGGGGTCGCGACGGACGCCGCCATCACATCGGGACTCGCTCCCGGCAGGCCGGCGCTGACCATGATGGTCGGGAAATCCACCTCCGGCAATGCCGCCACCGGCAAGAGCGTATAGCCGATGCCGCCGGCCAGCGTCACCGCCACCAGGAGCAATGTCGTGGCGACCGGTCTCTGAATGAATGGCGTGGAAATGCTCATATGCGCCAGTCTTAAGTCAATTCCGCCCCGGCAACAAGTTCTTCACTCTTGGCGGAACCACGGAGCCGCGCGACCCAGGCTGCGGCCCGCCCGAAGTACAAATAGATAACCGGCGTGGTGAAAAGCGTCAGCACCTGGCTGATCAGCAGTCCACCGATAATGCAGATGCCCAGCGGTTGTCGCAATTCGGAACCTACGCCGCTGCCGAAGGCAAGCGGAACCGCGCCGAGCAGCGCGGCCATCGTGGTCATCATGATCGGACGGAAGCGCAGCAGGCACGCCTGGTAGATCGCTTCCTCCGGCGGCTTACCTTCCTTGCGCTCCGCTTGCAGCGCAAAGTCAATCATCATGATGGCGTTCTTCTTCACAATCCCAATCAGAAGTATGAGGCCGATCAGCGCAATGACATCCAGATCTTTCTTGAACAGAATCAGGGCCAGAAGCGCGCCCACTCCGGCCGATGGCAGCGTGGAAAGAATGGTGATGGGATGGATAAAGCTCTCATATAATATGCCCAGAACCAGGTACACCGTGACGCAGGCCGCCAGGATCAGGACCAACTCGTTGGCCAGTGACAATTCAAACGCGCGGGCCGTTCCCTGGAAGCTGGGTTCGATGCTGGCCGGCATGCCCAGTCCTTGGGTAACCTGCTTGATATGGTCAACCGCCGCGCCCAGCGACGCTCCCGGAGCCAGATTAAACGAAAGGGTAACCACCGGGAACTGGCTCTGGTGATTAATCGTAATGGGAGACGGAATCATGGATGCTCCGATCAGTGATCGGAGCGGAGCCGGCGCGAGCGCCGCCGCGCCCGTGAGCGCGCTATTCGTGCCCGCCAGTGCGATGGTCGTTGCCAGATTCGCCGACGCCGATCCGATGGGCACATACATGTCTGCCAGGGCCGCCGTGTCCTGCTGATACTGGGGCGCCACCTCGAGAATCACATGGAACTGATTGGTCTGTGTATAAATCGTCGATACCTGCCTCTGGCCGAAGGAATCGTAGAGCGCGTCGTCGATGTTCTGAGGGGTGATGCCCAGCCGGCCCGCGGTGTCGCGATCGATATTCACCAGCAGTCCGAGGCCGTTGTTCTGCTGATCGCTCGCCACGTCCCGCAGCTCGGGTATCTGTTTCATCCGGTCCACCAGGCGCGGAACCCACAGATCCAGCAGCGCCTTATCGGGCGCATCCAGCGCGTACTGGTATTGCGTCCGGCTGATGCGGTCTTCCACTGTCAGATCCTGCACCGGCTGCATGAAAAGCTGGATGCCCGCCACCTGCTGCACCTTCGGCTCCAGCCGCCGAATCACATCCACCGCGGAAACACCGGCACGCTCTTCGAGCGGTTTCAGCGTGATCTGGATACGGCCACTATTCATGGTGGTATTCACGCCATCGGCGCCGATGAACGAAGTGAGATTCTCAACCGCCGGGTCCTGGCGGATGACCTGGACCAGACCTTGCTGCCGCTGGGACATGGCGGGAAACGATACCGTCTCCGGCGCCTGCGAAATACCCAGGATGGCGCCCGTATCCTGCACCGGAAAGAACCCCTTCGGGACGATGATGTAAAGGTAAACCGTGAGGCCCAGCGTCCCCACGGCTACCAGCAGCGTCAGGGGTTGATGACGCAGCACCACCCGAACCATCTTGCCGTACGCTTCGATGGTCTTGACGAAGCACCACTCCGACCAACGGTACAACGCTCCCTGCTCGGCTTCCGGATGGTGCCTCAGAATTCGAGCCGACATCATGGGCGTCAGCGTCAGGGAGACAAACGCCGAAAACATGATCGTGACTGCCAGAGTCACAGCGAATTCGCGAAACAGGCGGCCCACAATATCCGCCATGAACAGCAGCGGAATCAGCACGGCGATCAGCGAGACCGTCAACGACACAATCGTGAATCCGATCTCCGCCGAACCCGTGAGCGCGGCTTGCATGGCGGAGTCGCCCCTCTCGATATAGCGGGAGATGTTCTCGATCATCACGATCGCGTCATCCACTACAAAACCGGTGGAAATGGTGAGCGCCATCAGCGATAGGTTATCCAGGCTGTACCCCAGCAGGTACATGACGGCGAACGTGCCCACCAGCGAAAGAGGCACGGCGATGCCCGGAATGATGGTGGCCGAAGGGCTGCGCAGGAAAAGAAAGATGACCATCACCACCAGCACGGTGGTGAGCATCAGCTCGTACTCGACGTCCCTCACCGATGCCCGGATGGTGGTTGTGCGGTCGGTGATGACCTGCACGCGAATCCCTTCCGGCAGGGAGGCTTCGATTTGAGGAAGTATCCCCTGCACCGTATCGACGACGCTGATGATATTGGTCCCGGGCTGCCGCTGAATATTCAGAACGATGGCCCGGTCGGCGTTCACCCACGCGGCCAGCTTGGTGTTTTCCGCGCCGTCGATGACCGTGGCGACGTCTCGAATGCGCACCGGCGCCCCATTGCGATAAGCGATGATGATCGGCCCGTACTGCGCGCCGGCCTGAAGCTGGTCGTTGTCGTTGATCGTCCAGGCCTGGTCCGGTCCATCGAAACTGCCTTTGGCCTGGTTCACGTTGGCGCTGTTAAGCGCCGTTCGCAGAGCCTCGAGGCTCAGTCCATAGGATGCCAGCGCCGTGGGATTCGCCTGCACCCGGACGGCCGGACGCTGCCCTCCGCTGATGCTCACCAGGCCCACGCCTTTGAGTTGGGAAATCCTTTGCGCCATGCGCGTTTCAGCCAGTTCTTCCACTCGCGGCAGCGGCACCGTCGTCGACGTGATGGCCAGCGTCAGAATGGGCGCGTCGGCGGGATTCGTCTTGCTGTAAATGGGGGGAACCGGAAGATTCGTGGGAAGAAAAGTCGTGGCTGCGTTGATGGCGGCCTGCACCTCCTGCTCGGCTACGTCGATGCTCAGATCGAGCGAAAACTGCAGCGTGATCAGAGAGCTGCTGAAAGAACTGATCGACGTCATCTGCGTCAGTCCGGGCACCTGGCCGAACTGTTTTTCGAGGGGCGCGGTGATGGAAGACGTCACCACCTCGGGGCTCGCGCCCGGGTAAAACGTTTGGATCTGGATGGTCGGGTAATCCACCTGGGGCAGCGCCGAAACCGGCAATTGCCGGAAAGCCGTGACACCAACCAGTACCACGCCAGCCATCATCAGCGACGTTGCCACCGGCCTCAGGATGAAGATTCGGGAGGGACTCACCGACCAGCGCCTCCGCTCTGGCCCTTCCTATACTTGCCGTCGCCCTTCTTGGATCCGCCGCGGCCGCTCCGTCGCCCTCCGCCGCCGCCGGCGTCGTAGCCTGGCGGGTTGTCCATCTCGCCGGCTTTCCGTACTCTGACCACGGCGCCTTCAACCAGCCTGTCGGTGCCATCGACGACTACCTGGTCCCCATCCGAGATGCCGCCGAGAATGTCGGCCGAGGCTGCGGTAGTGATTCCAACCTGAACCGTTTTCAGGTGCACCTTGGAATCCGCATCCACAACATAGACGAACGTGCCTTGCTGGCCATTCTGGACCGCCACGTTGGGGACGACCAGTTGATTGGTCAGCGTGTCCACCAGCAGACGTATGTTGACGAATTGCTGCGGGAAAAGCGCATTGTCTTTGTTGTCGAAGACAGCTTTCAGCTTGGAGGTGCCGGTGGTATTGTCGATCTGGTTATCCAGGGTCATCAGCATCCCGGATGCCAGCTTCTTGGAATTGTCCCGGTTATACGCATCCGCTGGCAGATGCGCACCCGCTCGCAGCTTTTGCGTGACTTGCGGAAGGCTATCCTCGGGGATGGTAAACAGCACGGCTATGGGCTGGAGCTGGGTGATCGTGATCATGCCGTTCGCGTCGGAGGCGTGGACGATGTTGCCGGGATCCACGAGGCGCAGACCTAGGACACCCGTAATCGGGGCCGTGATCTTGGAATAAACCAACTGCAACTGGGCGTTGTCGATGTTGGCTTGATCCTGCTTGATGGTGGCTTCGTACTGCGCCACCAGCGCCTTCTGCGTATCCAATTGCTGACTCGGAATGGCGTCCGTCTTTACCAATAGCTGATAGCGGTCAAGATCCACCTTCGCGTTGGCCAGCAGGGCTTGGTCGTGCGCCAGCGTGGCTTGAGCCAGCTCAAGTTGAACCTGATAAGGCCGCGGGTCTATCTCGATCAGGACCTGGCCCTCTTTGACCAAATCGCCTTCGTTGAAATCGACTTTCATCAACTGGCCGTCGACACGAGACTTGACCGTAACAGTGTAGTAAGCAGTCACGTTGCCCAGCCCGTTCAGATAGACCGGGATGCTGGAGCGTGCGACCGTATCCACGACTACCGGCACCGGGCCCAGAGCCGCGCCCCGGCCGCCGCCGCCAAATCCGCCGCCAAATCCGCCGCCGCCAAAGCCTCCCCCGCCGCCGCCTTGGCCTCTAGGGGTGGCAGCCGGCTGGCCGGCACGCCAGACCGCGTACCCCGCGACACCCGCGACGATCAGCAGGAAAACAACCCAGATCAGCCCGCGTTTCTTTGGTTTTCCGGACCTGGGCGGCGTTGGTCTATGTTGGCCGGGCAGATGCACTTCCGGCAGCGATTCAGGGATTTCTGTATTTGTCGTCATTCAAACGGCCCGTTGAAAAGCGGCGGGCTACCTTAATAATGACTGATTCGAGAGCCTCCAGGTAACACCCCGCCCCCGGGGCAGCCGTTCCGGAATTACCGCAAGGCAGGAGTCGGCGAAGCGGAGTGGGGCTGGAGTGGCAGGAGGCCGCGCTCCACCATTGAAACCTACTGATTCTATGAGGGTTGCGGCTTTTGCGCCATGCGGCGGTCGCCGGCTAATGCGCCTTTGCCCCATCGGCGCCCCGGCATTGGTCACTGTTGGTGAAGATGTCCCGCAAGGAGCTCCGGGTCAGCTTTACCTGTTTACCGTTGGATCGACTGACCCAGCCGGCTATGGCCTTCATGTGCGCCCAGAGATCCCGCCTCACTTGTTGACCCTCCGCTCGACTGACCCAGATGTGCTTGTCGTCATAGCTGATCGGCACGGTCTGGCCGGGCGCGGTCCAGGCTGCCCATGCGGCGTGGACCGTGGTCAAGTAATTCTTGGATTGGTCCTGCCAGTTCAGAACCGGAGTCCTTTGATAGCCGATCAGGACCTTATTGTCCGCCGCGAAGCAATAATAATAGTCGCTGGGTCCGAAGAAGCAATTCGCGCAAAGAAATTCGGCGTGATCGAGCAACTGAGCTTGAGCCTGCTGTCGGCCGGCAGCCGCTCCGAAAGAGACTGGCGCGGCCAGCGAGGCGGCCACGCAGACTGACGTCCGGATAACAGAGCGGATATAAGAAGACGAGTTCATCGTCCGATTTTACCCTGCCGCCGCGTGGCACGGCAACGGTGGGGTTCCTATACGCATGGTTCGCTGCAATTTGAGCCATGACTCGAAAGGGCTAGTCGGGACTGGCCCGGATTAGGGTGTATCATGCGCTGGTTGAGACGCGCCGAGATTGCAGATAAGATGAAGTGTTGTACCTCGGATGCGGCCGGCGCTTTCGAGGACATATCGAGACGCGCAAGACGACCAGCGGGTGCATGAAAGAACACACTTTTCCAGCGATAGAGCAGGGCATGCCGCCTGCATCCCCGGCGACGAAGCCACCGAAACGGCGGCCCTCAGGCCGACGATGGCTATGGCTGCCTGTTCTCGCCATATTGGGCGCCGGTGCCTGGTATCTCGGGCCGAAGGTCGGCTCGACGGCCTCCACCTCATCCACGGCGCTGCCGAAGGGCGGCAAGAAGGGCGGATCGGGCGCCGTCCCAGTGGTCGCGGTCAAGGCCCGGAGGGGAAACATCGGGGTGTACGTCACGGGCCTCGGCTCGGTGACCCCCATTTACACGGTGACGGTGAAGAGCCGTGTAGACGGGCAGTTGATGAAAGTCCACTACGGCGAGGGCGACCTGGTGCACGAGGGCGACCTGTTGGTGGAGATAGACCCGCGGCCCTACCAAGTCCAGTTGGAGCAGGCTGAGGGGCAACTGGCACGCGACCAGGCCACGCTCGACAATGCGCGCGTGGATCTCGACCGCTACCAGAAGCTGCTGGCGCAGAACGCGATCCCGGAACAACAACTGGCCACCCAGAAGGCGGCTGTGGCGCAGGCCGAAGGAGTGCTGAAGAGCGACGTGGGACAGATCGACAGCGCCAAGCTGAACCTGGTTTACTGCGACATCCGGGCGCCCATCACCGGCAAGGTCGGCCTGCGGCTGGTGGATCCGGGGAATATCGTGCACGCCACCGATACCAACGGCCTGGTGGTGATCACGCAGATTCAGCCCATCAGCGTCATCTTCACCGTCGCGGAGGACGATCTTCCGGTGATCCTCCGCAAACTGGCGGCGGGGCAGCACCTGACAGCCGACGCCTTCGACCGGGCGAACACCACCAAGATCGGCTCCGGCACGCTGGCGACGGTGGACAACCAGATCGATCCAACCACGGGATCGCTTCGCCTGCGCGCCGATTTCGATAACAGCGCCAACCAGCTTTTTCCCAACCAGTTCGTCAACGTGCGCTTGCTGGTGGAGGAGAAGAGCGGAGTCACACTGGTGCCCAGCGCCGTCATCCAGCGGACCACCACTTCCACTTACGTCTACCTGGTCAACGAGAATCAGACCGTCAGCGTCCGGCAAATCACGGAGGGAGCCATCGAAGGCGATAGCGCCGAAGTCACCAGCGGATTAGCCCCCGGCGACGTGCTGGTAATGACGGGTGTCGACAAGCTGCAGGAAGGAACCCCGGTCACCGTTCAATTAGCCGACGAGCAGGCTGGCGGCAAATCCGGAGGGAAGCGGAAGTGAGTCCGTCCCGGACGTTCATCCTGCGGCCGGTTGCGACATCCCTCCTCATGATTGGCATCCTGCTGGCGGGAGGTGTGGCTTATGAGCAGTTGCCCGTCTCGGCGCTGCCCGAGGTGGACTATCCCACTATTCAGGTGATTACGTTCTATCCTGGCGCCAGCCCGGATGTGATGGCATCTTCGGTCACCGCGCCTCTGGAGCGGCAGTTCGGCCAGGTGCCGGGCCTGCAGCAGATGACCTCCACCAGCTCCGATGGGAGCTCGGTCATCACCCTGCAATTCACTCTCAGCCTGGGTATCGACGTTGCCGAACAGGAGGTGCAGCAGGCCATCAACGCTTCCGGAACGTATCTCCCCGCGGACCTTCCGGTTCCGCCGATCTACGCCAAGACCAACCCGGCCGACACGCCGATTCTGACGCTGGCCCTGACCTCCAAAACGGAACAACTCTCGCACGTCGAGGACCTGGCCGACACGCGACTGGCCCCAAAGATCTCGCAACTGTCCGGCGTGGGCCTGGTGAGCATCAGCGGCGGACGAAAGCCGGCCGTCCGCATCCAGGCGAACCCCACCGTGCTGGCTTCCTACGGCCTCAACCTGGAGGACTTGCGCAGCGCCATTGCGGCCGCCAATGTCAATCAGGCCAAAGGCAATTTCGACGGCCCGCACCAGGCCTACCAGATCGGCGCCAACGACCAGTTGCTCTCGTCGGACGACTATCGGCCCCTGATCGTGGCTTACCGCAACGGCGCTCCGGTGAAACTCACGGATGTTGCCGACGTGATCGACGACGTCGAAAACGTCCGGCAGGCCGCCTGGATGAACGAGGTCCCGGCCGTGATCATGAACATCCAGCGGCAGCCCGGCGCCAACATCATCCAGGTGGTGGACCGCATCAAAGGGTTGCTGCCGCAACTCACCAACACGCTGCCGAAATCGATTCAGGTGAGCATTCTCACCGACCGCACCAACACCATCCGCGCGTCGGTGGAGGATGTCCAGTTCGAGCTCATGCTGACGGTGGCGCTGGTGGTGATGGTGATCTTCCTGTTCCTGCGCAATTTTTCAGCGACCATCATCCCCAGCGTGGCCGTTCCGCTTTCCCTGGTGGGCACGTTCGCAGTGATGTACGTGCTCGGGTACAGCCTCAACAACCTGACGTTGATGGCGCTGACCATTTCCACCGGCTTCGTGGTGGACGACGCCATCGTGATGATCGAGAACATCTCGCGCTACATCGAGGAGGGAGAAGCCCCTATGCAGGCGGCGCTGCGCGGCGCCGAGCAAATCGGCTTCACCATCATCTCGCTGACGTTCTCGCTGATCGCCACGCTCATTCCGCTGTTGTTCATGGGCGACATCGTGGGCCGGCTATTCCGCGAATTCGCCATCACCCTGGCGGTCACCATACTGGTCTCCGCGGTGGTATCGCTGACCCTGACGCCCATGATGTGCTCGAAGCTGCTGAAACACAAGCCCGAGGCGGAACAGGGACGCCTGTTCCGCGCCTCGGAACGGGCCTTTGAGGCCGTGATCGCGCTTTACGGCAGGATTTTGCGGTTTGTGCTGCGGTGGCAGACCGTGACGCTGCTGGTGGCAGCCGGCACGCTGGGCCTCACGTGCTACCAGTTCTACACCATCTCGAAGGGCTTCTTCCCCATCCAGGATACGGGCGTCATCCAGGGCGTTTCGGAGGCGGCGCAGACGGTGTCGTTTCCCGAGATGGCGTCGCTCCAGCAGCGGCTGACCAACGCGATTCTGACCGACCCCGCGGTGCAGAACCTCTCCTCCTTCATCGGTATCGATGGAACCAACACCACGCTCAACAGCGGCCGCATTCTGATCAACCTGAAACCTCTGGCCGACCGCAACATTCGCGCCAGCGACGTGATTCGCCGTCTTCAGCCGCGCCTGGCGGAAGTGGCCGGCATCACTCTGTTCATGCAGCCGGTGCAGGACCTGACGGTGGAGGATCGCGTGAGCCGCACGCAGTTCCAATACACCCTGGAAGATCCCAGCGCCGACGAGTTGAACACCTATGCGCCCAGAATGCTGGCCCGGCTGCGGGAACTGCCGGAACTGAGCGATGTGGCCACCGACCAGCAGGTGCAGGGTCTGCGTGCCAGGCTGGTGTTCGACCGCGACACGGCCACGCGCTTGGGAATCACACCATCTACCATCGACCAGACCCTGTACGACGCCTACGGCCAGCGGGAAGTGTCTACCATCTTCACGCAGCTCAATCAGTATCACGTGGTGCTCGAAGTGAAGCCCGTGTTTCAGCAGAAGCCGCTCGATTTGCGCAATCTGTTTATCCGCACGGGCGCGGGATCCTCCAGCACCGCCGCGGGCTTGGTGGCGGGCGGTGGGTCCGCCGTGGCAGTCGCGCAAGGGCCCGTCAGCTCGAGTTCCGCCGCCACTACCGCCGCCAACTCCGCCAGCGCGGCCGCCAGCAGCGCCAGTGCGGCCATCGCCAGCACGGCATTGGGAGGGGGCGCCATCGCCTCCGCGGCGGTATTCCCCATGGGAGGCCAGATTCCGCTCAGCGCCTTTACCCGCATGGAAACCGTGGCCGTCCCTATCACCGTAAACCACCAGGGTCAGTTCCCGGTGATCACGCTCTCCTTCAACCTGGCTCCCAACGTTTCGCTGGGCGATGCCGTGAATGCGGTGAATAAGGTAAAGGATGAAATCGGTATGCCGGCCAGCATTCAAGCGGCGTTTCAGGGCACGGCCCAGGCGTTTCAGGCGTCGCTGACCAACGAGTGGTTACTGATCCTGGCGGCGCTGACGACCGAATACATCGTCCTCGGCGTGCTCTACGAGAGCTACATCCATCCCATCACTATTTTGTCCACGCTTCCCTCGGCCGGTGTGGGCGCGCTGCTGGCCCTCAACATTTGCGGCGACGACTTCAGCGTGATCTCGTTGATTGGCATCGTCCTGCTGATCGGAATCGTGAACAAGAACGGCGTCATGATGATTGATTTTGCGTTGGATTCCGAGCGAAAGGAGGGCAAGCAGCCCATCGACGCCATCTACCAGGCCTGTCTGTTGCGCTTCCGCCCCATCCTGATGACCACCATGGCCGCGCTGCTGGGCGCTGTGCCGCTGGCTCTGGGCACCGGCACGGGGTCGGAGTTGCGCCGGCCGCTGGGCATCACCATGATCGGCGGCCTGATCATCAGCCAGATGCTGACGCTCTTCACCACGCCGGTGATTTACCTGTTCTTCGACCGGCTGGCCAGGCGCTTCTCGGGGCGGCCGGCATCGAGTCCCGGCCTGGCGCCGGTTCCCGCGGAGTGATGGATGAACATTTCCTCGCCATTTGTTCACCGGCCGGTTGCCACCACGCTTCTCACTGTCGCCATTGCCCTGGCGGGCGCGGTGGCCTTCCGCATTCTCCCGGTATCTCCGTTGCCGCAGGTGGACTTTCCAACCATCTCGGTAAGCGCCAGTTTGCCGGGCGCCAGTCCGGAGACTATGGCGTCGTCGGTGGCCACTCCGCTGGAGCGCCAATTCGGGCGCATCGCGGCGGTGACCGAGATGACCTCCGGGAGCACGCTGGGATTTTGCAGCATCACTCTGCAGTTCGACCTGAATCGGGACATTAACGCAGCCGCCCGCGATGTGCAGGCAGCCATTGCGGCCGCCCGCGGCTACCTGCCGACCAATCTTCCCAACAACCCCACCTACCGCAAAGTGAATCCCGCCGATTCGCCGATCTTCATGCTCGCACTGACCTCCAACGTGCTGGGCAAAGGGCAAATGTACGACGCCGCGTCCACCATCATGGCGCAGAAACTGGCGCAGGTTCAGGGCGTGGGGCAAGTGGGTGTGGGGGGGAGCGCGCTTCCCGGCGTCCGTATCGAGCTGAATCCGTCGGCGTTGAACAAGTACGGCATCGGCCTGGAGCAGGTGGCCAGTGTCCTGGCCACGGCCAATGCCAACAAGCCCAAGGGACACTTCTCGGATGGACACCAGATGTGGGAGGTGGGCGCCAACGACCAGTTGTTCAACGCCGTCGAATACAGGCCGCTGCTCATCGCCTATCACAACGGCGCCACCGTGCGCGTCTCCGATGTCGGCGATGTCATCGATTCCGTGGAAGACCTGCGCAACGCCGGGTACGCCAATGGCAAGCCTTCCGTGATCGTCACCGTCTTCCGCCAGCCGGGCGCCAACATCATCGAGACTGTGGATCGCGTCCGCGCCGTCCTGCCGCAAATTCACGCCGCCATTCCCGCATCCATCGATTTGAAAGTCGCCATGGATCAAACCCAGACCATTCGCGCTTCGGTCCACGATGTGGAGCGTACCCTGCTCATATCGATAGGTCTGGTGATCCTGGTGGTCTTCGCGTTTCTCAAGAACGTCCGAAGCACGTTCATTCCCAGCATCGCGGTTCCGGTCTCCCTGTTGGGAACCTTCGGCGTCATGTACCTGTGCGGCTACAGCCTCGACAACCTCTCGCTGATGGCCCTCACCATCTCCACCGGTTTCGTGGTGGACGATGCCATCGTGGTGATCGAAAACATCACGCGCTACCTCGAAGCCGGCCTCCAGCCGATGGCCGCGGCCCTGAAGGGGGCCCAGGAAATCGGGTCGACGGTGATCACCATGAGCGTTTCGCTGGTGGCGGTGTTCATCCCGCTGCTGCTGATGGGAGGGATTGTAGGCCGCCTTCTCCGCGAGTTCGCCGTAACGCTTTCGGTGGCGATCGGAGTCTCCATGGTGGTTTCGCTGACTGCCACGCCCATGATGTGCGCTCACCTGTTGAAGGGGCAGGAATCTCACGGGTGGGTCTACCGGACGTTCGAAGGCCTCTTCAACTGGAATGTGGCTCTGTATAGCAAGATGCTCTCGCTGGTGCTCCGCCATTCTTTCGTCACCCTGCTGGTGCTGCTGACCACCATCGGCCTGAATGTGTACTTGTTCATTCACGTGCCCAAGGGATTCTTTCCACAACAGGATACGGGGCGCATGGGCGGCCAGATCATCGCCGACCAGGACACGTCGTTTCAATCCATGGACAAGATCCTGTTGCAGATGGTGAACATCGTGTCCGCCGATCCCGCGGTGGACAGCGTCAACGGTTTTACCGGAGGCGGCAGCGGCGGAGGAGGAGGCGGCGCGGCCACCTTGAATCAGGGACGCTTGTTCGTATCCCTGAAGCCGCTTGCGGAACGCAAGATCACGGTCGATTACATCATGCAGCGGCTGCGCCCGAAGCTCGCCAGAGTCCCGGGCGCCACCCTCTACCTGCAGGCCTACCAGGACGTGCGCGTCGGCGGAAGGAACAGCGCCGCGCTCTACCAATTCACCATGAGGGGCGATAACCTGCAGGATCTGACTACTTACGCGCCGCGCATGTTCCAGCAGTTGAGAACCATCCCCATCATCGTCGACGTGAACAGCGACCAGCAGAACCGCGGCCTGCAATCCATGGTCACTTACGACCGAGCGACCGCCGCGCGCTTCGGCATCTCGCCCCAGTTGATCGATAATACACTGTACGATGCCTTCGGCCAGCGCCAGGTGTCGACCATGTATAAGACGCTGAACCAGTATCACGTGGTGATGGAGGTAGCTCCAAGGTACTGGCAAAACCCGGAGACATTGCGGGAGATCTACGTGCACGGGCCTAATGGCCAGCAGGTTCCCTTGAGTGCCATCGCCCATTACGGTCCGGCGGTGGCGCCGCTTTCGGTGAACCACCAGGGACTGTTCCCGTGCGTCACGATCTCGTTCAATCTGCAGCCCGACGTGGCGCTGGGCGATGCGGTCCAGGTCATCGAAGGGGCGGCTCGCGAGGTTGGTCTTCCGCCCACCATCCAGACCATGTTCACGGGCACCGCGCAGGCCTATCAGACATCGCTCGGCAGCGAGCCGTACTTGATTGTGGCGGCCCTGACGGCGGTCTACCTCATGCTCGGTATCCTCTACGAAAGCTACATTCATCCCGTCACCATTCTTTCCACGCTCCCCTCGGCGGGCGTGGGCGCGTTGCTGGCCCTCATGCTCACCCACACCGACCTCAGCATCATCGCCATGATCGGCATCATTCTGCTGATCGGCCTGGTGAAGAAGAACGGCATTCTGATCGTCGATTTCGCTCTGGCCGCCGAGCGCAACGAGGGAAAAAGTCCGCGGGACGCCATCTTCGAAGCCAGCCTGTTGCGTTTCCGCCCCATCCTGATGACCACGTTCGCCGCCATGCTGGGCGCTATGCCCCTCGCGCTGGGCAGAGGCATGGGATCGGAGTTGCGCCGCCCGCTGGGCATCACCATCATCGGCGGGCTGCTGATGAGCCAGGCGCTGACCTTGTTTACGACCCCCGTGGTCTACCTGTATTTCGACCGCCTGCGGCATTGGTGGGAGCGTGTGCGCGGCGTCGCGCGCAGGCGGCTTGCGCCGATAGGATCCGAGGGGTAGAACAAGACACATGCGCCAACAGGTTAGAAACGCCCCGCTCGCCGCCGCGCTGGCCATCCTGGCGTTGCTTTCCCCCGGCTGCCTCAAAGTTCCCGAGTATCAGCGTCCCTCCGCCCCCGTGCCGCAGGGCTTCAAGGAAGAGCCTCCTAAGGGCTGGAAGGAAGCGCAGCCCAGCGATGGCGTGCTGCGCGGCAAGTGGTGGGAGATCTTTGGCGATCCCGGGCTCAACGCGCTCGAAGAACAGGTGAGCATCTCCAACCAGAACGTGTTGCAGGCCGAGGCGCAGTTCCGCGAAGCCGAGGCCGCGGTTCGCGTGGCGCGCACCGCTCTGTTCCCCCTGGTCACGGGCTCGCCCTCGATCACCGGCTCACAGAGCTCCTCGCGGCTTGCCAGCCCACCCTCCGGCGTGCTCGGCACTTACGACATTCCGGTGAGCGCTTCCTACACCGCCGACGTCTGGGGAAGCATCCACCGCACGGTCGCGGCCAGCGCCAACACGGCCCAATCCATGGCGGCGCTGCTCGAAAACGCCCGCCTGCTGTATCAGTCCGAGCTCGCCCAGGACTATTTCCAATTGCACGGGATCGATGGCGATGTGGCGCTGCTCCGGCAAACGGCCGCGTCCTACCAGGAGTACCTGGTGCTCACCCAGAACCGCTACGCCGGCGGCGTAGCTTCCGACAGCGACGTGGCACAAGCCGAAACCCAGCTCTATACTACGCAGGCGCAACTGACCGACCTGGAAGTCCAGCGCGCGCAGTTGGAACATGCCATCGCGATTCTGATCGGCCGGCCGCCCACGGGCTTCTCAGTCTCGCGCGCGCCCATTCAGGTCCCGCCTCCGCAAATCCCCGTCGGCTTGCCTTCGGCTCTCTTGGAACGCCGCCCCGATATCGCCGAAGCCGAGCGCCAGGCCGCGGCCGCTAACCAACAGATCGGCATCGCCCAGGCGGCATTCTATCCAACCCTGACGTTCGCCGCCTCCGCCGGACTCGAATCCATCAGTATTCTCAACTGGATCACCTGGCCCGCCCGTTTCTGGACCATCGGACCGCAACTGGCGCAAATCCTGTTCGACGCCGGCAGGCGCACCGCCCAGGTGGCGCAGGCCCAGGCGGGCTACGACGCCACCGCGGCCAACTACCGCCAGACCGTGCTGACCGCTTTCCAACAGGTGGAAGACAACCTGGCCGCGCTGCGCGTCCTGGCCGACGAAGCCTCGGTTCTGGCACAGGCGGTGAGTTCGGCCGAACGTTCCGTGGCGGTTTCGACCGCGCAATACAAAGGCGGGACCGCCAGTTACCTGCAAGTGATAACCGTGCAGAGCATCGCTTTACAGGACGAGCGATCGGCCGTCGATGTGCAAACCCGCCGCATGACCGCCAGCGTGCTGCTGATCGAAGCCCTGGGCGGCGGATGGGATGTCTCGACCCTGCCCACGGCCGAGCAGGTGGCCCGGAAGTAACGGCGATCCAGGCCACAACTTGCCCTTGCTTCCGCGTCGCTATCCCTGGTAATGCCTGGGCTCAACCCTGCCCCCGGTACCACTCCAGCGTCCGCCGCATGCCCTCTTCAAACGAGAACCGCGGCGCGTGGCCCAGGTCGCGCACGGCCGCCGTGGTGTCGGCTTGGGAGTCGCGCACGTCGCCCGCGCGTGGAGCGGCGTGGATCGCCGGAATCTCCACTCCTTCCATCCTCTGCACTAGCGCCCATGCCTGGTTCAACGTGATCCGGCCGCCGTTGCCGCCGTTGTAGAGTTTGCCTGAAATGCCGCCGGCGCGGGCGGCTTTCAAATTGAGATCGGCCACATCCTCCACATAGGTGAAATCGCGCGACTGTTCGCCGTCGCCGAAAATGGTGGGCGAGCGCCGCTCCAGAATCGCCTTCATGAAGACCGAGAGCACGCCCGAATAGGGGCTGGAAGGGTTCTGCCGCGGGCCGTACACGTTGAAATAGCGCAGCGCCACTGTTTCCAGACCGTAGACGCCCGAAAATACCGCGCAGTAGTATTCGCCCACCAGCTTCTGCAACGCGTAAGGCGACTTCGGGCGCGGCGTCATGCTTTCCACTTTGGGCAGCACCTCGGTGTCGCCATAGGCGGAGGACGATGCGGCGTACACCACGCGGCCCGCCTTTCCCTCCCGAGCCGCGCGCAGCACGTTGAATGTACCGTCGATGTTGATCTGGTGCGACGGAACGGGGTCGTCAATCGACCGCGGCACCGACGGAATGGCGGCTTCGTGGAATACCACCGCCGCGCCGCGGATGAGGGGCGCGATCTCTTGGTAGTTGCAAATGTCGGCGCGCTGGAAGTCGACGGACTTGCGCACTTCCTCCAGGTTCGATTCGCGCCCGGTCAGCAGATTGTCGATGACGACCACCCGGCCGGCGCCCTCGCGCAGCAGGCTGCGCACAATCGCGGAGCCGATAAACCCCGCGCCTCCCGTCACAACGTAGTGGCTCATGATGGCAGCTTGGCGATCTCCAGTTCCAGGCGGCGCAGAGATTCGTTGGCCATCCGCTCGGCGCCGGGGGTAAAGTCGAAAGCTTCCAGCGAAATCCATCCCGCATAGTCGCGGCGCCGCAGGGCCTCCAGGACCGGCTTGAAGTCGTAGTCTCCGGCCCCGTAGTGGCGCCCGTCCAGCTCGTTTACATGGACGTGGCGGATGTAGTCGAAGTAGCGCTCCACCAGCGCCGCGTGCGGCAAGTGTTCGTCGATGGCGTTGTGGGCATCGAACATGGTCTGAATATACGGGCTTCCGATCTCGCGCACCACGGCGACAGCTTCTTCAAGCGTCTCGACCACATCGGATTGATTGGCCGGCAGCGCTTCCACCAGCACCCTCACCTGGCGATGGGCGGCGTGCGGCGCCACCCCGGCCAGACCGTCGATGAAGTTGCGGGTAGCTTCCTCGCGCGTGAGTCCGCCCGTGGTGGACCGCTGATTGGGCGAGCCGAAGACCATCACGCCGTTAGCTCCTAGGTCCGCGCACAGATCGATTAAATCGCGGATGTGCTTCCAGCTTCGCTGGCGCAGCCCGGCGTCCGCTCCGGTGACGTGCAGCCCCTTGGGGCTGACCATCAGCCAGTGCAAGCCGACGAAGCTCAATCCTTCCGAGCGGATGACCTCGCGGTACTCCGTGCGTTGCGCCGCGGTGATGTCCGCGGGCTTTTCCGCCAGGGTGAACGGCGCGATTTCGATGCCCGTGTAGCCGGCCTTGCGTATGGCCTTGCACGCTGCGGCCAGCGGCCATCCCTGGAACGCCTCGTTACACATCGCATGGCGGAAACGGTGGGCCATGAACCACCAGTTTACGATGGCGGCGGGTGATTCGTGCTAGAATCCAGCGCCAGGAGGCATGTGGCATTGCTGTATGCGAAGACCAGCCTATCTCACCGTATCCGCTCTTCTCCTGCTCTCGGTCGCCGGCGCCGCTGAGCAGCAGGCCAAACTGCCGGGAGAGGGCGCGGACGCCTGCACGCTCGTGTCGAAAGCCGAAATCGAACAGACACTCGGCGTCAAGTTGGAGGATGGAGTGAAGAACCCCAGCCTGCAGACCGCGGGGGTCGTGTCCACCTGCAATTACAAGCTCCCCGACTTCGGCCAGGTCACAATCGCCATTCGGCACAGGCCGATCAAATATGAAGGAACGGCGGCCGTGGACGCCAAGAAGCAGGGCGTGCAGCAGGGGCACATTCAAGGCCTCGGGAGAGATGCATTGTTGACCGAGGTGTCCGGCGTGGAAAACCTGAGCATCTTCCGCGGGGACTACGACTTTATCAGCGTGACGGTTGTGGGCTCTATCTCCGTGAAACCGGCCTCTGCCGCCGTAGAGAAACTGGGGCGCATGGTGCTGGATCGTTGGAAGTAAGGAATCCCCACGCCACGAGCCTCGAGTGCCTGCTGATCGCGGATGATCTCACCGGCGCCTGTGACGCCGCGGTGCACTTCGCGCGGCGCGGGTACCGGACCCACGTTCGCCTGGATTCCCATGGCGAAGAAACCAGCGTGTTAGCTATCAGCACCGAGAGCCGCGATCTGAGCGCGGCCGAGCTTCGCCAGGTCATGAACGAGCTGGCCCAACGGCTTCCGGTGGATCGGGCGCGCATTCTGTTCAAGAAGATCGATTCCACTTTGCGCGGCAATGTGGGAGCGGAAATCGCCGCCGCGCTAACCGCGTTCCGTTGCGAGGCAGCCGTGATTACGCCCGCATATCCGGCCATGGGCCGAACGGTTGAAGGGGGTTATCTGCGAGTGGCAACCGCGGCCCGGTTCGAGCCGATAGATCTGCCTGCGCGCTTGCGCAACCAGGGTTTGGAAGCCTGCGCGCACGTGCAGCCGGGGGCGGTTGCCGCCGCCATCGAAGCTGGTTCCCGCTTCATCTCCGTGGATGCAACCTGCGACCGCGACTTGGACACGATTGCAGCCGAGGCACTTTGTTCCGGCAAACGGATCCTCTGGGCCGGTTCGGCAGGCCTGGCTTCCGCGCTGGCCCGCACATTGCCGTGGGGCGGACCCCCTGCGCCGCGGCCGGTCCCCTGGCCGGTCTCTTCCGTGCTCTTCTGCATCGGCTCCGATCACCCCGTCACGGTCGAGCAACAAGGCCACCTGCTCGCGCTCGGCCGTGCCGAGTACGTGGTTCTCAACCTTTCGGTGAGACAGACATCGGTGGAACGCGTGCGCGAACTCGTCGGAAACGCCGCGGGTGCCGTCGGTGCGCTGGTGCTCTCGGGGGGAGATACTGCGTCCCTAGTGTGCCGCGCGCTCGGTGTGCGCCACATCCAGCTCGCGGACGAAATCGTTCCCGGGATACCGTGGGGTTATTTGTCCGGCGGCGCCTTCGATCGGTCGCGCGTGGCCACCAAGTCGGGCGGATTCGGTTCGCCGCATGCTCTAATCCAAATAGCGGACTTCTTTACATGCCCCAAACCATAGACCAACTTCCTACCATCGCGCTTACCATGGGCGACCCCGCCGGGGTCGGCCCGGAGATCGTGCTCAAGGCGCTGGCCGACCCGGAGGTGGCGCCGCTGGCCACCTGGATCATGGTGGGCGATTCCCGCATCCTCGAGATGGCGGGGCGCGTCACCGGCCTCAGGCTCGCAGCGGCGCTGCTGCTCGATGCCCCCGCTTTAGGCGACATGGAAGATTTCTCGTTCGGCCGGCTGGACGCACGCTGCGGCCAGGCCGCGGTCGAGTACGTCCGAATGGCCACCGAAATGTGCCTGCGCGGAGCGGCGGATGCCATGGTCACGGCGCCCCTGAACAAAGAGGCGGTCGCGCTTTCGGGCCGCCCATTCTCCGGTCACACCGAATACATCGCGGAGCTTTGCGGCGCCTCCGAGTCGCGCATGTTACTGGCCGGCGAGAAGCTGGCTACGGTTCACGTGAGCACGCACGTGGCGCTGCGCCAGGCCTGCGACTTGAGCACCGACCGCATCGTGCGCACCATCGAGCTGGGCGGCGAGGCCATGCGACTGCTCGGGTTCGAGCAGCCTCGCATCGCCGTCTGCGGCCTGAACCCGCATGCGGGCGAGCATGGGCTGTTCGGCGATGAAGAGCAGAGGTTCATCGTTCCCGCCATCCAGGCGGCCCGCGCCAAAGGGATCGAGTGCAGCGGCCCGCACGCCGGCGATACCGTCTTCCTGCAAGCGTCGCGCGGCGCCTACGACCTGGTGGTCGCCATGTACCACGACCAGGGCCACATTCCGATGAAACTTCTGGATTTCGAAGGCACGGTAAACATCTCACTCGGAATTCCGATCATCCGGACCTCGGTGGACCACGGGACGGCCTTCGACATTGCCGGAAAGAACCAGGCCGATCCGCGCAGCATGAAACAGGCCATGCGCATGGCCGCGCGCATGGCGGCCGCGCGGCGCAAGCTCGCAGAATAGCCGCCAGCGGTGCCCTGGGACTGCCGTCCCCTTTGTGCTGTCGGCTTTGGCGAATGGCTCTTTGTTGGCCGTCATGACGCTGTAGCCCACCACGTCCGGTTCAAATTCCCGAAGAGCTGCGGAGATGGGTTGCCGCGCCAGGACCGAGAGCCGGGTCTGGTGCCCGTCCCGTTTGCAGAGCGCGCTGAGCTGCATCACGCCCAGGGGATCGGCATAAGAGAGTTCTGGGACGACGAAAAGCACCCGCATCTGCCGTGAGTAGCGTAGGCGCACGTCGTCCGGCTGAATTCGCTAGGCTGGAAAGCAGGGAGGCGGAATCATGAAACGACCCTTTGAAACAATTGGGCACGCTGGGGCAATCCATCTGGCTGGACTACATCCGGCGAGATCTGACGGCCAGCGGCGGGCTCCGGCGTCTGATCGAGGAGGATGGACTGCGGGGGATGACCTCGAATCCATCCATCTTCCAGAAGATCGGAGGGACAAATCATGAGCGAACAAGCTCGTGCCAGCCACCCCATATATAGTCTCCTACCCACGGAAATCGAGGGGTTCGATTCCCTGGCGGAACTCGCCCTGAATATGCGCTGGTCGTGGAATCATGCCACCGACGAGGTATGGCGGCGGCTTGATCCCGAACTGTGGGAGACAACCCATAACCCCTGGGTCGTTCTGCAGACGGTCTCGCGCGACCGGATCGAGCGCGTGTTGGCCGATCCCGTTTTTCGCAAGAACGTGGATGGTCTGGTGCAGATCAGGCGAAAAGTGCTCGGGTCGCCCGCCTGGTTTCAGGAGAATCATGCGCAGAGTTCCCTGACTTGCGCCGCGTATTTCAGCATGGAATTCATG
>Ga0181538_10001957_pt1 | contig 22099 bp, 22 predicted proteins | sample PEATcosm2014_Bin_40_FD_119773 | JGI IMG/M metagenome (GOLD analysis project Ga0181538, IMG submission 119773) | Peatland microbial communities from MTU Mesocosm Facility, Houghton, MI, USA - PEATcosm2014_Bin23_30_metaG | ecosystem: Environmental > Terrestrial > Soil > Wetlands > Peat | place... | reverse complement strand
GCTGAAAAACACTGGAAATGACCCAGCCGCCGATGAACGCCGATAAACGCCGATTGAGAACAAACAACTTATCCGCGTTCATCCGTGTTTATCAGCGGCCTATGTCCCTTTTTCAGCAGCCTGTTTAGGACTCCAATATGAGTATCACGACCGAGTTTCAGGCATTTGAAGCCAAAAGCCTCGCCCCTCTCGACACGCGTGACGCGCTGATTGACGAGGTTTGGCGCGGCCTGGCCAAACGTCCGCGATCGCTGGTTCCGTGGATGCTCTACGATTCCGAGGGTTGCCGTCTCTTCGAGCGCATCACAACCCTGCCGGAATACTATCCTACGCGAACGGAGCGCGACATTTTGGCGGATTCTGCCGAAGCGATGATCGCCGCGACTGGTTCTGACTACTCTCGTTCCTTGCGTCTGTTGGAGTTGGGCGCGGGGACAGCCGCCAAGACCAGTATTCTGCTGGAAGCTGCAACTCGCTTGCGAGACGAAGTAATTTACGTTCCGGTTGACGTCTCGTCGGATGCGCTCGACGCGGCTTGCGCCAACATCGGTTGCCTGTTGCCGGATGTGCAGCTACAGCCGATGGCGGCGAACTACGTCACTCACCCGCCAAAGCTGGAACGATTCCATGGGACCACACTCGCGATGTACATCGGTTCGAGCATCGGCAACTTCCCGCCGGAGGAGGCACGCACCATTCTGCGTAGTCTGAGGTCTGAGCTAAGAGCCGGCGATGCGCTGCTGCTAGGTACGGATATGGTAAAGGACGAGCGGACTCTCGTGCGGGCGTATGACGATAAAGATGGCGTTACCGCCGCGTTCAATTTGAACATTCTGCAACGCCTCAACAGAGAGCTCGGCGCGAACTTTGATACCGGCCGCTTCCGGCATCGGGCGCTATGGAATTGCGCGGAGTCTCGCATCGAGATGCACCTGGAGAGCACACGCGACCAGTGCGTAAAGATCCCGGCCGCGCAACTTACCGTTGAATTCGCGGCCTTTGAAAACATCCATACTGAGAGCAGCTACAAATTCACCCCGAAAACGCTCGCCGCATTGTTGAACGATGCGGGCTTCATGATCGAGCAGACCTGGACGGATCCGCGACAGTGGTACGCGCTCACGCTGGCGGGCGTTCGGTAATCGCCGTCGCTCGAAAGCCGGTACCACCGGGGCATCCGGCGGGCTGGCCTCCCGATAGAACACTTTGATGCCCTCCGCCTCGATGCGATGAATCGCGGTACGCCTCATGATAGTTTCTCCTGTTTACAATACGCGGCCGCAGGGTGCGGCGTTTACGCCATCCGCTGAACCCATTGGCCCCGCCAGGCTGGCGCCTCGAAGGGATCCGCGAAATACTGTGTCTCGTGCACCACCTTACCGTTGCGAAACTCCATAATGCTCACTGTGTACGCTGGCCGCCCCTGGTAGGTGATTGTATATTCCGTGACCCAGAGATCACCTTTTCCGAGAATTCGCTTGACGTTGAAACCCGCCGGCTTGCCCGGATGATGACTCCGTAAGGCCTGCAAATTGGTTCGCCCCAGGATCCGTTCCCCTGACTGGGGGTAATCACAAATGGCATCGTCGTCGTAAATATCGTGTTCCGCGTTTGCGTCGCCGGCCGCTGAGGCCTGCCAGTGCTTATTCAAAGCCTCTCGTATCTGTTCCTCTTGCATGATCATCTACCTTGTGGAATGAAGCCGGGGCTGCCGGTCTTCACTACTTCATTAAACCTCTGTCTGGTCTGAATTCGATTGGTCTCGTTAAACGCGTCTTCCGGAAGAGCGGAGACGTTGAAATTCTCCCGCGCGCTGGAACGTTCAGCGCAACTAGAGCAAGGCAGACGCCGCGCCTAACGGCTTGAAATCGCGGGCGAATTCGGAAAATGCGAACGGCAACTGCCAGCAGTCAGAGTCGGCGGATCGACGCAGCACTTCGCGAAAAACCGGGAGTTGCAAGAGAACTTTCCCTGGTGGCGGTGGGAGGCCGTTGAGAACGACCGGCTCGCCACTCGCATCGGCCCAGACCCACGGAGCATCATGGACAGTGACGTGGATATGTCCGATCCGCGGAGATACGGCAGGCGCGGCCGGCCCGAACACCGGAACAATGTGCAGATTCTCCGTTCGGTATTGAATCACCACCCGGCCGTGCGACAAGGGTTCGGCAAGAGGCGGATCGATGACGATCTTCGCGGACGGTTCGTTTTGAAGCGGCTCGACAGGAGCCGCTCCACGCACTTCCCGGGCGGTTTGGGCAGCGACTGGCGCGGCCAGCAGGCAGGCGATCAAGACTGGCGCAATCCGACTGCGAATGATTCGTTTGGGCATTTTATGTGGATCTCCTAAGGGTCGGGTCGATCCTGATAACCTGGCGAAAAATTACGTCCCGCCGGCGGTCGTAGTCCGCGGGCTCTCGGCCAACGGGAAGAGATACGCGTCCTTTGCGGATCTGCGTCTCCCGCCGCTGACGCGCGATCTGGAAATCGACTACACCGCGCTGAGTTCCGCGATTCCCGAACACGTTCGGTACCGCTATCGGCTGGAAGGCTCGGATAACAACTGGCAGGAGGCGGGTACGCGGCGACAGGCGTTTTACACCAACCTCGGGCCCGCACCGTATCGCTTTCACGTGATGGCATGCAACAACGACGGCGTATGGAATGAGGCTGGCGGTGAGCTTCCGGATTATCCCGAAATTCTACCAAACGATCTGGTTTCAGGCGCTCTGCTACGCGACAGGACTCGCGTTCCTGTGGTTTCTTTACCGGCTTCGGTTGCAACAGGCAACGGCGCAGGTGCATGGCCGGTTGGAGGGGCGGCTTGCCGAACGGGAACGCATTGCGCGCGAGTTGCACGATACCCCCCTGCAGAGTTTCCAGGGCCTGATGCTGCACTTGCAGGTAGTGGACGAGTTGCTCCCCCCGGGAAAGGCCAAAGATCGCTTGGAACAGGGGCTCGATCGTGCGGATCGGGCGATCGCGGAAGGACGGAGCGCGGTTCACAATTTGCGCACTGCACCGTCAGGCGACCTGACGCAGGCTCTGCAGGGCGCCGCGGACGAGTTGGTGTGCGAGGGGTCGCCTAGCTTCCGTTTGGTGGTCGAAGGAGCGGCGCGGGATCTCGACCCCATGGTGCGCGACGAAGTGTACCGCATCGCCTGCGAGTGCCTGCGCAATGCTTTCAAACACGCTCGGGCGAAATGTATTGAAGCGGAACTGACCTACGGCGAGCGCGTTTTCCGGCTGCGCGTTCGCGACGATGGTTGCGGCATCCCGGAGGGGATCCAGCAGGCCGGCCGCTCCGGGCACTACGGCCTCAGCGGCATGCGGGAACGCGCCCGGCAAACCGGCTGTAAGTTGGATATCTGGAGCAACGCCGGGAGCGCACGGAGATCGATTTGAGCGTCCCGGGCTCGATTGCGTATCGCAAATCCGCCCGGCGTTTCCGTTTGCCGCTCTTGCGCAAGAAGGCGGGGGTGGGAAAGTAATCAGAACAGAAACTTCACGGCCGCTTGCACCGATCGCGGACCGCCAATCTGATAGAGCGGATTGAGTCCGCCGTTCTGGCCGCCCGATCCCAGCGATGTTCCCAGCATCTGCGTCGCTTGCCCGAATAGCGGAGAGCTGAGGTAGTTTGTGGGAGGGCCAAAGTTGGGGTGGTTGAGGATATTGAAGTAATCCCCTCGCACCTGAAGAGTAAGCCGCTCCCCGAGTTTGAGCTCCTTGCGCAGCGCCAAATCGACCTCGTTAGCGCCGAATCCGCGCAGGGCATTTCGTCCCAGATCTCCTTGCACCGCCCCGGTGGGTATGCTGAATGCCGCGGCGTCGATTTCCTTTCCGCCGGCTACGTCCGGATTGGCGATCCAGAGTGGGACTCCGGGAACCAGATTCGGACGCGCCGCGCCGTTCGCTCCGGTCTCGAGGGCACCCAATGGGAAGGGATTCTTTCCAGTCACCACATTTACCGGGGGCGCGGTGCGAGCGTAAACGATCGCATCCGCTGACGAGTTCCCGGTTATCAGCTTCCAGATTCCGCTACCGATCGAAGGAAAGTTGTAGGAAACTGCGCCGGAGAACGTCTGCCGGATGTCGTAGTCCGACGAGCCACGTTCCTGCGACAAGGGCGCATCGTTAGCCGGTAAATTCACGTAAGTGACATCAGAGGAAGCATTGTCGATGGCATGCCCCCAGGTATAAGAGAGCAGTGTCTGGAGACCGTGCGCCATGCGATGGCGGTACTGAGTTTGCAGCGCCTGATAGCTGGAGTCTGCGCTGTTGCTCATCACTTGAAACTCCCCGGTGAAGTTGGGATTCGGCGCGTCGTAAATGTCCTGCCGCATCAGCTTTCGTCCCGCCGTGCCCAGGTAGGTGACCGTGAGGACATCGGCCTTCCCGAAGGTCCTTTCCACCGCCGCATTCCACTCATAGGTTCTGGGTAATACGTGATTCGGATCAACCACCGCCATGTACCCGGCAGGAGGCGCCGTCGTAAAAGCTGGCGGCGTGGCATTGGCGGCGTTCAGAGGAAATGAGGTATTGAGAAGTGTCTTTGACTGAAGGAATGGGAATGCGCTCGTCCCATTCGAAATGGCGGAGTATCCGAGGTCATAAAAGATGCCGCCGCCGGCCCTCAGGACCAGATTCGGCAGCGGTTGCCAGGCCAGACCGAGCCGCGGGGCGAAGTCGTCTTTTTGCGGATGCCACAAGGGCGTCCCCTGCGGCGCCAGTGTCATAGTCGCGAAATCATTCACCTGCGTGACGGTGAACGGAAGCGTGCCGTTGGGCGAGGATGGCGCGGAATCGTACTCCCACCGCAGGCCATAGGTGACGGTCAATGTGCGCGTGGCCTTCCACGTGTCCTGGGCGAACAGGCTCCAGTTTGAGAAGACCAGTTGCAAATCGGCGCTCCTGGTACTTACGAATGCATCAGGCACTACGTTCGCCAGCGCGTTGGACAACGAAAGGAACTCATATTCCACTTGATAGGGCGCAAGTCCGTTCTCCGGATTGAGGCGGCGATAATCCAACCCGACTTTTATCTGGTGTGCGCCTACGATGCGGGAAGCGCTGTCCGTCACGTTGAACTGTTGCTGAAGGTTGTCTCCCAACCTGCCGGTATAGTATTCCAGTCCAGCGCCGGCGTAAAAAACAAAGCTGGAATCCAGCGGAGAAGCGAAGGCGGGATAGAGCACGGAGTCCGGAGGAGGCGCAGCCCCCTCGAAATCATCGAGCGTCAAGAAGGTATTCACCCGGCTCCGGCTGTAATTGAAGCGGAGCTCGTTGGTTAACTGTGGGCTGAGGGTTTGGTTGCTGCCCACTGTCAGGCTCTGGTAGCGATACTTAATATTCTCAACGTTGCTGTCCGAAAAGCCGTCGAAGGCGCGCTGAGCGAGTGTCGATGGCGCGTCGCTATACCTTGCGAAAATAGTCACTCTTTGCCATGGCAGATAATCGATCCGGATGCCGGACGAATTCAGCGAGGCCGGGTTGGAGTAATCGGCCGCAAATGCGGACGTTCCGTTGCCGAGGTCCGGCCCGTTCGGTAATGGGTAGGCGTTGAGCAGCGGTTGGACGGCCGCGGCAGCGTTCTGGCGCGTGGCCAGCGACGGAACGAACGTATCCGCAACCTCAGGCTGGCGCACCCGCGACCCTTCGTAAGAGCCGAAGAAGAATAGCTTGTCCTTCTTTATCGGCCCGCCCAGCACTCCTCCGAAATCGTTCTGCCGCAATTCGGGTCTCGCCAAAGCGCTACGGTTGGCGAACCAGTCGTTGGCATCCAGCGTGTCGTTGCGGAAGTATTCGAACGCGGCGCCGTGAAACGTGTTCGTGCCGGACTTGGTCACCACCGATATTTGAGCGCCGGGAGTACGCCCATACTCCGGCGCAAAGGTGGAAGTTTGAATGCGGAACTCTTCCAGCGCATCCAGCGACACCAGGTTGCTGGTGCCTCCAAATGCGCTGGTTGCCGGAAGCTGGCCGGCCCCGCTCTGGCCCAAATTGATGCCGTTCCCGGCGCTTCCCAAGTTGGCGCTCACTCCATCCACCAGGATGTAATTGGCATCCGGATGCTGGCCGTTCACGCTGAACTGGCCCTGCTCGGTTTGATTGGACGGCGTCAACACCACTCCCGGCGTCAGATCGATGAGGGAACTGAAGCTGCGCCCGTTCAAGGGCATATTTTCCACGAACTCATGGTCCACCACGGTACTCACAGACGCATCTTCCGTGTTGAGCAAGGGCGAGCTCCCACGCACGGTGACGATTTCCGACTTGCTCCCCACCGACAGCGAGAAATCCAGCCGGGCCCGCTGGTCCACTTCCACCACCACTCCCGTTTGGTGGATCGGTTTGAAGCCGGCCGCCTCTATCGTGACGTCGTACGCGCCCGGAATCAGCGCGGGAACGCTGTACTCCCCCTGCTGATTCGAGAGGACCGCACGCGTTACACCTGTTTCCAGACTCTGCACCACCACTGCTGCATTGACCACCACGCGGTGAGATGGGTCGCTAATCAAACCGGAGAGTTCGGCATTCTGAGCGAGCAAGGGCACTGCAGCCAACAGTGCCGCTGAAATAATAGCTGCTGATCGATTCATGTTTGAGCTCTCCCAGGGCATTCCATTGGCCACTTGCGTGCAACCCATCGATGACACCGAATCGGTCTGATCGGCTGAATTAAATCCAGCAAGCGGACGTACGAGACGAAATTCGCAACGGCGGGCCGACATTCGCGGCGGCGGGCCGACGCTATCGGCGCGTCAGAAGCACCGTTAGGGGTATTCTACGCCCGAAATCGGCGACATGGGCGCTCCCAGTGCGAGATAATTATGCGCATGGAGGGGCGGTCCGCTATCGCGCTTGCAATATTTCTAGCCTGCCCCCCTTGTGCTTCCGCGCTAAATCCGTCTCTCGACATCAATCAATACGCGCACCACGCGTGGACCGTCCGTGAAGGCTTTTTCAAGAGCGCCATCAACTCGATTGCTCAGACGCCAGACGGTTATCTGTGGCTCGGCACGGAATTCGGGTTGCTTCGCTTCGACGGCGTTCAACCCGTCTCATGGCAGCCGCCAGCGGGACAGCATCTTCCCGGCAGCTTTATTTCGAGGCTGCTCGCTGCGCGCGATGGGCGTCTTTGGATTGGCACCCGTGACGGACTTGCAAGTTGGAAGGACGGCAAGTTGACTCCCTACCCGGAACTGGCCGGACAGCACGTTCAATCGCTCCTTGAGGATCCTGAGGGAACGATATGGGTCGGCGCCTATGGGGTCCCGACTGGAAGACTTTGCGCGATTCAGAGCGGCGAGACCCGGTGCTATGGAGAGGATGGCCGTTTCGGCAGCAATGTGCTCTCCCTACATGAAGATGGCGGGGGCAGTCTCTGGGCGGGAGCGCACTCAGGCCTCTGGCGATGGAAGCCTGGTCCTCCGAAACTCTATCCGATGCCACCGACCGAAATCCGCGCCCTGATCGACGGCGACAATGGCGCACTCCTGATCGCCCTGCCCAGCGGAATCAGACAGCTCGTCGACGGGCGAGCCGAGGCATATCCGCTTCCGGCCGCCGGGAGGCAATTCACGCCGAATAGGCTGTTCCGAGATCGGAATAACGGTCTGTGGATCGGAACTCCGGGCCAGGGACTCTTGCATGTACACCAGGGAAGGACGGATTCGTTCGCGCAGCCTGATGGTCTCTCAAGCGACTACATCGCGGCTCTCTTTGAGGATCGTGAAGGCAACATTTGGGTCGGCACCCTCGGTGGACTCGACCGTTTTCGCGACTTTGCCATTCCAGCGATCTCTACCAGGCAAGGTTTGTCTAATGACACCGTTGGGTCCGTTCTGGCGGCCAGGGATGGCAGCGTTTGGCTTGGCACTCCCGATGGTCTGAACAGATGGAATGACGGGCGGGCTACGATTTATCGGAAGGGAAGCGGATTGCCGGATGATTCGGTGGGGTCCCTCTTTCAGGACGATCGCGGGCGAATTTGGGCCTCCTCGCGCCGCGGAATTGCTTACTTCGAGGATGGACGATTTAATCCCGAAAATGGCGTCCCCGACGGATACGTGCATTCCATCGCCGGGGACAGTGCGGGGAATCTGTGGATTAGCCAGGACCAGAGTCTTCTCCACATGCTTGGCGGGAGCGTGGTAGAGCAGATCCCCTGGGCGAAGCTGGGACATAAGGACTCTGCCACGACTCTGCTTTCTGACCCTGCGCAGGGCGGTCTGTGGATTGGATTTTTTCAGGGTGGCGTCGAGTATTTCAGAGACGGTCAGGTCCGCGCACGGTACGGGAGCGCCGATGGGTTGGGCGCGGGCCGTGTCGAGGGCCTTCAACTGGATCGAGACGGCACGCTGTGGGCTGCAACCGAGGGCGGGCTAAGCCGCGTGAAAAACGGTCGTGTTGCCACCCTTGCCAGCAAGAACGGATTGCCCTGCGATACGTTCACTGGGTGATGGAAGACGACGATCATTCTTTGTGGCTCTACATGGCGTGCGGCTTGGTGCGCCTTGCCCGTCCCGAGTTAGATGCGTGGGCTGCCGATTCGAAGCGGACGTTCCACGCCGCGGTTTTCGACAGTTCCGATGGGGTCAGGGGCCATGCGGGCATTGTTAGCGGCTACAGCCCGCGTGTCGCCAAGTCCGCGGACGGGAAATTGTGGTTCGCGCCTTTAGACCCCGTCAGCGTCATCGATCCGCACAACCTTTCCTACAACAAACTCCTGCCGCCGGTACACATCGAGGAAATCATCGCCGACCGCAAGAAATACGAGACGTCTTCGAACCTGCGCCTGCCCCCGCTAGTTCGCGATCTGGAGATCGACTATACCGCTCTCAGCCTGGTAGCGGCGGAGAAGGTCTTTTTTCGCGTCAAGCTGGAAGGCCACGATCCCGACTGGAAGGACATGGGCACGGAACGAAAGGCGTTCTATAGCGACCTTCCTCCGCGCAACTACCGCTTCCGCGTGAAGGCCTGCAATAACAGCGGGGTGTGGAATGAAGCCGGCGCATCTTTCGATTTCTCCATCGATCCAAGGTACTATCAGACCACCTGGTTCAAAATCGCCTGCGCCGCCGCGTTTCTGACCGTGCTCTGGGGCCTCTATCGACTCCGCCTTCTATCAGATCTCGCGCGAATTCAATCTGCGCCTGGAGGAACGCGTCGGTGAGCGCACGCGCATCGCCCGCGAACTGCACGACACCCTCTTACAGAGTTTTCAGGGGTTGATGCTTCGCATGCAAGCAGGAATCGAGATGCTTCCCCCGAGCAAAAGCAAGGAGGCGCTGGAAAAGGCTTTGGAGCGGGGAGACCAGGCGATAGTCGAAGGCCGGGAGTCGATACACGATTTGCGCTCCTCGACAACCACCACGAACGATCTGGCACAGGCGCTGAGGAGTGTTGCGGACGAACTGGAAGGCGAAGGCTCTCCCACTTTCCGCTTAACGGTGGAAGGCCCGGCGCGCGAGTTGCATCCCATCCTTCGAGACGACGTGTACCGTATCGCCCGCGAGGCCCTGCGAAATTCCTTCACCCATGCGCGGGCGCATCACATCGAAGCTGAAATTACTTATAGCGAGCGCCTGCTGCGGCTGCGCTTTCGCGACGATGGCCGCGGCATCCCTCCGGAGATTCTGGAAGCCGGCCGCTCCGGACACTACGGCCTCAGCGGCATGCGCGAGCGCGCCCGGCAGATCGGCGCCAGCTTGGACATCTGGAGCGGGATTGGGACGGGCACTGAGATCGATTTGAGTGTTCCCGGCGCGATTGCGTATAGCAAATCGCCGGGGTGGCCGCGGTTGCAACTGTTCCGCAAGAAGGTGGGATGAAAGCGTGATTCGAGTACTTTCGGTGGACGACCACGCACTGCTGCGCGAAGGCATCGCCGCGCTGGTCGGAAATCAAGCCGACATGGAACTGGTGGCGGAAGCCTGCAACGGCCGCGAGGCAGTCGAACTGTTCCGCCAGCATCAACCGGACGTCACGCTGATGGATTTACAGATGCCGGAAATGGGCGGCATCGACGCCCTCAGCGCCATACGCGCCGAGTTCCCGGAAGCCCGCATTATAGTCCTCACCACCTATACCGGGGATATCCAGGTCATGCGCGCCATGAAGGCCGGCGCGCGGGCTTATCTGCTGAAGGGCCTCCTGCGCAAGGAACTGATCGAGACGATTCGCGCCGTCCATGCGGGGCAAAGGCGAATGGCGCCGGAAATTGCGGCCGAAGTCGCCGAGCACGCCACGGACGACGCTTTGACCGCGCGCGAAGTCGAGGTGCTGCGGCTGATCGCCGGCGGCAATGCCAACAAGGAGATCGCCGCGCAGCTCGCCATCACCGAAGAGACCGTCAAGGGCTACGTGAAGAACATCCTCGCGAAACTCGGCGCGAAAGACCGGACTCACGCGGTCACCATCGGGCTGAGGCGCGGGGTCATCGACCTGTGGAAGGGTGCGGAAAAAAACAAATGGGCCGCCGATAAACGCAGATGAACGCGGATAAGTTTTTTGGCGTTCAATCGGCGTTTATCGGCGTTCATCGGCGGCTGGATCATTCCAACCTGCTTTTCCACATCCTGTAGGGGGTGCGGCGGCCCCTCGAAAGAGGGGTCGGCTGGCTCCGCTCTTTGGGGTGCCAACGCACAGTTCGGCCCTTCCTACAATGGAGATGGGACATCCTCTGCAACGCTTATTCTCAACTTTTCCCGACGGCTGGCCGGGGGCCGGCCTTTTGCTGCTGCGCGTTGGCGCGGCAATCCCGCTCATTTATTTTGGCATCGCAGGCACGGCAGGATCGGTCGATCAGCCGCTGAATATTGCTCTGCGCATCGTTGCGGCCGCCGGCGGACTGCTTCTGCTCCTCGGTTTGTGGACGCCGGTTGTCGGGATCGCGTTGGCCATCGATGAGTTGTGGATCGCGTTCTCACAGGCGGTAGCCCAACTTTCTGATCGATGGCTGCACATCCTGCTGGCGGTCCTGGTCGCGGCGGTTGCACCACCAGCCAACCTGGCCGATTTGCGGTAAGTATTCCTGCAGAAGGTGCTGGAGGATATACACGGTTCCGTGGGCGAATGCGACGCGCCGCAATGTGGTGGTTCTGCCTCTGCCGGCCAAAACGGAATATGCGCGGATGCACATCTGACAGCGGCGGCAAACGGGGTCGGATCACCGACAGATGACATTCGGTCCTCCTCGCAGAAGGCATGAAGCCCACAGCTTTCTTGCAGATAGGGGTAAGGTCCTTTGGTAAGGCGGGTGCGCAATGTATTTTATGAGCAAGAAATCAGATTCGGGCGCCATTCGCGTTACAAGGCATTCCGCGGCCTATTGGAGGGTTACGATCGACATCCCGCCACTGAACATCTTCGGGCCGGCGAATATTCCACAGATGGAACAGGCGGTCTCGTCAATCGAAGAGGACCACGAGGTCAAAGTAGTAGTCTTCGACAGCGCGGTGGATGGATTCTTCGCGACCCATTATGACTTCCTGTCTCCGCTGGAGGAGTCCATGAAATTCCCTCCTGGGCGCACTGGCCTGCAACCCCTGCCGGACATGCTGGCGCGACTCAGCCGGGCACCGGCGGCCTCCATTGCGCTGATTCGCGGGCGCGCCACGGGGGTCGGTAGCGAACTCGCGCTGGCGTGCGATATGCGGTTCGCGAGCCGCGAAAAGGCGGTCCTGTCGCAGTGGGAAGTGGGAGCGGGATTAGTTCCCGGCGGGGGACCGATGGCCCGGCTGCCGCGGTTGATGGGACGGGGCAGGGCATTGGAGGTCCTGCTGGGAGCGGACGATGTCAGCGGCGACCTGGCCCAACTCTACGGATACGTGAACCGCTCGCTGCCGGACGCGGAACTTGATGAGTTCGTCGACGAATTCGCACGGAGAGTCGCTTCCTTCGATAAGCAAGCTATCGCAGAAACGAAACGGCTGGTGAATCTGGCGAGCCTCCCCCCGGATTCGGAGATTGCGCCGGAATGGGGCGCCTTCATCGATTCCCTCGGACGAGACGGCGCTCGCGATCGCATCCAAAAACTGATGGACCGCGGCTTTCACCATCCGGGAGACGTCGAGACGCGTCTGGGGCACTACGTCGGCGAACTGGCAAGCTAGAGCCCGTTACGAAAGCCGATTGAGGAGGGCACATGGCAATCATCTCGGAAATCGCGCCGAATATCTTTCGCATCTCGATCTTTGCTCCAAGGGGCAATTTGCAGTTCAACCATTTTCTGGTGAAAGACGACGAGCCCTTGCTTTTCCACACGGGGCAGCGCGGAATGCACGCGGAAATTCGCGAAGCCGTCTCAACGCTCATCAACGTTTCCGAGTTGCGCCACATCAGTTTCAGCCATTTCGAGTCAGACCAGTGCGGCTCGCTCAATGAGTGGCAAGCTGCTGCGCCCAATGCCGATGTGATCTGCAGCCAGGTTGGGGCCGTGGTGATGGTGGACGACTTCATCGGACGAGAATCACGCGCCCTCACTGATGGCGGGATCTTTGCTACGGGCGAGTACCGTTTTCGCTATTGCCAAACTCCCCACCTACCCCACGGCGGGGACGGTGGTGTGCTCTTCGAGGAAACGCAGAAAACGCTGCTCTGTTCGGACCTGTTCCATCAGGCCGGCGACGTCGAACCGCTCACGTCTGCCGATGTGGTTGGCCGCTCGCATCAGGCGTTGAAGGAATATCAGGCGGGCATTCTCGCGGAATATGTGCCTTACACACCGCTCACCGCGCAGAACATGAAGAAGCTTGCCGACCTAAAGCCCAAAACGCTCGCCATCATGCATGGCTCCAGCTTCACGGGCGATTGCGCCCGGGCACTTGATGACCTCGATGTGGCGTTACGCGAGCTCTTCGGCCCGCGGGAGTAGAGAGGAGGGGACGATGCGGGTTTTTGTGGCTGGGGCGAGCGGAGCGATTGGCGAGCCGTTGATTGCGGAGTTGTTGGAGCGCGGACACTCTGTGGTGGGGATGACAACCAGCGAGGCGCGGGCGAAGAATCTGGGGGACCAGGGAGCCGAGGCGGCGATCGTGAACGCTTTCGATGTGCCGGCGCTGGAGGCTGCGCTCCGGCGGTCGAAAGCGGAAGTGGTAATCGACGAATTGACCTCGCTGCCGAAGTCGCCGAGCGATATGCCGAAATACGCTGCGGGAGATCGGAAGCTAAGGATTGAGGGTGGAGGGAATTTGTTTCGTGCGGCGCATGCGAGCGGTGTGCAGCGGTATCTACAGCAGTCGAGCGGATTCTTCCTGAAGGCGGCGGCAGGGACGCTGGCGGACGAGTCGTCGCCATTGGATGTAAATGCCAGCCCGAGTGTGGCAGCAAGTGCGCGGACATATACGGAACTGGAGGCGCGGTTGTTCAGTTCGAATGCAATTGAGGGTGTGGCATTGCGATACGGATTCTTCTATGGGCCTAAGACGTGGTATTACCCCGGCGAGGCGGCGGCGAACATGGTAATCCGGCAACAGAATGCGGTGGTGGGTAAGGGCGAAGGCGTGTCGTCGTTTGTGCATATCCACGATGCGGCGATCGCAACGGTGGCGCTGCTAACGGCGGAGCCGGGAGTGTACAACTTAGTGGATGATGACCCATCGCCGCAGGCCGTGTGGCTGCCGGCGTTTGCTCAGTTTGTGGGTGCTCCAGGGCCACCGCACCTGAGCGAGGCGGAAGTGACGGCAATGGCAGGGGAAGATGCGGTGTACTACGCGACGAAGCTGAGTGGGGCCTCGAATGCAAAGGCGAAGCGGATCCTCGGGTGGAAGCCGCGACGATTGGAGTGGCTGGAGGCGTAAGTGATCGTGACGAATCTTAGCCCGCCAATTTCGCGCGGGGCGACGAACGTCTGAACGGACTAAAGTCCGTTGCAGGCTGAAGCCTGCCCCACACACTCAGACAACTTGTTTCTCCACGAAACGCTTCTCGGGCGAAAGCAAACGGAACGTCAATGCCGCCGCTGGGAAGAGGTAAGCGAAGGTGACCCAAACCCACATCAGAGCTCCAGCACAGGCCTGGTCTTTTAGGGCGAAGATCTGGAACGATTGAGCGGGTAGATAGTGGGTGTAAACCACCCGATTGCACAGACAGAGAAAGGCCGAGAGAGCATCGCATGGTAAAGCGGCCAGAAAGAGATAGACAGGAATCGACCATGACGGCCATTTCGCTACCGCGGGCCATGGCTGGATGACAGGCCACCAAAACAGGATTCCGGCAGCGAAGAAACAGAAGTGCTCGACGGCATGGCTGAGTTCCGATCGCATCCCGATTTGGAATACAGCGGGAATATGCCATCCGATCACAACCGCAGTGCAAGCCAGCCAGCAAAACACTGGATGTGTAAGCACGGGGGCAAACCACTGCTGCACGAAGCGCCCTTGGAACAGCCCGGAGATGCTCTGCGGCAACCCCTGGAGCAGCGTGATTACCGGAGCGCCCAACAGAATCAGTGGGACCGCCAGTGTCATCAGCAGAAGATGCTGCGCCATGTGCGCCGTGAGGTAATGGTGATCGAGCATCGCCAGAGGAGAACCTGTGGCCGCCAGCAATACAAGCATCCCAGCCACAAATGCCGCCGGCCGCCACGGCCGCAACACACCTGGGAACGCCATGTGAAGTTTACGCCAGCCCCGCAGGTATAGAAGCACAATCGAAACCAGCACAAGCAGAACAGGTAGTGACCAGGAATGCATATGGGTGCCTATTGGTTCGCTCCGATGGCTTCACGAGACGCGTCGCGCGCCGGTGCCTGGCCAGCGGGACACAACGTCTCGAGGAACGCCACCAGCGCAGTGGTTTCCGCCGGGCTGAGGTTCTTGCCATAGGCGGGCATGTTGCCGCCGCCTTGGATCACTTGCCTGACGAGCTGATCGTGCGTGAGCTCGACCGCAACCGTATCAAGCGCCGGCCCGCGCTCGCCTCCCGAGCCTCCCACGGCATGGCAATTGCGGCACTGCTTCGCCTGGAAGACGAGCGCTCCTTGGCGCTGAAGAGCCGAGTGACTCTTGAGGTACTTCGCCGGAATCGGCTCGCCGCTCCAAGCGTCCATCACGGGACTCCACGGAGCGTGATTCGCCATGTGAGTGAATGTGCCCAGAGAGACTGCGACCAGCAGGATCGAGAGTACCGCGATGGGACGCCGTTGCCAGCTCTTCTCGCCTTCACCGGAGAAAAACGGCAGCCCCACGAGCACAGCCAGAGCGATCGCCGGACCGATCAGCAGAACGGGAGTTTCCAAGGATGGCGGGAGCAGCGAGAGTACCGCATAGAGCCACAAGAAGAAAAAATCGGGCCGGGGCGCGGTTTGAATGATGGTCGGGTCCGGCTGCCCGCCCGGTCCAAACGGGCCGAATAGCAGAGCGCACACGACTATCGCGAGAAGGATAGCGCCCGAGAAGACCAGATCCTTTGCTATGGCGCCAGGCACAAACGGAACGCCATCCCGCTGGGTCAGCTCGTGATACTCCTTCAAATAAGTGGCGCGCCGCACAACCCGGCCGGGCATCGGCCAGTCATTGATTCCGAGCTTCAAAACCAGGAGCAGATGAAGGCCGACGAACAAAATCAGGGACCCGGGGATCACGAAAACATGGAGCGCGAAGAAACGGGAGAGCGTGGCGCCGGCGATAATCGGACCGCCCAGCAGCAGTTTCACGATCCACGGCCCGGCAATCGGAATGCGGCTGGAAATGGACGCGCCGATGCCTAATCCCCAGTAGGCATCCTGGTCGAAGCGCAGCACCTGGCCTGTGAAGGCCATTCCGAGCGTCAACAGCAGCAGCAGAATGCCGACAACCCAGGTGAGTTCCCGTGGAAATTTGTACGCGCCGAACAAAAAGACCTCGGCCAGATGGAGCAGGACAATCGCCAGCATGAAATTCGAGCCCCAGCCGTGGAGAGCGCGGATAAACCATCCGAGGGTGACCTGGTGATTGAGAATTTGCAGGCTATTCCAAGCTTCTCCGGCCGACGGGACGTAGAGCAACGCCAGAAGAATGCCCGTCACGAGTTGCAGACCGAAGACCGTGAGCGCCGCGCTGCCGAAAACATACGCCCAACTGGCTGTTCTGCTCGGAACCCGATGCTGTAGGGTTTCGCGGATGGGAGCGGCTAGTTGCAGCCGCGCATCGAGCCACGCTCCTACGCTTTTGATCAGACGCATGGCGAGCTCCCCTTTGTGATGTTCGTCAGGCTCGCGGAAGGAGCGCCGGCGGTAGGCATCTCACCGGCTTCGATCAGAAGGTGTCCCTGCTGCAGCTTGTAATGGTATTCAAACAGGCCCCGTTCCGGCGGTCCGGAGGCGCGCGAACCATCGGAATAGTAGGCGCCACCGTGGCACGGACACAGGAAGAGCCCGGATTGCGGAAACCATCGCACAGGGCAACCGAGGTGCGCGCAATTGATGGCGAAGACCTGAAACTTTTCGCCGTCGATATTGCGGACCCAGCACGGAATATCCGCCGTCACCCCGTCCGTGGGGTCGGCTTTCGGATTTTGAAAGGTAGCCAGCCGGGTCTGTCCCGCCGGGTACAGGGCGACTGGTCCGAGCGACAGCCACGACTCATACCCTGGCTTGCGCTCGCGGAGCACGGGAGAAAGAAGGTACCTGACTATGGGAACAGCGAGGACTATGCCGGCTGCGCCGTTCAACAGGATACCGAGCTTCATGAGCATTCCGCGTCTCGTCATCGAACTCCTCCCCGAATTCCCGCCGAGGTATTGGCTTGGCCGGGCGATACCGACTTCTGTGCCGCGAGCCATGCCACTACGTCCGATACATCCTGCGGCGACATCGGCCGGCCAGGTAGATCGCCGCGCCAATCCGGCGCACCCAGGTCGGGACGGCCGGCAATCACTATCGTGCGCAGCCCCTGATCGCTTACCAAGTGGAGATAAGCCTTGTCCACGATAGAACTGGCTCGAACCGTTCCGGTCCCGTCGGGACCGTGGCATGAGGAACAGAACGTTCCATAGACCTCAGCGCCACGCAGCGCATCGCCCATTTGCGAGGCGGCATAAGGCGGAGGCTCCGCACCTCCCAGGGCGTCCGGTTTCGCCCAGCGCGATCGAATGCCACGGACGAGTGCACTGATTTGGTCGTCAGTCAGCATTCCGCCGGATCGTTGCGCGAACGCCGGCATGGCGGTTCCCGGCACGCCGTCGGAGGTAACGCGAGTAATCGCGGCGTCGTCGGCGATGGCAAGATAGACCGGGTCGGCCAGTCCGATGGCTGCGCCGCCGCTTCCGTTCTCCCCATGGCATCCGGCACAATTCCTCCCGTAGAGAAGAGCGAAGTCGAGAATCTTAGTGGGTGCGATGGGTTCTGAATTTGCGCGCGGTTCTCCAGGCGCCCTGTGAGATCCACACCCAGAGGTAACTAACAAGGAGACCAGTAGCAGGATCGAATGTCGGATCATCATTCGCCTCCTTCCCGATCCTCGTCGTGCATGCCAGATTGTTCCATGCCTGCCCGGAGGGCGAACGGTAGCCGCTGCCATGTCGGTATGCGTTCCCGGCGGGAAACGACGATGCCGGCGACAACGCCGAATCCCATCTGGGAAATGACGAACCAGATCCAGTCGATGTGCTGGTCGAGGACCGGGTTCACGAGTCCGAGGACACTGTGAACTACGCCCGACCATACGATTGGCGCCACCAGGCCGCCCAGCAGAATCGGCCGCCGCGGAAGCATCGGTAACATAGCGCCATATACCAGGCCAACCAGGATCGAGGTGAGGAGGTGAATAGCGCTAGCGACAAGGAACATAGATAGATGAAAGCTGGTCAGGTCGGCGACGGCCTGTGTTCCGGTCGCGGGAAAGAAACCGGCGGCCAGCAGATTGATCGGGTACCATATACTCCGCTGACTCACCGCTCCATAAATCATCGCCAGTATGGCCATAGCCGCGCTTCCGGCGAGACCGCCCCTGAGACCCGCCGAAATCGGATAGATCTCCACCGGCAGCCATATGCGATGCCGATCTGGCGCGATGGTCGTTCTGTCGATAGCGGGGCGCCGGGTTCTGACGGGCGGGACCTGAGGATCCACGGTGACGAATTCATGCCGTTCCTGCGGCAACACTTCCCGAAACCAGCCGACGGTCCCGCAGACGGTGAGCAGCGCTCCCAGGACGCTCACGGCTGCGCTCGTGACCAGTCCCGCCCACAGCAGCATGATTCCGAATGCCAGAAGAATCGGCCACGCGGTAGACGCAGGCACCTCGACCGTCTGGTTCGCGACCTCCGAATTCGGCGTGAGTGTCTCGGTATTCATTTCGCTCCCTTCTCAGCGGCCAATGACGTACACCACCGTGAAAACCACAACCCACACCGCATCCACGAAATGCCAATACATGGAGACGACCTCGGTACGCTCGCTGTGTTCCTGCCGTATATCTCCACGGATCGCGAAAGCCAATACTGCGGTTAGCGCGGTAAGGCCCATCACGACGTGAAACGCATGCAGTCCGACCAGGGAGTAATAGGTCGTTCCAAAAAGATTGGTCTGTATAGTCAGGCCATCCTGGTAAATCAGGTGGCGCCACTCTCTGGCGGTGCCGGCCAGAAAGATTCCGCCTAGAACGACGGTGCCACCCCACCACCAGGCGAAGCGGCGCACGTTCCCCATTCTGAGGAACCTGACGGCGATATGAATCGCCAGACTGCTCGATAACAGGCACATGGTCAAGAAGATGGGGGCATGCAGAACGGCGGCAGGTTGTGGGCCGCTTGCGCTCTTACCTAGATAGAAGATGTAGGCGACCACGAAAATTGTGAATACCGCGGACTCGGCGGCGATCAGGCAGTACATCGCGACCGGTCCGCGCGCCGGAACACGCCACTGGGACTGATGCTCGGAAACAGTCATGCTGAATGCGTTCATAAGGTTACTCGTAGTGCCAATCGGGATCCTCGGGATGTTTGAGGTCCCACAGAGGGCGGCGGCTCTTGACCCCCGGCAGTACGGCAAAGTTGTACGCCGGCGGCGGCGATGCGGTAGACCATTCGAGTGTCCACGCGTCCCAGGGATCGCTCCCGGCGGCTACGCCCCGCCACTTAGACCACAGTAAGTTGCCGATGAACACCAGAGTGCCGGCAGCTTGAAAGGCCACTCCTATGGTTACGATCAAATTCAACGTGTCCCATCCGCGGCCTGGCTCATAGGTATAGATGCGGCGCGGCATGCCGAGCAGGCCAGGGATGTGCATGAAATCGAAGGTCAGGTGGAATCCGATGGCAAACAGCCAGAAGTGAAGCTTGCCGAGCGCCTCGTTGTACATTCGGCCCGACATTTTGGGAAACCAATAATAGAACGCCCCGAAAACAGTGAATAGAATGCCACCCACGATGACGTAGTGGAAGTGCGCCACCACGAAATAGGAACCGCTGAGCTGCCAATCGAAGGGCGCGGCGGCAAGCATAACTCCCGTGAGACCCGCTATCAGGAACTGGAACAGGAAGGCGATGCAAAAGAGCATGGGAGTTCGGAACTGAATCTTGCCGCCCCACATGGTGGCCAGCCAATTGAAGATTTTGATTCCGGTGGGAACCGCGATGGCCATCGTAGACAACACGAAGAATATGTTGCCGGCCGCTGTCATACCGACGGTGAACATGTGATGCGCCCAAACGCTCATGGAGATGAATCCGATAGCGACGCTAGCGGCCACCATCACGGGATATCCGAAGATAGCCTTACGGGAGAAGACCGGAATGATTTCGGAGGCGTTGGCAAAAGCCGGGATGGCGAGCACGTAAACCTCCGGATGGCCAAAAATCCAGAAGAAGTGCATCCACAGAACTGCCGAACCGCCAGCCTGAGCGTCGAAGAAGTGTCCCCCCAGGTAGCGGTCGACAAGCAGCATCAACTGCGCAGCGGTCAGAGGACTCATCGACAGAATGACCAGGCCACCCATGGTGAGATTCAGCCACGCAAAGAGCGGCATCTTCCCGAGCGTCATTCCAGGGCAGCGCATGCACAAGACGGTAGCGATAATGTTGATCGCAGTCCCCATGCTGCCGATACCGGAAACAAAGACGGCGAGAATCCAGAAATCCGTGCTGTGTCCGAGCGAGAACGTCCGCGAGGTGAGAGGTGCGTACGCGAACCATCCGACGTCAGGAGCATTGCCGGCCCCGTAGAGCCCGTTCCCGCCCAGAAAACTGAAATAGAGCAGGCAGCCGCCGAAAGCGCTCAACCAGAAGCTGAAGGCGTTCAGCCGCGGAAAGGCCATATCGCGAGCGCCAATCATCAGGGGAACAAGATAATTCGCAAACCCAAAGACGATCGGCATGGCGGCGAAGAAAATCATCGTCGTCCCGTGCATGGTGAACATCCGGTTGAACACCTCCGGCGACACGAAGTTATTGTGCGGCCGAATCAACTGGATGCGCATGATGCTCGCTTCGATGCCCCCGAAAACGAGGAATACCAGCGCGTAGAGAATGTATAGGATGCCCAGGCGCTTGTGATCTACCGTCGTTACCCACTGGTGAAGTGTCTCGACAAAGGGACGGTGATCGGAACTCGCGTTGCCGACGGTGATGGACGCTGTGGACATTAACGGAGTGTCTCCATGTAGGCCGTAACGGCGTCGAGTTGCGAATCGCTCAGCCCCATCGCGGGCATCAGGCATCCTGGCTTGAACGCACTCGGATCCTGGATCCAACGGCGCAGATTCGCAGGCGTATTGGGCACGATGCCTGCGCCAATGGTGTCGCGGCTCATCAAATGAGTCAGATCGGGACCGAACTTGCCGGCAGCCGCGGTACCGCCGACAGTGTGACAGTTGACGCAGGCGGTAGATTCGAACGTACGCCTGCCCTCAATCACATTGTCACTCGCGACAGCCGGTTGGCTCTGTTGCTCGATCCAATGGTCGAACTGCTCGCGCGTCTCCACGTAAACACGCAATAGCATTTTGGCGTGCTGCACGCCGCAATACTGCGAACACTGGCCGAGGTAGAGACCGGTTTCGTGGGGGTCGATCCAAGTGCTGTTGGGATGGTTCGGAATCAAATCGGTTTTCCCAGCGAGGCGAGGCACCCAAAAGCTGTGGTCGGTGTCGGCCGAGAGAAGCTTCAAAAAGGTCGGAGTGGGGTGCGACGGGTCGCTGACCGGGACGTGAAGCTCGTTTGCGGTGACGACGTTTGAATGTGGGTAGCGATATTCCCACCAGTATTGGTGGCCAATGACCGACACTTCGACAGCGCTGGGAGGTAGGACCGCATTTTGAATGCTCGCGATCGCCCGCACCGTCGCCAGTAGCAAAACCACTACGATCAGGATCGGAATCACGGTCCACGCCAGTTCGACCTGCGTGCTCCCATATATCTGCACCGGTTCTCCCGGGCCCGAACTGGCCTTTTCCCGGTACTTCACCACTGCCCACAAGAGAAGGCTGAACACGGTCAGGAAGATCAGGCCCGTCACCGTCACTACCAGGGAAGAGAGCGTAGAGATCATGTCGGCGGGTGTCGACGCCGGAGCGAAGATGTTTGTGGGGCTGAGTGGCTGGCTAGCCCGATTCGCCCACGCTGCCGCCGCTGTGCAGAAGATCACGGCCGCTGTTTTGATCATCCTCATAGTTGCCACCGAGCGGGGTAGTTGCACATGTGCGGCCATTTAATCGGCGTCCAGAGTCTCAATCAAAAACCAGGAACGGCGTTCGCTTTGGTCGATCCAGACCTCAATCAAACTGGCGGTCGCGACGTCGTTACATTCCGCGCAGAGTCCGTGGGTAGCACGGAGATCGGCCGTCAATTCAATGTTGTCGTCGCGCAGGATCGTCAACATTGCGTCCGCCGTGAGGCTGGACTCATCGTTGTCTTTGAGACGCTGGCGCCCAGCGGTATCGCCGATGGAACGTAGCGAAGTTGCTCCGATCTTGCGCGCGCGCTCGCCGATCTCGTCGGTCATATCGAACAGTCTGCCCGGCTTGCTCGTCCAGCAATAAATGGTAGTCCTGAAAATGGGTCCTCGGCGGAATCTGTGGGTAAGTTCAGCTGTGTTTCGGCGGATCTGATCCCCCCTGCCGAGCAACTTCACGGCGCTCTCCGAACGAACAGATCTTCTGATCAGCTGTCGCAGCGCCTG
>Ga0181538_10001955_pt1 | contig 22125 bp, 17 predicted proteins | sample PEATcosm2014_Bin_40_FD_119773 | JGI IMG/M metagenome (GOLD analysis project Ga0181538, IMG submission 119773) | Peatland microbial communities from MTU Mesocosm Facility, Houghton, MI, USA - PEATcosm2014_Bin23_30_metaG | ecosystem: Environmental > Terrestrial > Soil > Wetlands > Peat | place... | reverse complement strand
TGCCCACGCTAGCAATGCCGCGAAGGGTATGGAGAGCAGCGGCAGCGCCGCATAAAGGTAGCGGGCGTTGGGCTGCGTGCCCATGATGACGGCCGCCGCTCCAATCGCGATCGCCGCCGCGGCGCCCGCTTCCCGCCGGCGGCGCACTACCAGCAGCGCCGCCACGCCCAGCGGCGCCAGCACCAGGTATTGGAAGCCGAACGATCCGTCTCGTCCTTCATACGTAAGGTGGCTGCGGAACGTGAGGTCGTAAAGCGTGTCCCACGTGAGCGGCCGCTTGAAACGTTCGTCCACGATCCCGGCGTCGCGGGGAATCAGCGGCGTCGGGATCTTGTCGTAAAGGAACGGGAAGAGCGGGTTGCCGGTACTGACATAGGCTATTGCGTATGGCGGTGCGGCCATCGCCATGAACAGCATCGCCGCGAGGGTGCAAGCGGCGGCGGGGCGAGGACCTAGCGCTTTCCAATGCCGCGCCGCTTCCATCGCTAGAAAGACAATGGCGATCGCAATAAAAGGCAGCGCGCCGAACTTAACCGACATCGCGGTTCCGGCGAAGGCGGCGGCGAGGTAAAAGAAGCGCCTCTCGCCGGTATCGGAGAAGCGCCCGAGAGCAGCCGCCATCCCCACCACCATCGCCGCCAGCATATTTTCGATGAACAGCGAGCCGGTGACCAGTTGCACCATGGGGGTGGAAGCGAACAGCGCGAGCACCCAGAAGGCCGCCGCCGCGCAAACCCATCGCCGGATGGCGAAATAGAGCACCGCCACGATGATCAGCAACAGCGCGTAGTCAAGTAGGTGCGCCGCGTACTCTCCGCCCAGCAGGCAGACGATGGCATACGAGAAATCGGCGCCCATGGGCATGACGGCCCACAGAACGCGGTCCGGCTGGTATGTCATCTGGTGGTGGGCGGCGATGTTCATGGCCACCGCCAGATGCATGGCCAGGCCATCGGCGCTGGTTTCAGGCATCAGCGCGACGAACCAATGCGCCAGCAGGACGAAGACCAGCAGCGCGAACGCGATCCGCTCGGGGTAGCGGCGTAATTCGGCGCCGCGCAGCAACTGCCAGCAGCGATCGAGCCGCCGCCACACGCCGCGCCAATCGAGGAGCACGGGGATGGCGAGCAATGCCGCCCAGACGGCGGGGTAATTCACGGGCACGCGGGCGACCAGCGTCATGAGAAAGATCCACAGCGCCGCGCCCAGAAGCGTGGAGAAGAGCTGCGATTCCACCGAATCGTCATGCCGGCGCCCGAGCAGCCGCGAGCCGAGCGCGCAGGACGAGATGAGATACAACACCACCGCCAGCAGCGCGAGCGGGCCGATCGCAAACGCGGTACCGATGGCGGTGAGCGCGGCGATGGCGGAGGCGAACGTCCAGGGAACCATCAGGAGGAGCGGAAACGCGATTCCGACGAACATCCCGATGTACCGCAAAAAGCGCTTGACGCCGATATCCTCCCAAATATCCTGGGCGTACAGGCTGGCGTTGAGTAATCCGTGGAGCTCGATCGCGAGCGCGCCGAGGAAGACGGCGGTAATTACCGCGGCAGTCGCAACCGCTCGCTTCCGGTCGCTGCCCTTTACCCGCTGACGCGCTGCCACCGGCAGTTCGGCCGCGAACTCCGGCCCATTGGCTTCGATTTGCAAAACCCGCGGCGCAACCGCCGCTGGAATACCGTAGATTCCCGACGCCTGAATCACCAGACTCCCCGCACCGGCCAGCAGCTTCTCCGCCACGCTGGCGATATCCGCGGGTTTGCTCCCTGGATCGGCGGTGATGACACCGGTCAGATCGGGGTAATGGCAAAGGGCAAAATTGATTCCGGTTTTGATCGCCGCGCCGGCGCCAAGATGAGCCGCGTGGCGCAGGATTTCTACTCCCGGAAGCTCGCCAACGCGGGCGAAAAGGTCGCCAAAATCGGGGCCGCTACCGTCGTCCACGACGATCACGGGAGCCAGCGACTGCGCCAGCAGTTGGCGGACGAAATCCGTCAGGCTGTCCGATGGGCGATGAGTGGGAACGACCGCGGTGAGTCGTCTGGCTTGGGCGTCAGGCATCGAAGAGAAATTCAACTAAAGCACGCGCGCGCGGGCGATTGCAAGCGGCGGCGGAAAGTCCGGCTTTTCGTGTACACTATTTCGACGATTTGTGCCGGGAGGGAACTTAGCTTGAGATATTTCTTGGCCGACAGCGCGGCGGTCCTAATGGCGCTGGCGGTTTCCGTTTCGGCGCAGAATTCCACCCCAGCTTGTGGAACGGGAGTGACCGTGACCAACGTCTACGGGGAGAATGGCCGGTTCTACCTCATTGTAAAAGACCCGACACAGAACAACGCCGCCATCATTTCACAGAGTTTTGGCCTGCCGTTTGCCAACGACCAGCAGACATTCTCGTTGCGGGTCGATCAGAACAACAATCCCGTGAGCATCAAACCGGGTGTGACATACGCCCTGGAATTGGAGACGTACGGGTTCGGTGTCTGCGGCGGCGCGTTTTCCAACTACACTCTCGCTCTCACGGGAGATCTGATGTTTACCAACCTCGGCAGCTTGCCTTCGGGGGCGTCATGCAGCAGCGCGACAACCTGTTCCGGATTCTTGCCGCCAAGCGCCAGTTCCAGCAATACCCTCTACTTCACCGTCAATACCAGCGGAACATCGTGCCCGGTGCTGGTCGACCCTGTTCCTGCCCTCACCGATCCGCTGGAACCGAATTTGATTACCCAGAATTTTGCAACGCTGGCGGGCCGGCCAGTTGCTTCCATTGCGGCCGACGGTGTGACCAGGCTGGTGCTGCGAATTCCCGCTATCACGGCGACGGACCAGATCTATTTGAGCGTGATCAACGATCAGAACGCTCCGAGCACATCGGTAAACGACGATGGAGGGCTGGACGCGATCTCGGGGCAGAATTTCGTGAGCGCGATTCCCGGTCCCCTTACGGTGACTCAATCGATAGCGGGCTCATCCACGTACATGGCATTTGCTCTTTATCAGGCGCCGATCGATTTCGTCCGGGCAAGCCAGTCGGTAGCATGTTGCGACTTCTTGCTGGCTACCCGGACAGTGAACATTCAGGTTCAGGATGGGCAACCCACTTACACTTTGCCCATTTCCATCGTTCGTCCTCCGGTCGTCCTGGTTCACGGGCTAACAGCCAGCACAGCGGATTGGAACACCTTCACCCCTTTCATTTCGAATTTGGAGGGCTTGCACAACAAGGCCAAGGCCCTTTATCACTCGCTTGCCAACCTGCCTGAGCCGGAATCAACCCACGATCTTTTCTGACGAGTCAAGAACTTGAGTGAGCTCACTTGCCCAGGAATGCCGCGCGCAGCTTCTCCCAGGTGACGTCGAGCGACTCGGGCACCACGCGCGTCTCGCCCACCACCGTCATGAAGTTGGTGTCGCCGGTCCAGCGCGGCAGCACGTGCAAATGCAAATGGCCGGCGATTCCCGCGCCCGCGCTTTTGCCGAGATTGATACCGAGATTCAAGCCATCGGGCTTGTACGCCGCGCGCAGATACTTCTCGCAATCCCGCCCCAGGCGAATCAACTCGCCGAGCGCCTCCTCCGGCAGTTCCTCGAGCGTAGCCACGTGCTGGTAGGGCACGACCATCACGTGCCCGCTGCAATAAGGATAGCGGTTGAGAATAACGAAATTCAGCGCGCCGCGGTACACCACCAGCGTCCGGGCATCGTCGGAGGATTGCGCGGCGGCGCAGAAGATGCACACACCGTCGTCTTCCGGCTTGGTGACGTACTGATACCGCCAGGGAGTCCAAAGATAGTCCATGCTGGCCCTGATGAACAGCGGCGCAACGCGCCCGCGGCGTCAAGCGTTGGGCGCGGGCTCGCTCGTCTGCGGAGGCGCCGCGGGCACGGCGGAATTGTTGACTACGTCTTTGAGTTCCTTGCTGGGCTTGAAATACGGGATTTTCTTCGCCGGCACTTCGACGCGAGCTCCCGTTTTCGGATTGCGTCCGATACGGGGCTGCCTCTGGCGCGTGCGGAAACTGCCGAATCCGCGGATCTCGATTTTGTCGCCGGTGCGCAAGGATTTCACGATACTGTCGAAAATGGCCTCCACGATGACTTCGGACTCCTTCCGGGTCATCTCCACCACTCTGGAGACTTCTTCAATCAGATCGGCCTTGGTCATCGCGTTCTCCTCGGTGTCATTTGATTACGAAACCGCAGTATCGCTTGAAAATCAGAAATTTGCAAGTTATTCAGGGTTCCGGTCTTTCAAACTCATTACTTCTTCAATGGTCGTCGTGGCCGCGGCCGCCTGCCGCTGGTAATCCGACAACCGGTGCTTCTCCTGCTCGTCATTCACCTGGCGCAGGCTGAGCCCCACCTTCTTTTCGGCCTCGCTCATCTTAATGATCTTGAAATCGTGCTCCTGGCCGATCACGAGAGGCGGTTCCTCTTGGCCGCGACGGCCCTGATATCCGGGTACTTCGGAGAAATGGCACAGCCCCTCGACACCCTCGGCAAGCTCCACAAAAGCGCCGAAACTGGCCAGCCGGCACACCCGTCCGTGTACCGTATCGCCCACCTGGTGGGCCTGGAAATAGGTCTCCCAGGCGTCCGGCTGGAGCTGCTTGATGCCGAGGGACAGGCGATGCGAAGCGGAATCGATATTCAGAATCACCGCCTGCACGATCTGGCCTTTTTTGAGGATTTCCGAGGGGTGCTTCACGCGCTTGGTCCAGGAAAGGTCCGAAACGTGAACCAGCCCGTCGATGCCCTCTTCGATCTCGATGAAGGCGCCGAAATCGGTCATGTTGCGTACCCGGCCTTCCACCACCGATCCGACGCTGTAGCGCGTATCGATGGTGGTCCACGGGTTCGGTTCCAGTTGTTTCAAGCCGAGCGAAATCCTGCGGTCCCGCGGATGCACCTCGAGAATCACGGCCTCCACCTGGTCGCCCGGCTTGACCACTTTCGACGGATGCTTCATACGCCGGGACCAGGTCATTTCGCTGATGTGGATGAGGCCTTCCACGCCCGCTTCGAGTTCCACGAAAGCGCCGTAGTCGGTGACGTTGACGACGCGCCCGATGACCTTGCTGTTCACCGGATAGCGCTCCGCCACGGTTTCCCAAGGGTCGGGCCCGAGCTGCTTGATTCCCAGCGACACGCGCTCTTTGGCGCGATCGAATTTCAGCACCTTGACGGTGACTTCCTCGCCGACGTGGAGCAGTTCCGAAGGGTGCGTCACGCGGCCATAAGAGATGTCGGTGACATGCAGCAGGCCATCGATGCCGCCAAGATCGATGAACGCGCCGTATTCGGTGAGGTTCTTGACGATGCCCGTCACCACCGCGCCTTCCGAGAGATGTTCCAGCGTGGCCGTCTTGCGAACCGTGATTTCTTCTTCCACGGCAGCCTTTCGCGAAACCACTACATTTCCGCGGCGGCGGTTGAGCTTGATGATTTTGACCGGGATGTCCTGGCCGACGAGCGAATCGAGATTATGGACGGGCCGCGGATCGGCCTGCGAGCCGGGCATGAATGCCTTGATCCCCACGTCCACCGCCAGCCCACCCTTGACGCGTCCTAACACGTGGCCGGAAATCACCAACTGCTCCTGATAGGCCTTTTCGAGATTGTCCCAGATGCGCAGACGGGCCGCGCGCGTGTGCGAGAGAAGGACGTAACCCTCGGGCTGTTCGCCGGCGTGATCGATCATCACGTCGACGGCGTCACCCGGCTGTACTGTGATTTCACCGCCGGGACCCTGGAATTGTTCGATGGGGACCAGACCTTCGGACTTATAACCGAAATCGACAATGACGTCTTTGGCGGTGATGCCTACGACCCTTCCCGGCAAAACTTCGTCCGCGGCCGGGGGCGCGAAATGGCTGTAGTCGTCGAGAAGATTCTCGTAATTATTGGGGGCTTCCTCGTCGGCTGGTTTGTTGTTAGGGTCTACGGCCATTACGCCTTCTCCAGTCACTGACTCAGCATGGATCGTCAGGGTCGCATAGGGCTGCGGTTGGCTCATCTTACGCGGGAGCGGGCGCGCTTCATCAACCCCGGCAGATCGAATGAATGAACCATGCGCCAAATCTACAGAAAACACTGAGAGATCAGTATGTTAGCAAATATACGCCGACTCGCGCGAGGTTGTCAACGGTGCCTCTGGCGATTTGGGTCCATTCCGCCCCGGCCGGAAACCGCCCGTATAGGACGGGACGGTTCGCAAATTGACTGTGAAGTTGGTTCGCCAGACCGCCGATAAGCTATCCGGGAGCAATGTATGATCGAACAACTAGCCCGTCCGCAAGCACCATGGGCCCTACGTCTTGTGCCGCCTTTTCCGGCAGTCGCCCAGCGAATCCTGGCTCTGGTCAACGATCCGGATGCTAACATCAATCAATTGAGCGAATTAGTGAAAATCGATCCGTCCTTCGCGGCGGAATTGCTCCGTTTCGCAAATTCGGCACTGCTGGGGAGCCGGCGCAAGGTAAGAAGTCTGCCGCTGGCCATTGTCGTGGTGGGCCTCGACCGGGTAAAGACTCTGGCAACACTGGTTTCCATGAACCAGATGGTACGTCATTCAGTCAGCAAAGAGGCCCTGCGCAAGGTTTGGATTCATAGCCTGGTCACCGCCGCGATCGCCGAGGAAATATCGCGGGTTTCGGGTGTGGCGCGGGAAACTGCCTATACCGCCGGTTTGCTGCATAATTTGGGCACCCTCGGCATGATGTCGGCCTATCCGGACGAATACTCGCGAATGCTGGATATATCGAATGATTTTGGGTTCGATTTGCTGAAGACCGAGCAGGACCTTTTCGACATCGATCATTGCCTGGCGGGTGCGTATCTGGCGCAGGACTGGAATTTCCCCGATGAGCTGGCGGCGGCCATTGCGGTTCACCACGATGAGCCGTTTTCACGGGTTTGCAGCCTGGATTCGTTGGTGCAGGTGAGCTGGCGCCTGGCCGATACCCTGGGATATGCCGCATTCTCTCCAAAGAAAGACTGGCAGTGGGAGGAACTCATCCAGTTCGTGCCCGATGCCGGCCGGTCGTGGCTGGGGGGATCGCCGGAAGCGGCCAAAGCGGAAATCGACGAGCGCCTGGCGTCGGTGCCGCTGTAAGGGTGTTCTTTCGAAAGGGCAGAAAGCATTTCACGCGGAGGCGCAGAGTACGCAGAGAAACACAAGGGGTTACTCTGCGTACTCTGCGCCTCCGCGTGAGAACGTTTTCTGACTTCAGAGAAGACTACGAATCTGCAGGGTTGCCGAAATTTCGGGCCGAAATATATCATTCTTACGCATGGCTCCAATTGCGCACCGAATCCCTCCAGAATGCTCTTGGAAGATGCCCAAATCCAGGCTACAATCAGACAGCTTGGTCCGAGAATTATCCCCGCGATCGGGACTCATACCGGCATTTTAGGAGGTTCCCATGTTTGATAGCCTCGCAGACCGGATCAAGCAAGACGATGGACCACCCGCCAAAACCAGCGAGCGGATCATTCGGTGGGCGGTGGTTGTGCTGGTCGCCATCGTGCTTTTTGGCGGCCTGTACATGGTGGTACAGCACCTGGAATAGCAGCCGTTCAGCGCCTCACTGAACGGCGGCGATCCGTCGCATGACGGATTTGACTCTTTGCGCGTAATCGCGGTCGGGATTATAGATGGCCAGGATCTCGTCCAGACTTTTGGACCTGTAAAGGGCCGAAGTAGCCAAATAAGATCCAACCGACCGGATTGCCGCACTGGGCGTTGGGAAGTGTGCGCGTCCGGAATCCCAACCGAACAGATTATTGTAGGGGCTGGCTTTTCCCCCGGTGGATTCCACGAAAGAGAGACTGGGAAGCAGTCGCCAATCGAGGGCATATTCATCCGCGACCATTAGAAAATCGATGGCATAATCGGCAGCCGGGCATTCCCACTTCGTGAAGAAATGGCGTAAGGGCACGAGCCTCGGATCGCTGCGATACTGCTGCTGTAAGGGGGTGGGAACGGTGCGGGGAGACATGGGCACCGGAATCGATGCAACTCCAAACACCACCAGCCCGCCGGACAATAGTTTCCTCAACAGTAAACCTCCTTGAATTTGAAAATTGTGTTGCAGCGTAACGGCGCCCACCGGTTTGGCGGGCGAACGTGAAGAGGAGCGTCGGAGCTCTCTTGGGAACGGGGCTTACGGCATTGACATAAGCTGCGATTATAGCACTACCGGCGCCGGAGCTTTGTACGCTGGAGTACTACGGGTTCTTAGTGGCGGACCTCGAATTCGTCCAGAATTTTACCGTCCAGGCCTTTGGCTTGGACTTTCATCACCTTTCCAGCGACTTGCACTTTGATGAAATTCTCAATGCTGATGGCCTTTTGCGAAGTCGCCGGGTCGGGTTTGTCCACGTCGTAGAGCGGCGCTCCGCCACCGCCGCTGATCACGTAGTGGATGCCGTTCTGGAGATTCCGCTGATAATTGTGGTCGTGCCCGAAAAAGGCAATCGACACGCGATATTTCTCGAACATCGGCACCAACGCGCGCATCTCGGGATTGGAGCCTTGCCGGTTCGATACCGCGCTGAACGGCGGATGGTGGGCCACGACGATGCGGTATTCGGCGTCCTGACTGGTTTGAAGCTCATTTTCCAGCCACTTGGTCTGTTCGGCCCAAAACGCGTCGCGGGCGGATTTATTGGCGGCGGAGTTGGCGATGTCGCTATTGAGTACGATGATGTGCGCGTTCCCCCAGTTGAACGAGTAATACGGCGTGGTGGCTTGAAAGAACTCGTAATAATCGCGCGCATTGCGTTCGTGATTCCCGAGAACGGGAAAGAACGCGATCTGCCGCAGGAGATCCCTTTCGATATCGAAATAGATGGGCCATAGCGAATTGTTCTGGCCATTCTCCACCAGGTCGCCGCTCTGGATCGCGAAATCGGGCACGCCGTCTTTGAGAATCGCCTCCACTACCCGGCGATGGACGTCGTGGCGTGTGCGCGTGTCGCCGTAAACCAGGAAATTATAGGACGGCGCGTTGCCAGCGGCGGCGGTGTGAAACGAACCCTTCACGCCCGGGAATCCCGGCAACTCGTAGTCGTACCTGGTGCCAGGCTGCAAGCTGGCCAAGGTAGTCTTTTCGACGCGGAATGACGGCGAGTAGCGGCCTTCGACGCCTCCCGGCGGGAAAAGGATCAACTGGTCGCTTTGGACGATCCAGACGATGGTGGCGGAACGCGTCGTGACGTTGACGGTGAACGGTCCGCCGATGATTTTGTCGGCCGCGGCGAGCGTTGCGGCTAGCACCAGGAAAAGGGCGAGCAGTTTTCTCATGCGGGAGCCATCAGTATAACGGAGTGCGCGTTAAGGACAGATGACGCATTCGGGGGGGCTGAATTCTGCCAGTGGGCCTTTATAATCGATGCCAATGTCTTACATACCCACCGTGACGGCGATCTTTTTGGGCACTGCGCTTCTGGCCTTCGGCCAGCCGGTATCTTCCAGCAGGTGCGACTTCGATCAGGACGTCGCCACGAACGCAGGCGACATCCAGATCATTCACAATCAGGCTCTCGGCTCGAGCCGCGCCACGAACAGCCTGGCTGGCAATGCCGCCATCGGCAGCGTCGACGTCCAGATCGAGATTAACGCGGCGCTTGGTTTGGGTTGCGCGCCCGACTCCGTGTTACCAGTGCCGCTCCCTCCCGATATTTCCACCCCCATCATCACCTCTATACCGCCCGCCGCGGCGGTTGTAGGAAAGGCCTTGCAATACCATGTGGTGACTTCGTCGTCCGCGCCCGCGAGCCTCACCTATAGTCTGTCCGCGGCTCCCTCCACCATGACGGTCGGTTCGACCAGCGGAGTGCTTCCGTCCCCGCCGCGAGCGATGCGGGAGATCGCTCCGTCACCATCGTAGCGCAGGATTCCGCCGGCCAGACCAGCCAAAGCTTCACCATCTCGGTCGTCAATACGAACAACCCTGAGGTGTCGATGCCGTTGAGCGGAGAGTTGGGATCGTTGATCGTGAGCGTTCCACCGTTCTTGGCGGAAATCGGCCTCTCCATCAGCATTCCGCCGGGCGCTCTCGTCCAAGGGAACGGTGCCTCCTAACTCCCAATTCTGGAATTCGAACGGCCAATTCCTCCCATAAACCGGAGCTCATAACCCATAAGCGGCGCTGATCTTCACTATCACGAAAAAAGAACTGTAAACTCTCAAATTTCCCTTGCGTGGACAATTTGATCCGAATAAACTTGTCTGCATATCGTAACCATCCTCACCGGTGTCTCGCGCGACTGTTGTCTTTCAGTTGGGTGAGGGAAAGGCCAACTATGAATCGTAAACTCGAAAAGTCTCTCCTCGTGGTTTTGCTCGCCATATTCCTGGCGACAGTCAGTTTCGCTCAAACCCAGACCGCACGTCTGGTGGGAACCGTTCACGACCCCAGCGGCGCAGTCTTGCCAAATGCCAAGGTCACGGCCACCGATAACGCGACGAAACTCCACACTGAAGTCACTACCAATTCCAGTGGCGATTATGTGTTTCCCGTATTGCAGCCGGGCACGTATTCGCTGACGGTGGAAAGCAGCGGATTCCGCAAGGCCGTCATTAACAATATCGAACTCGACGCCGCGGCCAACGTATCCCAGTCCGTCACCCTCGAAGTGGGCCAGATGACGGAGACCGTGGAGGTGACGGCCAACACCATCACCGTGCAAACTACCGAGTCTCAAATCGCCAACTCCGTCACCTTGACGGATATCGATACCTTGCCGCAGTTGGCGCGTACTCCCATCACTCTCGCGGTCTTTTCCCAACCCGGTGTGCAGATCTTCCCCACGGCAGACGGATCGGCTTCCGGCGCCGACTACAGCTTCGCCCACATCAACGGACTCCGTGGCGGCAGCAACAACAACACGCTCGACGGCATCGATGTGAACGATTCCGTGGCGCCCCGCATCGGCCTCTCGCTCACCGCGAACAATACCGATTCGGTGGAAGAAGCGCGCATCGTGACCGATGGCGGAAAGGCGGAATATGGCCGCAACGCCGGCGGGCAGGTGCAGTTAGTCACCAAGTCCGGCACCAATTCGTTTCACGGCAACGGGTTCGACTATCTCCGCAACCGCGATTTCAACGCCAACGACTTCTTCAATAACGCCGCTTCACCCGTGGTACCCATCCCGGTGCTGATCCAGAACAATTTCGGCGGCTCTTTCGGCGGACCGATCAAGCACAACAAGCTGTTCATTTTCGGCAATTACCAGGGCATCCGCACCCACGCCCAAGCCATTCAAAACACTCTCGTGCCCACTGCCACCGCGGACCAGGGCATTTTCGAATGGAATAGCGGCACGGCGTCCAGCCCCGTCATCCACCAATACAACATCATCCAAGCCGACCCGCTCGGCAAGGGCATCGACCCCACGGTAGCTTCGTTGCTCAAGCTCTATCCCGCCCCCAATAACAACAATTGCTCCGGCTCCGACGGCCTGAATTCCTCCTGCTACGACTTCAATTACTACAACGGCAGCTTGTCCGACCAGTTCACTGTCAAAGTGGATTACAACATCAACGACAAGATTCACATCTTCGAGCGCACCAGTTGGCAGCGCAACACCGCCATCGACTCGCTGAACGGCGCGCAGAACGTGGTCCCCGGGCAGGTGCCAGGAACGCAGGGCGGCAAACGCTGGGGCGTGGCCGGCGGCATGGATTGGACTCTTTCCTCCACCCTCGTGAACGAATTCCGCTACGGCCACCAGAGCGCCTCGGTGGATTTCAACCGTCCGGAGCGCGAAGCCGGCCCCATGGTCTCGTTCAACACCTGGACCACGCCTATCCTGACCGCATTCCCGCAGGGACGCAACTCCCCGGTGAATGAATATACCGATAACCTGACCAAGATCCATGGCCACCATACACTCAAATTTGGCGGCCAGTTCCGCGATACCGACGAATACGGCTTCAACGATGCGGGCATTTATCCCAATATTTCGCTCAGCACCGCGAACGGTAACATTCCGGCTACCAGCCTGATTCCCGCCGGCCTGACCGGCGCGCAAACCAGCACCTTCGAAGGCATGTACAACGATCTGCTGGGCCGCATCTCCTCAGTCACGCAAACCTATTACAGCAACTTGAGCACTTTCCAGGCGGCCGGCACTGCCCGCGTCCGCAACTTCTGGTTCCACGAATACGGTTTCTTCGCCCAGGACGATTGGAAAATCACGCCGCGCCTGACTCTCAATCTCGGAATTCGCTGGGAGTTTTTCCCGGTGCCTTACGAACAGAATGGCTTCCAGGGAATCATGACCCCATTGAGCGCGTTCAACACCGCCGGCGAGATCGACAATGCCACCATCGAGCGCTCCACCAAGTGGTACAACAACGACTACCATAGCTTCGCGCCGCGCTTCGGTTTCGCCTGGGATCCGTTCGGCAACGGCAAGACCGCCATCCGCGGCGGCTACGGCATTTTCTATGACCGCATCATCGGCGCGGCAGCCGACTCGGTGGATGGCGCTACGCCCGGCTTCGCGCAGACGGTGACTCTGTTCCCCAACTCCGCCGCCGGCAGCGATGTGCGCATCGGCACTGCCCCGCCCTTGCCCGCGCAGCCCGCCACCCCGGCGCTCACGCCGGCCGACACCCGCCAGGTCGCTCTCGACTTGTTTTCGCAGAATCTCACCAACGGCTACGTCCAGCAATGGAATCTGAACATCCAGCGGCAGATTGTCAAGAACACCATTTTGGACGTCGGCTACGTCGCCAATCGCGGCGTGAAGCTGTTCTTCCAGACCAACCTCGACCAGTCGTACATCTATAACAACGGATTCCTGACCGCGTTCAATCAGCTCGCCGCCTACGTCGCCAGCGCGAACCCGGTACCGGCCGGCAACCCCATCGTCGCCGCGTTCGGCTCGGTAGCGGCTGCCGTCAGCGGCATCGGTTCCAGCAACTTCTCGCAGGGCCAGGTAGGCGCCGCCGCCAATACCATGGACGTGAATCACTATACCGCCTATGCCAACGCGGGCATCTCCGAATACTACCTGCGCCACTTCCCGCAATTCAGCAGCGTGCTGCTCGGCAACAACGACGGCCGCTCCGAATACAATTCCCTCCAGGTGCGCCTGACCCGTCAATTCGGAGCACTGCGTCTCGGCGCGAACTTTACCTGGTCGAAATCCCTCGATAACGATCTGTCGGCCGCCACCGGCGGAGAGGGCAACGGATTCGTCGCGCCGCTCGATAGCTTCAACGAAGCGCTCGACCGCGCTCGATCCAATTTCGATATCCCCAAGGCCTTCACCATGAACGCGGAATATACGCTACCCATCGGCAAAGGCCATTTCATCGGCGGCAACATGCCCAAGTGGGCCAACGCCATCTTTGGCGGATGGGATGTCGGCGGCATCATGATCTGGGAGAGCGGCACGCCGTTCACCGTCAGTTCCGGCCGCGCCACCGGTCCGAGCACCGCCGCCACCTGGGCGAATTACAACACCGGCGACCGCAACATCGGCGACATCGCCAGCGCGAATAACGGCATCGGACCCGGCGTCTATTACTTCACTCCCGCCGAGGTCGCCAACTTCTCCGAGCCCGCCGCCGGGTTCATCGGAAGCGCCGGCCGCAATACCTTCCGCGGTCCGCGCTTCTTCAATCTCGATACCTCGCTGGTGAAGCGCTTCGAGTTCATGGAGCGCAAATACATCACGTTCCGCGCCGAAGCTTACAACACCGTCAACAACGTGAATTTCAACAATCCCGCGGTGAACCTGAATAACCCGATCACCGCGTTCGGCAAAATCAGCAGCGACGTCGACAACCCGCGCATCATGCAATTGGCTCTGCGGATCGACTTCTAAATTAGAAAGGCACCGCTTGCTTGCGCGCGGCTCACTAACGACTCCCGTTACTGAGCCGCGACCGCAAAGCAAGGGAGCGGTGCTTTTTGGTGTGCGCTCGATGAAAAGGCGCCACTCCCTCGCGGTCGTGGCTCATCAGTTCTTCACAACTCGCGAGGGAGCGGTGCCTTCCCTACGGATTCTCGATCACTCCCGCGAACAGCAGCGCCCCCGTCTGCGATTCCCCAATCAACACCACAAACGGACGGTCGAACACCAGCGTCCGCACCTGGCGCTGCACCATGGCGGTAGCCATCACCGTCACAGCAGTGGCCGCTGCGGCCACCGTGCCCTTCTCGTCCACTTCCAGCCGCGTCTTGTGGATCACGTCACTGATGAAAAACTCGCCCGAACCCATCGCGCTGAAATCCGCGCCCGGGTAACGAAACGCCGCTGCCATCCCCATGTTCGCCAGATATCCGGCCAGGCTGGACGAGAAGTCCAGTGTGAAGCGCGGCAATTTCAGATCGAGCTCGGAGTCCGAAACTCCCGCCGTGAGCTGCCCCGCGTCGAGCGACCCCAATACCTCCCTCGGCGTCGTGCCCTCCTTCGGCAGCAGCGCATACATGAAGATGCTCGACTGCTGGTAATACAACATCGCGCCTTCGAAATTGCTGCCCGCGCGATAAGCCGCCTTCACCCGCGCCTGGTGCATCATCGGAACATTCTTGCTGCCGCCGCCAGTCAGGTGAAATGCCGCCGTCTGCGTCTGCGCCGGCGGGAATTGCGTGCGCCAGCCCGCCGCGAAATACACCGCGTTGGTCAGGATCACGGCGGCATGCGCCACCGTGTCGGCGCTCACGATGTTGCCGATCTTCCCCTTGGTTTCCGCCTTCACCCAGTCGTTGATTTCCGCCGCTGCGCTCACATCGCGAAAGTCGAGCGATGCCGCTCGCGCTCCGAACAGTGTGCTGCACAACTTCACGTAATCCGGCGCCAGCGTGAAGCGCCGGTCGGCCCACAGCGCATTCGCGATGTTCAGCGCGTCCGGATTGCGCGCCTTCAGCGCCGCTTCCAGCCCCGCCGTGGAAGCGTTCAATGCCGCCGCGTCCAGGTCCGGAAGCGCCAGCGTCTTTCGCATCGCGGTCCGCGTGGCGCCGGCGGCGCCGTTTTCCGCCATCTGCAGCGCCAGGAAGACGCTGAGCGGTGAGATGAAGACATTTTGCCGTGGCGCGCGATCCACCATGTCGCGCAGCAGGCGCAGGCCGAAACTCCTCCCCGCCGTCACGGCGATTTTGGCGGTCTCAACGCTTTGGTCCGGCATGGGTTCCTTTCCCTGGTCGAACAACGCCAGACCGAGCGGCACACTCGAAATCCATTCGCGGCGCGTCATGGATCACAGTATCTCACGCGCCGCGGGCGTTACAGAGCCGCGACCGCACTCGCGCTTTGGCGAGCGACGGAGCGGTCCCCTTCTCTAACGCCTCACCCGCCGCCGTACGCCCATCGCCGCCGCCGCCGCCGTCACCAACAGCCAGATCGAAGCCGGCTCCGGCACCGTTGCCGGACTCCCTTCCGTCACCTGCACTCCGAAATCCGCCGAACCCAACAACTCCTGGTCGTCGGTTGTTGAACCGCCCTCGAAGTTCACGGTTCCGTCGAGATCTCCGGCGCTGAAAGGATTCGGAATCGTGACCGTGAAGAAATCGAACGGCCCGAAGGAACCGCCACCGTCAATCGAGTCGATTGGTCCCTCCACAATGAAATCCGTATAGTCGATATTGTCCGGTGGGATGCCCCCGAGGCCGGTGACGCCAATCCCGTTGATGTACAGCGGATCGGAGCCCGTGTTCTCGATCGTGCCGCTGAAGGTCAGCACATCCCCGGGCGCACCGCTCAGATCCGAGTTAACAAAGTTGACCGCCAGCACATCGGCGCGTGCCGTGACCGCGATGAACATCGCGGCCAGGCACAGCGCCGTCTGCACCCTCCGATGAACGCTGGTCATAAATATTGCCTTTCTCACGTCTAATCCCTGTACTCTCCCCTGCTAGGGCAGGGTAATCCGGCTGGCGCCGCTAAACGACCCGCCGGTGTACGTGCCGCCGACTGTCAATGCCGCCGCGGCGCCGCTCGTCCCGACATTCGCCGGAAAACGCAGCGTCGCGTAGCCGACGCCGCCCGAGCCGATCGCGCCAAGCGATACCGGCAACGCGGTGATCGTCGCGGTGGTGTTGATCTTGGCCAACGTCACCTGAACGTTCTGCGCCGCCGTTCCCCCGGTGTTGGCCACCGCCACCGTGACCAGCACCTGCTGTGTAGCCCGATCTCTCGCCAGCGTCTTCGTGACCACCAGTTGCGCCGGCAAGCCCTGCGTCGCCGTGGGCAAGACGTTGATGGTAGCGCCCGTGAAGACGGTGGTGTAGTCGTTGGTATCGGTTGGCGTGAAGATCGCCTCGAGTGGCTGCCCGTTGCCTACCGGCAGCACCGTACCTGCCAGCGGATTGTATGTAAAGCTCCCGGCGACGTTCGCCGCCGCATCGAGCTGCGTCGGCCCCAGTGCCGATCCAAACCGAATGTCGGCCGGATTCGCCCACGTGATCACCGGCGTGGCTTGCGCGATGCCCAGCACGGCTTGGTCGTAGCTGCTGGTCGCAAACCCCGGCCCCGGATTGTAGACCCCATCGATGACGTACTCTTCAGACGGCGTTCCGCCGGGAACCGTCAGAGTGGTGCTCGCCGTCCCGTTAATCACGTTGGCAGTGACGGTGGCCCCCATTAACGTCAACGTAAACGTAACCGACCCGCTGTTCACGATCCCCGCGGTGCTCGTCACGGTAGCGCTCAGAGCAACGTTTTGCGGGTTGGGGCTGTAGACGACAGTGGTCGGCTGGGAAACAACTGTGGTTGTCGCAGCCCCCTGGCTGAACTTCATGATGAAGATGTCGCTGGCGTCGCTGTTCCCCGGGCTGAGCGGCGGTGTGTTGTTGTCTCCATCCCAGGCGCCATACGAACTGTAACCGGAAACATAAACGTCAAGCAGGGAGTCGGTCGCCAGCGTAGAGGCTTCATCGTAGCGATTTACTCCGTAAAGACTGTGCCAGACGTAGTTGCCCGAAAGGTCCAGTTGCAGAATGAAATGGCCCGCTCCGGCCACCCCCGGGTTCTGCGGCGCGGCGCCGTTGTAGCCCACCAGATCGCCGGGACCGCAGACATAGACCCCTGTGGAGTTGACCCCTATTCCGTCCCCCCACACCGGCTTGCCCGAACCGTTATAGAACGTAAGCCAGCGGTAGTTGCCGCCGGTATCCCAGCTCTCCACGAATGCCGTCCCGTCATAGCCCCATCCCCAGGTGAGAACGAAGGGATTTATAGGAGCCTGGCCCAGCGGTCCCGTGAAACCGGTCGCGGTGATGCCTGTAACGTACAGGTTGCCGTTGTATAACGTCACCGCATTGCCCGTCGCGGCGGCGCCATACAGTTGCTCCCAAACCGCCGACGTGGGACTATTGGCGTTAACCTTCCAGAGGCTTCCCTCACCGCCATCTACCCCGGCAACATATAGGTTCGAAGAGGAATCCACGGTGATTGCCTGGCCCCAGGTGTTGCCGCCGCTCGCCGTGTAATAAAAACCCACCCAGCTTAATCCCACGCCCGCCGAGCCGGTCCCCGCTTGCAAAATAAACATTGCATTGTACGGCGGCAGGCCGTTGATCATGGTTCCGCCCACCCACCACAACGCAGCTTGGCCCGTGATGTAGATCCCGTCACCGGCAGGGTCGTAAGTAATACCGTACGCCACAGTGAAGGAACATTGGCCGTCCGAACAGATGGCGCGCCCGAAGTTCGCTGCCCCAAGTTCGTTGCCGTTCGGATCCACTTCCATCACAAACGAATTGGCACTGAGGTTGACGGACCCGTTGGCGAGGCCCGTTCCCGCAATCCAGATATTGCCGTTCTTGTCGAGGGTAATCGCTCTCGGGCTGATGTCCGCCGTCAGCCAGGAGTGGTTTGGGTCGATCCCGGGGAAGAAGTAGTTCCATTGGATTTGGCCGGCGGGATTGATTTTCGTCACGTAGCCGTAATAAGTAGGCGTCACCGCACCGGGAGCCCCCTCCATGTTCCAGGGGTAAGTGGTGTGGCCGGTGATGTAGAGATTCCCGCCGGCGTCAACCGCGCTTGCGGGTTCGTTGGCGGCGATACTCGGGTCGCCGCCGATAAAAGTGTGCCACTGATAATTGGGATGAGGTGGCGGCGTCACAACGCCCGTGGCTTGCGCTACGCCGAGCGCCAGCAGCATGAGTCCGCAGATCGCCAGGATGCTGGAACAGGAGTCCAAAGCTCGTCTCATAATGTCCTCCGGAACGCTGCGAATTTACGCTTCGGCGGCGCCGGCACACAAGTCGAAAGGGGTGCGCACCCCGGCTAACGTACTGCATCTACTGGGGCTTGGAAGCGGCAAAGAAAAATGCGAAAATGTTTCCGACAATCGGGAATTGAATGTCCGTTTCTGCAACTCAGATCCCCGATGGGGCGCCGCCGGTCTCTCCGGCCTCTGTCCGGCTGGAACTCGAAAAAATCCTGGCCTCAGGCCGTTTCGCAGCCTCGCAGCGTCAGCGGCGGTTCCTGCAATTCGTCGTCGAAGAGTGCCTCGACGGCCGCGGGGATGGGATTAAGGAATCCGTGATTGCTTTCGAAGTCTTCGGGCGCGATTCTTCGTTCGATCCCCGTACCGATTCCGTCGTCCGTTCCGAAGCGCGCAATCTACGCGCACGCCTCAACGAGTACTACCAGGACGAAGGCAAACAAGACCACGTGGTCATTAAGATCCCCAAAGGTTCTTATGTCCCGAATTTCCGCGCGGTTGTTGCGGCGGAGGGTACCCGCTCGCGTCCCCTTCTCTCCATCGGCGTGGCGGCGGCCCTGGGGCTGGCGATAGCCGGTACGGCGTGGTGGTACTTCTTCCTGCGGCCGGCGCGGCTGGGAGCCGCCGATCTCCATTCCGTCGCCATCCTCCCCTTCCTGAACCTGAACGCGAGTTCCAGCGAATACGTGGCCGATGGCTTCGTGGAGGACTTGACCACCGAACTGGCCAAACTTCCCGAACTCCGCGTGGTAGCCCGTACTTCCGTGTTCCAGTACCGCGGCAGGAATCAGGACGTCCGCAAGATCGGCCGCGACCTCGGCGCCGGCGCGTTGCTCGAAGGCAGCTTCCGGGAAGAATCGGGAAGAGTCAAAGTCACCGTGCAGTTGATCAATTCCCGGAACGGCTACCACTTGTGGTCCGAGGCCTACGATCGCGATTCCGAGGACGTCCAGAATCTGGAGACGGATATTATTAGCGGCATCTCCGCCGCGCTCGGAGTGGGGCGCCCGCCGAAGCGGTCCCCGCATGTTCCGCCGCCAGAGGCGCGCGAGGCGTACTGGCGCGGCCGTTATCTGAAAGCCAACAATTGGGAGCACGCTGGCGCCGAGAGCATTCCCTACTTCGAACAGGCGGTGTCGGCCGATCCCAAATTCGCCGAGGCGTGGGCCGCCCTGGCCGCCACCCACGCGAACATGGCATTCCAGCTCGAGGGGAACCAGGCGGACCAAATCTCACTGGCCCGAGAAGCGGCGAAACGAGCTTTGGAATTGGACGACACCATCGCCGAAACCCAGTTGGCGCTGGCCGGCATGAACTATACCTACGATCGCGATTGGCCGGCGGCTGAACGTGCCTTTCGCCGCGCCCTCCAACTGAATCCCAGCTACGCCAGCGGGCACCGCAGTTTCGCCCTGGGACTGATGTCGCGGGTCCGCTTCGCCAAGGCCATCGAGCATCTCAAACTCGCCGAACAACTCGACCCGATATCCATTCTGAGCACTAATAACATGGCGACCACCCTTTACTGCGCCCGCCGCTATGAGGAATCCATCCGCATTTGCCGCCGTCACCTGCAAATGGACCCGCGGTTTTTTCCCGCGCTCCAGTTGATTGCTCTCTGCGAGACCCAAACCGGAAAGCTGGCCGCCGCCATCTCCGATTTCGAGAAGCTTCGGGCGGAAACCGGCGGCAATATCGAGGGACTGGGAGGGCAGGGGTACGCCTATGCACGCGCCGGCCGCCTGCGCGAAGCGGCCACCATCGAGACAGAACTCCAGAAGATTCCCGGCGGCGCCGCGGGAACGGCATTGGCCATGGTGTATATCGGACGCGGCGAGGTGAAACAGGCCATCGCGTCGCTGCGCGCGGCGGCCGACGCGCACGTTCCCGACGTCATCTTCATCGCCGCGGACCCGATCTTCGAACCTTTGCGCGGCAATCCTGACTTCCAGCATCTCTGCGCCCGCCTCGGCCTGCCCTCCCGGCCCTAGCAGGATGCTGAAAAACACTGGAGATGACCCAGCCGCCGATGAGCGCTGATAAACGCCGATTGAAAACCAACAACTTATCCGCGTTCATCTGCGTTTATCCGCGGCCTATTTGCCTTTTTCAGCAGCCTGCTAAGGCCTATCAAGGAATTACTGTAACGATCGCCCCCTCATAGTCGCGCCTCCGACACTCATTCCGAGCCGCGACCGCAAGGAGTGCCCATGGCCCGCGGCCCACCGAAGGAGATGAAAAACGGTTTGCCCGCCGAGCGGACCGGGCCACCTGCGTGTGCTCCGCCGCCTCCGTGCCCTCCCCCACATCGAGGAAGACAAGGCGCCTGCCAGTACGCCAGCGGCCGTTCTTGTCATCTCTTTTCTTATCTTCTCTCCGTCTCTCTGTGCTACTAATTCTTCGTTTCTTTGCGCCGCGCAAAGATTCTTATGCTGACCGCGCTCATCTGAAAGCTGATCGCTGAAAGCTTGCGGCTCTGCCGCTCTGTGCCTCCGTAGTGATTTTTCAACCAGTGGTTGCGACGGCTAGCGTCAGTCATTCTCTGACGAGCCCCTAGCCGTTTAGCTGTGTCGTCCTGGCGACATCGCCCCGGCGTTCGGGAACAAACCGCACCGAAACGTTTGGATTCGTATCTTGTTGCAGGTCCTGTGGCGTGATCGTGCGATTACCCAACTCGATCCGCGTATTCTTGGTCACCACCATATCGAACGGCAGTCCGCCCGATGTCCTTACCACCACAGTCCCCAAAGCCGGATCGACCATCGTGATCGTCCCCGACAGTGCCTCCGCGGGCCAGGCGCTGCGCATCGCCATCTTCCCCTTGTTCGTGGAAGACGCGCTCGCGGCGACGAGCGGGACCGCCAGCGGCAGTGAGCACACCGCCGCCACCGGAATTCCAAGTCGATTTCTCATCTTCATTCCTCCCCTATCTTTGTGGATGCGGATTCCGCCCCTACCGCTCTCGGGTGAACATCGTACGAATTGAACACAAGATGCGCGATCGCACGATTTCGGGCGCGAATTTCATCAAGCTGTGACCGAAACCCGCCTAAAATCCCAAAGGATCACCGCGCGGCTCCGGCCATGCCGGCCGGCCCGCGCTTTCTCCATGAAAAGAGGATAATGCGATGAACCACGAAGCTGCCGAACATCATCTGAAAGCCGCCGAGCACCACGAACATGCAGCCGAGCACCACCGCGAAGCTGCTCATCACCACGAGGAGGGAAATCACGAAACGGCCGCGCACCATGCGCATATCGCGCACGGCCATGGACTGCATGCGGCGCATCACGCCGGCGAAGCCGCCAAGCATCACACCGAGGCGCACGGCGGCCCCATCGCCGAACCCGCTGCCGCGCACGACGAGTAACGGCTGTTCTAATGGGGGGCAGGCGGGATCGGCTTGCCCCTAACTTCCCGCCGGCGGCAGGTCGCTGTTAAAAATGTCCTCGATCGCCTTCCACGAGCCGTCGGGCTGCTTCTTCCATACCGTCAGATATTTCCCCGTATCCTTCAAAGGTTTGCCATCGCGCCCCGTGGTCTGCAGGCTCACCGTCCCTTGCGTGTAGGCCAAAATCCCCGACACTTCCACCTTATCGGTGGTGAACGATAACGAGAAATTGGGATCCTGCATCATCGGCGTGCACACCGCCTTGATGGCGTCCATGCCGCGAATCACCGGCTCGTTGGGCAGCATGACCGTGGCATCGTCGGCGTAAAACGTGATGAAGCTGGCCGAGTCCTTGACCGACCCGGCTTTGCTCCACAACTCGCTCCGCGCCTGGATCGTTTTCGCATCCGAGCTCGAACCGCTCGAGCAGCCTGCGGTCAACGCCAGCAGTCCTGCGGCCGCGGTCAGCAAAATGGCTCGCAACATGGCTGTGAGTGTATGTGCTCTCGCGGGCGAAGTCAACGCCACAAAAAGTGG
>Ga0181538_10001954_pt1 | contig 22149 bp, 16 predicted proteins | sample PEATcosm2014_Bin_40_FD_119773 | JGI IMG/M metagenome (GOLD analysis project Ga0181538, IMG submission 119773) | Peatland microbial communities from MTU Mesocosm Facility, Houghton, MI, USA - PEATcosm2014_Bin23_30_metaG | ecosystem: Environmental > Terrestrial > Soil > Wetlands > Peat | place... | reverse complement strand
GCGCTTCGGCTGGGAATACGACAAGTACGCGCTGAACCACTTTCAGCCCCAGGGCGGAACCTTCGGCACCGCCCGCGGCACCTTCGACTTCAACGGTTCGCTGGCCGCCCTTCCGACCTCAGCTGGCGGCGCCGCCATCAACGCCGGCACCCCCTCCAACTCGTGGGCGCAGTTCCTGCTCGGATATCCGGATGAAACCGGCAAAGTGACCCAGTTCAACGACCCCAACGCGTTGCGCTTCTCCAACTGGGCGCTCTACGCGCGCGATCAGTGGCAGATTTCCCCGAAAGTCACCCTCGATTACGGTCTCCGCTGGGAATATTACCCCATTTACTCGCACGACTACTTCGGCGCTGTCCGTTTCGATCCCGCCACCGAAAACATCTATGTCGGCGGCGAAGGTGGCACCCCGTGGAACGCCGGTGGGGACGCCAGTAAGAAGGGTTTCGCCCCACGCCTCGGGCTCGCTTATCGGCTCAACGAAAAGACCGTGGTCCGCGCCGGCTACGGCATCAGCGTGGACCCCGATAACATGCGCAATCAGCGCAATCAGTATCCCTCGGTGGTGAATAACTTCTACCAACAGCCGCTCGCCTACGAGTTCGTCAGCTACGCCGGCGTGCCTAACTCCGATGGCGCGCCGCAGGTCAACCTCACCGACGGCATTCCGACGGCGACGTTCCCCACCATCACCCAGGGCGTGATCAAACCGTCGCCTGCCGCTTCCCCTATCACGTACCTGCCCAACATTAGCACGGTGACGTTCCCACAGAATTTCGACCGCGGCTATTACCAGACCTGGAACATTTTTGTGCAGCGTGAGTTCTCCCCGACCTTGACCGCGCAAGTCGGATACGTGGGCACTCACGGACTCCGCATCGACAACTACGTCAATATCAACGGGTCCGCTCCGGGCACCGGCACCGCCGGCCGGCAGTTCTATCCCAATCTCGACACCGACCTCAACTCAGTGGAGCCATTCGGCTCCATGACTTATGAGGGATTGCAGGCCACCGTTCGGAAACGTATCGGCGCCTCCATATTCGGCGCCAGTTACGCGTTCTCCAAGGCCATCGACAATTACAACGGCGACAACGACGACGGCACCGTGTGGCGCACCTACCCGCTGTCGTACTCGCTCGACAAGGCTTTGTCCGGCATCAACCGCCAGCAGACACTCAGCGTTTACTGGGTGTATAACCTGCCGTTCGGCAAGGGCCACACCATGTTCAACAAAGGCGCCGCGGCCGCGATTGTCGGCGGCTGGCAGATCAATGGGACCATCGCCCGCTATAGCGGCCTTCCCTTCACCGTCGGGACCACGTCGGCCCTCAACGCCGCGGGATCGACCAACAGCGCCACCCAGATCGATCCGGTGGTTAAGATCCTCGGTGGGCATGACAAGAACGATCCTTACTTCGATGGCTCAGCGTTTATAAATCCACCAACCAATGTTCTGGGAGACACGGGTAGAGACATACTGATCGGTCCGGGTTACTTCCAGATGAACGCCACCATCATGCGCATGTTCTCGTTCAAAGAAGGCAAAGTTAAATTCCAACTCCAGGGCGAAGCGTACAACCTGACGAACACAGTTGTATTTGCGAACCCTAATACTACTTGCTGCTGGATCACCAACAGCGCCACTGGCGCAGTCAACTACAACAACTTCGCGGTAATCACCGGAACGCAATCAACACCCCGTTACTTGGTGGTAGCCGGCTATCTCCGCTTCTAACGTAAACCGGAACGAACTCAGGCGGGCTCTCGCTGAAAAGCGCGAGCCCGCTGTCTTTTCTGAGCCGCGACCGCGAGGGAGCGGTGCCTTTTTTGGGCAGCTCCGGCGGACCGCCCGGCCTGCAAATTTCTTTTGGCGCGGCCCCCAGCGCACTCCCCACAACGCCCAACTTTGTATTACCGTACAACTAATGACGAATTTCCTGCGCACCGCGGTCGCTCTGCTTCTGGCTCTCCCGCCGGCCTTCCTCCTTGCCCAAACGGCCGCCGCTCCCGAACCCAAGAATTGGACCGCCGAGCAGGACCATCAGAACATGATGGACCAGCTCGGCATCAAAGCTCTCCGCCCCGGTCCGTCCGGCAATGAGAACGCCCCCAACCACGCCAATTACGACCCGTCGCTCGCGAATCCCTATCCCAGCCTGCCCGACATCCTCACGCTGAAAAACGGCAAAAAGGTCACCACGCCCGAAATGTGGTGGAACCAGCGCCGGCCCGAGATCGTCGAAGACTTCGACCGCGAAGTTTTCGGCCGCGTGCCCAAGGACGTTCCCAAAGTCACATGGACCGTCACCAGCACCGTCAACGACACCGTCGCCGGCCATCCCATCGTCGGCAAGCAACTCGTGGGGCACGTCGACAACTCCGCCTATCCTGCCATCGCCGTCGACATTCAGGCGACGCTCGTCACGCCGGCCGACGCCAAGGGCCCAGTGCCGGTGATGATCATGTTCGGCGCGCGTCCTCTGCCCGGCACCCCGATTCCGCCCGGCCGCAATGGCCGCGGCTTCCCCAACATGAACGGCAATGATCCGCCCTCCACCGACCAACTCATCGCCGACGGCTGGGGCTACGCCACCGTCAATCCCGCCAGCATTCAAGCCGACAACGGCGCCGGACTGACCAAGGGCATCATCGGCCTCGTCAATCACGGCCAGCCCCGCAAGCCCGACGATTGGGGCGCACTGCGCGCTTGGGCCTGGGGCGCATCACGCTTCCTCGATTATCTCGAAACCGACTCCACCGCCGATGCCCACCACGCCGGCATCGAGGGCGTTTCGCGCTACGGCAAGGCCGCACTCGTCACCATGGCCTACGACACCCGCTTCGCCGTCGTGCTGATCGGCTCGTCCGGTGAAGGCGGCGCCAAACTCCATCGCCGCAACTGGGGCGAAGCGGTCGAAAATCTCACCGGCGCCGGCGAATACCATTGGATGGCCGGCAACTTTCTGAAGTACGGCGCGTCCGAAGCCGCCTTCGGCGGCAAAAACCCCGGCGATCTTCCTGTCGACGCCCACGAACTCATCGCCCTTTGCGCCCCGCGTCTCACCTTCGTCAGCTACGGCGTCCCCGAAAAAGGCGACGCTAAATGGCTCGATCACCTGGGCAGCTACATGGCCGCCATCGCCGCCCAGTCCGTATTCCGCCTCCTCGGCGTCAAGGATCTCGGCCAGTCCGACGACTATCGCACCGCGGTGATGCCTCCCGTCAATGTCGGACTGCTCTCCGGCGAGCTAGCCTGGCGGCAACACGACGGCGGCCACACCGACGGCCCGAATTGGAAATACTTCATCCCTTGGGCCGACGAATTCTGGGGCCGCGCTCCCCACGCCGGATTCCCGGCCGATTTCCCCCTCGCGCGCACCGACCAGAATTCGCTCACCGCTCACCGTCAACTGCTCGAGAAAGCCGCCAAACACGGCATCGACATCTACTTCGAAGGCGACTCCATCACCCGCCGCTGGGGCGCCACCGATTATCCCGACCTGCTCGCCAACTGGAAGCAGAATTTCTTCGGCTGGAACGCGGCCGATTTTGGCTGGGGCGCCGACCGAATCGAGAACATCGTCTGGCGCCTCGAAAACGGCGAGATAGATGGCGTCAACCCCAAGGTCATCGTGCTGCTGGCCGGCACCAACAACATCGGCGGCATGGTCCCGCCCGATGGCGGTGAGGCCGAGGCCGGCGACATCACCCGAGGCCTGGAGTCGGTGGTGCGCTTCATGCAGTGGAAGGCGCCGCAGGCGACCGTCATCCTCACCGCCATCTTCCCCCGCAACGACAACATGGGCGTCGTGCCAATCATCGACAAGATCAACGCCAATCTGGCGGCGTTCGCCGATGGCAAGTCCGTTCGCTTTCTGAACGTCAACGACAAACTCGCCGACAAAGACGGCAAGCTCTACGACGGCTTGATGAACGCGCGCGACAAGCTCCATCCCCAGCTTGCGGGATATCAAATCTGGGCCGACGGCCTCAAGCCGATTATCACCGAGCTGTTAGGCCCTCCCGCCAAAACGGATCACGCCCCTCCGCCCACTGGCGACCCCAGCGCCAAGAAGTAACCGCTGCAACACGTTACTTCACGCGCCCACCGAAATTACGCACCAATCGCCACTACTACGATCACCGCCACCGCGCACGATACCGCCGTTACTGAGCCGCGACCGCGAGGGAGCGGTGCCTTTCCCGCAACCGCTCCTTTGCAGTCGCGGCTCATTCATTTCTCCGCGCCTCTGCGGTGAACTCCACATAATCGAGCGCCGCGACCTCGCCCCCGGCCGGCATGCCCTCTATCCGAATCTCATCGCCGGGACGTAGTGCGATCCCCGCAATCGCCCGACGCGTCGACGTCGTGGAGTCCAGCCTCACCGAAGGCAGCCGCAGATCGGCCTTCCATTCATCCACTAATTGCGTGTTCACGAACACGCGGTAACGCGCCGCGCCGTTCGCCTGATCGAAGTACTCCACGTGCAGCGTGTACCACCCTGCCTGCCCCGTGAATTTCGTCGCTGCCGTGCAGGAGACCGTGCCGGCAAGACACGCGATCACCTTCCCGCCGGAAGCATCCTCCGCCGGCGTCACGATCGGCGGCCCGTTCCCGCGCCCCGGAGTCGGCTCGGAGATATCGCGCACCTGGTAGCCCGTGAGCGTCATCGACTCCGCCTCAACGCGCCCGGGATAATGATCCACCCGCCCCTTGGCATCCGGAATTTTCGATTCGCGATAGAACCACGTAGTCACCGCGTCGCGCCACACCACCGCCTGCCCCGCCTGGTAGGTGAGCTGCGCCAGCACGTCCTCAAAGCGCTCGTCGTCGATCAGCCCGCGCAGCGATTTCCATTCCTCGACGAAGCGCGCCACCGCCTCCGCGCCTTCATAATGCGAATCGTAAATAAACTGAATCACCGTCTTGCCGGAATGCAGTTTGTACGTATACGGCACGTGATGAAAGAACAGCAGCAGATCGTCCGGGCACGTTGCCAGCGGTTCGAACCGCTCCCCCACTGCCTTCGGATATTGGCCGATGAATCCTGTTCCCGTCGCCACCGTGCGATCCATGCCCACGCCCTCGGCATCGGCGCGATGCCATTGTCCCCAGCCATTGCGCTCCGATGCTTCCACGTTCACGCCGTAATGATTGCCGGTAATGTCGGTGAGCGTCTGCAGTCCCAGCGGCCCGGTGTAATTCTCGTAAGTCCGCCAGGAAGTCAGTTGAATCTGCGCGACGGTCTGGTCCACCTTGGGATTCGGCCCGAAGGTCAACCGCGCCCATTCGTCGGCGATCTTCTGCGAATTCAGATCGGGATTCCATGCCAGCCGTCCAAACCCGTAGAGATTCGCCTGCGACATGTGATTGCCCATCCAGTTCTCGTCCAGGCCCGCGTTGACCACCCCGACGAATCCGCCCGTGGGACGATGAAATGTCTTTCCCGCCGCCAGCGCCTTGACGGGCGAGCCACCCATGTCGAAATCGAGCGTCTCCTTCCAATACGGCGCCAGAAAAACGGTGTGTTTGGCCTGCCCGAAATATTCCTGCGTCACTTGCAGCTCGATCGCCTCATTAGTCTTTTCGAGGCCGCCGAACAGCGGCGATGCCGGCTCGCGCACCTGAAAATCGATCGGACCGTTTTTGATTTGAACGATCACGTTGGCGTCGAACTGCCCGTCGAGCGAATGGAAATTATCGTAGGCCGCCCGCGCCCGGTCGTTTTTCAGGTTGTTCCAATCCATGTGGTGGTCGTAAACGAACCCGCGGTAGAAGAGCAGGCCGCCATGCGGGGCCAGCGCGCGCGCCACCACATTGGCGGCATCGGCGTGCGTGCGATGATACGCCGATGGCCCCACGCGGCCTTCGGAATCGGCCTTCAGCACGATCCCAGCGAGATCGGGGACGCGGGCATAGAGCTCATCGACACGCTCTTTCCACCAGGCGGCTACGTTCGGATCGAGCGGGTCGAAGGTATCGAGCTTGCCGACCGACTGCGGACTTCCGAAATCCACCGAGATCGCCACCCGCACGCCCCAAGGCCGCATCGCACCGGCGATGCGCGCGATTTCCGGCGCGTACTCCGGCGTCAGCAGGCGCGGATCGGCATTCACATTATTGATCGAGCACGCATTGATGCCGATCGAGGCCAGCAGGCGCGCATAATCGGTCACGCGCGTGAGATCGTGGCGCACATGATCGTTCTCCCAGAAGATGGAATTCCCGCCGTAGCCGCGCTCGATGGTGCCGTTGAGCCGGTCCCAATGATTGACCCACCGCACGGGCGAATATGGAGTCTCCCTCTGATCGAGATTCTCGATGCTCTCGCCCAGCGCGATCTTGCGCAGCAGAGCAAACGCACCGTAAAGCAGTCCGCGATCGTTGGATGCGGTAATGACGAGGAAATGCCGTTGACCCTGCGCGACGCTCTTCAGCCAGAAGGCGTCCGGCGCCAGCGTGACGGCCGGAATGAGACTGCGGACCTGGCCGGCGGTGCCGATGACGATGGCATTTTCCTTCGGGAGGGAAGATTCCTCGCGCAGCGTTCGCCCCAGCATGCCCTTGATGCCGCGCAAGATCTCCGCCTGCGCGCTCACCGCCACGGGAGATGCGTCGAGCACGGCAACCACCGCCGGCGCCGCTTGCCGGTACTGATCGAGCGCCGCGCCCTCGAGCGGCGCGTAGCGCAGCCAGGCATCGTATCCTGTCTCGGCTTGGAGCGCCGCGGCGCAAGCCAACACGGAAAGCCAAGCGAGTTTCGACATGGAAACCTCCTACGAATTTACGCCCGAGGCAAGGTAGCCTCCATCCACAGCGATGCATTGCCCGGTCAGGAAGCTGACCGCGTCCGACGACAGCAGCACCGCGAGCCCGACCAGTTCTTCGGTGTTGCCAAATCGCTTCATGGGCGTGCGCATCAGGATCTCCTGCCCGCGCGCCGTGTCCATGATCAGGTTGCGATTGAGCTCCGTCGGGAAAACCCCCGGCGCAATGGCGTTGACCACGATCCCGTATTCCGCCCACTCGCAGGCCAGGCTGCGCGTGAGCGAAAGGATCGCCGTCTTCGCCGCGCAATAGGCCGCCACCTGGTAAAACGCCAGGAAAGAACCGAGCGACGCGATATTGATGATGCGTCCGTGCCCGCTCGCCACCAGCAGATCGAAGAACGATTGGCACGCCCGCAGCACGCTCATCAGATGCGTGTCCATGAGGGCCGTAAAACGCACCTCGTCCACACTCACCGTCGGCTCTTTGAATGTATACCCCGCCGCATTGATCAGGATATCGACATGCCCGAAGCGCGCCACTACCGCGTCGCGCAGCACATCGATCGTGTCCCGCTTCCGCGCGTCCGCCGTGCAGCGGACCGTCTGCCGCCCCAGCGCTTCAATCTCCGCCGCCGTCTGGTCGACTTCCTTCACGCGCCGCCCGGTAGCGACCACGTGCGCCCCATGCCGCGCCAACCCCAGGGCCAACGCCCGTCCAATCCCGGAAGTTCCACCGATAACCACGGCGACCCGGTCGACAATGCTCAAATCGTTAGCAAACATATAAAAGTCTTTTCACGCAGAGGCGCAGAGTACGCAGAGAAAAATCCAAAGAAACAAATGCTCCCGCAAAGCCGCCAAGTCCGCCAAGAAAGCCAAGTTTTCCCTTTGCATCTTTGCGCCTTTGCGGGAAACCCTTTTCTTTTGGTTTGCTCCGCGTTCTCTGCGCCTCTGCGTGAAATTTGTTTTGCTTTTCAGTCGTCCCCGCTGGAGAGGGAGCTTTCCGCCATCGAGGCACTCTGCCGGGCGCTGGCCCTCAGCCTCAGGAACAGATCCACGGCGGCGGAGGCATTCTGCCCGTACCCGTCAGCCCCGATTTCCTCGGCGAACATCTGGCTGATCGGCGCGCCGCCCACCGCCATCTTGATGTGCCCGAGCCCCGCCGCCTGAAATCCGTCGATGACCGTTTTCATGTACGTCATGGTGGTAGTCAGCAGGGCGCTCATGCCGATGATGTCGGGGTGGCATTTCGCGGCCGCCGCCATAAACTTTTCCACGCTCTGGTCCACCCCGATATCGTGCACTTCGAATCCCGCGCCCTCCGCCATCATCGCCACCAGATTCTTGCCGATATCGTGCAGATCGCCGCGCACCGTTCCCATCAGCAGCGTGCCCACCCGATCCGCGCTGTCCTTGCGCGCGCTCAGCAGCGGTTTGAGCACCGCCATTCCGGCTTTCATCGCGCGCGCCGCGATCAGCACCTCCGGCACGTAGAGCACGTTGTGCTTGAAATCCTCGCCCACCACGCTCATGCCCGCGATCAGGCCCTCGTTCAGAATCTGCTGAACCGGCCGGCCTTCAGCCAACGCGTCGATGGTCATCTGTTCGACTTCCTTGGCCTTGCCCTCATACAGGCATTGATTCATCAACGCGTAGTCAACCATGGCATCTCTCAATAAGGAATCGCCGGCGCGCGGCCGTCCGTGGGATCGGCCCAGCGGTCGTTCGGAATAATCGGAGTCCAGCCGGGACGCCCGGGATCCTGATCGTACGGATACCCGCCCAGACGTTCGTACAAATCATGATACTCCCGGACCTTCTCGCGGTTCAGGCGCACTCCCAATCCCGGGCCTTCCGGCACGCGAATCTCGCCGTTTTCATAGCGCATCAGTCCGCCCTCGATGATGTCGTCCGTGAGGTGATGATAGTGCGCGTCGGCGGCAAACGAGAGGTTCGGGATCACCGCGCCCAGATGCAGCATGGTCGCCAGTTGAATGCCGAGCTCGCCCGACGAATGCACCGCCACGCCTGTCTGGAATGTTTCGCATACCGCCGCCGCCTTTACGCACGCGCGGATCCCGCCCCAGAAAGTGGTATCGAGCAGGATGACGTCCACCGCCGGATCGAGCGCGTTGGCCGCCAGTTGCTCGAAATTCACCACCACCGTGTTCGTCGCCAGCGGCACGCGCACCATCTGCCGCGTGCGCCGCATGCCGTTCAGCCCGAATACCGGATCTTCCAGATAATCGTTGCGCAGACCTTCGATCGCCTGTCCGAAACGGATCGCCTGCTCGGTGGACCAGACGCCGTTGGGATCGAAGCGGACGTTATCGCCGGGAAATTTCTGCGCCAGCGCGCGGTACGCTTCCAGTTCGTAATCCGGATGGAAGACGCCGGCCTTCATTTTGTGCGAAGTGAATCCGAAGCGGCGTTTGAGGCACTCGGCATTCGCCAGCACCTGGTCGATAGTGCGGATTTCGCCCTCGCCCGTTTGCGGATTGGGATAGCGGAAGAAGCAGTAAGCCGCGAAGGGAACGCGATCGCGCAATCGCCCGCCGAGAATCTCCGAAACCGGCACGCCCCACGCTTGTCCCAGAATGTCGAGGCAGGCGAATTCCAGCGCCGCCAGCACCTGCGTGCGGTTGTTGTAAAGCGATGCGGTGGGATTGGCGATGAGGAAGCGCATTTCCTCGAGGCGCGCCGGATCGTGCCCCACAAGGTACGACTTTATGGCGCGGAAAACGGCTTCTGCCGATTCTCCGCCACCGCCCATCTCGCCGAGCCCGACGAGTCCGTTATCGGTCTCGATTTCCACGATGGTACGCACGAAGCGGCCCCAATGACAACCGTTGGCATGGCGCAAAGGAGCTTCCAGGGGGACCGTGACGGTGGTCGCACGGATATCCGCAATCCGCATTATGTTTCATCATACAACAAATTTCGGACCTCAACGAATCCAATAGCTTAGTGGCCGATTTCGGGGCCTCCGCAACGTGGCGGGGCCGGGTCCCGCGGGAGCCGGAGTTAGCTGACCGCTGATGGCTGATAGCTGAAAGCTTGCCGAATTGTAAGCTATAAAAGATGACCGAAAAACGCGTGGCTTTAATCACCGGAGCCGGACAGGGAATCGGACGGCGAACCGCCGAAGTATTGGCCGCCAAAGGGTACGCGCTCGCGCTCAATGACATTCGGCCGGTCGATGCCACGCTGGCGAACGTTCGCGCGCTCGGCGTCGAGGCCATCGAAACGCTGGGCGACGTTTCGAGCGAAAGCGACGTGGCGCGCATGGCGCTCGATGTGCAACATTCTTTCGGCAGAGCGGACGTGCTGGTGAATAACGCCGGCATCAGCTTCATCCGGCCTGCGGAAGAGATCGCCGTTGACGAATGGCGCCGCGTGATCGAGGTCAACCTCACCGGCCCGTTTCTGATGTGCCGCGCTTTCGGCAAAATGATGCTGGCGCGCGGCGAAGGCGCCATCGTGAATGTCGCATCTGTCGCCGGGCTCTCGGGCATCGGCGATCGCGCGGCGTATAACGCCAGCAAACACGGGCTCATCGGGCTCACCCGGACGCTGGCGTCGGAGTGGGGCGGGCGCGGCGTCCGCACCAACGCGGTTTGCCCCGGCTGGGTGAAGACCGAGATGGACGAGGCCGACCAGGCCGGCGGCTTCTACAGCGATGCCGACATCGAAAACCGTGTGCCCATGGCCCGCTTCGCGCGCCCCAACGAGATCGCCGAGGCCATCGCGTTCCTCGCCGATCCGGCGCTGAGCGGGTTCGTGAACGGCATGGAACTCCGCGTGGATGGCGGCTGGCTGGCCGATGGAAGCTGGGACCGGTTGCGTCTGGATCATCGCCGCTCGAAGCAACAGTTATAATCAGGCATTCAGCATGTCCTTGCGCGACTATCTGGCGAAGTCCGCCGAAGTGCTCGACCGCGCCGCCAGCGCTATTCCCCAGCAGACGATGGAAGCGGCCATCGATTGCATCGTCGCGGCTCTTTCCGCGGGCCATCCGCTGCTGGTGTGCGGCAATGGCGGGTCGGCCACAGACGCCATGCACATCGCGGGCGAGCTGGTGGCGCGATTTCTGCGCGATCGGCGGGCATTCCGGGTCATCTGCCTCTGCGAAAATCCGGCTGTGCTCACCGCCTGGAGCAACGACTGCTCGTTCGATACGGTCTTCGCGCGCCAGGTGGAAGCGTACGGCGGGGAAGGCGCGGTGCTGCTGGGATTGAGCACTTCCGGAACTTCCCGCAACGTGGTGGCGGCATTCGAACAGGCTCGCCGCATGGGCATGCCGACCATCGCGCTCACCGGCGAAGGCGGCGGCAAACTCGCCCCGCTGGCCGATTTTCTGCTGGCCGTGCCTTCGCGCCACACTCCGCTCATCCAACAGGTCCATCTCTGCCTGTATCACTACCTCTGCGAGCACGTCGAACGGCTGCTGGCGGAGCTATGACGCCCAACCGCAAGGGCCGGCTGTGGTCGTGGATCATCGCGGTTCCGCTGGCGGTTTTCCTGCTGTGGTGGTCGCTGCGCGGCGTGGATTGGAAAATCGTGTGGAATACCATTCGCGGCGCCCGTTGGCAATTCCTCGCGGCTACCGTCCTGTTCACCTCTTTTTCCTTTTTCCTCCGTTCGCTTCGTTGGCGGATCCTTTTAAACGCCGAAGCCAAGCTCCCGGTAGGCGAGGTCTTTTGCGCCACCATGGCCGGATATATGGGCAACGCCTTTTTGCCCGCTCGCGCCGGCGAACTAGTTCGCACGCTCGTGGTCAGCGGCCGTTCGTCTTTGACTAAGACTTACGTGCTCACGACAGCCTTGAGCGAACGCTTGATGGACGTCATCGCCCTGGTGCTGTGGGCGTCGCTGATTCTGCTGGGCGTTCATCCCAAGCCGGAATGGATGACGCGAGTGGCGCGAACCATGGCCATCGCCGCGGGTGCGGGCGCGGTTACCATCGCCCTACTGCCGCACACCGGCGAATTTTGCCAGAATTTGCTGCACCGGCTGCCATTGCCGCATGGGCTTCGCGACCGTCTGATCGCGTTGGCCGAACAGGTGCTTCTCGGAATGCGGGCGTTTCATCACACCGGCCGGTTCCTGGGATTCGCCGCGTTCACTATCGTCATCTGGTTGAGCGACGCCGGCGGCACGATAGTCACCGCGCGCGCTTTAGGAATCGACATGTCCTTCTCGGTGGCGATGCTCCTGCTGACGGGCCTCGGTCTTGGCAGCGCTCTGCCCTCCACGCCGGGATATGTCGGCATCTACCAGTTTGTGGCCGTTACCGTGCTCGGGCCCCTCGGTATTGCGAAGGCGCCGGCGCTGGCGTTTATCCTGACGTTGCAGGCGTGCGGCTACGTAACTACCCTCGTCCTGGGTCTTTCCGCTCTTTCTGCTCTGCGCTCGCGTTCCGCCGGTTAATACCCGCCGATTTACTAAATCTCGCCTGCAGATGTGCAGCATCGGAGTCGTCGCCGGCGCCGAACGGCAAAAGGATTTCATGGGCCACACTCTGGGCAACATCCGCACCGGCACCATTCAAGCCGCCTGGAAGGGCGAAGAAATGCGCCACTTCCGCGAAGGAGCAAGCATCGGGTGCTGCCGATGTGCTTTCGATGCCGCGGAATCATGAATGACCTGCAGTTCGACGAGATCTACACGCCCAAGGCCGACCTGGTAACGATCTCCCTTTGATCGCGCGTTACGATGTGTAGCGTGGCAGCACCTGCCCTCACATTCATTCCAGCCGGCGAATTGCAGCTAGCAGTCTGGCAATGGCCCGGCGATTCGCCGGTCTTGCTCTTCGCCCACGCCACGGGATTTCACGGGCGGTGCTGGGATGACATCGCGCGGCGCTTTCCCGGACGACGCGTTCTGGCGATGGAGTTCCGCGGCCATGGCCGCAGCAGCATTCCCACACCGCCGATTCCGTGGCCGGATTTCGCGCAGGATGTGCTGGCGGTAGCGCGCCATTTCGACCTTCGCGGCGCCATCGGCATCGGCCATTCCATGGGTGGCCATTCGCTGGTTTCCGCGGCGATTGCGAACCCCGCCATTTTCGGCGCGCTGCTGCTGGTGGACCCGGTGATCATGGCGCGCGAGGCCTACCATGCGCCGCCGCTGGACTACGCTTACATTGCGCGGCGCCGCAATCGCTTCGCATCGGCCGGCGAGATGTTGGAACGGTTCCGCTCGCGCCTGCCGTTCTCGTCGTGGCGGCCGGAGGTGCTGCGGAGCTACTGCGACTACGGACTGCGGCCCGATGGCGATGCGTTCGTGCTGGCTTGTCCTCCGGCAGTGGAAGCCGCGATCTATGCGCGCAGCCGGGCTCCTGAGAACGATCTGTACGGCGGCATGCCGAAAGTCGAAATACCCGTTACGGTGCTGCGCGCGGGTGCTACGAAGCGGAGCACGGGACTAGATCTTGACGCGTCACCTACGGGACCGGAGGTCGCTTCCTGTTTTCCGCGCGGGCGCGAAGTGTTCCTACCGGATCGCAATCACTACATCCCCATGGAAGCGCCGGAGCTGGTGGAAGCGGAGATCAGGCGAATGCTGGTGTAAGTGCGACGGTACCGCTCGGTTGCGGTCTGCTGTATCGGCTCGGATAGAAAATGCACCACTCCCTTGCGGTCGCGGCTCTTCAATTTGGCGCCCTGATCTACCGGTCTTTCTGAGCCACGACCGCAAGGGAGTGGTGCATTTTCTAAGCTATAGCAAGCTAGCCGAGTCGGGACAGCCTGAGACCGGCCAATGGGCGCGGTCAATGCTGGTCGAACAGGTCGGGGCGGCTGAGGCGTTCGCCTTTGAAGACGACGAGCGAGATTCGTTCGGTGGCGCCGATATCCTGGAGCGGATTGCCGTCCACCAGCAGCAGGTCGGCGTCCAATCCTTTGCGGATGCCGCCGATGCGGTTGGCGGCGCGCACGAGGGCGGCGCCGTTTCCGGTGGCTGCCTGGAGCGCCACCGCCGCTGGAATGCCGGCTTCGACCCAGAGCTTGAGCTCATGGTGCATGGACGGGCCGGGGAACACCAGCGGATTGCCGGAGTCGGTGCCCATCACGAGCGGCACGCCGGCTTTCCACGCGCGCAGCAGGTTGTCGCGGGCCTGTTCGAAAGCCTTAGCGAAAGTGGCGGCCCTGGCGGGGTCGACGGCCTTGCCTCCGAGGACGAAATCGCGGGTGGCTTTCAGGATGTTTGCGGAGACGGTTTGCTGCACCATAGAATTGTCGAGCGCATCGCTCTTGCCGGCGAAATACTGCGAGTAGGCTTCGGCGACGCCGAGCGTGGGGTCTAGATAGATGCCGTCATGGGCCATTTTGGCGAGCACGTCAGCGGGGATTTTGCCGCGCCAGGAGCCGTGCTCGACGGAACTCGCTCCGGCCTTCACGGCGTCGGTGACGTCGCGAGGATCGCCGGTGTGGACGGCAAGCGGGAGATTGCGTGCGCGGGCTTCGGCGGCGACTGCCTGGAAGATCGCCACGTCCATGCGGTTGTACAGCATGCCCGCGCCGAAGCCGGACTCGAGAATCGCCTTGATGCCATCCACGCCGCGCTGCTTCAGTTCGTCCACCTGTTGGCGCGCTTCCTCGGCGGTCTTGGGTACGCGCACCAATTGCGCCTTCACCTGGTCCTGCATCATTTTGGGCACGTATTGCAGGTACTCGGCGCCGTGGCCGCCTTCGGTGGTGAACATGGGGCCGCATATGAAGAGTTGTGCGCCGAGCTTGCTGCCACTGGCGATTGCGCCTCGGAGTTTGATCGACGAATCGAGGCCATCGCCAGTGCTGCGCGCGGCCGTCACGCCGCTATAGAGCAGCGCCGCGTCGTCGCGCGCCATGGGTTTATCGACGTCAAACCCCTCGTCCGGGCCCGACATGCCTCCCGGCGATGAGAGGTGCACGTGCACATCGATGAGGCCGGGCAAAAGCGTCTTGCCCGAGCCCTCTATGATTTCGGGGCGCAGCCGGCCGGTGTCGGGAGCGGCGCCGTCATAGATATCCACGATCTTGCCATCGTGCACCAGCACGCTGGCGTTCTCTTTCACCGTGCCATCGCCAAGGAATACGCGCGTGTTGCGGATCAGGAACGAGCCCGAACGCTGCAGGTCGCGCATGATGGCGGCATTCTCGCCGATGTGCTCCTTGGTGTAGGTGCGGATGCATCCCATGATCAGGAATGGCGCGAGCACTCCGGCCACCCAAAGCTTGTTGCGGGGCGCGAGTTTCTCTTCCTTTTCCCAGCGGAAGAGCTTCACGGCGAGAAAGAGGCCCATGGCCGTGGTGAGCACCAGCGCGCCCACGGCCGCGGCGTTGTTGAAGATGCTCTGATTGCGGAAGAAGATGCCCTGGAAGCCGGTGACCAGGTACGTGGCGGGCATGAATTCTCCCACCGTCTGCGCCCAGGTGGGCAGAATCGACGAAGGAATCGTGGTGCCGCTCAAGAAGAGCATGGGCATGTAGAGCAACTGGATGAGGATGTTGGCCTCCGCCATGGTGTTGGTGACGGCGGCGAGAATCAGGCCGAGCGCGCGAAACGCGCATACGCCCAGGGACGCCATCAGCACGAGCGAGATCCAGTGCTGCGGCATCGGCATGCCGTAAATGAAGTGCGCGAGGCCGGCGATCAAGGCGATCACGGGAAGATACAGCAACAGCCCGCTCGCCATGGAGGCAACGAGGAGGGGCAGCGGCGAGATGGGTGTGACTTTGAAACGGCGGAGAATGTTGGCCTCGCGGTCCTGCACGCTGCGCATGCCGGCGCCCCAGAGTCCGTTGCCCATGATGCCCATGGTGAGGACGGTGCCCACGAAATAGGCGATGCCCTGGCCGGTGCCGGCGTGAAACATTTCGGCGAACGCGAAGAAGAAAATCAACGGGAACAGGTAATTGAAGAACACCACGCCGCGATCGCGAACGGTGAGGCGCAGATTGCTCCGGAATAAGGCGAGGTAGGCTCTCATTCGCGCAGGCTCTTTCCGGTGAGCTCGATGAAGGCATCTTCGAGCGTGGGGCGCTTGATGTGGATGTCGGCCAGTTCGATGCCGGTCTCATCGAGCCACTTCACCATTTCGACGATGGTGCGGGCGGGGTGGGTGGAGACCACGGAAATTTTCGTGCGGCGTTCGTCGAGCGAAGTTTTGTCGGCATTCGACCATGCGGGAAGATCGCCGGCGGGAACGGGACGGTCGCACTCGATCTCAATGGCGGAGTGCGCCAGGGTGCGCTCCTGAATCTGGCGCGGAGTGCCCATGGCGATGATGCGCCCCTCGTCGATGATGGCCACGCGGTCGCACAACTTTTCAGCTTCCTCGATGTAGTGGGTGGTGAGGAGAATGGTGCGTTTTTCGGCGCGCAGGTCCGCGACCAGTTGGTGGATTTCGAGGCGCGCCTGCGGGTCGAGGCCGGCGGAAGGCTCGTCGAGGAAGAGCACCTGCGGGTCGTTGAGCAGGGCGAGGGCGAGCGCGAGGCGCTGCTTTTGTCCGCCGGACAGGGTGGAGTATTGGGCTTCGCGTTTTTCCCAGAGTTGCAGGCGCTTGAGAAGCTGGGTGGAGTTGACGCTGCGGGTGTAGAGCGCGGCGAAAAGCTCGATGGCCTCGCGGACTTTGAGTTTGTCCTGCAGGCGGGTGGACTGAAGGCAGACGCCGACGCGGTCTTTGAGCTCGCGGGTTTGGATTTCGGGGTCGCAGCCAAGCACGGTGACGCGTCCGCCGGTGCGGGGGCGCAGGCCTTCGAGGATTTCGACGGTGGTGGTTTTGCCGGCGCCGTTGGGACCGAGCAGGCCGAAGACTTCGCCCGCGCAGACCTCGAAGTCGACACCTTTGACGGCTTCGAGAGGGCCGTAATTCTTTTTCAGGCCGGCGACTTCGATGGGATTAGGCATGGCTAGAGGCACATCACCGACTAAAATTGTTCACCACGGAGGCACAGAGACACGGAGGGTAAGAAGAATAAGAACAGATTCAACACCCGAGAGCACCGAGTTGGCGGAGAGCACTGAGGGCGCGAAGACAGCGAGAGGCCATTGGTTGGGCCGCAGATGAACACGGATGAACGCGGATAAGAGCTGGTTTTCATCTGTGTTTATCTGTGTTCATCCGTGGCCCATTGAATTTGGGTCTAATATTTCCACAGCCAGCGCGCCTTTTCGAGGACTTTGTCGCAGTTGGGGAGGAAAGCTTCTTCGAGGGGCGGGCTGTAGGGGACGGGAGTGTCCGGGGCGGTGACGCGAAGGATGGGGCCGTCGAGAAACTCCCAGATATTTTCGGTGATGGTGGCGGCGAGTTCGCCGGCCATGCCTCCGGTGCGCGTGTCCTCGTGAAGGAGCAGCACCTTGCTGGTCTTGCGCACGCTCTCGCAGACGGTATCGCGATCGAGCGGGACGAGCGTGCGGAGATCGACGATTTCCACCGACGCGCCTTCTTCGGCGAGCTTGCCGGCGGCTTCGAGCGCGACCCAGACCATCGATCCATAAGTGACGATGGTGAGATCGCGGCCTTCGCGCACGACTTTCGCCTTGCCGATGGGGACGGTGTATTCCTCGGCGGGCAGCTCTTCCTTGATTTTGCGATAGAGGCCTTTGTGCTCGAAGAAAATCACCGGATCGTTATCGCGGATGGCCGATTTGATGAGGCCCTTGGCGTCGTAGGCGGTGGCGGGCGCGACCACTTTCAATCCGGGCGTGCGCACGAACCACATCTCGGGATTCTGGGAGTGAAACGGACCGCCATGGATGCCTCCGCCCGAAGGCGCGCGGACCACGATGGGGACGGCGGCACCCCAACGGTATCGGCACTTGGCGGCGAAATTGACAATCTGGTCGAAGCCGCAGGTGATGAAATCGGCGAATTGCATTTCGGCGACGGGACGGAGGCCCATGAGGCCCGCACCGATGGCGGCGCCGGCGATGGCGGCTTCCGAAATCGGCGTATCGACCACGCGCTTCGCGCCGAAATGTTCGAAAAAGCCGGCCGTGACTTTGAACGCGCCGCCATAAACACCGATGTCCTCGCCCAGGAGGAAGACGTTGGGGTCGCGCTCCATTTCCTCCCACATGCCCTCGCGGATGGCTTCCAGATAGGTTGTCGGCATCGGTTACTGGCTTTCGTAGACGTCGTCGAGGAGGGTGGATGGGTCGGGAAGAGGGCTGGATTCGGCCCATTCCACCGCCTCGTCAACCTGCTTACGCACGAGCGCGCGATTTTGTTCAATTTCCGCGGCGTCGGCCCAACCTTCTTCGAGCATGCGTGCTTCGAGCCGCACGATGGGGTCGAGCTTGCCCCACTCGTCGAACAGACTTTTGGGGACGTAGTGAGCGGCGTCGTGGGCGGAGTGGCCGGTCATGCGGAAAGTCTTGCACTCGAGCAGGTACGGACCTTTGCCGGAGCGGGCGTGTTCGACGGCGCGGCGAGTGGCAGTGTGGACGGCGAGCGCGTCGTTGCCGTCGACGATTTCGGCGGGGATGTTGTAGGCCGGGCCGCGATCGGCCACGTTGGCGCAGGCCATCTGGAGGCTGAGGGGAGTGGAGTAGGCGTACTGATTGTTGTTGCAGATGAAGACCACGGGCAACTTCTGGACGGCGGCGAAGTTCACGCCTTCGTGCCAATCGCCGCGGCTGGTGGCGCCATCGCCAAAGTAGCTGAAGGCAACGCCGTTCGAGCCGCGATAACGGAGCGCCATGGCGACCCCGGTGGCCACGGGTACGGTGGCGGCCAGCGCGCTGATGATGGAAATGACGCCGTGTTTCATATCGCCCATGTGCATGTTGCCGTCGCGGCCGCGGGTGAGTCCGCCGGTGCGGCCCATGTACTGGGCGAGGATGCGGCCGGGCGAAACGCCGCGAATCAGGAACACGGCCATGTCGCGGTGGGATGGCAGCAGGATGTCCTCAGGCCCGGCGAGGAGGGCGGTGCCGACCGGGATGGCCTCCTGCCCGCGGCCGACGTAGACGCCGCCGACGATTTTGCCCTGGCGATAGAGCTTGCGTTCGATGCGGTCTTCGAGTTCGCGCATCATGGACATGTAATAAAGACACTGGTGCGCCAGGGTGGCTTCGGCGGTGCGGTGGTCGGGTCGATCCCCTGTGACAGCCTGAGTGGCGCTCATTGGGGGTATTGTATCGCGCTTCAGATGGGTTCGATGGGATGGCTGCAAGTTTATGAATTTATATGTGGTTATAGGGAAAATTGGGTTCGTTCGGTAATTCTTGTTTGGAGGGGGTGAGAGGGTCTTCATAAATCGGGTGGCGCAGCTTCGGGATAGCACGGGGGGCTCGCGGGAAATGCGGCCGCGGGAGCCAAGGCGATGGGAGGATGGGAGATTCAGGCGGAAGAAACTTGCGAACGGGCGTGTTAGATTTGGGATACATGGAACGGGTTGTCAGCCTGACCACGTTTGACGAGGAGCGCAAGCGGAACGCGCCGCTGGAGTATTGGTTAAGCCGGCCACCGGAGAAGCGCATCGCCGAAGTGGAGCGTTTGCGCCGGGAATATTTTCGGGCTCTACGAGGGACGGACTACGATGGACGTCCAGAAGGCCTTTGCCGAACTTGCTCCTTGTTGAACGAACGGGGCGTTGAGTTCCTGATTGTCGGCGGATACGCCGTCGGGTACCACGGTGCTCCACGATTCACTGGCGATTTGACCGGGCGAAAGCCAGTTCCGCTTGCAAAGCCGCGATTCTGCCGGTGGCGCGAACGGAAATATCAGGAATGACCTTACGGCCAGTCCTGCGCGGCGTGGCGGATCCGAAGCACGTGGATGTGGGTGTCCACGATCTCGTAAACTGCGATGTAGGGCCAAGGGGTGAAAATGAGTTCGCGCGTGTTCTGCGCCAATCCAATCCTGCCCAGATTCGGAAATGTCCGCAGCCGTCCGACGCCCTGATAGATGGTCTGAGCTACTCGACGAGGTGCGGCGGGATTATCTCGCGAATGTAATCGACGATGCGCGCAAGATCGCCGGCGGCTGTCGTCGTCCATCGGACGCGCATCAGGATTCGAACATGCTCTCGATGCGCGAGACAACCTCGTCGTGTTCCAGCAGATCGCCACGGCGTGCGGCAGCGCGGCCTTCCTCTACTGCGCGAATGAATCGCGTATCATACTCAAGCATGCGGTCCACGGCGTCCACTACCAGTTGTGCGGTGTTTCGGCCGGTGCGGTTCGCAACATCCTGAAGCTGTGCTTCCTGTTCGGGCGATAGTTGAACTTCCATGGCTCTTTTCCAGTGTAACGCATGCGCCTGCTATTCCCTTGGAAACCTCTCCAGCATCTCCTGGAAAGCTTGGTCGCGAGGGGAGCCCACTTGCCAGGAGGCGATTTGCCGGTCTGGTCGATCAGGATGATGGTCGGGTAGGCGACCACGTGGTAAGCCTCCAGCGTGGCGGGGTCGCAGTCGTCGGCGTTCACGCCGATCACTTTTTCAGGTTCTCGGCTACGGCACTCCAAAACGAGTCACTCACTCTGTGTCTTCCGTTTGTAAGTTGAGGAATTCTGGTGGACCTGGTGAGAGTCGAACTCACGACCTCTTCCATGCCATTTAGGAGATAGCAGTCACTTACGTACATTTTGGCGCAAAACAAAAAGACTTAGCAACAGGCGACGTGGACTCCGGTGGACGCCACGGGGCGGCTTTTGGGGCGTCTGGACTCCACGGGGACTCCAGGACTCCCCACGCGGCGAGGATTACGGCGAGGCCGAACACTGGTTCCGAAGGGAATCCGAACGGCATTCCGGGACGAACCCGAACACCATCGGAGCGTAGCGACGCTGGCTTTTCGATTTTGCAATTGGTGTTCGGCTTCGTCAAGGAAAATTATCCGAAGCGCAGCGGAGGAAGAGCGCCGCTCACGAGGAAAGGGGCGTGGGGAAAGGACGGCACGTCCTGTCCCCGCCTCAGCACATAGAAACCGGAGCGCGATCAGCGCTTCGGTTAGCCGAGTTTCCTCGGGGCCTTCCGGTGAAGCCCTCGACAATTTACAGGACCAACAGGTTCAGGTCAGCCTGCGCTAGCTAGCTAGGAGTATCATTAGCCGAAAGGAGCTTTTGTGATCCACGAACGTCGCAAAGCACTATCGAATAGGAAGCGAGCGCCTGCGAGAACGGAGGGTTTCCTCCTGAGAGGAGAAATGTTCCTTGCGTCGATCTCGCGCGCATGTGCACCCGTAGGTATAATCGTCCTCGCCGTGTCGACATGTTTAGCTTCAGACACAGTGTATGAACCGTCCGCGAGCGATCCGCGCGTCGTTGCTGCCCTCGCTGCGCAAGAGCGTCTGGGGCACGTCATGCAGGCGCTGGATATCGCGGGGATCGAGACTTTGATGGCGCCCGATCTCTTAGTCAACGCGCCGACTAACAAAGTTGCCAACCGTGAGAACGTGATCGCGCGGCTCAAGGCGAACCAGATTAGCTATGAGCCGGGTACTACCGAGCGTACAATCGACTTTGCAGGCGTGCGTGGCGATGTCGTCGTGATCATGGGCGAAGAGGTTACGCATCCAAATAAGAATGCGCCTTACGCAGGGAAAATCGAGCATCGCCGATTCACGGATGTATGGAAGCAGTTTGATGGCGTCTGGAAGCTCTGGATTCGCCAAGCAACGATCACAAAAATCGAGTAACGCGCTAACCGGAAACTACCCTAACCAGGCGGCGGACTCTGTTCATGGTGTAAGCGCTAAGCACACCCGCCGGTCGAAGGGCACTTGAGAATGGCCGGGTGGAGTCCAAATTCGCGGCAAATTTGAACTCCAAGTGACCTCTTCCGCGACGTGGAAGCCGCAAGCATTTTCCTAAGTCTATGTTCTGGTGGGCTTTGTTTTGGTGGACCTGGTGAGATTCGAACTCACGACCTCTTCCATGCCATTTAAGAAATATTAATCATTTACGAACATTTTGGCGAAAAACAAAGGACTTGCCAGGAGCCAACGTGGACTCCGGTGGCGCCACGCGCGGCCGTTTTCACAATCCGGACTCTACGCGGACTCCGGGACTCCACATCGGAAACGGCACGACGCATGCTTTCCCACGCGCCGGTTGCAAGCCGTCGTGATTGTTGTCTACTCGAGCAGGCAACAAATGATTTCTCTATAAAGATGATGCCCACGTGGAGCGGTGACCCTTCGCGCCTTCGCAAAGGCTGACTTGCGTTTTCGCAATATTGCGAATAGACTGGGATCGAGTGTCCAAGACCAGAGTCGCCCTCTACCGGGAGGAAGACGGATCATGCCCGTTCATCGAGTGGTTCGACAGGTTACCGGCGAGAGTCCAGGACAAGTGCTACCTCCGGTTGGAGCGCCTGCGCGAGATGGGCCACGAACTGCGTCGGCCCGAAGCGGACTTCCTGCGAGACGGCATCTACGAACTGCG
>Ga0181538_10001951_pt1 | contig 22158 bp, 16 predicted proteins | sample PEATcosm2014_Bin_40_FD_119773 | JGI IMG/M metagenome (GOLD analysis project Ga0181538, IMG submission 119773) | Peatland microbial communities from MTU Mesocosm Facility, Houghton, MI, USA - PEATcosm2014_Bin23_30_metaG | ecosystem: Environmental > Terrestrial > Soil > Wetlands > Peat | place... | reverse complement strand
TATCAGAACGCCGCTGATTTGCGTGCGGACTTGCAACGCCTGAAGCGCGATTCGGATTCTTCGCGCACGGCGCCCGCGCAGACCGCCGCCGATTCAACTGGTGCGGCGGAAGCGACGAAATCCAAACGATTGAAAATTGCCGCGGGAGTGGCAGCCGCGGTCCTGATTGCCGCCGCGGCCGGGGCGTACTTCTACCTGCACCATGCACCCGCCCTGACGAACAAAGATCAAGTGGTCTTAGCGGAATTCACGAACACGACGGGCGACGCGGTCTTCGACGGGACGCTGCGCCAGGGCCTCGCCGTGCAACTCGAACAATCGCCTTATTTCAACCTCATCTCCGACAGTCAAATTGCACAAACGCTGCGCTTGATGGAACAGGCGGACAGCGCCCGCCTCACGAACGATCTCGCGCGGCAAATCTGCCAGCGGCTAGGCGCGACGGCGGTGATCGGCGGCTCGATCGCCAGCCTAGGATCGCAATACGTCCTGGGACTCAGCGCGCTCAAGTGCAGCACGGGCGAAACACTCGCCGAGGAACAAGTTACGGCCGACAGTAAGTCGCAGGTGCTCTCGGCGCTGGCGCAAGGGGCCTCGGAATTGCGCGGAAAGCTCGGGGAATCGCTCACTTCCATTCAACAATTCGACGTTCCGCTGGAGCAGGCCACAACGTCGTCGCTCGAAGCGCTGCAGGCATTCACCATGGGCCGCAAAGCAATGATTCAGCAGGAGGACTACGCCGCGGCGGTAACGCTCTTTGAGCGAGCCATCAGCCTGGATCCCAGTTTTGCGATGGCCTACGCCACACTGGGAACCTGTTACAACAACCTGAACGAGCCGGCCAAGGCAGCCGAAAACACAACCAAGGCTTATCAACTTCTCGATCGGACCAGCGAACGAGAGAAGCTCTACATCACGTCCCACTACTATCAGTTCGTGAACGGAGACATTCTCAAGGCGGAGCAAGCCTACGATTTGGGTACGGAGACGTATCCGCAGGATGTCGCGAACTACATCAATCTGAGCGACGTTTATTCGGTCTTGGGCGAGTATGACAAGGGGCTTAACGCCTCTCAGAATGCCCTGCGCGTGGACTCAGGGGATGGTTTAACGTACGACGATGTCGCGGGCGCCTATCTGGCCCTGGATCGGCTTGATGAAGCCAAGGCCGTCATTCAGCAATCCTACGCGCGAGGGCTGGATCCAGCGGGGGAACACCTGACGCTCTACGAAGTGCATTTCCTTGAACACGACGCTGCGGGGATGGCGAAAGAGGTCGCTTGGGCAACTGGCAAGACGGGATACGAGGATCAATTCTTATTCGTTGACTCGTCCACGGCGGCCTCGTCCGGCCAACTCCAGCACTCCCGGGATTTGGCCGACCGCGCTGTTGCTTCCGCCCAGCATGCCGACGAGCCCGAAACTGCCGCGAACTATCGATCGGCGGAAGCGTTCCGCGACGCACTTTTTGGCAACGCGACTGAGGCGAAGACGGAGGCCACTGCGGCTTTGGCGATTTCTCGCGGCGAATTCGTCGAGCCTTGCGCGGCCCTAGCCTACGCACTTTCCGGCGATACCACGCATGCGCAGGCGATCGCGGACGACCTGGCGAAGCGATTCCCGGTAGATACAATCGTGCAATACCTGTATCTGCCGACGATCCGGGCAGAGATTGAACTCGCGCATGGAAACCCCTCAAAGGCGATTGATTTCCTGCAAGCGTCCTCTCCATACGAGCTCGGCGAACCGCAATCGCCTGAAACTCCTCTCTGGCCGGTCTACTTTCGAGGGATGGCCTACCTGGCTGCTCACGATGGGGTCTCCGCGGAAGTCGAGTTTCAAAAAATTCTCGACCACCCGGGGATCGTACTGAACCTCAGTATCGGCTCCCTCTCTCATCTCGAGATCGCTCGAGCTGAGGCCCTCCAGGGCCATAAAGACAAGGCCCGCGCCGCTTACCAGGACTTTTTCGCCCTTTGGCAGCACGCCGACCCAGGAATCCCCCTCCTTCAACAAGCCCGGGCGGAATTCGCCAAGCTGCAGTAGCTTTTCTTGCCTCCGGATTTCCCGCCACAGCAAATTTGCACTTCAGATCCACGTGTTAAAGGCGGCTTCGCGTCGCCTCGGCGGGCCGAATTGCCTCTGCTTGACAAAAAGCCCCGAAACGGGACAGTATGTTGTGCGCCTGTTCTCGGGGTGGGAACAGGAACCAAAATTCCAGGCTCATTTCTCTGTCGAAGTGACTCTCCATCTTTAGGCCTCCGCCATGAAGCGGAATTTCACGAATACTCTCTTTTCTGCATCATTGGCGGATTGAGTGGCAACCTCAAGGAGGATGGGAAGGTGGCGAAAACCAGCGAAGGCTTGAGCTGTTTGAACTTGGAAAGGGGCGCGGTGGAAGTTCGGTGCCGTCCCCACGATCACCGCGGCGAATCCCGAATACTCGATCGAAGGTTTTCAAATTTTCACATTGGTGAGGGGGTCACCATGAAATTTGATTTGAGGAAAGTTTTCGTTCTGCTTCTTCTTGTCCTCGCGTTCTCCCTGCCCTCCAACGCACAAGAGACTCAGGGGACGATCACGGGTACGGTGAACGACGCTACGGGCGGCACCGTCCAGAACGCAACGGTTACGATTCAGAACTTGTCGACAGGTTTGGAGGAGAGTTCAACTACGAAATCAGACGGCTCATTCGAATTCAAGGATTTGCCGACCGGCACCTACAGCGTCACGTTTAAACGGGACGGATTTCAAACCGAAGTGCACTCGGAAATCGTGGTGCAGGGCAACCGCGCGACGACAGTGAACGGCTCGCTGCGACCCGGGCAGGTGAGCGCGGTCGTCACGGTGACGGCAGTGCCGCTGATGAATCAGACGGATACGACGAATGGATACGTGGTGGATTTTCAAACTATTCAGAACACGCCGCTTGGAACTGGGAGCTTTACGCAACTGGCGATTTTGAGCCCCGGCGTGCATTCGGATTTCCTAGGCGGCTCCGGGGCGAACACGGGCCTTGGGAACCAGGCCATTTTTGCGAATGGGAATCGCGACACGAGCAATAATTTTTCACTGAACGGGGTCAGCACGAACAATCTGTTCAACGGGAATTCCACCAGTCAGGTGGGCGAGAATCGGTTCGTGCTGAATACGGGCGAGAGTTTCGGATCGGGCGGGCAGATCCAGACAGCCTCGTCGGTGACCGACGCGATCGGGCAGGCGCTGCCGACGCCTCCGCCGGACGCGATCGAAGAGATTGATGTGAATTCGTCGATGTACGACGCTTCGCAGGGAAACCACAGCGGCGCGCAAATCGGCGTGATCACGAAATCGGGGACGAACGGCATTCACGGTAGCGTTTGGGAGCAGTATCAGAGCAGTGCCATGAACGCGACCCCGTTTTTCGATTCGGGGGCTAATCCTCAGATTCCAAACCCCTTTCTGAATCGGAACCAGTTCGGCGCGACGCTTGGAGGACCGCTCAAGAAAGACAAACTGTTTTACTTCCTGTCGTACCAAGGGGTGCGGATTGCCGACGCGTCCGTAGCGCAGAAAAACGATACGGTTCCGACCGATCTCACCAACGACCGGAGCGCGCAGGGTATCGCCAACATGATAAACAACAACCCGGGATACGTTAACACTACCAGTTCGACGGCGGATGGCCTTAAGGCAATGACTCAGAGCAAGAGCTGCCTCGATGTCTTTCCGACTTGTATCACGGCAGCGCAAGTCAATACTGCGTCGATGGACCTTCTGAATGCCAAGCTCCCGAACGGGCAATTTTTGATTCCATCCGCCCAAACCACTAGCATAGGAACCGCGGAGACCCAGGGCTTCGACACGGTCGTGCAGGGACCGAATTCGCAGTCGAATGTGGATCAGGGAATCGCGGGCATTGATTACCAGATGAAGTCCTGGGATCGACTTTCGTTGAAGTATTACGTACAGAACGATCCAACGACGAGTGCTTTCGGCGCGGTAGGTTCGCTGCTGGGATTTTCGCAGCAGCTGCAGGCCGGTAGCGACGTCGTCTCCATCTCGAACACGACGACGCTATCGCCGCACATGACTTGGGAGCAGCACTTCGGATTTACGCGGCTACGCGCGTTCGCGGCGACCGGGCAGGATTTCACGGCGAGCGGCGAGGGGATGACGCTGTTCGGGGCTGCGACGTTCCCACAGATTGACATTAGCGGCGCGGACCCGGTCGTCGGCAACAGCCTGGAGTTTGGCCCTAGCGCTAGCTTCGGCAATGCCGGCATGTATCAGAACCAGTGGGGAGGCGGATCCTCCCTGAACTGGATATTGGGAAAGCACACGATCAGCATCGGAGGGGAATGGGATCACACGCAGCTGAACATCGTCAACAACAACTTGAATACGGACACGCTCAACTTCGCGTCGTTCCTTACGTTTGTCGAGGGAACCGTAAAAAGCGGGGATGAATTTGCGGGATCGGCGAACCGCTACTACCGCTCAGACACCGCAGGCCTTTATGTAAGCGACAGCTTCAAGTTTCGCAAAAATCTCACGTTGAGCCTGGGTTTGCGTTGGGATTACGACGGGCCGTTATCGGAGGAGCATGGGCTTCTGACCGCGTTCAACCCTTCTCTGTATAAGTATACTCCGTGCACCGTGGACGGAGTGGAGTCCGATCCATCGCTTTCTACGTGCGATCCCGGGACAGACGTTATTAACAATTCCGGGCTCGAGATTGCAGGCAACAATCCTAGCGCAGGCACGGCCGGAGCCAGTGACAGTCTGATGCAAGCCAATCAGTGGGGCGTTGCGCCGCGGCTGGGAATCGCGTGGAGCCCACTCACGAAGCTAACCGTCCGCGTGGGCTACGGGATCTACTACGATCGTGGCGAGTTGTTCAGCGAATTGTCGCCGAGCGCGGGATCGGGATTCAACGGCCCGTTCGGCGTGACGCTCGCGGCTCCATTTGTGGAGGCGGCGGCCACCTTGAAAAATGCAAGCATCTCAATGCCGTGGGCGAGCGCGCCACCGACGCCACCGGGCTCTGCCGCCGGATTCCTGGCGACGCTGCCGAACCTGGAGCAAACCGCGTCCGGCCATTTGCCGGCGGGCAATCTTTTCGGACCGTTCCTGTTCGGCGGGTACGATGTCAATAACAAGCTGCCCTACACGCAGAACTGGACGTTCGATGTGGAGTATCAGGTGGCGAGCGATTGGATGCTCGAGGTTGGATATGTGGGCAACCACGGGGCGCATGAGATCCTGCCGATTCCGTTCAACCAAGGGGAGATCGCGACAGCGTCCAACCCGGTCAACAATGTGAAGGTGTCGTATGGCGGGGTGGGCCCGGAGGGGCTCGATACGGAGCCGGTGGACCCCAGTTTTGACGAGTTTGCGGGCAACACAACGGTCCGCGTGCCCTACCCCGGCTATGACTATAACTCCGTGCTGTACGAAGCCACCGGCAATTCCAACTACAACGCCCTGCAGGTGCAAGTGAAAAAGCGGTTCTCGCGTGGTCTGCAAATCACCGGCGCATACACGTGGTCGCACTCGCTGGATGAGCAGAGCGGGTTGGGCTTGTTTTTCACGGGGAACAACGTAATTAATCCGACATCGAATTATGCTTCGTCTGATTTCGATCAGACCCACGTGTTCTTGGTCAACTACAGCTACACGATACCGAGCTTCGTGAAGAATAAAGCGCTGGGAGAGGCTGTGAATGGCTGGGTGATCAGCGGACAAACGGTCGCAGAGAGCGGCCAGCCCTACAGCGTTTACGATTACTCGGGATCGGTGGGTAGCTTGTACTTCGGGAGCGATGACGAGATCACGAACCCGATCGTTCCGTTGGCGGCGGGAGTGACTCCCCAGCAGGCCGAAGCACAAGGGACGCTTGGCGTCAACCCGGCAAAGCCGGTGCTTATAGCTGCCGACTTCTCGCCGCAATTCGTGGCCCCGGGAACGGATGGGGTCCCGGCCTGCGACGCTTCGGGTTGCGATAACTTTGAGTCGGTATTTGGGGACACGGGTCGAAACACGTTTCGCGGACCCTTTCAGTCGCGGTTCGACTTGAGCCTCGCGAAAGAGTTCACGATCAAGGAGCGCTTCCAGCTGCGGTTTGAGGCGGACGCGTTTAACATTTTCAACCACCCCGATTTCGATACGCCGAACAACGACGTGGAATTTTTCCCGAACTTCGCGGGGCCGCCTTCGATTCCGCCACGGGGCAGCCTGGGGATTATCCAGCACACGATCGGGAGTCCGCGATTCCTGCAGTTGGGATTGCACCTGGCGTTCTGACGAGCGGGTTGGGCGGCAGAGTCCAATGGCTGCCGCCCAATACCTTTAACCTGCTTTATTTCACGAACGTCGACTCCCGCCTCGCGCGGGCATTTGCATACCACGAAAAATACCGCCTCGAGGTTCGCGCTGAGGCGTTCAACCTGTTCAACAGCGTCATCGTCAGCGCTGAGAACACGTCGGCGTTCTCGTATTTATCCTCAGGTTCGGTGTCCGGCTTGTATTCGTGCGTCGGGCACACGAACGGCTGTTTGGTGCCGTCTTCTTCGATTGGGAACCGCACAACCACCACTGGCCTTCTCTACGGCGCACGGCAGATGCAGTTTGGCGCCCGGTTCGAGTTTTAGGCTGCGCACCTCCGTGTGAGCGGCTTGGCACCAACGGGATGAGCTAAGTCGAACCGAGCGGTAGCAGGATCAAAAGGCGGCGCCTGGCTTTCCAGGCGCCGCCTTTTTGTTTTTGTTCTGATTCGCGGGGCGCGCACAAAAACAAATCGGCCGTCCCGATGATTCGGGACGGCCGAGGGAGAGGTGAAATTGAACCCTTAAATTAGGGTTGTTTGTCTGTCGTAGGCGCGGGCTGCGGAGCCGGGGCTTCGGGTTGTGCGTCCGGTGATGTGGAGGCGGAAACGGCCCCTGGAGCCTGTATATCACTCACGGGCTCGCGCGTCAGGTAGAGCATGAACGGTGTGACCTCAAAGGGCATCTTCTCCCGTTCGGCCACGGTACCTGTCGGCTTGCTCTTGAGCATCTCCAGTTGGTCGCTCCACGGATCCATCTTGACGCGGCCGCCCAGCGGAAGCGCAACGATTTGCGTCTGCGGGTTCGGCGCGGGTGTCGGCGCAGCAGCCGCCGGTGCGGGCGTCGCCGCCGGAGCAGGAGCCGGAGCAGCCGTCGCCTGCAACGAAATGCCGGTCGAAACGCGGTCGCCCAAATTCGGACTGATCAGGTTTGGAATTTCCTTCTGCCGCTGAGCGAGCGCGGCAAGAAAGAGTTGCGCGGTGGCCAGCTGATCTTTGTATGGTGAATTCTTCAGAAGCTCATTGGCTTTAGCGTTCGCGGAATCTTCTTCATCCTTCGTTCGCGCAAAACCAAAGTGCCGGAAGGTGTCCTTCTCGTCGAACAGCAAGCTGTCGAAGAAAGCGAACTGTGTGTCCACGCGGTGAGCCAGAACAACGTGGCCCAGTTCGTGCGCTAGAATCGCCGCCAGACTGGCTTCGTCCGGCAGGACGTCGATCAAACCGCGGCTCAGCACGATCGTGTGGCCGATTGTGAAGGATTCCAAAGTCGAGGTGAGCAACACGCGGCAGCGAATTTCAGGCTCGACGTCGAGGTTGTTCGTCACTTCGAGATTGTTCACCACAGTGTTGAGAACCTTGTCCACTTCACCCGGAGGTGCGAGCAAGCCGAGCCGCTCGAGCCGATCCGTGATGTTGTCTTCGGCCTGGCGATCCCAGGAGCGCTGCGCCTCGACGGGGGAGAGGTCGTTGCTCTGTTGTGCCTGGTCCTGAACCGGCGTCGGTGATTCCACGAGCACGCGGCTGAGCTCCGACTCTTCCCTGCTGTGGCCGAGGTTGTAGCCCCACAGGCGGGTCTGCGCCTTGAACTGCGCCGTCCGGCCGACCGCGAAGTGCAGGTTCTGCTCTTCGCTGTAGATGAACGCCGGCAGCCAGAGTCCTGGCCCGGTGTTCACGCGCCAGCTATCGAAGTGGAAAAAGTAGTCGCCGGTCGAACCACCCGTATATCCGCCGTTGAAGCGGACAATGTGATAGTCCTGGTCCTCGACCCAAATTCGGCCAACGAAACGGTTCTTGCCGGCCTTCTTGTCGGGCGTCACGTCAAATACCAGGCAGCGGATCTCGCCCAGAAATTCGCGGCGCACATAATCAAACGAGTAGTGCTCGCGGTCGAGACCTGCGTTGTCCAGATAGATCATCTGCAGGAACCCGCGCGGCTCAAACTCCATGCTGAAAGGCGAGAACTCCGCCAACCCGCCGAAGAGCTTGCGCTTGTTGCTCTCGTCCGAGATCTGCTCCAGGTCCACACCCTTGGATAGGACCGCGCGGCCCAGATAGTATTTGTCCCCGGCCGGTACAGCGCCCAGATCCTTGTCCGCCTTCATCAGCTGGATGTAAGTCTCTACCAGTGGGGAATACTGCTTCAACGACGTCATCTCCTGATGCTCCACGGAGATGATCCGGTCCTCGACCTGACTCATGGTCGTGGGCTGGTCGGCTGCCCGCAGGGGGACAACTCCCAGCGCTAGAACGATCAAAATCACTCGCAGGGTACGCATGTTTCCTCCAAACTCCTTCTAGTTCGCGATCTGAAAAACAATGTGAACTTTAGCTGGGAAATCAACCGCATGGCCGTCGCTGATGGCCGGCTTAAACTGAATCTGCTGGGCGGCTTTGATGGCATTTTCGTCTAAGCCGTGGCCCAGTCCGCTGATCACGCGATTTACGTGTACTGGACCCGACGCCGGAAAAATCACGTCGAGCACAACTTCGCCTTCTAGATTCAGCTTCCGCGCCTCGTCGGTATAGACGGGATTGGGTTTGACCAAAATCACAACCGGCTGGACAGAGGCCGCGGCTTCGCTCTGCTTGGGCCTTGGTCCATCACTCTGCGGTGCGGCCTGGTTGGAGAAGCCGCCGGATTGCACATTGTGGTGTGCACCACCTCCGGCTGGAGGAGGATTCGCGGTTCCGTTGCCGAAACCCGTACTCGCCACGGTCCCGCGTTGGCCATGAGCACCACCGGTGCCGTTGCCGTATCCAGGCCCGGGCGGAAGATCCGGCGAACCAAACTGGTTGATGTTGACCCCGCGGGTCGTTGGCTGACCGTGGCTTGGAATGCCATTTGGATCGCCAAATCCGCCGGTCTGAACTTTGTCAACTGGAACATTGTGCAGCGTCGGAACTGCGGCGCTTCCGCTGCCCATGTTCCCTGTCTTCACGGGCTCGCGAGGACGCGCAGGCTGATCATCTGGCGCTGCAATCGGATTGACGGCCGGTGCAAACGAAGCGTTCACCGGCGTCGGGGCAACCGTATCTTTAGGCTTTGGTCTGGGCGCCTCAAGTCGCGGCGCAAATAGCTTGGAAACCTTAGGTTCTTCGACCGGCTGCTCGATGGGAGGCGTCGGGGCGACCCGTTGCCTGACCACCGGAGGTTTCGGCGGCAGCGGCACTTCGGTCGGCGGAGTCGCGATTGGAATCACGGAATACATCATCTTGGGGATGAGCCGCTGTGGAAACAGCATCGGGATCGCGACGAGGAACGCAGCGACTGACAGCTGCGTAAACAAGCTTACCCCCATCACCCCCATGCGAGGCTTGCCCGTGGGGAGAAGGGACAGCCGCGCCGGAACCTGTTTCTTGCCCACCTTCTCCTTCCACGCGTCCTTCTGAGAAGCCGGGGCCGGGGGCGTGAAGCGGTTCGGGTTCGGGAGACTCGTCTGCCGTGTATCGAGAAATGTGGAGCTCATTATTCTGATCGCCTAGTAGAAGATTCCGCGCCGAAAAGAATGTGCGGTTACTTCTCCCTTCGATTACGGTACCTGGGCTAAGAGAGGTTCGCCCTGTACAGTACGAGCGTACGGGGCCCCCCGGGGTAGCCGAATAGGACTTTTGTACTACTGTCGCCTAAGTGCCAACGGAACTTCGCGGGGACTGGGTGTCCGTAGAAGTTGGGTGTAAAGGAGCGTTTAGTTGGGTTGTTGCGCCGCATGGCTTCTTTGTAGTTAGATGCTGCATTCTTGGGTGACACCAGCTCTGGAGCGGAGATTATCACGAAAAGTCCCCCTTCACTAGAACCCAAAATGGAATGGCTAGGTTGTGGTACTAGGACTAAGTTGCGGTCTTTCTGCGCAAATCTCGGCTCACCTTTCAAACGTTTTGCGCATCCATTTGCAGATAAACTGCCTAATGGGTGCGCACTTGAACGATTGAGTTCTATCGTATAAAGCCCAGCGAATGCCCTGCGCCTCATTTGCGCGATCACCCCTAATACTATTAGCAGTTATTTGCCCACTCTTCGCGAGCGCCCCTCTGCGCGCGCAGAGCCTCGCGCCGGACCCGAGCCAAAACACTCCGGCGGGGCTTTCTCTGCGCGATGTCTCCTGGGAGAAGCTGCCTCAAAACTTTCTTTTGGACCAGAAGGAAATCTGGCTTTTCCCCGTCCAACTCGCGCACGGCCATTATTGGCTGCCGACCCTCGGCGTGCTCGGCGTGACCACCGGCCTGTTGCTGGCCGACTCTCACGACGCCCCTTACTTCCGGAGAACTTCCGGCTTCCAAGGTTTCAATCGCGGTTTCAGCGGCTCGATCACCGCCTCGGAAATCGCCCTGGTTCCTGCGTCCTTCTATCTCGCAGGGCTGATCCGCAAAGACTCCTACTCAGAAAAGACGGCCCTATTTGCAGGCGAAGCGGTCGCGGACAGCCTCACCCTCAACCTCATCATGAAAATTGCCAGCCGGCGGCTCCGGCCGTCGGACATCTCTCCCACGGGAAATTTTTCCGGCACATTTTTTCGGAGCAATGCATCCCTCCTAGACGGAAGTTTCCCTTCGGCGCATGCCATGGCTGCGTTTTCTGTGGCCACCATTTTCGCGCGGCGCTATCGCGATCATCGCTGGGTTCCCTGGGTGGCTTACGGCGTGGCTGGGGTCATTTGTTTCTCGCGCATCACGTTGCAATCGCATTTTCCGTCCGACGTTTTCCTCGGAGCGGCCTTGGCGTATCCCATCGCGCGGTTCGTGGTTCTTCAGAACCAGTAGCGGGCGTATTTCAATTTTGCAGATACGGGGCTTCTCCTTTAGACTTCGCTTTGGCTCCCTCAGAAACTTCAGGTGACTGGCAGCGACAGTTAGGCTCACGGAATGATTGAACTCACGAACCTGTCCAAGAACTACGGCGATGCCGAGCGCGTCCGAGCGCTCAACGACGTCACTCTACTCGTGCAGCGCGGGGAACGCGTTGCGGTGATGGGCCCCTCGGGCTCGGGGAAATCCACACTGCTGAATTTAATTTGCGGGCTGGATCAGGCTACGTCCGGCTCCATCAAGATTGATGGAGTGGAACTTTCGAAGTTGGATGACGACGCCAGAACCCGGATGCGCCGCGAGAAAATTGGAATGATCTTTCAGACATTCAATCTATTGTCCACTCTGACGGCCGTGGAAAATGTGGCTTTGCCGCTTCGTTTACAAGGCTTGCGGCGACGCGAAGGCGAAGAGCGCGCCCTCGGTATGCTCGAGCGGGTGGGCTTGAAACACCGGGCCTCGCACCTGCCCGACGCGCTCTCCGGCGGCGAGCGCCAGCGCGTCGCTATCGCGAGGGCGCTCATCTTCACTCCGCCTCTGCTGCTCGCGGACGAACCAACCGGCAATCTGGATTCGGCGACGGGGGAGGAAATCCTTCATCTCCTCGATGATTTGCACCGGGAATACAACTGCACGATCCTGCTGGTCACCCACAACGAACTGGCCGCCCATTATTGCGATCGCATCCTGACCCTCCGCGACGGCCGCATCGTCAACCAAGCGAGCTCGCCTTCCGGTCTCCACGGGGAGGCGTGATGCTCCGCGCCCTCGGGATGATCAGTCAGAAGGAGTGGCGCGTCCATCGGCTGCGCGTGGCACTCACCACGCTGGGAATCGCGCTCGGAGTCGCCGTCTTCTTTGCTGTTCGCACCGCCAACGCCTCCCTGCTCAACTCCCTGCAGGAAACCGTCGAGAAAATGGCGGGCAAGGCCACGCTGGAAGTGACCGCCGGGGAGGCCGGCTTTCCTGAACACGTTCTGGATACGGTTCGCGCAACCCCCGGCGTCCAGGTTGCGGAACCCATCATCGAAGTGATCGCGCAGACGTCGTTCGCCGATGAAGGAAATCTCCTCGTGCTCGGCGTGGACACCACAGGCGATCAAGCCTTGCGCGACTACGAGTTTGACCGATCGCAAACCGAAGTCGCCGATCCGCTCGTCTATCTCGCGCAGCCGAACTCGCTGATGGTGTCTCGCGCGTTCGCGGAGCGGCATGCGCTCAAGATCGGCGATACGTTCGATCTGTTCACCTCGCAAGGGAAGCAATCGTTCACCGTCCAGGGCCTGTTCAAACCCATCGGCATCGGTGAAATATTCGGGGGGAATATCGCCGTCATGGACGTCTATTCGGCGCAGGTCGTTTTCAATCGCGGCCACAATTTCGATCGCATCGACCTGATGAATTCTCCGGATGTTCCCGTCGACACGGTGCAGCAGCGAATCAGCGCGCAGCTCCCTTCGGGCGTTCAGGTCGAGCGCCCCGAAGCGCGCGGCCAGGCGCTCGATAACACCGTCACGGCAATGCGCATCGGAATGCTGACGACCAGCTTTGTCGCCCTGCTGGTTGGCGTGTACATCATCTTTAATTCTTTCACGATTGCCGTGAACCAGCGCTGGAAGCAAATCGGCGTCCTGCGCGCTGCCGGCGTCGAACGCAAAAATATTCGCCGGATGTTTCTTCTCGAAGCGTTGTTCATGGGGGTGCTGGGATCGGCGATTGGAATCGTTGGAGGATATTATCTCGCGGCCGTGGCGGCGAAGTTTATGGGCGCCATCGCGGCGTCTGTATACGGGCTGGTTTCCTCGCCGGGCCGCTCTCCGGTCCGGGCGGATCTGTGCATCGGCTCCTTCGCTCTCGGGGTCGTTGCTTCGCTCGTCGGCGCCTGGTTTCCCTCCCGCGCGGCGTCGCGGCTTGACCCCGCGATGTCTCTGCACAACATCGAAACTCGCGCCCGCGAAGGAGTGATGGGATGGGCCCGCGTGGGAACAGGCATCCTGCTGATTTTCGCCGGCCTTCTCTTGGTGCTCTGGTCGTCCCCGCGTTACGGCACCACGATTCAATTCCTATACGCTTCCGTGATGTTGATTGGCTTGACCCTGGTCTTGCCCAAAATCGTTCAATGGTCCGCGTGGGCCCTGCGCCCCGCGATGAATTACCTCGGCGGTTCGGAAGGCGCACTGGCCGTCGATTCCATGATCCAGTCCCCGCGCCGCACTTCGGCCACAGTCGGAGCCCTGATGGTGGGCCTGATGTTTGTCTTTTCGACTGGCGCCTACATCCAGAGCTATCGCCGCGTCATCGATCGCTGGACAAAACAAATCATCAATTCCGATTTGTTCGTTTCCGCATCCCTGCTTTCGCGTTCCTCGTCGTATCACTTCAGCGAAGATCTGGGCCGGAGCATCGCCGCGATTCCCGGAGTGCGCCAGGTCGAAAATGTGCGGTTCACCCTCATACCGTACAAGGAGGACAGCGCGGCCGTGGTCGCCATCGAGATGGACAGTTTCCTATCCCGCGCCGGGAACGCGATCGAAGACGGCAACGCGCGCACGTTGCAACGCGAGATGCCCAGCGGCGAAGGCTTCATCGTCTCGCGAAATTTCGCCAATCGCTGGGGATTTCGCGCCGGCGATCAAGTCCAACTGGAGACGCCCGCCGGCCCGCTCGCCCGCCCCATTCTCGGCATCGTGGATGATTACCGCTCCGAAAAAGGCACGGTTTTCATGGATCGCACGCTCTACAAGAAATACTGGAACGATAGCGCGGTGGATTTTGTGGACGTCGATCTGCAGCCCGGCGCGGATCCCGCCGTCGTGAAGCAGCAGATCGAAAAGATCACGACTGGTTCGTTGCACGCGTTCGTCTACACAAATGCGGAGTTCCGCGCGTGGATCTCCGGGATCGTCGATCAATTTTTCGCGCTGAATTACATGCAACTGGTGGTGGCCGTGCTCATTGCCGTGCTGGGCATCGTGAACACGCTCATCATCTCCGTCTCGGATCGCCGCCGCGAGATCGGAATCATCCGCGCCATCGGCGGCCTGCGCTCGCAGATTCGCAAACTCGTGCTGCTCGAAGCGCTCGCCATCTCTCTAGTGGGGGTCTTCATCGGCGCGCTGGCGGGCGCGCTCAATACCCTGTTTATGTCCCATACAGTTTCGATCATTCTCGCCGGATATGGCATTCCCTTCAGCACTCCGTGGCTTCTGATTTTCATGTCGCTGCCTGTCGTTGCGGCAGCCGCGCTGCTGGCTGGATGGCTGCCCGCACGCAGCGCGTCGCGCATGGAAGTGATCGAGGCGATTGGCTATGAGTGATCGTTCGATGCGCGCGCGAATTGAAGTTGTTCGAGCCGCTGGCGCAAGCTGGATTCTGTTTGTAACCGCCGCGATGGCCCTCGCTGGCTGGGCCGCAGCCCAAACGCCGGACCCCAAAGCGATTATGGCTGGCGTCTATAGCCAGGACACCAGCCACGACCAGACGCTGCGCGCCACGTTCGACGTCATCGACAAGACCGGTCAGTCGCGCCGTAAGAAATTCATTCTCCTGCGCGTCGGCTCGCTCGGCGACAGCAAGACGCTGTTGCGCTTCACCGATCCCGCCGAAATTCGCGGCGTCACGCTGCTCTCGATCAATCAAAGCGGCGTCGCGGATCGCCAGTACATGTACATCCCGGCCCAGCAGCGCGTGCGGCCGGTCGCGCCGCAGGAGCGCGCCGAGCGATTCATCGGCAGCGATTTCACCTACGAGGACATTGCCGAGCCGGTTCTCTCCGATTTCACCTACAAACTCCTCGACGCCTCCGACGAAATGGAAGGCCACCAGACGTACAAGATTGAATCCACGCCGGTGGATCCCACTCGCTCGCAGTACAAGTACATTTATTTCTGGATCGCGCGCGACATCCACGTGATTCTGCACGAGGAAATGTACGACCAAGACGGCCACCTGCTCCGCACACTGCACGCCAGCGATCTGAAGAAGGTTTCGGGATTTTGGGGCGCGCGCCGCATCGAAGTCCAAACCATCCCCGACGGCACCCGCACGAACCTCACGTTTGACGAGGCCAAGTTCAACACGGGCCTAAGCGAAGAACTCTTCTCCCCCGACAATTTCGGTACCGCGAAGTTTTAGGACCCCAGAATGATCCGGCATCGCGCGATCGCGGCCGATGTTTCTGCCGTAGGGGCGGAGCTTGCCTCCGCCCGGTCTTTGCCTCGCGGCGAGAGGCGGGCGGAGGCAAGCTCCGCCCCTACAACTGAAAAACCAATTGAGGGTGCCCCGTCATTCGTTGTTTGAAGGTCCGGCCTCCGCCCGCGCAACAGCTATTTCAGCTGTTGCGCCAAAGCATCCCAGTTTAGCGAGTTCCAGATTGCCTGGATGGTGGGGTAGAGCGGGTCATCGCGCGATCGCGGACCTGTGCTGACACTGACGCACAGCGACTGCGCTTCCCACGGCGGCAGCGTTCGGTCGTAGAAATTAGGGTTCGGGTAGACCACGGCCACGCCACCGGGAGTGCCAGCCGGCACCACCTGCCCCACAGCGAACGTACCGTCGGGGCTTTCGTACACGTAAGCAGGCGCCGCGCGCTGCTCGGGTGAGAGCGAATTCAGTTGCGCTTCCAGGTCATGGACCGCCTTGGCTGCTTGCGCCTGAAATCCTCCGGCCGTCTGATTCACATCGCTGCCTTGCTGCGCCTGAGCCTTTAACATTTCTCCGGTTTGTTTCTCGGTGTCGAGCATGGTGGCGAAATACGCGTCCGCCTTCTCCTTGCCGAGTGATTTGACCAGCTCGTCGTGGGCCTGCTGATACTGCTTCAGGCGTTCGTCTTTCCCGCTCAGCCACTGGGTGTACGCATTCTGCGGCGACGCGGCGTTCACGTCGTGCAGCGTCTTATTGGCCTTATCGAGCTGAACCTTCAACACGCGCTCGGCGGTCACGGGCAGCCATCGCGGCTGGGTGCGTTTGGTCATGAAGACCTGTCCGCCCGTCTCCGGCCAACCGTGCCATGTGCGGGACTGTTCCCCCTTGAGGTAGAACGCGCTTACGTCATCCCGCCCCAGGTCTGTTTCGGCGGAATGATTGTCGCAATCGATCACATTCATACTGAAGCCGCCCAAGACCGGTCCCTCGCCCATAGTGGCAAAACGGCCGTTGGGCAGGCGCTTGCCGCCGTCGTAGGCGATCATTATGAATCCCGAGGTGACCGGAATCGGCCAGCCACGAGGGGCATTGCGCGCGTCGGCGTTGACGTTGTGGAGCATCTCAAAACCGTGAGGGGGACTGAGCAACGGGATGCTGGAATACGCGGCGAAAATCGCATCGGCCGTATCCAGAGCTCGCTTGGCATCCGCCAAGGTGTGGTAGGGGCCCGGCATCGCGCTGGGAACTTCGTTTTGCGTAAACCTCCCCACCTGATTGCGCGGTTGTTCGTCCGCACTGGAATCGCCGCCCGATTGCGGACGACCCAGGCCAGGATACGACGCGGCGCAGAAAAAGCAGACGCTAGCGGCGATTAGTACCGGAACCAGCTTTTCTCTCACTATCCACCTCATGGGAAATGCGGCCCGCATTATCCCACGACTTTTCGGAGGATAGCCCAGCCCTCGACTTTGAATTTTGGAGGTCACTCTGAAACCCAACACGGTGGCTCTGAGTTGATCTATAGAAGTGGTATTATCCGGCCTGCTATGCGCGGTCAAGAAAGAGATGGAAGGCCAGGCCACGCGCCCCCGGTCCCATTATGAAGGCTCTGCTAGACAATAGATTCGTTCCACTAACGTTCAGTCTCGGGTTCGTGGAAAGCCCCTTTGCGCTATTCTCCGAAGCATTTGCATCGTGGCAAATTAACCTTGACACAAAGTTCAAAACCAAAACCGACATCATCCGTTTTGCCGCGCCGCTCGCAGAGGCCCTAAAAAGCCTTGAGCCGCTTACGACCCCTCTCGACCGTTACGTGTTGATAGAAACGCGCTCTAATTGGACCAGCATCTTCAGCAATGGTCTTCGAGTGAACGACGTCGCCAGCCCGGTGGGCTACCTGTCAGGTCTGCTGCACTGCAGAGGTCTCACGACTAGCTCTGTGCCCGACCGTAGCGAGCTGCACGCAAACAAGAACGCAATACGGATCTATGGGGCGGTGACGTTCACCCTATATGGACCGGAGAAGACTGATTGGCTTAACAGGATCCGCCGCGTTTCAGTGACGAACGACGTTTCTGGATGGGAGTTTGCAGCGGAAGGTGAGGTTCAGCCATACGAACAGGTCGAGAACTACGCAAGGCGCAAGGTGGTAGAGCGTTTCACCCCTGGAATGCTGGAGTCCTACTGCCGTGCGCTCGGAATTGACCTGTTGGAGGAGACCTTCTACGGGGGGAGATGCCTGATGTCTCACGTTACGAATAGACTCGGGCCTTCAGGTTTGTCCATGTCGATCGCCGATGCCAGATCATGCGTGAATATCCACGGATGATCATATCCTGAATTGCCTTACTCCGCGGGCCGCCCACTCTTTTCCCGCACCGCGGGAAAGGGGGACTTTTGACGTTGCAATCCCTTCTAGGGGCCTGCCCACGCCCCTCCCCGGAAAGGCGAGATTGCCCCTAGCTTTTTCAGCGGGAGTGTGCTATCCTGCCCTTGCGTTTGTTGCTCTTGTATAACCTTTAGATTCGTTTGAAGGGGCTGCAAGTACACACTTGCCGCCCTTTTTTTTCGGCTGGGGGCAGTTCGAGTAGCACCAAATAGCTTAAAAATAGAAAAGAGACATCTGTGAGTAAAGAACAAGGAATCGTGAAGTGGTTCAATGCCAGTAAGGGTTTCGGATTCATCCAGCGCCAGTCCGGCGAGGACGTTTTCGTGCACTTTTCCGCCATTCAGGCGGACGGGTACAAGACGCTGAACGAAGGCCAGGCGGTTGAATTCGAGGTCACCACGGGCCCCAAGGGCCTGCAGGCATCGAACGTCTCCAGTCTGTAAACACTCGAGGGGGCGGACTGGCAGCAATGCTGGTCCGCCCTTTTTTTGCAAGGCGGGATACCCGAAGGAGGAGGCTCCTTGAAAGCTCTCCAGACAGGCTTGTACATCAAGCACTTCCAGTACGGGTTGGGCGTCGTAACGGAATCGGACTCCGAGCGCACCTCGATTGATTTCGATCTCCACGGCGCAAAAAAGTTCGTCACCAGCATCATGGTCGTCGAACCGGCCGAAGGAACACCGCCGAAGCGCCCCCGCGCCAAGAAAAAGAAGAAGGTACTCGTTGCGGCTCCGGCCGTGGCGATGGCGGCCGAAGCAAAGTAAGCGGCGGCTGAGTGGCTTAGTTTCCCGGGTAAGTGCCGAGCGGTTCGTGCGCGAATCCTTTGCGCCCGCAAGGCCGCGCAGTATATTCTGATTTGGACATTCCGGGCTGGCCAGGATGCCCGCCCCGCGCTCCGAATTCAAGGAGGAACCGTGGCTAGAATCACGTTCCAGAAGCGCCAAAAAGAAATGAAGCGGCTCGAAAAGGCGCGCATGAAGGCCGAGCGCCGCGTGCAGCGCAAGCTTGAAAAGGGCACCGGGACCGATAGCTCACTCGACGTGGAAAATATGGAAGTCCTGAACGGCCCTCCCGAGATCGAGCCCTACGACGACGAACCCGCAGCCACCGCCGCGGGTGACTAACACCGGCCGCGGCCCCCGGCCACAGTTCGCAAGCATTGCCCTGCCAGCCGGAGCCACAATCCCAGTGACTCTGCTCAATTTGTTTGAAACTAAAATATACGAATTCTCAAGGACCTGCCGCCAGCCTTTCGACCTGAGTTATTCATACCTCAGCGCGACCAGAGGATCGACGCGTACTGCACGCCGCGCTGGAATGTAGCAGGCAAACAGAGCGACACCGACGAGAAGAAGGGCGACACCCACAAACGTTAGGGGATCCGTCGGCCTCACGCCGTATAGCAGTCCTGCCATTAGGTACGACACGATCAGCGCACAAACCAGCCCAACCGCAGTGCCAGTAATCGCCAGACCCAATCCTTGGCGCAGAACCATGCGCAGGATGTTTTTCCTTTGCGCCCCAAGTGCGACGCGAATCCCGATCTCGTGCGTGCGCTCGCTGACGAGGTACGAAATCACCCCGTAAATTCCCATTCCAGCGAGAAGCAACGCGGTCAAGGCAAAGAGACCAACCATTTCCATGGAGAATCGCTTCACAGAAAGAGAGTTGGACAACACGTCATCGAGCATTTGCGCCCCGAAAACAGGGAGTTCCGGGTTGACGGCCTGCACCTGCTCGCGCAACTCCACGGGAGTCGCAGCCGCGTCCAGCTGCCCGCGCACAAATATAGCCAGATCCTTCGCCCGCCGCTGGTAGGCGCTCAAAAAGATTTGTGGACCGCTCCCTTCCGCAAGCGATTCGGTTCGAGCATCCGCGAGCACTCCAATCACCGTGGTCCAGGAAGAATCCGCGGGCCTTTTGAATCGCTTGCCAAGAGCGTCCTCATTGGGCCAGTACGCGCGCGCGAACGATTCGTTGATCACCGCGACTTCCGGCGATTTCTCATTGTCCAACTCGCTGAATAAACGCCCGCGCAGCAACCTCATATCCAGCAAGTGAAAATATTCCGGCGTAACAACGCAGCTATACACCAAAGGAGGCTGGTCGCTTTGAGTCTGGTCGCCTTCGAGAATCAGCGGATTCGGGTTAAGGTCCCTTCGACCATGACCCAACGGAACCGCCGCAACATCGCCAATGGCAATTTCTTCCACCCCGGGTAGCGTCCCGCCACGGCGAAGTACCTCGCGCAAGAAAGGCGCCTCTTGAGCGGTGGTTCCATAAATGTCGGTTTTGGGGTCGTTGGGCACAGGCAACCAGGTGCGCACGGCCATTACGTTTTGCGGGGTGTATCCCAGTTGCACCTGCAACAAATCCGCAAAACTGCGGAGCAGCAGACCTGCGGCGATCATCAGCACCAACGAAAGAGCAAACTCCGTTACGACCAGCACGCGGCGCGTGCGCGCCTGTTCACCGGAGCCGGTCGAGCCGCGCCCTTCTTGTTTGAGCACGTGAGCCAAATCAATCCGCCCGGCATGCATCGCGGGAGCCAAACCGAACAGAGCGCCCGCGGCGGCACAGGCAACCAGGGCAAATAGTAGAACGGACCAATTAATCGAAACTTCGTTGAGCCGCGGCAGGCTGTCTGGCACGATTCGCGACAGCAACGGCTTCGTCCACAAGAGAATCCCTAAACCGGCGATCCCTCCCGCCAGCGAAAGCAGCAAGCCTTCGGTGAGCAGTTGCGAGATCAGCCGCTTCCGGGCCGCTCCGAGTGCCTGCCGAACGGCCATTTCGCGCCATCTTTTGCTCGCGCGAGCGAGCACTAGATTCGCGACGTTCACACAGCTGATCAGGAGGACCAATCCCACAGCGCCAAGCAGCAGAATCAGCGACTGCCGGACGCTCCCGACAATCGTCTCCTTCAGCGGCACCAGCCGCACCCTCCATGCGCTGTGTGCCGGATAGTCAACGGGGAACTGTTTCTGCAAGGACGCGACCAGCGCGTCGACCTGGCTCTGCGCCGACGCAATCGTCAGCCCAGGTTTGATTCGCGCGACGACTTGCGGCAGGAATCGCACATTGCGCAACGCCGTCGGGGCCGGCGCGGCGTCAAAACCCGTTGCCGCCCATAGCTCGATGTTTCGTTCCTCCGCCGTTCGCCCCGGATCGTGATAGCCGGCTGGCATCACGCCGACCACGCGATACAAGTCGTTGTCGAGCCGCAGGCTTTTGCCCAGAATCCCCGGATCGGCCGCGAACGCCCGCTTCCACAGGCCGTCGCTGATGAGAACCTCCAAAGTAAATCCGGGCGTGTGATCCTCGGGATTGAACAAGCGGCCCAACTCCGGCTTCACACCCAGCACAGCAAAATAATTCGGCGATACCGCAAGAAAGCGGATGCGCGTAGGCTGAGAGGAGCCCGTGAGATTCACGTCCCCTCCCCCAATTACCGAAACATATTCAAAAATGCCGGCTCGCTGAAGGTCCTGCCATTCGGGCACGGACATACCGACGTCCTGCGCGCCCACTCCGGGGAGATCATCCTCGACGCTAACCAATTGTTCTGGCTGCGGGTACGGCAACGGGTGCAACAGCGTGGCATCAACGACGCTGAAAATCGCGGTCGTGGCGCCGATCCCCAGGGCAATCGTCAGGACAGCGATGACCGTGAAACCCGGAGACTTGCCGAGCATCCGTAATCCATAGCGCACGTCCTGCCACAGGTGATCCCACCAGAGCCAGTGGACGGATTCGTAGAAACGTTCTTCGGCTTGCGTAATGTTTCCGAAGGAGCGGCGTGCGGCTGCTCGGGCCTCCTCTTCACTCAGCCCCTGCTCGAACAAGCGCCCGCTCTCCAGTTGGATGTGGGCCTCAATTTCGGAGGTGAAGTCGTTCGATTTGCGCTTGCGTCCAAACATGGCTTCAGCTTTCCGCTCCCTCCGCGCCAAGAATCAGCGCGATGGCCCCGCTCAATCGCTTCCATTTGTTGGTTTCTCTCACCAGTTGCTTGCGGCCCGCTGCCGTCAGCGAATAGAACCGGGCCTTGCGGTTGTTTGAGGAAACTCCCCACTTCGCGCAGATCCAGCCCCGCTCTTCCAGGCGCTGCAGTGCGGGATAGAGGGCGCCATGCTCGACGAGCAGCTCTTTTTCCGACGTCTCCTGAATGGCGCGGGCGATGCCCTGGCCGTGCTGCGAACCAAAAATCAGCGTGCGCAAAATCAGCAGGTCCAGTGTGCCTTGTAGCAGTTCGAGTCGCTCGTTGCCTTGTTGGGTAGACATATAACCCGAGTGTGCGCGCCCCCGGGTAAGATGTCAACCTGAAAGCATCCGGGCTTCGCAAGATTCGGCTGGTGGAGATGAGTCGACTATGGGTCTTGCAATCGGAGGAGAAATTTGGTGGACGTGGCCGGGATCGAACCGGCGACCCCCTGCTTGCAAAGCAGGTGCTCTCCCAGCTGAGCTACACGCCCACGCGGTGCAACCAATGCACTCTCAACAGTTTACAGCGAGTTCTTCG
>Ga0181538_10001949_pt1 | contig 22181 bp, 27 predicted proteins | sample PEATcosm2014_Bin_40_FD_119773 | JGI IMG/M metagenome (GOLD analysis project Ga0181538, IMG submission 119773) | Peatland microbial communities from MTU Mesocosm Facility, Houghton, MI, USA - PEATcosm2014_Bin23_30_metaG | ecosystem: Environmental > Terrestrial > Soil > Wetlands > Peat | place... | reverse complement strand
CGCGCCAGCATTAGATTCGACGAGGATTTCGACGCCGGGGACACCCAGCCGCTTCACCGCCCCCGGCACCAGCGCCACGCGCGTTTCCCCTCTGGACATTTCGTTGGGTACGAAGATTTTCATATAAAGTCGGCGGAGTGTATCAGGTCAACCAAGGGAAGATACAGCGGAGTTCACTACCGCGGCAAGGGGGGCGCGGCGGCGATGAGCATCGCGCCGGAACAGTTCGACAATGAGGAAACCAATCAAAACCGCGCACGTCAGCGGCTTGAGCCATGGCTCGGTTTGGTGATAGGCCCAGCCGTCGCAACTGAAACATATGCCGATGACGATGAGTATTATGCCGGGAAATGGCCTCAGGTCATCGAGAAGCAACACGGCGGCGGGAATTGCGAAGATCGCGCTCAAAATGACGTATGAATTGGACTCGGTCCGTGGATTGAAGAGCATCAGGTAGCAGGCGCCGAATGCGGCGACAAATACGGATCGCGCCGGCTCTTGCCACCAGCGCGAAGCGAGGAGGCAAAGCGCCAGGGTGGCGATCGCGGCGATCATCTGGATGACGGTCAGGACGTTTTGCGGAATGACCCAGATGGCCCAGAAAATGCCGCGCAGATCGCAAAATGGACGGTAGGGCAATGCGGCCATGCGGAGTTTGGAATAGCAGACGCTATATTGATTCCAAACGTAGTGGGGATTCTGCGTGGCAAAGGGAACCAGGAGAAAAATCGCCAGGCCCAGCGCCAGCCGCCAGCGCATCGGCCGATAGATCGCCGCGGAAAGCAGAAGCGCGACGAAGATGATCGGCTTGACGGCGAGCGCGACGAGCAAATAGAGGGCGGCGATCGACCATTTGCGGCGGGCCAGTTCCACGGTAATGTTCAAGAGGAATCCGGCGATGTGGAGATTGGCCTGCCCGCAGCGAATGCTGGCGATGGTTGGAGCGAGGGCGGCGAAGGAGCCGAAGGCGAAGACGAGGGCGGCATTTTTGGGCGACAGGAGTTTGGCCAGCCGCCACAATCCGGCCAAGTAGATCGCCATGCCGAGAAGCCGCCATACGGTGCCCCCGATAGGGTTGCCGAGAGCGGCGAAGGGGGTGTAGATGATCGCGAATTGGGGAAAATACAGGAACCCGTCGATTGACCGCATGAAGTAGAGTGCCTGGCCGGTCCACCAGTTTTGCGAGCTTTGGGCAAACAGAATGCAAATGCTGTTGCTGTTCTTGGGATGGATCACGACGAGAATGCTGATGACGATGGCGGCAGCGCCCCACAATCCCCAGGCCAGGAAAGTGAAGAACCCCTTCCATTTGTTGAGCGAATCGACGGGATTCTTGTCGGGCATGCGCGGTCCGTTCAAATTTTGGTGGAGTCGGGCCGCCCGGGCGCCAGGGCTGACTTTCGCGTCAAAAGCGGCCGCAGTTGTTCCCACTGCCGCACATTCGCCGGGTCGATCAGGGATTGCAACTCGGTCCAGCGCTGTACGCAATACGAATCACGGCCGCGCAAAGTCTCGTCGGGGAGCCCGGGATGAACGACCCATTCCACCACGCCGAAGTCGGGCAGCCTCCGCAAAAAGTGCTGCCAGGGAGCATCGCGTCGCAGGCTGGCGCTGTCAAGCATTCCGAAATAAAAGTCGTTGGCCCAAACGCCGCGGCGCCAAAAGAGCTTCGCGGCGCGTTTTCCGAGCAGATGAGCGGCGCGGCGTTTTGCGCGCACGCCGGGGGCGAAGCGCATCATGGCCGGCGGTTCGACGGTGACTCGGGTGATCGCGGGCAAAAGGCCGCGGGCGATGACATCGAGCAGCGCTTCGCGAATCACGGGCAGTTGATGCGCGTGGTGATGGGCGTCCACGTGCGCGGGGGCGCGCCCGACGAGCTTGTGGAACAACTGGGCCTGGGCCGCGATCTCGTCGGCCACGGCATTTCGATCGAGCCTTGCGGTCATGGCCTTGATCCAGAGATGGCCGTTGGTGACAAAGCCGTCATCTCCGCAAAGGCCGGAGGATTTGCGCGCGACGAGCGGCGCGTGGCCGCAACGGGTCAGCACCAGGTGCAAGCCCACGTCGAGGTTGGGCGCATCGGCCAAAAGCGGGAGCGATGCCCGCACGTGGTCCCCGGTGACGACCATCAGGCTCGTGGCAGTCACGGGACCCCGGAGGTGCGCCTGGAGAATTCCCTCGCTGGTGCGGCGGCCGATTCCGAAATCATCGGCGGTCACCACGATCGCCAACTGTTGGTCACTAGTCATTGGTCACTTGTCATTAGTCATTGGTCTCTTGTCATTTGGTTGGTTTATTCCCGCATTTGCAAATGACCAATGACCAATGACCATTTCATGCGATGGCTTTTTCCACCTCGTCAAATCCGGCGGCGCCCTCGGCGATGAGACGATAGCCGCTTTCCTGCAATGAAATGTAGCCTTCTGGCGACAGGGCCTTCTGGCAGGCCTCGAGGCTGGGGCTCTTGAGGATCGTGTCGCGAAGCTTGGCGGTGGCGACAAGGACTTCGAAGACGGCGCGCCGGCCGAAATGGCCGGTGCCAAAACACTTCTTGCAGCCCTTGGCTTGGAAAACCTGCTTGACGGTCTTGATGCCGACGCTGGCGAATTTTTTCAACTGGTCGGCGGTGGGGGGCTTGGCGACCTTGCAATGAGGGCAAAGTTGGCGGACGAGCCGCTGGGCGACGACAACGTGCAGGCCCGAAGCCACGACATAAGGCTCGACGCCCAGATCGAGCAGCCGGAACAGTCCGCTGATCGCCTCGCGGGAGTGAACGGTGCTGAAGACGAGGTGCCCGGTCATTCCGGCCTGCACGGCGACGCGCGCGGTTTCCGCATCGCGGATTTCACCCACCAGGATGACGTCCGGGTCCTGCCGCAGCACGCTGCGCAGCAGTGCGGAAAACGTGTTGCCCTGGGCGTCGTTGACGGGGATCTGCGTCACGCCGTCAAGCTGGATTTCCACCGGGTCTTCGATGGTGACCACGTTGCGCTGGGTGATGTCGATGTCCCGGAGAATGGCATACAGCGTGGTGGTCTTGCCCGAGCCGGTGGGACCGCACACCAGGATCATCCCGGCATCCTGTTCGCTGGTGCGGCGGAGGATCTCGCGGGCCTTGGCGGGAAGCTGAAGGTCGTCGATGTGCAGCGGAGCGTTGGCGGCGTCCAGGACGCGGATCACCAGCTTCTGCCCGTGCATGGCCGGGGCGAAGCTCACTCGATAATCCACCCGCCGTTCAACCATCTCTTTCTTGGCCTTGGTGGGAACTTTGGCGCTGAAATGGCCCTCCTGAACGATGTTGCGCTGGGCGATGTCGATGTCGCTGAGGACCTTCACCGCCGACAGCAGCTTCACGCCCAGTTCCTTGCTGACGGTGACGGCATCGATCATCATTCCATCCACGCGGATGCGAACGTGAACGTCGTCCATCTTCGGTTCGACGTGAATGTCCGTGGCGCGGCTGCGGAAGCACAGGAGCATGATGAGCCGAAGGACGTTGATGGCCTCGCCCACGTCTCTTTTGGGATCGGCTGGATAGGCGAGCTTTCCGCGCGCGTTGATGAGGGCGATCTGGCGGTCGGTGAAGGTTCGGTCGGTCAGGAGCTCGGAGCGCTCCCGGAGTTGGCGTTCGAATTCGCTCGCGGCGGCGATGGGCTCGGTGGTCTTTTCTTCGTCCTCCTCCGCCTCATCCTTGTCGCTGACCAGGTCCGCCAACTCGGCCATGGCGGTGTCGGCGGCGAGCTTGGAAGCCATGCCGGACGCGGCCCGTGCAGCCTGAATGAGCAGCTTGATCTCGGTGCTTCCGATCTTCACGATGTCGCCGGGCGCCAGCGCCGACTCGCCACGCAACGGTTTGCCGTTGATCAGCGTTCCATTGCGGGATTCCAGGTCGCGCACGCGGAAGCCGCCGGAATCCTGTTCGATGACGCAGTGAAACCGGCTGGCCAGCGGTTCGTCGATGACCAGAAGATTGGTGAAATTCCGCCCGATGGTGAGCGGGCCGCTGTCGAGCGGGATTTGCCGCGTGGCTTTGGGGTCCTTGATTTCCAGATAGGCGTTTTGCATTCGTACCAGCAATTACCCGGTTTGCCCTGAGTATGCCATCTTACCGGATATGTCCGGGTTTGTCAGAAAGCGGTCGAAAACTCGAAATTCGAATGACGAATCAAATTCGAAATTCGAATGACGAAACGGCGTTTGTTTCGAATTTCGAGTTTCGAATTTGTCCCGGCGCGCCGGGATTCGAGTTTCGCCTTCGGCCACGGAAGAATTCTACGGAGTGTCCGCTGGAAATTGCGTTTTGAGAGGATAAAATGTGCCCGGTTGTCGCCGAGTACTCCCGGCGGCGGCCCGCGTTCCCGGAAAGGCGTTTCCGGGATTGGAAGCCCGGCGGCGGGCTTAGACCCGCGACGGCTTGGCATGACCCGATAGGCGCCGCATCACGCGTGTGTCTTATCTTGAAATGGAGGTGATCCGTGACCTATTCTGACTGTACAAGCGGAGGGCTTGCCCTCCGCAGCGGAGGGCTTGCCCTCCGCCGTGAGCTGCTGTAAGCAGCCTTCGCGGGTGAGACTCCCGCGATGCACGCAGCTGCTACGTGCAGCTCGCAGCAGTTCAATCTGCCAAGCCCCGGACGTACGTCCGGGGCTTCTTTTTCTGACGGCTTGGAATGTCCGACTGGTATAATTTTCATACCAAAAAGGAATTGCTATGAAGAGATCGAGAAAGAAGAAAAAGGATATAGCGGCGGAACAACTCGGTGCCATTCACGATGCCGATGTGAAAATGCCAGAACATACGGATGAGTTGCCGAGTCAGAGGCGGAGACTCGAAATTCGGCGCGTGAAGGTCGGCTTTCCGCAATGGATGATCGATCGAATGGATCGCGAGGCGGAGATGATAGGTATTACCCGGCAAACGATTATTAAGTTTTGGATCGCCGAAAGGCTTGACGCATCCGCAAAAACGATCGCATAACGCAAGCCGCGAGGCTATTTGCCGTGTAATTCCAACCGCATTTCCGTCTCGATCGGCACGAACCCGGCATTGACGTAGATCGACCGCCCCTTGGGCAGGGCGTGCAGCGAAATCTTCCCGCAATTGTTCTGCCGCGCATATTCGATCAGCAATTGCAGCAGCCTGCTTGCGATGCCGCGGCGACGCCACGCGGGATCGGTGTACGTATTCATCACGTACGCCTCGCGCCCGGTCGGATTGCGATTCGATGGGGGATGCCGATGAAACACCAGGCCGCTCGTGGCGACGATCGCGCCGTCGGCGACGGCGACAAAGCCGATGAATTCCTCTGAAGGAATCGTCCTGGAAAAATATTCGGCAAGGGACTTGCGGAGAACGGGGTCGGATTCCGATGCGCCCGATATTTCGGCAAGAAACGCCAGACGCAGATTGACCAGCGATTGCACGTCCAGAGCGTTGGCGCGCCGGTAATAGATGATCGCGTCCATGGGAATGCCGAGCGGGAAGCGATTAGATTCTTTTATTTCGTTTCAGCTTTATCTGCGTCGTCGTTATTCGGTTCTTCCCAAAATTCGCTTTCCTCGTGCATGTCGTATTTCTTGGCGATTTCCGGATCGCTCGTGACCAAGTGCGCGCAATCGTCAGAAGTCCCCCCATCCGGATCGAGACGCACCCCATCCGCGCGCATGGCATCGAGCGTCTGGACGGCATCACGCAGTGATTCGATCATCTGCTCAAGGCTGGTCGCATCGGTCGTAAGAAATTTGTTGCGCCACAATTTGACGTATTTCTTTCCGCGAGGTCTGACGCCGTCCCACAGCTCGACGTATTTCTCACGAACATAAACCGAGAGTTGCGAGGTAAAATCGCGCGGGAGCATCAGGAGCTTTATCAATTCCTGAACGTCCGCAAGATCCTTCATTCGCTCTGAATTGGTCATTCCTGAAGCGATCTTCAGTTCAACGATGCTTGGCAGGTTCAGATAGCGAATTCCCTGCCGTTCCACCACAACGTTTTCTGGCAAGGGAAATGCAACCGGCTTTGGCTTTCCATCGCCGGGGAATTGCCCCGAAATCAAAAAATCAATTTTAACGCCCGAGGTCGTGTCTCGAAGGTTCTTGCTTCCAGCAAATGGCGGAACATATCCGAGTCCTTCAAGCTGCTTATGGACCTCTTTCAGTCCCTCTGGGGTGACGAGCAAGTCCACGTCCTCTGTATAGCGGCGGAATCCGTGGCTGAAAAGGGCGAGGCCGCCCGCAACCGCATACTTAATTCCAAGTTCATCTAAACGCTTTGCTATTCTTCGAAGCGTTTCATGAACCGCTCCTTGGCCCTGAAAATAGGCGTCTCCTTCAGCCATGGCAAATTGAGGGTCCGAATTCAGTCTTTCCTCATAACTCTGACCGAGCTTCCAAGGGCCAACGGCCGGACTGAATGAGGTCGAGCGAGCTTGCCGGAGACGGCCGAACATGCATTCATTATACCAACGTTATCCCTTCGGCGGCTCTTTCGCCTTCAGCCACGGCATCATCTTGCGCAGTCGCCGGCCGGTGACCTCGACCGGGTGGTTATTGTCCTGCTCGTAGAGCCGCTTGAAGTTCTTCATGCCGGTTTCGTATTCATGCCGCCATTCCTTGGCGAACTGGCCGCTGGTGATCTCGCCGAGGATTTTCTTCATCTCGGCTTTGACGGCCGGCGTGATGATGCGCGGGCCGCGCGTCAGGTCGCCGTATTCGGCCGTGTTGCTGATCGAATAGCGCATGTAATCCAATCCGCCCTGGTAGATCAGATCGACGATGAGCTTCACTTCGTGGACGCATTCAAAATAGGCCATTTCCGGGGCATAGCCCGCTTCTGTAAGCGTTTCAAATCCGGCCTTGATGAGCGCGGACAGCCCGCCGCACAGCACCGCCTGTTCGCCGAAGAGATCGGTTTCGCATTCGTCCTTGAAGGTGGTTTCGATGACCCCGGAGCGAGCGCCGCCGATTCCGCGCGCCCACGCCAGGCCGATGTCGCGCGCTTTTCCCGAGGGGTCTTGATGGACGGCCAGGAGGCACGGAACGCCGCCGCCACGCTCGAATTCGCTTCGCACCAGGTGTCCCGGTCCTTTCGGCGCGACCATCACCACGTCCACGTCCTTCGGCGGAACGATGGTTTTGAAATGGATGTTGAAACCGTGCGTAGCGCCCAACGCCTTGCCCGATTTGAGATGCGGGCCGATGCTCTTGGCGTACACGCCGGGCTGAACCTCGTCCGGAAGGGTCATCACGATCAGATCGCCCGCCTTCACCGCGTCCTCCACGCTGACCGGATCGAATCCATGCTGAATGGCCAGCTTGTGGTTAAACGTGTCTTTGAGTTCGGCGACGACGACTTTGATGCCGCTGTCTCGGAGGTTCAGGCTATGGGCATGACCCTGCGAGCCGAACCCGAGAATCGCCACGGTTTTGCCCTGCAAAGCGTCGAGCGGGGCGTCTTTTTCGTACACCATTTTGAGCGGTTGGGGCATTGGATTCCTTTGAAAAGCGAGGCAGGATCGTAATGACATGCGCGAGGAGTGTCAAAGAAAAGCCGTTGCGGAATTGGCTAACGGGTGCGTGATACTTGCTGCGGAGAATTTCCCCCTCCCCATGTACTAAGGGGAGGGTTGGGGTGGGGGTCGAACGTCGATTGGCCCACCAAGCCCCCACCCTGACCCTCCCCCGGAGTACCAGGGGAGGGGGAAATTCTGCGCAGAAGGTCTCACGCACCCGTTAGAGCCCGTTGCAAGTTGGCGTACACCAGCAAAAATCCACCCGCGCGAATTCTGCCCCGAACGCCCACGGCGCTGCCGTGGGTCTTTGACTATCGCCTAACCTTTTTCCGCGATTTCAATTCCGTCGCCGCGGGCTCGCCGAGCAATTTGACGATCTCCTCCAAGAGATCGCCCGGTTCGGTCATTCGTCCGAAGCCGACGTTGCGGCGGACCCTGGTCACGCCGAGTTGACAATTCATCCATTTTACTGGACACTATGTCCATTATGCAGGATAGGGCGGCGACCCCCCTCGCTCCGGACATCAACTCTCGCATCGCCAGCCGCGTACGGGCTCTGCGAGCGGACCTCGATATGACCCTCGATGCGCTCGCCGCGAAGTGCCATGTCAGCCGCTCGATGATCTCGTTGGTCGAGCGTGGGGAAAGCAGTCCCACCGCGGTCGTATTGGAGAAAATTGCCACGGGACTTGGTGTGCCGCTTGCAACGCTATTCGACCAATGGAGTGCGCCTGCCAACCCGGTATCCCGGCGGATGGATCGGACGCCGTGGCGCGATCCACAGTCCGGCTACTTGCGGCGCAATATTTCTCCTGCCAACTTTCCCTCGCCCATTCAAATCGTCGAGGTCGTTTTGCCGGCCGGCGCGAAAGTGGCTTATGAGACCGGCGCACGCGCCGTGAGTATTCATCAGCAGATATGGGTGCAGGAGGGGAGCATCGAACTGACGCTTGGTAGCGTCACGTATCGACTCTCGGAAGACGACTGTCTCGCCATGCAACTCAACGAGCCAACGGCGTTTCGCAACCGCACACGGAAGCCTGCGCGATATATCGTGATCGTCGCGACCGAGCGTTCGCGGGCGCCGAGGAGATGAAATGCCGGACGCCATTCATATTCGAAGCATGCCGATCCTCGATGACCGCGAGATCCGAGGGTTGAGCGACGTGCTTATCGACTGTGTGGAAGGTGGGGCGTCGGTCAGCTTCATGTTCCCAATGACCCGCGCCAAGGCGGAGGCGTTCTGGCGAGGCACAGCCGCGAGTGTTGCGCGCGGCGAGCGAGAGGTGCTCATCGCGGAAGACGCGGCGGGAACGATCGTCGGTACTGTTCAGGTCATTTTGAATCAGCCTGAGAATCAACCACATCGTGGGGATATCGCCAAGATGCTCGTGCATCGGCGAGTACGTCGGCGGGGCGTCGGCACAGCGCTGCTCGCTGCCGCCGAGCGTAGCGCTCTGAACGCCGGCAAGACGCTGCTGGTGCTCGATACCGTCACGGGCAGTGATGGCGAGCGCTTGTACGCGCGGCAAGGCTGGCAGCGTTGTGGGGAAATTCCCAATTACGCGCTGTGGCCAGATGGCAGGCCCTGTGCGACCACGATTTTTTTCAAGTTCCTGCGCAAATGAAACGCCCGCTTCCCGTCGCGAAGCGGGCGATTTCGCCGAGTTCGTTCGGTCGGCATCAAAGTCCTTGCCTATCGCTTCACCTTCTTCTGCGATTTCAATTCCGTCGCCGCGGGCTCGGCGAGCATCTTGACGATCTCGGCGACGAGCTCGGCCGGTTCGGTCATTCGCCCCAGGCCGACGTTGCGGCAGGCAAGCCAGCCCGGCTCCGGACCGATGAAGCGATACCCAAGCCCCGACAGCTTGGCGACGTTTTCCTGGGCGATTGCGTTTTCCCACATGCGGTGATTCATGGCGGGGGCGAAAACCACCGGACACGCGGCGGCGCACACCATCAGGCTCACCAGATCGTCGGCCAACCCGGCGGCGACCTTGGCGATGACGTTCGCCGTTGCCGGGGCGACCAGCATGACGTCGGCCCGTTCGGTGAGCGAGATATGTTGGGGATCGGAACTGTCGGCCAACTCGAAAATTTCCGTGCGCACGGGGCGCGCCGACAGGGCCTGGAACGTGAGGGGCGCGACGAACCGCTGGGCGTCCGCGGTCATGACGACGGTGACGCCGGCGCCGAGCTGCACCAGCTTGCTGACGACGTCCGCCGCCTTGTATGCCGCGATGCCCCCGCACACCGCGACGACGATCTCGCGGCCTTTCAGCTTCAGCGCGGGAGGATCGGCATTGTTCGGCGGCATTATGCTTCCGGCGCGCGCAGGCCGCTGGCTTCGTAATCGATGGCGATCTTGTCCTGCAGGACTTCCTGAATCGCCACTTCCAGGTCGGTCATGTTCCCGCGTTCAACCAGGGGTCGCGCCCCATCCATCAGCTCGAGCATGCGCTTCTGGATGAGTGCGGTCAGCTTGAATCGGCCGCCGACCTTGGCCACGATTTGGTCGCTCTTCAATGCTTCTATCATGGATCAGATGCCTCCACTGCGGAATGGCAATGCCTCCGCGCGTTTGTGTTTGATGATCTTGATGATTTCCTCTACCGCCGCATTCAGATCGTCGTTGATGACCATGTAATCGAACGCCCGGCTTCCCTTGGCCATGTGAATTTCCCGCTTGGCGGCGCGGAATCGCTTGGCCATTTCCTCGGCGCTGTCCCGTCCCCGGGCCTCCAGCCGTTGCAACAGTGTAGGCTCATCCGGTGGAAGAATGAAGATCGACAGGCAATCGGGATGCTGAAAACGCACCTGCAACGCCCCCTGAACGTCAATTTCCAGCAAAATGTTCTTCCCCTCGGCGAGCAAATCCAGCGCCGGATGCTTCGGCGTGCCGTAATAATCCCCGTACACCTGCGCGTATTCCAAGAATTCGTTGGCATCGAGCCGGCGGAAAAACTCCTGCTTTGACAGGTGTTCGTAGGTCTTGCCCGTCTCGTCGCCCGGCCGCCGCGGGCGAGTCGTCGCGCTGACGATGTAACTGACCGAGCATTTCTCTTCAAGCTGGCGCGAGATCGTGCTCTTGCCCACCCCCGACGGGCCGCACAGCACGATCAAAAGCCCGGGATTTTTGGTTTGCGTGGGCATGCTCCGGGGGGCTTTACTCGACGTTTTGCACCTGTTCCTTGAGCCGATCGATGGCGCCTTTGATCTCGACAATGTGCCGGGCGATGTCGGCGTCGTTGGCCTTCGAGGCGATGGTGTTGGCTTCGCGCAGCATTTCCTGGGCGATGAAATCCAGCTTGCGGCCCGCGTGCTCGCCCGTCCTGCACGAATGCTCGAATGCTTCGAGATGGCTCGTCAGACGCTGGATTTCCTCGCTGATGTCCGCCCGCTCGGCGAACACGGCGACTTCCTTCAGCAGATCGGCCTGGCTGACTTGCAATTCCGCCTTGTTCATCAGCAGGTTGACGCGCTGCGTCAACTTGTGGTGATAGTCGTCGATCACCGTCGGCGCTCGCTTTTGGATTTCCGCCAGTTCCGACGCGATCAGCCGTGAATGCTTGAGCAGGTCGGCCATGAGCGCCTGGCCCTCGCGGCCGCGCATGGCCGCGAGCTTGCCGATGGCCGTCGAGGTCAGTTCGCGAATGACCTTCCCATGCCGCGCGATTTCGTCGGTGTCGTCCCGCGGCTCCTGGCAGACGCCCGGAAGCTGCACGAGGCTCGCCAGGTCGATCTGCACGATCTTGTCCAGGCCCCGCACCTGTTGGAGTTGTTCGAGATACGCCGTCAGGGCCGGCACGTTGATGTGATACGCCGCCTCGGCGCTGTCCGTGCGCATCTTGAGGATGTACGTGATCGATCCCCGCCCAAGCCCCTCGCGCAGCAGCGTTTCGATCTCCGGCTCCATTCCGCTGACGTGGTCGGGGAGCTTGATGATGGATTTGAAAAATCGGTTGTTCAGCGAGCGGATTTCGACGGCGTAATGCGTCCCGTCGCGCTCGGCGCTGGCGTCTCCAAATCCGGTCATGCTCACGATCATTCGATTTGCGCCCGTGAAGGGTTTAGCGGCTCATTTCCCGTTAGTCGGCGATGCCGGTGCGCCGGCCGGTACGTGTTGCACTTGCTGGGCCTGCGGCGTGGGCTGCGTCTGATTGCCGATCTTGTCGCAAATCAGGTTGAGCACCACCGCCAATATCACGAAAAGCGCGAAGACGACGCTGGTGGCCCAGGTGAGAACGTCCCCGGTCTTTGCGCCGAACGCCGTGTTGCCGCCCGCGCCCCCGAACGCGCCGGAAAGGCCCCCGCCTCGCCCCTTCTGAACCAGCACCAGCAGAATCATGATGAAACAGAAGAACAGAAACAGCGGCAAGAAGATCCAGTAAAGAACGAGCATGGCTTCTCCGTGAGATTACAGTGCGGTGGAGGGCTGGCCCTCCACGGTGGAGGGCTGGCCCTCCGCGGCGGCGGCGATGGCGAGGAAGGCGTCGGCCTTCAGCGAAGCGCCGCCGATCAGCCCGCCGTCGATGTCCGCCTGCGACAACAGGCCCCGGGCGTTTTCCGGCTTCATGCTGCCGCCGTACTGAATTCGCACCCGATCGGCGAAATCCTTGTTCCAGGATTTGCCAATGTGCTGGCGAATGAACGCGTGGACTTCCTGGGCCTGTGCGTCGGTGGCGTTGCGGCCCGTGCCGATCGCCCAAACCGGCTCGTACGCGATCACCAGACGCTGCGGGTCCTGCATGCCCGACGTGAGTTCCTCGAGCTGCCCTTTGACGACGTCGAACGTCTGCCCCGCATCGCGCTGCTCGATCTTTTCACCGACGCAGTGGACGAGCGTGAGCCCGCCGGCATAAATCGCCTGGGCTTTGCGGGCGACCAGCGCCGACGACTCGCCCAGGACGTGCCGGCGTTCACTGTGCCCGGCCAATACGAATTTCACACCCAGGTCCTTCAGCATTTCCACGGAGATTTCGCCCGTGAAGGCGCCGTTCTTTTCAAAATAAACGTCCTGCGCCCCCAGGAGCAGCGTAGAACCCGCGATCCCCTGGCCGACCGCATCGAGATACACAAACGGCGGGGCGACGCCGAGGCTCACGCCCTTGGGCGCGCCCTTGCCCACGGCCTTGGCCAACTCAACCGCGCCGGACTTGGCCGTGTTCATTTTCCAGTTGCCGGCGATAAACGGGGTGCGGGTCATGGGGGATTTGCTCCTTCGTTCTCTTGGTTATGTTCGGACGGACTCGGTGGATTCGGCGAATTCCTTGTGGAATATCGCCGCGATCTTGTGCAATTGGACCATCAATTCCCTGAACGTTTCCGGCAGCAGCGCCTGCGCGCCGTCGCATTGAGCTTCGCTCGGACAGTAATGCACCTCGACGATGATGCCGTGAGCGCCGGCGGCCATTCCCGCGGCGGCGATGGCCGGAACGTAATCGCGTTTGCCCGCGGCGTGGCTGGGATCGACGATGATCGGCAGATGCGTCCAGCCCAGGGCCACCGGAATGCTCGTGATGTCCAGCGTGTATCGCACCGAGTCCTCGAACGTCTTGATCCCGCGCTCGCACAGCACCACGCTGCGATTTCCCTGGCTCAGAACGTATTCCGCCGAGAGGAGCCAATCCTTGACGGTGGCGGCAAATCCGCGCTTGAGCAGAACGGGCTTTCGCGTTTTGCCCACCTCGCGGAGCAGGTCGAAATTCTGCATGTTGCGGGCCCCGATCTGGAAACAATCGACGTATTTTTCCATTGGCTCGACCTGCCGGGTGTCCATCACCTCGATGCAGACCGGCATGCCGAGTTCGTCGCCGCATTCGCGCATCCATTGCAGCGCCGGTATGCCCAGGCCCTGGAAGGAATAGGGGCTGGTTCGCGGTTTATAGACCCCGCCGCGAAGAATGGTCGCCCCGCCGTCGCGGACCTCGCGAGCGATGCGACACAGCATCTCCTTGCTTTCGACGGCGCACGGCCCGGCAATGCAGGCGGCGTGATTGGCGCCGATCTTCACCTTGGGGACCGACCCGCCGCCGATTTCAACCACCGTGTCGTCTTCGTGGAACTCGCGGCTGGCGAGCTTGTACGGCTTCATGATCGGGACGACTTTTTCCACCCCGTCCAGCGACGCCAGATGGTTCTGATCGATCAGCCCTTCCTCGCCCACCGCCCCGATGACCGTGCGGAAGCGTCCCTGGCTGAGATGCGATTGGCATCCCATACGCTGGATTTCGCTCACCACGCGGTCGATCGCCGCCTGGGGCGCGTGTGAATTCATGACTATGATCAAGGCGAAACTCCTTGAAGACCCGGCGTTTTTGCCCTGCCAACGGGGAAAACGGAACATTTTACTGGGCGGAGCGGGGCTAGACAATAGTGGACCGGCCAATCGTCCGATAGTTGTTCTAGCTAGACAATATGGCTAGACTGAACAAGATGACTCACGACGGCAAGGAAAGACAGACCGTTACGGCTTTCGACGCCAAGAACCGGCTTGGACGGCTGCTGGACCGTGTCCAGTCCGGCGAGGAGTTGGTTATCACGCGACATGGCCAGCCTGTTGCCTGGCTTGTCCCGTTTGATAAAAGAACCGGTGACCGCGCCAAGTCAGCCCTCGAGGTTTTCCGCAAGGTTCGAGAGTCGCTGAGTGCGGCCGGCCTGAAGATAAGCAGCGAAGAAATCCGGGCCTGGCGCGACGAGGGTCGCCGATGAAATGGGTGATCGACGCTTCCTTCGTCGCCGGTTTGTTCCTTCCGGACGAGATGAGCGACAAAGTCGCCGTGCTTGCCAGGGATTTGCTGAAAGAAGAGGCCGCCGCTCCGGACTTCCTGAAACTGGAATTGACCAATATCCTGATCGTCGCATCGCGGCGCAAGCGAATCAGCGCCTCGCAATTGAAACAGCTTTCCGACGCGTTCGACCAACTGCCCATCGTTTATCATGGGGCGCTCACCGCGCCGCAGCGCGCGGAGATTTTGCGGCTTGCCGCCAAGCACGGTTTGAGCGCCTACGACGCCGCCTATCTTGAGCTGGCGATGAGATTGGCAGTGCCATTGGTCTCTCTGGACAAATCGCTGATCCGCGCCGCCATCGCCGAGGGGGTCGAAATACCTCGCGGTTTGCATTGAGACGCCCGCGCCCTGAACGGGCGCCTAAACCCCTTCGTGCAGCATTTTCTCCATCAGCGCGCGGTCTCCCCGAAGTTTGTCGAATTCGTCGCTGTACGCTTGGTACTTCTCCATGAGCGATTCATGCGATCTCGCCCCCACGTCGTAGTCGCTGCGGGCCTGGATCAATTCCACGCAGGAATCGACGAACGGTTGAATTCGCGTGCGGTTTTACGAGGGTCGCAAGCGTCCCCCCCCGTTTGACTCGTGGCCGAACTTATGTTACATTTTGTAACGCAATGCACGTCATCGCGGGTAAGGCGATCAAGGACTACGCGACGGCGTACAAAGACGCGTCGGCCTGGTTGATGACTTTTCTGGAGCGCGCCGAAGCCGCGAAACGGACCAGCATTGCCGACGTGCGGCGAATTTACCCGCATGCCGACGCGGTGAAGGTAAGCAGCGGCAATGACGTGATCGTGTTCAACGCCTGCGGGAACAACTACCGTCTCGTGACCGCGATTCACTTCAACCGCGCAAAACTTTACATCCTGCGTTTCATGACCCTCGCCGAGTACAACAAGCACTTTTGGAAGGATCAGCTATGAGCACCGCCACGAGCAAATTCGCGCCTACGGATGGTTATCTCAGGCTCATCCGCCAGTTCCCGCTGCGGCCCATCCGCAACGAGGGTGAATACAAAGCGGCGACGGCCGTGATGGAACGACTCGCGATCCGGGGCGAGAACGCCCTTGACCCGGGTGAACGGGACTATCTCGACGGCCTCGACGAGTTTATCTCCGCCTATGACCAAACGGCGTTGATCGATCGCCCGCGCCGTGGCACGCCACGGCAGCGCCTGCGATCGCTGATCGAAGACACCGGTGCCACCCCGCGCGACCTGCAAAGAATTCTGCGCTGCGGTCATTCATTGGTGTCTTTGGTGCTGAGCGGCAAGCGCGAATTGAGCAAGGATAACGTTCGTGCGTTGGCCAAGCACTTCAAGCTCAGCGCCGACTATTTCCTGTAACCCCTGTCCGGGAATCGGGAAGCGCGCCGTCATCCATGTTTGGGCGCGGGCTGCGTGAGAATCTCGACCTTCACGCGCTTGATGCGCTGGGGTTCGGCATCCAGCACCGTGTATTTCACCTGGCCCTGTTCGTAAACCGCGCCTTTTTCCGGGATGCGCGCCAGGTTCGTGGTGAGAAATCCGGCGAGGGTTTCGTATCCCGCGTCTTCGGCCAGGTTCAGGCCGGCCAGGCGATTCAAATCCTCGATGCGGATGCGGGCGTCGGCGTCCACCGTTCTATCGTCGATTTTTTTCAGCATCGCCGGCTCGGCGGTCTCGTGCTCGTCGGACATTTCGCCCACGAGTTCTTCCAGAACGTCTTCGATGGTCACGATCCCGCTCGTGCTGCCATACTCGTCCAGAACCACCGCGAAGTGCACTTTCTGGTGGCGAAAATCGCTCAGCAGATCGCTGAGCGACTTGGTTTCCGGGACATAGATGGCCGGGCGCATGATCTGGCCCACGGAGAACTGCGGATCGGCCTGACCGAGCAGTTTGATGAGATCGCGCGCGTGCAGGATGCCGACCACGTGGTCCAGGCCCTTTTCGTAAACGGGGATTCGCGAATGCCGCGATTCCTCGACGGCGTTTTTCACCTGCTCGAGCGTGGCGTCCGCGGGGATGGCGACCACGTCCTGGCGGGGGGTCATGATGTGGCCGGCGGTGGCGTCGCGGAACTCGATCACCGATTCGATCATCTCGCGTTCCTGCTCGTCGACCACGCCCTCCTTTTCGCCCTCCTCGACCGCGGACATGATTTCGTCGTCGATCTGCGATTCGTTCTGTTCCTCGCCGGCGCCCAAGGCCCGGCGAACCACGTCGTCCGTCCCGTGCATCAGCTTGGCCAGCGGCGAAAAAACGATGCGAAACGCGTTCAGCACAGGCGCGAAGAACCCGACGATTTCGGCGCCGGCGTACCTGGCGGCGGCGTGTGGAATCGTCACGGCGACGAAGACGGCGATCACCCCGGCGACGAGCACCGTCAACGTGTAGCGCACCAACGGGCCGTAATGCGTTTGCTCGAACGACGCGAAAACCAGCACCCAGATGAGAATGTTGGAGAACTGCCGGAAGATCGCCGTCAGGAACGTCAGGTCGGAGGTGTTTTCCGTGAGGGGCTCAAACCAGCGGTCGGCGTCGCGGCGGCCCAGGAATTCCGCCAGACGCACTCGCGAATACTCCCGAAGGGAATACGTCGCCGTCGAAAAGAACAGGGAGAGCAGCGAAGCGAGCGCCACTCCCACGACGGTCAGGAAGAGCGGCATTTCCGAACTCCGTTCCGCAGGCGAAGCCTCCCGGCGTGGAGGCCAAGCCTCCCGCTGCGCGGCGCAAATACCGGGCCGATGCCCAGACGGGTGAGAATCTCGTCTTCCTTGGCGTGCATGGCCGCGAAAGCTGATTCGGTTCTATCGTCGAATCCGGACAAGTGCAACAAGCCATGGATCGCGTAAAGCAGCAACTCGTGGCTCAAAGGATGCCCGAGCTGGCGGGCGCGCGCCTTGGCGAGAGTGGAGCAGACGACGATTTCACCGCTAACCGCGCGCCCCCGTCGCTCGTGCTCCAACTCAAACGTCAGAACGTCCGTCGGCCCGGTTTTGTGCAGGAATTTCTTGTGAAGGACGGCCATCTGCCGCCCGGGCACGACCGCCAGGGAGAGCTCCCTCAGCGGCGAGCGGAGCATCCGGTGTGCGTCGATCAATCCGCGGCCCAGGGCGGGAACGCATTGCCGCGCTGCCGCGGCGAAGATGGTCAGTTGCAACGCCAACGTCAGCCCAAGTTTGTGATGGGCGCGTTCACAACCGGGGGCACGGAGGTTTCGGAACTGGGGTAACTCACTCTTCCATGATAGATGCTCAGAAGCGTCTTGCAGAGGGCGGTTTCTATTCGCTCCAGGTCGCGCAGCGTGAGGTCGCATTCTTCAAACTGTCCGTCATCGAGGCGCAAGCGAGCCAGTTCGTGGACTTTGGCTTCGAGACGGCTGGCGGTGGGCTCGGCCAGCGAGCGGCAGGCGCTCTCGACGATATCGCAGAGCATGACGATGGCCGCTTCCTTGCTTCGCGGCTTGGGGCCGTCGTAACGGAATTCCACGTCGCTGGGCGGCGGGGCGGCATCGCCCTGCTGGTCGCTCTGACGCACCGCCTTGCTATAGAAAAATTCAACCACCGTCGTGCCGTGGTGTTGCTCGATGATCGGCAAAATGCTCGTGGGAAGATGGTATTCCTTCGCCAGTTCAACCCCGTCCTTGACGTGAGATTGGATGATGCGCAGGGAGAGCGTTGGGCTGAGATTGAGGTGGCGATTCTCGCCGCCCAACTGGTTCTCCACGAAATAATCGGGCTTATGAATCTTGCCGACGTCGTGATAATAACTGGCGACGCGGCAGAGAAGGGAATTGGCCTTGATTGATTCGGCGGCCGCTTCGGCGAGCGTGGCGACGCTAAGACTGTGGTTGTACGTGCCGGGCGCTTCCAGGGCCAGGCGGCGAAGAAGCGGCTGGCTCACGTCCGCCAGTTCCAGCAGCGTCATCCCCGTGGTGATGCGGAACGCTTTTTCGATGAAGGGGAGAATCCCCAGAACGACAAACCCCGACGCGAACCCGGCGGCGCCGACGTAAAGGCAGTTGATGGCGATGAACTGGATCGGTTGCATTTCAACGGCCCCGACGGCGGCGGTCACGACGATCATGGCCAGCATCGATAATCCGCCGACTTCAATCAGCTTGATGCGCGCCCGGACTTCATCCAGCAAATAGCAGGCGCTGAGCACACCGACCCACAGCACGAGAAAGAAATCCAATCCCTGGTTAAGAGCGGTGGTGACGATAAAGGCATGAATGGTCGCCACGCCGAACGCGAATCGCTGGTCGTAAGCGATCGTCAGTATCATCGCCGCCACGATGGTTGGCCCGATGCCGAAGATAAGCAACGACTTGTTTCCGATTCCCGCCAGTTGCGTGAGCAGCAGCATCGCCAGCAGCAGCCCGGCCATCGCCGCCGCCCGGGCATGGTTGCGCACGCACCGCCGCTGGTAGCGGGCGACGTAGGCGGCGAGGATGAACGTCAAGATGCCGGCCACCAGCGCCAGCCCCAGCCGATTCTGCCAGATTCGCAAAACGTCGTTCGCCAGCCAGGCCTGATAAGCGCTGTTCTCGCCGTGCAGCAGGGCAAAGTCGCGATCGCTCAGGATGGTGCCGCCGGTCACGATTTTGGCGTCGCGAACGTACGATTCAACCGCATCCAGCGGCGAGACCGTTGCCTCCGCCTGGTTTTGCTGGTCGTGCGTCGCCTGGTCGTCGTATTGATAGTTCGGATTCGCCGCCAGTTCCGCCCGGGTGATGCGGGCGATTTTGGGGCCCAGGACAAGCCCGAACCCTCGGGCCGCTTCCTCAAGCCGGGCCTCGATGGATTCATCGGACAGCTCGGTCCCGAAGACGTTTGCGATGTCGATATACCTTGGCGGTTCGCCGGTGGCGGTCTGCGGGTTTTGCGGGTCGGCCGGCGGCGGAAGCACCTTGATCTGTCGCGTCTGCCCCGGAAAACGCGCCGCCAGATTGCTCTCCTGGTCGCGATCCGATTGCGGGATGATTACCAGCGGCTGATTGTCCGCAAGCAGGTGCGTCCTGGCGTAAGTGATGAACTGCCGAACGTTGTCTTCATATTGTTGGCGATCCAGGCCCGTCCGATCCTGTTCCAATTCCGTGATCGAGCCGTTGTCGAGCATGTCCCGCAGCGGCGGGTCCAGTTCCTGCGGCGCGCGGCCGTGAATCGTTTCCGGCACCGCCAGAAGAAAATTCTGGATCTTTTCCCACGGATCGCCGGGGACTCTGCGATACGCGCGGTAGGCGCTTTCACGCTTGAATTCGATCAACTGATCGCGGCGCGCCCTGTCGAAAAACTGGAAATCCACCCGGGCCACGATGTCGTGCGGGACGTACTCGCCCGGCCGATAGGCCACCACTTCCTTGCGAAGAAGCAGGAAACAGGTGACCGCCAGCCAAAACCCGGCCGCGATCAACAGCGACAGGACCAGATCGTGCGCGGGAAAATCGCTGGGCGTCGAGCGCGCTTCGTAGCCATGCCGGCCTTCCCGGATGGCCGAGCGCCGAGGATTGTTTCTGCCGAACCAGAACATTATTCCCGATCCCTATCCTTTGGCACGTCCCCGTTATGTTCGTAAGCATCAACGATGTTCTGAACCAGGCGATGACGGACGATGTCGGACCGCTCGAGTTGGATCATTGCGATTCCCCGGATTCCGGCAAGTTTTTCCATGGCGTCGATCAGTCCGCTGCGCACGTTGTCGGGCAAATCCACCTGCGTCGCATCGCCGGTCACGATCATCTTGGAGTCGCTGCCCAGCCGGGTCAAAAACATCAGCATTTGCGAGGCGGTCGTGTTCTGGGCCTCGTCGAGAATGATAACGCTTTCATTGAGGGTCCGGCCACGCATGAAAGCCAGGGGAATCACCTCGATGATGTCGTTGACCATGAATCGCTTGACCTGCTCGAACTCCATCATGTCGTGCAGGGCGTCGAAAAGCGGACGCAGGTATGGATTCACTTTGGCCTGCAGGTCGCCGGGCAGGAACCCCAGCCGTTCGCCGGCTTCCACGGCCGGGCGGGCCAGCACGATTCGCTTGGCATGACCGTGCTTGAGCATGCTGGCGGCGGCGGCGACGGCCAGGTACGTCTTGCCCGTCCCCGCCGGGCCTATGCAGAACGTCAGGTCGTGGTGCAGAATGGCATCGACGTACGCGCGCTGCCCCGCGGTCTGCGGTTTGATGCTGCGGCCCCTCGTGTAAACGTCGATCTCATCGGCCGTGCGCTGGCGGTGATCGTCCGCCGCCCGGCCGATCACCTGCCCCACGTCCTCCACGCTCAGCCAATCCTGCCGATGCAGCGTGCGCTGAAGCAACTCCAGCACCGCCGCCGCTTTGCTGACCTGCTCCGGTTCTCCCGACAGGCGCACTTCATCATCCCGCCCGACGACCTGGACACCGAACGTGTCCCGGATCATCCGCAGGTAACGGTCCGCCGACCCGAACAGGGCCAGCTTCTTTTCAGGTTGTTGCAAGGCAATATTCAACTGCACGGCATTCACCGCGGCCGGGTTATCCGTCGGCCGCGAAACAAAAACCACACACCGGCTCCGGAGCGCAAGATCAGCCGGCAGCAAGCCACGAATAATTTTCTCAGGATCGCCGTGAAAAAGCGAGGGGTGAATCGCCCTGGCCAAAAACCCTTTTCCAACAAGTAGTTACGTTCAGAACAGGCTGAACAATAAATACGCAGCCGGCGCGGCCAGCAGCGGGCTGTCGATCACGTCCAGCAATCCGCCGAACCCGGGGATGATGTCTCCGCTGTCTTTCACCTGCGCGTCGCGCTTCATGAGGCTTTCCAAAAGATCGCCGGCTTGGCCCACGAATCCGATCACGATCCCGAACAGCAGCGCCTTGCCCCAGCTCAGCGTCGAAAGCGCCTGCGGCCAAGCCAGCGAACATCCCAGACCCACCAAAGCCGCCGTCGCCAATCCGCACACCAGGCCTTCCCATGTCTTCTGGGGACTCAGCCAGGCGATGAGCTTATGCCGGCCCAGGTACCGGCCACCGAAATACGCGCCGATGTCCGTCGATTTCACCACCAGCAGAATCATCACCACCGCCTGAGTGGAACCCTGGAACCCGTGAATCCGATCCCCCGAATGTTTCACCCGCAAGGCGATGAGGAACCACGCCAGCCCGCCAAGATACAGCATCGCCAGGACCGTCCCGGCCATGTGGGTGATGGCCTGTTCGGTGCGTCGTCCGCTGGCTTGGCGGATGGCGGCAAGAATCATCACGAAGACGATGATGAACGCCTGCGTCGATGCCGCGATGTGCTGGAACCATGGGAACTGCGTCAAAAATGCGTGAATCACCAGCAGCCCCGACCCCAGCCCGGCCAAAAACCGATACGGACGGACCCGCTCGGCCACGAAGAGCCGCCCGACTTCCGCCGTCGCCAGCGGAAGCAGAAAAATCAGCGTGAGCAAAAGTCCCACCCCTGCCAGTCCGAACTCCCGCGGCCCATACAATTCCGGATGCAGGTCGGGAACCTTGACCCATCCATGCGTCTTTTGCTCGATCCAGTAATCCAGATAGAGCATCCCCAGCAGCCCCGCCAACATGAGCGTGCCGTAAGTCAGACGCTGGCGAAGGGATTGTTGCATAACGGATTTCGTCGTGGAAGACGATCGCATGAGGCGCTGTTACGGCTATTCAGCGCTTTCCTGGGGCTCCTGGGGAGGTTCCTCGTGAATTCGTTGTTCGTGCGCAACGTTCTCGATATTTCGGAAAGGGGTATGCACCGACCGCAACCCCGCGATAGACATCAACGGCGATATGGACCGTTAGCCTACGAGACGCGGCTGTCATGGAGGATTCCTCCTAACAATCGTTGGTGCCAATGATATACGTTCGCGTATTCCAGGAAACTGGTAAGTTCCGAGAGCCCGCTCTT
>Ga0181538_10001948_pt1 | contig 22188 bp, 20 predicted proteins | sample PEATcosm2014_Bin_40_FD_119773 | JGI IMG/M metagenome (GOLD analysis project Ga0181538, IMG submission 119773) | Peatland microbial communities from MTU Mesocosm Facility, Houghton, MI, USA - PEATcosm2014_Bin23_30_metaG | ecosystem: Environmental > Terrestrial > Soil > Wetlands > Peat | place... | reverse complement strand
CCACCCGCCAGCCAACAGCACAAAACGAAAAATCTAACCCATTCCAATGCAAAATCCGGGTTGAAACGGCTTCCCAGTGGTTTGCGAACGTCATCACCGGGCTGAAGCCCGGTGCTAATGAGATTTTTACAGCTCTGTTCAAAATCGAGATGCGCCCGGCGTTTTGCCATGGGAAAAATTGTTGCTGACAATATCCGGGCTGGTGGCATAAGTTTTGCTGGTTTCGCATCCGGGTGATTCAAGCCGTTCGCAACCAAACAACCGTGGACCAATAACATTCATCCTTACGAAAGAGACGCCATGAACATAATAAGCAGGTTTCAACGGAGCTGGCAGTTGTTCAAGAGTTCCCTTTTCATCATCGCCAGAAACAAACAGTTGCTGGTCTTCCCCATCATCATTTTTTTCCTGACGATGATGATCATGCTGTTCTTTCTCGCGCCGGTGGTGCTGCGGCCCACGGGTTATTCCTATGCCTCGGTCCAGCACTGGCAGGCGATCAGCCATTCGCTGTTCACCCAATCCCCGGACGCCGCCGCCGGAAACCACTCCCGGGCCGGCCTCACGCCGGGCGCGATGGTTTACCTGGCGTTTCTCTATTTTGTTTCGATGTTTTTCGCCACGTTCTTTAATGTCGCTTTCTACCACGAAATCCTGGTCGCCTTGGGCGGGCAGCCGGTGTCCATCATCCGCGGCTTGAAGTTTGCCGTCACGAAGTGGAAGGCGGTCTTGATGTGGGCCTTGTTCGCCGGGCTGGTGGGCCTGATCATCCGGCAACTGGAGGAGCGGCTGAATTTCGTGGGCCGGATCATCGCGCGCTTTATCGGCATCGCGTGGAGCATCGCGGCGGTCTTTGTCATCCCGATCATCGTGTGCGAGGAGCAAAATGCCAATCCGGTGGCCCTGCTCAAGAAATCCGCCGGCATCCTGAAACGCACCTGGGGCGAGGCGCTGATTGGTTACGTCGGCCTGGGCATGATCAGCGGGCTGATGCTGCTCGTCTCGATGGCTTTTCTCTTTGGCGCGCTGGCGGTCTCCATCGTGCTGAAAAATTTCTGGCTCCTTGGCATTGCCGGTCTGCTCTGGCTGGTGGCGATGTTCGTGCTCTCCTATTTGACGAGTCTGGCCGGCCAGATCTACAAGGGCGCGCTTTACCTTTATGCGGCCTCAGGCGTGGTCCCCGAACCTTACAGCCAGGAGATGCTCGATTCGGCGTGGAAATTCAAAAAGAGCTGAAGCGGTGCCGGATTACTGCGGTTGAGAACCGGCCGGAGGCGGGCCAAAGGCTCGATGCTGCATTCAGAATTACTCGTCCGACATCTCGTTTAGCATCCGCCACCCGTCCTTGGTTTTGGCCACGAGCAGTGTTCGCTGGTTGAACGTACCGTCCCGCAACCGGTGAAGCTCCGTCACCATCACGATGCCGTCGGTGTAAAGCTGGCGGTCAATGAAAAAACTTTCCACGCCCTTGAGGTCGGGCCAGGACTCCGCGGTTGCCTTCTCCGGTAGGTCCGCTCCAAAAGCAGGGCGTTCTTCTTCCGAAACTCCGGGTCGCGGGCCAGGTTCGGGTCGAGGTCCAGCAGCTTCAGCGTTCCTTCGATCATGAAATTCTTGCAGACGCAGGCGGATTCGATGTTCTGCCGGCGGCAGGCGTCCTCCAGACAGAGGATGGCGCCTTCCGGCGTGTCGAAATCCATTTCGACGCGGGGCAGCAGCGTGCGCAACTGCTCCAGGGTCAGTTCCGGTTCCACGTTCTCTCGCATGGCGCGGTCATTGCCGGGCAGGAACTCCGGCCCAAATTATTATTTGGCCGGTAAAGTTTTGGCTGCGGGCAGGTTGGTGTCCGCCCGGGGCAGAATGTCCGAAGCTTTCACGTGCAGGGTTTGTTTGTCGCGCGTGATGATCATCCGCTCCTCGCCAATCGCCACCGCCACCCGGCCCAGAACCACCCGTCCGCCCTTGAGCCGTATCAAATCGGGCTGACTGTTGAACCACGGATTATTTGTAGGCGTCCAGTCGAGCGGAACGAACTTTGTTCCGTTGCAAACCGGACAGGTTTGCCTTCCCGTTCCATTGCAAACACTGCAAGTCACCTTGCCGGTGCCACCACAGACCTTGCACCTGCCGATATTCACCGCCACGCCATTGGTGTACACGATGACCTCGCCGACATGATCCTGGTTCCAGGCCTGATATCCCCCCTGGCCATTTAGATTCGGAAATTTCTGCCACAACTCGTTTGAACCATGTCCGGCCACGGTCATGTGTATCCACACACCCTTTGACAGTTTGAGGCAAGGTCCCGGACAATCCACCTCGCCGTCTTCGCAACCGGGCGCAAGACACGGCACCGTGCCTTTCCCTCGGCACTCGAAGCAGACTTTCTCATTGGGACCTGGCCCGGCCACCTTCGGCGGCGGCAGCGGCGGCGCAGCCTTGGCGGGCGCGGCGGGCTGGCTTTGGGGCGCGGAAGATTGCTTCCCGCAACCAGCTAACAGCAACGCGCCGAGAAAACAGGCGAGCACCGGGCAAAACACGAAACGCCTCAGAAATTGAGCCGTGTTGGTCATGCGCCGAGATTATGGCCGCAATGCCGGCGTGTAAAGATTACGTTTAATGCAGATTGCCGGCGATCTAACCCGTCGTCACGGTTTGCACTGCCGGGATGCAGCCGGCTGCCACGGGCGGGCGGCCATTGGCCGGGCGGGAGGAAATTCCGGCCATTCCTTCCACAATAATTGTGTGGCCAGTGCCCGCACGCGGTTCGTATGGTGATGACCTTGAAACTGCAACAAGATCAGGTCTGGAAACGCTGCGAGGAATATCTTCGCATCCTGCACCTGGAGCGCCTGGAGGTGGAATACAAGTCCGTCAAGAGCCTCACCACCCGCGAAGGAACTTTTCATCACGTCAGCAAGAAGGATTTTTGCCGTCTCCTGAAAACCGCCCACCTGATGACACTCGAAGAAATTCAGAAGTCCTGGTATCGCTAACGCACCCACACGGCGCCTACCGCCGCCAGCGGCGGGGCGGACCTGACCGCTGATGATGTCCCGGCCTCCCCGGGCGGTGCTGTGACGATGGATGACTGGGCCGCTGCGGCCGTCCTTGATTCTGTCCCTGCGGAAAACAACGTTCGATTTCCGCCGGCGCTGCGGCCGAGTAGTTGAAACCTTCCGCGCGCTTGCGGACGATGCCGCGGCCGATGAAGCGTTCCAATGCCCGCAACTCATCCCGGTCCTCCGGCGTGACAAAGCTGATGGCGTCGCCCATCGCGTGCGCCCGGCCGGTGCGGCCGATGCGATGGACATAATCTTCCGAGTGCATCGGGAAATCATAGTTCACCACGTGCGAAATGCCGTCCACGTCAATGCCGCGCGCGGCGATGTCCGTGGCCACCAGCACGCGAACCGCGCCGGATTTAAAATCCTTCAGCGCCTTTAGCCGCTGGTTCTGCGAACGGTTCGAATGCAACGCCGCCGTCTTGATGCCCTTGCTTTCGAGGTTGCGGGCGATGCGATCGGCGCTGTGCTTCATGCGGGAGAAGACGAGCACCATGTTCATCTCCGCGTTGCGGAGCAGATGCAGCAGCAGGGCCGGCTTGAGATGTTTCGGCACTTCATAGATGAGTTGCGTGACCGTCTCGGCGGGGTTCGAGCGGCGGCCGATCTGGATCATTTTCGGCGTGCGCTGGAATTCGTGCGTGAGGCTTTCAATTTCGCGTGAAAGGGTGGCGCAAAACATCAGCGTCTGCCGGTGCTTCGGCAATTGCTGCACGATGTGCCGGATGTCCGGCAGAAAACCCATGTCGAGCATCCGGTCGGCTTCGTCGAGCACGAGAAATTGCAATCCCGAAAAATCGGCGCAGCGCCGGCCCATCAGGTCCAGCAGCCGCCCCGGGCAGGCGATGACGATGTCCGTCGCGGCCCGCAGCGCGCGGATTTGCGGCTGTTCGCCCACGCCGCCAAAGACCGTGGCGACGCTTACCGAAAGATGTTTCGCGTAAGCCCGGACGTTTTCCTCGATCTGCAGGACGAGTTCGCGCGTCGGCGCGATGACCAGCACCCGTGTGCCGCGGCGCTGGCCCGCGGCGGGTGGTGCCGCGAGCCGGGTGAGAATGGGCAGGGTGAACGCCGCCGTTTTTCCCGTGCCGGTCTGCGCGATGCCGATGAGGTCGTGCCCGGCGAGCAGCGGCGGGATGGCGGCGGTCTGGATTGGGGTGGGTTCGGTGTAGCCGGCGTCCTGCACGGCGTGCAAAATTCTGGCGTCAAGGCCAAGGTTGCGAAAGGGCATGGTATTAAAAATATGGGATTGGGACAGGTTTGGACCCCCCCCCCGGAAGCGGGCGGGTGCCGACGAAGGTCGCGAGAAAATATTTACTTCAGCCGCCAGGTGATGCGCGCCTTGTTCAAATCGTAGGGCGACATTTCCATCTTCACGCGGTCGCCAACGGTCAGGCGCACCCAGCGTTTGCGCATTTTGCCGCAAATCGTGGCGAGCACGAGGTGTTTGTTGGCCAGTTCAACCCGGAACATCGTGCCGGGTAGCACGGTGGTGACGGAACCTTCCACTTCAATATGTTCTTCTTTCATGGCTGACAAATCGGCAATGGAAACGAAATCATGACGTTATACTGTCCGACAAACCGGTACTTTCCACAGACTGTTCCCGAACGCCGGGTTTAAAATCATCACTGAACCAGGTTCACTTGAAGATTCGCCATGCCTTGAAAGAGACAAGCTATCCAACAGACCCGTACAGTATGGCCTGATTTTGTCACAATAGCGACAACTATCGGCAACTATCTTTTGACCAGTCATCGCACCGTCAGCAGACCCCTCCGTGTGTATCCGGGCTCATCCGTGGTTAATTTTTTTTGCGATTCTTTGTCACCCTTTGGCCCTTTTCGGGTGCTTACCGGGTGATATGATGACAACCGAAGCAATGCAAGCTGCGGAATTCAACGATGCCGAACTGGTGGCCGAAAGCCTGGACGGAAACCGGGAGGCCTTCCGCCAGATTGTGGAACGGTATCAAACGCTGATTTCCTCGCTGGCGTATTGCGCCACCGGCAACGTGAGCCAGAGCGAAGACCTCGCCCAGGAAACCTTCGTGTCCGCCTGGAAAAAACTGGCAGACCTGCGTGAGCCGGCCCGGTTGCGGCCCTGGTTGTGCAGCATCACCCGCTTTCTCATCAGCAAGGAATGCCGGCGCCAGGGGCGCGAGCCGGTTCATGCCGCCGAATCGCTGGAGGCGGTGGACGAATGGGTCTCACCCGAACCGCTGCCGACGGACCAGGTCATCAGCGACGAGGAAAAGGCGATTCTCTGGCGTTCGCTCGAACGCATCCCGGAAATTTATCGCGAACCGCTGGTCTTGTTTTATCGCGAGCACCAATCCATCGAGGCCGTGGCGCAGGATCTGGAGTTGAGCGAGGACGCGGTAAAGCAACGGCTGTCACGGGGACGGAAATTGTTGCAGGAGCAATTCCTCGCCTTTGTCGCCGGCGCGCTGAAACAAACCAGTCCGGGCAAGACCTTCACGCTTGGCGTGATTGCGGCCCTGCCGCTGCTGGCCACGACCGCCAAGGCGGCTACGGCGACTGCCGCCGCGACCAAGGGTGGCACGATGGCGAAGGCGACGGGAGCGGGCGCGTTCTTTCAGGCCATCGCCGCATTGAGTCCGATTCTGCTGCTCGGTGGCTTTTTCGGCTTCAAAATGGGCGGTGACGCCCGGCAATCGTCGCAGCAACGCGAGTCGGTCGCCACGTTCTGGCGCATTGTGGTTGGATCACTGGCTGCGTTTGTCGTCCTTCCGTTCCTGTTGCTTATTGTTCTAAATATTCTGCCCGTGGATTTTTCCGACGATTTCCGGCAGAGGGTGATGGGCGGAATAACCATTTGGCTGGGATTGATGTATGCCGTGGTGCCAGCCGCTCTGATACTGTGGGCGTGGCAGCGTCGGCGGAAGGTCCAGTCGCAGCCCGCATATGAACCGGAAGTGGCAGTGAATCCGGGGAAGAAAAAACGGTTTGTCCTGTGGGTGGTCATTGCGATGATCGGGACGGCGTGCCTGCTCGGCCTTGTTTTCGCGGATACGAACCATAAGGTCCAGCATATAACTGCGGCGGAGGTTCAGAAAATGGTCGCGGACAGCAAAGGCAAGGAAATCCAGTTTTCCATTTCGCAATACCAGAACGGCTTTTATGATTTTTTTATCACGCTGCGGGAAAACGGCAAGCGGGTCCTGTTCTCTGCGCCTATGGATGACGCCACACTTGCCCTGATCAAGGCACAAGGCATCAAGTGCCCAACTTACGTCCAAGGCCGCGATTTTGAGGTGTTTGGATGGCCGGGCCGGTTTTTGCCAGTGTTCTGCATTTTCATCCTGGCGATTGGCGGCGTTGTTCTCCTGCGCCGACCCGGAAAATTCAACCCACGGGAAACAGATGAGCACCGGACAAGAGAAATGCAGCAGGTGGAGAGAACGGCGAACAAGGTATTTGGCACGGTCGTCGCGTTGGTGCTGATGGCCATAAGCCTTCTGCTGGTTCGGTTCACGTTACATCACAACTACGGCCAGACCATTTCCGTGACCGAAGCTCGACGAATCATCGCAGAGAACAAAAACGCCCGGGCCGGAGTCATTCAATACAATAACGGATCGAAAGAAATGGAGATTTCCATTCCAGGACACAGGAGTTATACCGCTGACATCACGTCGGCATATGAATCCACACTCACCCTGTTGGCGGAAAACAAAATTCCATATAACACGGCTATTCAAGGCCGGGATTTCGGATATCGCCAACCAGACCGCTGGCTGTTGCTGTCGTGCAGCTTCATTCTGACAGCGGGTGCGATTTTGGTTCTGTGGTGGGCATGGAAAAAAGAGCGCCGGTTTCCAGCGCCCGCAGAATCCCGCGTCTGACCTTTTTTCCGGACGGCTGAAGCATCTTCAGTGCGGCATTGATACCGCCTTGAGCTCGATCACCCCGGCGTCAAGATTCCCGGAGGGCGGATCGGCAGGGATGGTCACTTTCACGGTACTTTGAAAAAAGTTTTTGAACCTGCTGACAGTGCCACCAGAGGAACTGCCGGGCAGCCTCTCGAGCACGACAGCTCCAAATACATAATCCCCGGCCGGCACCTCATCCACTGAAATAGTGTCGTCGTCATTAATAGTTGCCTCGTATGAATGCATATTTTGTTGCGCGGCCTTGAATTCATCCGTTTGCAGGAACGCGGCGCGGGCGGTTTCAGTGGTCATTGCCTCCGGTGGCATGACCGGCATCGGAGTGTAAAGACCGACGTCGATGTGCCACTGCGGCTGTCGTTGAACGCCGGGCGGCCACTGCAATCGGCCCGTAACCGTATAAGTTGAAGCGCCCAGGTTGAGTGTCGTTGTTTCACCCGGCCGGATTTCAAAAGGGGTTTTGTCACCCTGCATCCGTCCTTCGGAGCCTGACCCCGTCACTTTTACCAGAAGAATCCGGACCAGTTGATGTTTGCCCGGCGGCAGTTGCGAAACTGCAAACTGTCCCCGCTCGCCGGTCTTGACGCGGGTCATTCCAAAATCGAATGAGACCGTGTCGGGTGAACCGCCGCCGAGTTCGAGTTCATATTCGCGCCCCACCGCCGGTTTGCCGCCGGAAAAACAGGCGACTTGTAATTGGCCCCAAGGTTGAAGTTGCAGGACGGGGTTGACCGACAACGCTGTTGGAGCCGCCTCGGCATAGCCGTCCGGGCTGGCCACAATCACCCGGGCGATGCTGTCATCCGGGGGCAATTCAAATGTTCCATCCGCTTTTATCCGCAGGAGTGAACCGCCGCTTTGGACATTCTGACGACTAAACCCTCCTTGGGTCAGCCGCAGGCGGGCTCCCGGAGACACCAAACCCACATCCGCATCGCTGGCGGGTTGACCATCAGGCTTGCGGACCGTCACCACGGTGGCAGCCGCCCGGCGTAGAACCACATCCAGTTGCACATTGCCTTCATCCGGCCCGATGACCCGCGAAACGAAGGGCGCATAACCGTCGGCCTGAAATTTTAAAACGTAACCGCGATTTTCCGTACCTCCCATCACCGCCTCTTCGAACCTATTGGTGTAAGCACCGTTGGCAAAGTCGAGCCAGAACCGTCCAATGGCGCTCCACCGCACATTGGTCGTCCCCGCCACCGGATTCCACTCCGGCCAGCCCTGCACGATGCGAAAACGGGGAATGCGCTGGCCGGTGTCTGCATCATAAACCGCACCATGCACCACCAGTGCCGACGGCAGGGTAATGATGTGTTCCTCGCCGTCCGGGCGGACTTTCACATCATCCACGCGCAAGTAGCCTGACGCCTGAACATCGAACGTCAATTCCGCATCTGGCGCATTCGTCCAGACCACGCGGCCTTCGCGATCCGTATTATGGCTGTATTCAACCTGGACCGGTTTGGGGCGATTCGAGTCAATCCAACCACGCTCAAATGTGTTTAGCGAGAGATGTGCCGTGGAAACCAGGTTGCCCGCCTTGTCCACGACCCGCAGGCGGAGGGTTTTGCCCGGTCGCAGCGTCAGGCGAACAGGGCCGGCATCCGCAGCCAGATCGGCTTCCACGGTCGTCGCGGCGTAACCCGGGGCTTCGGCGCTGACCAGATGTTTTCCCGGCGGGCAGCCGGGAATGGAAAATGTGCCGTCGCTTTGGGTCTTGCCGTTGCGCCGGCTGGATTCATGAATATGTCCGACCAACACCTTGGCATCGGGAATCGGCGATCCTCCGGTATCAACCACCAAACCCTGGACTGTCACCGCCCGGCCAAGTTGGAAAACATGTGTGCCGTCCCGCAGTTGCTTTTCGGTGGTCTTATTCCGGCCGGCAAAAACCGTGTCTGAATCCACGTATTCAGGATCTCTGGCGCTGCCGTAAATTCGGTGGATCATGTCTTCCGCAATGCGGTTGATCCGCCAGCGCCCGTCCTTGTCGGTGGCAACCTCAATCCAGCTGAATTCATGATTTTGCGGCAGTTTTAATGCGGTTGGATCATCTTCGTGATTCCAACCGACCTTTGCCCCGGCCACCGGTTTGCCATCGGCATCCACCACCCGTCCGCCGATGGCTGTCGGGCGATCCACCCGCAAAACGTAGTTGGTGGGGATGACTTCGCCATTCGGCGGACGCCACAACAGCTGGGTATCCGCAAAATCATCCTTGCGCGTCGTCAATCCCAGTTCAGTGATGTTGGTCGGATAAACCACGTCGCAGACGCCAAAGCGGTCCGATGTAAACCATTTACCATCAAATTTTCCGCCCACCCAGCCGCGGAATTCAATCGGGACCATCGGGATGGGTTTGCCGCTGTCAGCGGCAACAATTTCCAAATGAAGAATCGAACCGTTGGTCAGCAGTGGCACGGCGGGAGTGACGGCCACCGGATTCGTGGGCGCGGTCGTGGCCGGGGAATTGTTCACGCCGGAATTTGTTGCCGCCATGCCGGCCGCCACCTTCCCCGAAGCGGTTGGCCCGGTGTGCCGGGAAGCGACCAGCATCGCCGCCACCGTGACCAATACAACCGCTGCCGCCGTCAGTTTGATTTTGGACACGGCCAAGAGATAGGCCAACACGCCGGATAATCCGCCCGCGGTCGCCGCGCCGGCCAGTGCCGCCCGCGCCACTTTTGTTGCCAGATGCGCCGGCGCCGCGCCAACGGCATTGGCGGCCAACAGCCCGGCAATGGCCACGGCCGTGGAAGTCACTTCGTGTTTGGTGAATGTGCCGTGCAATTTTTCCAGGGCGCGCTCCACCCGCATCCGGGCGGCATTTTCCGTCAGATCGAAACGCGCGCCGATCTCCGCGTACGAACGATTTTCAAAATGGCGGAGCAGGACCGCCTCGCGATCCTGCTCATCCAGCAAATGCATGGCTTCGTCGAGCAAGGGACGAATCAACGCCCAATCAGGTTCCGGTTCCGTGGAAGAAATGATGGCATTCATGGCGTAGGCTTCCCGTTCGCGGATGCTGCGGCGTTGCTCCGTCCGGCGGACGTTGGTCGCGACAAAGCGGGTGCTGGTGTACAACCAGCCCATCAGCGAGGTGTGCCGGATGAGCCGGGCGGCCTTGCGGGCGAGATCGGCAAAAACCGACTGGGTCACATCCTCCGCCAGATGCGTGTCGCCGTTCACCTGGCGCAACGCCGCTGAATAAACAAGGTTGATGTGCCGCTGGACCAGTTCGCCGAAGGCCGGCTCGAAACGGTCATGCACATAACGCCGGAGCAGTTCACCGTCAGTCATGTTCATTTACCCATATAACAACCACCGAATGCAAAATCGCACAATCTTTCCGAATCTGATTTAAAATAGCCCCGGCCCGCCGGGTCAACCGCCAAAACGTTTCCACCGAATTACTCGTGACCCGGCCAACTTCAGGTCGCCATCGCCTTCCCAGCCAGCCAGCCGGTCGTCCACGCGGCTTGAAAATTGAATCCGCCGGTGATGCCATCAATGTCCAGCAGTTCGCCCGCGAAAAACAGTCCCGGAAAGACCTTGCTCTCCATCGTCTTGAAATTCACCTCGCCCAATCGCAGGCCGCCGCAGGTCACGAATTCGTCCTGGTTCAGGCTCTTGCCCGTCACCGCGAATTCTGTGCGGATCAATTGCTGGACGAGCCGATGTTGCGCGGCCCGCGAGAGCGCGGCCCAGCGCGTGTCGCGCGCGATGCCGGCGGCCAGGACGAGCTGTTCCCACAAGCGCGACGGCAACGGCGTCACCGGCACGTTGACGACGAGACGCGCGGGTTGCGCGGCCTGGCGCGATTTAAGTTCGGCGGCAATCGCCTCCGCGGAGAGCTGCGGCAGCCAATTGATGTGCAGCGGAAACTGATAATTCAATTTGTGCAACACCCGCGCGCCCCACGCCGACAGTCGCAAAATCGCCGGCCCGCTCAAGCCCTGGTGCGTCACCAGCAACGGCCCGCGCTCGCGCAGTTTTGCCGCCGGCACGGATACCTCAACCAGCTCGACGGAAATGCCCGCCAGCGACCGCAGCCACGGCGATTCGATGCGAAACGTGAACAGCGACGGCACGGGCGGTTCGAGCGTGTGGCCGAGCGACACCGCCAGTTGTCCCGCCGCCGCCGCGCGGCATCCCCCCGTGGCCAGCAACAGCCGGTCGCAGAGAAGCGTCTCACCCGGAGCGCCGATCCCCGACCCGGCGTGTTGGAGTTCAAGCTTTAGCTTGTTCGGTTGGCACGCTAAAGCGTGAACTCCAACGTGAGACCGGGGCTCCGTTGCCAGCACCACCTCAAACCGACCCTCCGCATTTTTTACGGCTGACTCTACGCCGCAATTCAACCGCAGCTTCACCTTCGCCGCCCGGGCCGAGTGCAGCAGGCAATTAACAACGGTTTCCGATGAATCGCTGACGGGGAACATGCGGCCGTCGGCCTCGATTTTGAGTTTCACACCGCGGGATTCAAACCACGCCACCGTGTCACGCGCGGAAAATTTCTGAAACGGCGCCAGCAACGCCTTTTCCCCGCGCGGATACCGCATGGCGAAGTCGCGCGGGTTGAAGCAGGCATGGGTGACATTGCAGCGGCCGCCGCCGGAAATGCGAACTTTGGAGAGGAACTGCGGGCCGCGTTCGAGCACCGTCACCTCTGCCTCGGGAGCCGCCTCGGCGCAGGTGATGGCGGTAAAAAAACCCGCCGCGCCGCCGCCAACCACAATGATCCGTCGCGAACTCATGCGCGCGAATTTAACCGGGCGTCCCGCCAAAGTCTCTTCAAAGCGTGAGACTTTTCTGCAGCAATTGGTATAGTGCCGCCATGCGAAGGTTGCCGCGCTCATTTTACGACCGGGACACGATTGCGGTCGCGAGGGAATTGCTGGGCAAATATCTGGTCCACGAGGAACGTGTTGGACGAATCGTGGAGGTGGAGGCGTATCTCGGCCCGCACGATCTGGCGGCGCATTCGGCCCGGGGACTGACCGAGCGAACGAAAGTGATGTTCGGCCCGCCGGGCCACGCCTACGTCTATTTCATCTACGGGATGTATCACTGCATGAACGTGGTGACGGAGCGCGAAGGGCATGCGTCCGCCGTGTTGTTGCGCGCCATTGAGCCGGTGCGCAATGTCGGGGGCCGGACTTGCGGTCCCGGCCTGCTCTGCCGGGCGCTGCACATTGACCGGCGCCTGAATGCGCACGACCTGCTCAGTGATGATTTTTACATCGCCGCGCCGCCGAAAGCCGAGCCGTTTCCCATCGTGAAACGACCGCGCGTGGGTGTGGATTACGCCCGGCATTGGGCGAGGCGGCATTTGCGGTTTTACATCAAAGACAATCTGTTTGTGTCGCGGCCATAGCGCGCCATGGTGAATCGCTTGAAACCTTGACGCTTCCCGGAGTGGCGTTACCCTTGCGAAATGAATTCTTTCACGAGTCTTTCCAAAACTTGTGTCACCGCAATGGTTGCCGGTTTTGTCCTCGCGTGCGCCTTCGGTGTCCCGGCGCAAGGCATCCCGTTGCCGGTGATTCCCAACGCGACATTCAACATCACCAACTACGGCGCGGTCGGCGACGACAGGACGATGAACACCGACGCCATTCAGAAAACAATTGATGCGGCTTCCGCCGCCGGAGGAGGCATGGTGCTGGTTCCAGCCGGGAAATTTCTGACCCAGCCATTCACGCTCGCCAGCAGCATCAATCTGCATCTCGCCAAGGACGCATTTATTTTAATCAGCGACGAATTGACGAATTATCCGGTCGCCCTGGCGAGATATCAGGACGGCATCAGTGCCAGCGGCGCCCATGACCTCGAAATCAGCGGAGAAGGAACGATTGACGGCCAGGGCCATGCCTGGTGGACGGCCTTTCGGGCGAGCCGGTTTACGACGCACCGGCCGTACCTGATCAAGCTGGCCAATTGCACCCGGGTGCGCGTCCACGGCGTCACCCTGTGCAACTCGCCGATGTTCCATCTGGTGCCGCAGAATTGCCTGGACGTGACGATCCAGGGCATCACCATCAAGTCGCCGGCGGATTCCCCCAACACCGACGGCATTGACCCTTCCGGATGGAACTATCTCATCGCCGACTGCACGATTGATGTCGGGGACGACAATATTGCCATCAAACCCACCGGCAGCCGCACTCCGGTGAATAAAAATTACACGGTCAAAAATTGCACGTTCGGGCACGGGCACGGATGTTCGATCGGCTCAGGCACCGCCGGCGGGATCGAGGATTTGACGGTGAGCAATTGCACTTTCAATCAGACCGACGCCGGCATCCGCATCAAGACCTCACGCGGGAATGGCGGTTTGCTGCAGAATTGCACTTATGAAAACCTCAAAATGACGGCCGTGAAGAACCCGATTTACATCATTGATTATTATCCGGAACGGAATGCTCCCGCGGACCCGGCAACCGAGCAACTCGAACCCATCACCGACCGGACGCCCTTCAACAAGAACATCGTCATCCGCAACGTGACCGCGACCGATTGTCCGACCGCCGGCACGATCCGGGGTTTGCCGGAAGCGCCCATTGCCAATATAACGCTTACGAATGTGAACATTTCGGCCAAAACCGGAATGAAGATTTATTACGCCAAGGGAATCCGGTTTGTGGGGTCGAAGATTGTCGCTGAAAGCGGAAGGCCGCTGATGACCTTCGAGGCCGAGGTCGTGGGACTGAAATAATTCGCAAAAAAAGGCGGGGCCTGGTTTTACCCAAGCCCCGCCGTGAAATCTCAAGCGCTATTAGTAGCGATTGCGACCGCCACCGCTGCCGCCGTATTCACGACGACCGCCACCGCCGCCGGCCGGACGCTCTTCGCGCGGCTTGGCGATGTTGACCGTGAGGGCGCGGCCGCCCAGTTGCGAGCCGTTGAGCGCCGCAATGGCCTTCTGCGCCTCCTCGGGCGAACTCATGGTGATGAAACCAAAACCCCGGGGACGGCCGGTGGTCCGGTCCATCATCAGGTTGGTTTCCGTGACCGTGCCGTGCGCCGCGAAGGCGTCCTGCAAGTCGTTTTCAGTGGTGTCGAAGGAAAGATTTCCTACAAACAATTTATTACTCATGTGATGTTAAACTGTGAGACTAACCTTGCTTTTGTCAGACTGTTCCCGTTAATCGGATTTCAAATCATCACTGAACTGAAGTTCACCTGAAGATTCACCATGCCTTGCAATCGTTAAGCTATCTAACACAGACGGGCAAAGTCTCGCACCTTTCCGGGCAATAGCAAGGGTTATTCGGAAATATCTTTTGGCAAGGAATACACGCATGCCTTTGCCGGTTTTGCATGTCACGGCCAAAACGCCACGCCTGGATCCGGCCCGCAGATTAATTTCTTTCGTCGAGCCGGAAAAATCCGGAGACTCAAATCCATGAATGTATTCTTGACCGGCGGAACGGGTTTCATCGGTTCGTACGTGGCCCTGGAACTCGTGAAACATGGACATCACGTCACCATCCTGGCCCGCAACCGCAACAAGGTGCCCGAACTCACCAAAATCAGCGCGCTCGAAATCGTGCCGGGCGACATCACCGACCGCAAGCTGCTCGAACAACTGGTCGCCGGAAAGGATGCCTGCATCCTGGTCGCGCTCAACTACACGAAGAAGACCGGGTGGGAAGTTCTCCTCGACGACACGCTCCCGACCGTGTTCCTGTCCGACGCCGCGGCGCAGGCGCAGGTGAAACACTTCATCTACACCTCGTCCACGGCGGCAAATGACAGCCTTTACCTGGGCGGACGGGACGAAGCCGAGCAGAATCTCAAGAGTGTCACCGCCACCACGAAGCAGCATCCGGCCACGTTCTACGGCGCCACGAAGGCGGCCAGTGAGAATTTCGTCACCGCGCAGTCACATGTCTCCCCGATGCGGGTCAACATCATCCGTCCGGGCTACGTGTTTGGGAATCCCGTGTTCCCGGGCGGCAGCATTCAGGGCGACACGCGTTTTCGCGACATCGTGAGAAACGCCGTGCAGAACCAGCCCATTTCCGTCATCAAACATGACGGCACCCAATTCATCTGGGCCGGAGATCTGGCGCAGCTTTACGTAAAAGTCCTTCACGGAGACATGAATCGGAAGACGTATCTCGGCCTCTCCCGGAAATTCGTCTCGTGGCACGACATTGCGCGGGCGGCGGTGGAGAAGACCGGTTCGAAGAGCCGAGTGGAGCTGGTGGACAAAGGCTGGGAGGAAAACGGGCTTTATTGGGATGTCTCCGAAATGAAAAAGGATTTCGGCCTCGAGTTCGATCCGTGGCAAAAAATTCTGGAACACCTCGATTATTACATCGCGCTGGAAAAGCAGCGGTGACCGGAGCGGCAGATGAAGGTTCGAACACTCGCATCAGTTACTGGTTGATTCGCTCTGCGACGAACGGCAGCCCCATCAACGGGCGGAAAACTGCCACCGGTCGGCTGGTTCCATGACCGAACGGGGACCGGGGCCGTTTAGCCATGTGAGCGCGTCGGCATCGCCGCGCAGATACGCGTCCCAAAACGCCGTGGATAACGCGAGAATCACGCGATGATGATTCGGATTGCGCGGCTCGCGGTCGCCCGGCAGCGCCCGGTCGGTGAAGGCGGAATGCTCCGCGTTGTGCAGCACCACCTCGTATTTTGGCGCGCCGTGGAGCGCCGGATACACTGCCAGGCGCGACGCCAGGTCCTGGTCGCTAATGGGCGAGACGTCCTTCGTGCCGGTCATCGGCAGCCACGGAATCTTCACCGAGCCAAAAGCCTTTGCCGCGCTGCCGGTCTTCGGGCTGCTGGGACTGAACGCAATGGCCGCCCGGATGCGCGGGTCGGTGAATGGTTGGCCGCCTGCCGGCATGGTTTCGCCGCTCACCGCTTCCGTCGTCACCGCGCCAAACGAGTGTCCCGACATCCCGACTTTTTTCAGGTCCAGCCGGCCGGCGAGCGGATTGGTTTTGTCCGCATTCCAGATTTCGAGCTGGTTCAGCACGGCGGGAACGTCCCGCACCCGCAACAGGAAATTATCCAGCGAAGCCGCCCGCTTCATTGCCCCCATCCGCTGCTGATCCGGCTCGCCCTTCCACACCGAATCGTCGCTGCCCGGATGCTGGAGGAACACCGCCACGTAACCGCGCGCCGCCCAGTGTTCGCCGAGAAAAATGCTGCCCGCCCGTGAACCGCCCAGGCCGTGGCTGAACAACACCACCGGCTCCGGCGTGGTGTTGGTGGGCAAATAAACCCGCACCGGAATGTCGCGGTTGCGCGCCGCGTCATGAACGGTCAGGTCCACATGCGCCGGGCGGAACGCCGGATCCAACGCCAGCGGATCGTAATTCCCCGCGCAGACGTCCCCCGTTGCCAGTGACATCAGCAGCAACAGGGTCCGCACGGCAATTGCCCAAACTCCTTTCATGCACTGCCAGACGAATGGCCAAAGGAAAATGTTACAGGCCTTCGTAACTAACAGGTGCTCCCGAGGCTTTGGCCAGTGTGATTTCAGCAAGCCGGTTCAATTTTTTTCGCGGATCGGCCAGGCCCGCTGTCAACCGGAAACGCGCGACGTCCATCGCCCCGCTGGTCCCGGGAATCAGCGCGGCGAGGCCCGTGTCGGCTTCCTGGAAATAAAATCTACTCGCAATCAAGCTTGGTATTGTTCGTCGCTGACCTTCTCCATCCAGTCAACCGCTTTGCCGTCGAGCTGTTCCTGAATGGCGATGTGTGTCATGGCCGTGGTTGGCGCGGCGCCGTGCCAATGCTTCTCGCCCGGCGAAAACCAGATTATATCGCCCGGACGGATTTCTTCAATCGGGCCGCCCCAGCGCTGCACGTGCCCGCAGCCAGCCGTCACGATCAGGGTCTGGCCCAGTGGGTGGGTATGCCACGCGGTTCGGGCACCGGGCTCGAACGTGACGATTGCGCCGGTAACACGGGCGGGATCGCTTCCCTTAAACGGTGAGTCAATGCGCACCGTGCCAGTAAACCAGTCGGCCGGTCCTTTGTTGGAAGGCTGTGAGCCACTTCGTTTAATTTCCATATTTCGAATTCCTTTCCTAAATAAAATTTCCCTCGCCCCGCCCAAGCGGGGAGAGGGTCAGGGCGAGGGGTATAGAATAACGTACCACCTCGCCCCGTCCCTCTCCCCCGCTACGTGGCGGAGAGGGAGAAAGTTCGCATGTAATCTGTGTTCATCCGTGTCTATCCGTGGTTAAAGCTGTTGTTTGCCAATCGCTCAACGACCAGTCATCTGCTCCAGTTTTTCCGGATACCGGGCACCATGCACCGTGATCTTCGCGGCGGCGCTTTCGATGTCACGAAGGTCGTCCGGCGTCAGTTCGACGGCAACGGCTCCGATGTTCTCGTCCAGGCGATTCAGCTTCGTGGTGCCGGGAATTGGAACAATCCACGGCTTCCGGGCCAGCAACCATGCCAGCGCGATTTGAGCAACGGTTGCCTGCTTCCGTTTTCCAATGGTGCCAAGCAGGTCAATCAATGTCTGATTCGCCTTGAGCGCCTCCGGCGTGAAGCGCGGCAGCGTGCTGCGGAAGTCCGAGCTATCAAACTTCGCGTTTGCGTCAATCTTGCCTGTGAAAAAACCCTTGCCCAGCGGGCTGTAAGTGACGAAACCGATGCCGAGTTCTTCGAGGGTCGGTATCACTTCCTTCTCCGGCGTTCTCGTCCATAGCGAGTATTCGCTCTGAAGGGCCGTGAGCGGCTGGACGGCGTGCGCGCGGCGGATGGTTTTCACCCCTGCTTCCGAAAGGCCGAAGTGCTTCACCTTGCCTTGCTGAATCAATTCCTTCACGGTTCCCGCCACGTCTTCGATGGGCACGTTCGGGTCAACGCGATGCTGATAGAGCAAATCAATGGTCTCAACCTTGAGCCGCTTAAGCGAACCTTCGACGGCCTGCTTGATGTGCTCGGGCCGGCTGTTCAAGCCCGCCGCTCCTGGCCGATTGTCACTGCCACTCAGGTCGAACCCGAATTTGGTGGCGATCACCACCCGCCCACGGAACGGAGCGAGAGCTTCGCCAACGAGTTCCTCGTTGGTGAACGGGCCATAGACTTCAGCGGTATCAAAGAACGTGACCCCGCGTTCGACGGCTGCCCGAAGCAGAGACGTCATCTCCTTTTTGTCTTTGGGCGGGCCGTAGGAAAAACTCATTCCCATGCAGCCCAGCCCGACCGCCGAGACTTCCAGATTACTTTTGCCTAATTTGCGCTTTTGCATAATGAATCCTTTCAGGTGTTTGTGTCGGTTACTCGGATTTGAGCGAGGCCATGTCAATCACGAAGCGGTATTTCACATCGCTCTTGAGCATGCGCTCGTAGGCGGTGTTGATCTCGTCCATGCGGATCATCTCGATGTCGCAGGTGATATTGTGCTGGCCGCAGAAATCCAGCATTTCCTGCGTCTCGGGCAGGCCGCCGATGAGCGAGCCGGAGAAGGAGCGGCGGCGGAAAATCAGCGGAAAGGCCGCCACCGGCAGCGGCTTCTCGGGCGCGCCGACGAGCGTCAGGTTGCCGTCACGTTTCAGCAGGTTTAAATAGGCGTTGAGGTCGTGCGTCGCGGAAACCGCGTCGAGGATGAAATCGAAGCTGTTGGCGTGCGCCGCCATCTGGGCGGCATCGGTGGAGATGACGACCTCGCGGGCGCCGAGGCGTTTGCCGTCCGCAACCTTGCCCGGCGACGTGGTGAACAGCACGACGTGCGCGCCAAAGGCTTTCGCGAATTTCACACCCATGTGACCGAGACCACCGAGGCCCACGATGCCGACCTTCTGGCCGGGACCAACCTTCCAATGGCGCAGCGGGGAATAGGTGGTGATGCCCGCGCACAGGAGCGACGCGGCGGCGGCGAGGTTGAGGTTGGCGGGCATGCGGAGCACGAAGTCCTCCGTCACGACGATGCTCTGCGAATAGCCGCCGAGCGTCGGGGCGTTGAGATGCTTGTCCATGCTGCCGTAGGTCATCGTCATGTCCGGGCAGAATTGCTCCAGACCGGCGCGGCAGTCGGGGCAGGTGCGGCACGAATCCACGAGGCAGCCCACGCCGACGGTGTCGCCGACCTTGAACTTCTTCACGCCGCCGCCTACGGCCGTCACGCGGCCGACAATCTCGTGGCCGGGTACCGCCGGATACTGCGTGAAGCCCCATTCGTTGCGGGCGAAGTGCAGGTCGGAGTGGCAGACGCCGCAATAGAGAATTTCAATCTGCACGTCGCGCTCCGTCGGATTGCGGCGGTTAATTTTGGTGGAAGCCAGCAGCGAGGTGGCACTGGCAGCGGAATATGCTTTGGTTTGATTCATAAAATGCCTTTCTATTAATTCACCATTCGAGTGAGACTTTACTCCTGGGTAGCCCGGCTGTCACATGGGTTCTTGCTACACCGGTTGTGAGATTCCTCAAAAACGCCAGCCAGATGAAGTCGGTCACGCATGAACACAGATCAACCCGGATTCTGACTGGCTTCAATTCCTCCGCCGGGCGGAGAGATTCGCCATTGTCAGCCAACGCCGGCTGTGATAATCCGTGCAGCATGAGCACGAAGAAAATACTTCTTATCGCCTTGGGTTCACTCATCTGGGGCCTGCTGCCCGCGTCCGCCGGTGAATTTCCCGACAGTTGGACTTGGGACAACAAACCGGAGCAACGCGCCAGCCACGCCGCCCTCGAAGGCAAGCCCATGCCCGCCTTCCACGCCAGCGATTGGATCAATGGCGGCATCACCGCCGCCGACATCAAGGGCAAAGTCATCGTCGTGGATTTATACGCCACCTGGTGCGGCCCCTGCATGAGGGCCATTCCCCACAACAACGAACTCCTCAAAAAATACAAGGATAGAGGACTGGTCATCATCGGTGTCTGCACCTCCAGTCATGGTCAGGAAAAGTTTGTCGCCAACGCCCAGGAACATGGCATCCAATATCCGGCCACCCGCGATCCCGAATTGAAAACCGAGAAAGCCTGGGAGGTGCACTATTATCCGACCTACGCCATCATTGACCGCAAAGGCATTATTCGCGCGATCGGCTTGCAACCTCAATACGTCGAAACCGTCGTCCAGAAATTACTGGCGGAACCCGCGCCGTGAGGCGGCAAACCAGGCGGCTGGAAGCACCGGCAACACTCAAGGAGCTTCAACGGCCCGCGAACACGTTGAGTCCCTTGCCGGTTTCCAGGAAGGATTTCATGCTGGACAGCACGCGCGGCCAGCCCCAGGAAACCCCGCGGAACATCTTCGAACCCGCCTTCAATTTGTCATGCGTCACCTTGAGGCACACCATGTCTTCAATCCGCTCGATTTCAAACGAGACGCGAGATTTGTCGGCTAGATTGTCGGGATCGGCCCAACTCAATACCAGTCGCTTGGGCGCTTTGCATTCCAGCACCTTGCCGGTGATCCAGACCTCCTTCTCCGGATTGAGATGCTGCCATTCCGAACCTTTCTTCCAATCCGAAACGTTTGCAAACCCGCCCCAATACTGGCGCGTGAATTCCGGCTGGGTGAACGCGTCCCACAATTTTTTCGGCGCCGTGCGGATATAGGTTGAGTAAACTAACTTTGGTTTTTGCATATTCATCCTTTCTTTCAGTTAAATGTTGAAGTGAGCTTACATCACATGGACGCGGTTGTCGCCCGTGGTCTTGCTACACCTGTTCCAGGATTGCTCGAAATTGCGGACCGGATGAAGTGTCGAATTCAACGCAAAGACGCTAAGACGCTGAGGCGTAAAGTTTTTTGACACGAATTGCGCGAATACGCTGACTGGCTTGCGCTGAAGGCGCTACGGAAATTAGCCCGGCGTTGGCACGTAGCGGCTACGCCGGGAAATTGTCCCACAAAATTTCCCCTCGCCCATTGGATGGGAGAGGGTGGCACGAAGTGACGGGTGAGGGTCGTCGCAGACTGGATGAGGATTGTCGGTAAAAACATTTATTCAATGAAAGCCGGTAAAAGACGAAAATGCCGGGGCTTGTGGAGAACCAGCATTCCGCGTAAAATCCGGTGTCTTCATGAAGACTTTGATCTTTGCTCTCTGGGTTGTGTTTGCGTGTGGCCGTCTGAACGCGCAGACGAATGTCTGGCAGCCATCGCCGGGACATGCGCAAGTGCCGATATGGCCGGGGGCGGTGCCTGATGCGCAGCCTGTCCCGGGGCCGGAGTATGTTACGAACGTGCCGCCGACTACCGGCGTGCCATGGATTGCAGTATGCAACGTCTCGCAGCCTGCGATGACGGTCTATTCGCCAAAGGGAACGAATACGGGTGTCGCGGTCGTCGTGTTTCCTGGCGGAGGCTACCAACGTCTGGCTATGGATCTTGAAGGCACGGAGATTTGTGATTGGCTGACGTCCAGAGGCATCACGGCAGTGCTCTTGAAATACCGCGTGCCGGTCAAGAGGGTGGGGCCGTATGGGGAGTCACCGCCGGCGTTGGAAGACGCACAGCGGACGGTGGGGCTGGTGCGCTTTCACGCCGCCGGGTGGCAGATTAATCCGCACAAGATTGGAGTGATTGGCTTTTCGGCAGGCGGGCATATGGTGACAGCGATGAGCACGCATTTTGACAAGCGTTTGTATCCGGCGGTGGATGCGGCGGACAAAGCAAGCTGCCGCCCGGATTTTGCCATCGCTTGTTATCCGGGACATCTGTGGAACGACGAAGGGAATTTTGAGTTGAATCCGAATGTTCTGGTCACCACCAATACGCCGCCCACGTTTTTGGTGCAGGCGGAGAATGACCCGGTGGACAGCGTGAACAACTCGCTGGTTTACTACCTGGCGCTGAAGAACGCCGGGGTTCCCGTGGAGATGCATTTGTATGCGCAGGGCGGGCATGCGTTTGGGCTGCGGCGCACGAAGTTTCCGATTACGGAATGGCCCCGGTTGGCGGAGACGTGGCTGGGGACGATCGGAATGACTCCGGAGTGATTCGTGTTGAGGCGTAAATATGCAACCGTGCTGGGTTTTGGGAGTGCGGTCATCGCGCTGTTCCTGCTCTGGGCATCATCGGTCAAATTTCGCCAGCCTCTTGAAGCCCTGATGTTCTGCCGAGCCATCGCGATGATGGCAATAATACCACTTTCACCTTGAAACTGCACTATTCTGGCAGACTGACTTTCACATCAGCTATGTAATTAAAACGTAGGTGGAACCGCACCATTCTCGGTAATGGTGCAATTTCAAACCGTAAGTGGT
>Ga0181538_10001944_pt1 | contig 22243 bp, 19 predicted proteins | sample PEATcosm2014_Bin_40_FD_119773 | JGI IMG/M metagenome (GOLD analysis project Ga0181538, IMG submission 119773) | Peatland microbial communities from MTU Mesocosm Facility, Houghton, MI, USA - PEATcosm2014_Bin23_30_metaG | ecosystem: Environmental > Terrestrial > Soil > Wetlands > Peat | place... | reverse complement strand
GCTGCGGGCTCTTCAGAAACTCGCGATGATAATTGGGCGCTTGCTCGTCCATGCGGCTCTAGGCGGTCAGTTTAGTGCATCCAATAATTCAGGAACATACTAAAGTTAAGCTCCTCGGGCTGACAGGTAATGGTTCATGCATTGGGAAACACCGGTGGTTCCTGCTTCGGTTCCTCGCGACGGCGGAACAGCATGTAAACGCCCCACTTGAGCAGCGCAAAAATGCCCGCCGCCAGAAGGAACAGGCCCCCGATGGAGCCGCCGAAGACGATCCAGATCTTCGTTTTCTGAATGGCCAGGGCGAGGGCAAAGCTACAGGCGATCATGACCATCAACCCCTCCAGCCGATCAAAGCCCGGCACCAGATCAAAGGCGACGTTCTTGTGAATCAACACCAGCGTGGCCACCATGGACACTATCGGCAGGAAATAAACCAGTGGATTGACATCCAACAGGTTCTCCCGGGTGAAAAAGAGGGTGTAGCCGGTAATGACCGCGGCGAAGGTTCCTGGCACGCAGGTCAGATAGACCAACACCGAATAGCAATACTTCCAGGGTGTGTTCCCACCGCAGCCGCTTCCGTGCGCCACACCACACCACCAGGCAGCCACCGGCGGCACTAGAAACATGGCCAGAAGCACCACCCAGTGCTGCCCCGCCATCCCAATGAATTCACGTGTAGTCATTCAAGCTTCGGCCCTTCAGATTGGTTTCGGACTTTGGCCTTTGGACTCTAGACTTTCACCCCATGCGGCGCGGGGGATTCCTCTTCGAGCCGGCGCAGGAGCGCTTGGCAGAAGTTGATGAACCACGGCTTGCGCCGGCTTTCCTCGGGCGACTCAGCCGGGCGCGGCACCTTCAGAATCTCAACCAGCCGCCCCGGGCTGGGGGCCATCAAGAACACACGGTCGCCCAAATAGACCGCCTCCTCGACCGAGTGGGTCACCAGGAACACCGTGCTTTGCTGTTCATTCCACAATTGGATGAGCAACTCCTGCATCCGCAGGCGGATGCCCGGGTCCAGGGCGCCGAAGGGCTCGTCCATGAGCAGGATGCGCGGCTGGAGAATGAGCGTGGCGGCGATGGCCACCCGTTGCTGCATGCCACCCGAGAGCTCGGACGGGAACTTCTTCTCCGACCCTTCCAGGCCAACCTTCTCCACCCATTCCTGCGAGCGGGCCATTCGCTCAGACCGTTTCACCCCGCGCAACTTCAGGCCGAAGGCGATGTTCTCGATCACACGCAGGTGTGGCAGAAGCGAGTACCTCTGGTCCACCAGGCCGCGGTCCGGCCCCGCTTCCTGCACCGGCCTGTTTTGCACGAGCACTTCGCCGCTCGTCTGAGGGAAATGCGGTTTCAAGCCGGCAATGATTCGCAGCAGGGTGGACTTCCCACAGCCCGATGGCCCGACGATAGTGATCAACTCACCAACATTGGGCAGGTCTTCGATGGTGAAGTTGATGTCCTGAAGCGCGAGTTTGGCATCCGGGCCGTGGCCAAAGGTTTTGGAAACCTTCTTGAAGGTCACGACGTCCGGGGGCGACAGGAGCCGCTGTTCCGGCGGGGCGGCGAGCAATCCCTCGGCATGTTCAGGCTTGGCGCGCTGAGGAGCGGCTCCTTCGGGGGGATGAGTGGCTTCCGGCATAAGTCATTCGTCGGTCTTGCGGTAAGGAAAGAGCAATTCGCCCCCCAGGCGCCACAACTGGTCACAGGCCACGGCGATGAGCACGATGACGATGATGACGGCGAAGATCGAGGCCGTTTGGCTGCGTCTTTCCGACACGCCGATGAGGGCACCCAGCCCATACTGGGGCCGCACATAGACTTCCGCCATGATGATCCAGCCCCAACCCACGCCATACACCCCTCGCAGATGGTCCCAGATGTTTGCCTGCGCGACGGGAAACAGCACATGCCGCACAAGCTGCCATTGGGATGCCCCCTTCGTGACCGCCACATCCAGGAAGGCCGACGGCACGTCGGCGATGTCCTTGATGACCAGCGGCAGCAGGGCGACAAAGCAGCCAATGAACAAGAACCCGATCTTCTGGGTTTCCCCGGTGCCGAACCAGGTCAGGCTTAGCGGGATAAAGACGACGATCGGCACGTAGGCCCCGGTCAGCGCCAAGGCCCGGAAGAAAGCCGCAACAGGGGAAAAGGTGGCCATATAAACCCCCAGGGGCAACGCGACAATGGTTGCGAGCACAAACCCGGTGGTCACACGCATCCAGGAGGTTATAGCGCTGCGCACCAGGCCCTGCTCGACATGCAGCGGCACGAACGACTGCAACACCTCCATGGGGCTGGGCAGAATGAGGGGCTGCACAATTCTTTCCCCGATTTGGCCGCGGGTGAGAAACCACCACACGACCAGAGTCACCCCTACGAACAAGGCCGTCAGGCCAATCGCGCGGGAGTAATCCAGCTCCCCGCGAACGTGGAGTCGCGCCAGGCGCACTACCACCGTCAACAGCATTGCGAATCCCAGCGCGAAAGCCAGGAAGTAAACTAAAGGTCGCAGGTCGGTCATGGGGATTTAGCGATAACAATTCAGCACAACCACAGATGGACACAGATGAACACAGATAAGACCGGTAATCCGCGAATTACGCTAATTGACGCGATTCTTTCTTTCCTGAGTCGCCCACCGCTTACCCTGTTGATGGTGTCCGTTCCCAATTCGCTGCTACTAGCGCCATTGGCGGATATATGCGTTCAACTTCGTCCATCGGTAGTGTTCTTATTAGCTTATTACGACCCGGATTCGAGGGGGAACACTTTGACTTCGACGCGCCGGTTCTTCTTGTTGTGGTCGGCATTGCTCGGGTCGGTGCAGCCGGGGAGCGGATTGTCCCAGCCGTTACCGACGACCTTGAACTTGTTCGGGTCGAACTGATACTTCTCCATGATGGCCTTACGGACTGCGTCGGCGCGGTCATAGGAGAGCTGGCGGACAAGGTCGGTGGGGACGATGCCTTTGCGGCTGGCGTCGGTGTTGCCCTCGATAATGATGTAGGCATTGCCGAACCGGCCGGCGAGCTTGCCGATCTCTTCCAGCGTGGCGGGGATGGTCGTGTCATACTCAGGGTTGAGCCCTGACTTGTTCGGCTCGAAGGCAATCATCACCGCCTTGGTCAGCACCTGGCCGGCGCCCGCCTCAGCGCTCATCTTCATTAGCGCATCGGGCTTGAAGGTCGGCTGGGAGAGGTCGCGCACGTCCTTGTATTCCTCGGACATGGCGGCGAGCACCGTCGCCGCCTTGACTTTGGCCGCCGGCACGGAGCTGCTGATGGTGCCGAGGGACTTGTAGATGGTCGAGGCGCTGTTCCACACGACTTCAAAGTTCGCCGGGTTAAACGGGTCGAGGAAGAACTTCGCGTTCTCGCGGTAGTTCGTCAGGTGGGCGTCCCCTTCCGCGATCCCGCCATCCTTGCCGACCATGTTCTTGCAATCCTCCACCGGCAGACTGAAGGCAGTGGCCAGAGCCTGGGCGGCGCGGCTGGGGTCTTTGCGCACCATATCCACCCCTTCCAGGATGCCGCGCACCAGGCCCGACACGATCTCCGGGTGGTCGCGGTAGAAGTCGTTGCGCACCGCCCAAACGTCGGCGATCAGATGGTTTGCGGTGCCGGTCGTCACCACCAGGCGCGAGCCCTTCAGCTTGTCCGTCACATTATAGATGTCCGGCGACCAGCCTACGAACGCGTCGTAAGTTGGGTCCTGCACAAAGATCTTGGCTGCCGAAGGCGCGTCGGCTGACCACTTGAAGTCAATGTCCCCCGGGTCGATGCCCGCATCAATAAGCAGCGACATGATCAGGTAATGACTGGGCGAGTTCTGCGCCAGCACCACCTTCTTGCGCTTGCCGTTCTTGATCCGAAGATCATTGATGCTGCGAATGTCGCCCCGGGCGACCATGCCATCGCCGCCCGCCGAGAAGTCCACCTGCTGGCACACCACTGGCACCGTGCGCGAGTCCTTAACCAGTTCCGGCGCGAACAGCGCAATCATGTCCAGTGTGCCCCAGAGGATGTGGCTTTGGCCGCTGGCGAAGAGGTCGCGGGCTTTCACCGGGTCGTCCACGATGGGCAGGTGCACATAGAACCCGTATTTATTGGCAAAGACGCTCTGGTCATTAGGCTCCATGCCGGCGTTGGCCATGATAATGGGCGCCCAGCCGGGCCAGACGTTGATCGGGAACTCAATGACCAGCTTGCCGTCTTTCATTTCCTTCTTGTAGTCACTGACCCCGCTCACGGCGGGGATGCCGGAGCGCTCGACCAGCGTCGCCACATTGGTGCCCGCCAGCAGCGGGATGTCCACCGGCGTCTCCTTCGCCTTGGCAATCTCCTGTTTCACCTTGGCGACATCCACCGACACATTCTGCGGCTTGCTTTGGGGGGCGATCTTATCCCACCAGCGATACACTCCAAAGCCGACCACGGCCAAGAGCACAATTGTCAAAACGATCTTTCCACGGGTTGTCATAGAATTATGGATTTATGGATTGATGGATAATTGGATTAACGGGCTTTTTATTGCTCCGGAATCTTCTGCCGTTCCGGCTGCGCGGCAGGGGCCGGCGTTGTCGCTGCCGTCGCTTCCGGTTGCACCATGCCCATCTTCTTCTTGTATTCCTGGAACAGCGCGGCGCCGCGGATCTTGCGGGCTTCCTGCTGGCGCGAAATGCCCGAGCCCATTTCCTTGGCAAGGTCGAGCGTCGCGCGCATCTGGCCCTCGCCGGAGGCCGCGGACTGCCGGAGCTGCTGCATGGACTGGCCCAACTCGCCGCCCATCATGCCCTGCAACTCGGTGATCGAACTCTTCATCATGCCCGACAGGTTCTCGAGCGAGCGTCCGATGGCCACCTTGGCTTTGACCGCCTCGAACTCGCGCTGGAACTTCTGAATCTCGCGCAGGCTCTCGGCAATGATCTCGGTATTCTGCTTGTAGAGCTGTTCCAGGCTGTCAGCCTGGGACTTGTTGTCGTTCAGATCGGCCTCCAACGTGGCCAGCTCCTCGGCGTAATGCGAGCCGTTGGCTTCGTCATTAGCCGCCGCCGCGGCCTGGAGCATGCTTTGCAGCTCCTCCCGCTGGCGTTCTTGGCGCTTGATTTGGTCCCGCAGCAGGGCGATCTGCCCGGCAAGCTGGCCATTGGCATAATGCGCCTTGTCGGCCTTCGCCTTGGAGTCGCGGATACCGCGCTCGACGACGGCCTGATTGATGGCATCGGTTTCGGTAGCCTGCTCCGCCATCAGCCCCATCCATATAAACAACCGCTTGATCGCTCTAAACATAGGTCTTCTTTCTGTGGTTTGCTGTTTACTTCTTCTTCACCGGCTCCTCCTCTTCGAGGAGAATCTTGCGCTGGAGAATATACTCCAATTGCGTATTGAGCTGCTTCTCATCTGATGCCCCGACGACTGTGGCGCCGAGCTTCTTGACCGAATCAAAGACTTTGGCATCCACATCAAACGCCACGAAGTGCACGGACACACTCATCTGCTTTTCCTCCGCTTGCTGTTTGAGCTTGGGCATGACCGCGGCGGGCGTCGGCCCGGCTGTGTTCATGCCGTCCGTGATGATCAGGACGTGTTTGCGGGACAGGGGGGAACTCATCACCTTCCGAGTGGCGACGCTCAAGGCGTTGCCCAGGGGGGTGTTGCCGCTTGGGGTCGAAAAGGTCCGAGCAAACTGCTCCAGAGCCGCCGCATCAAGAGGCCCGAACTTGACAGCCTCCCGCGCGGTATCACCGCTGAACACGAACAGGCCGGCCTCGACCTTTCGGGGCGCAGGGCCTGCTGTGCTGCTGGCAAACGCCTGAATCTGCTTGGCCACCGCCTCCAGGGCGCGGTTGGCGATGATGTACTTGGGCGAGGAATGGCCGGAGCCGTCGCGCACCGCATCGTGCATGCTGCCGGAAGTATCGTATATAATGGCCAGCGCGACGCCTTCTTCCCCGGCGGCGCGGCAGGTGGTGCTCTGCTCCAACCCAATCAGAGCAGTCAGAACAGCGAGCGATAGAATGATCTTCATATTTAACCTGAGCCTTTCTCCCACTGCTAACCGCACGCAACAGCGCATGGTTAGCAATTGCGATAGACCGTGTCAACATATCCTTTCTTTTGCGCTGCTTCGCATCTATAAAAGCCTCAGGTGTTTGTAACGACCCTTTGGGCTTACAGCTCGAAGAACGCGCTCAGTTTAATCAGGCCTTTGTAACCTTCTGTCAGCTCCTGCATGGCGGGCATTCTAGGATCTAGCCTGCGCGATTACAAGAAGGCGTCTCGCGGGCAAGCCTTGGCTCGTCCCGAACTCCATAGGCGCATGGGTGGTGATCTGGCTTCAACGCCACGCCTTGGCTCCGTACTACGGGGTTGCTTGTGCGCCGAAAGCTCTGGCATGTTTGAACTTATGCCTTTCGCCCAGAGCCGCTTTGTGCGTGCCGTTGTCCTGTTGGTGGTAGTTGCGTCCATCCACTCCACCGGCAGGGGGCAGAGGAGTGCCGAGTTGGAGTTGGCAACCCTTGAAACCGTCGGCTGGATCGGGACGAACCGTTACTACACACCCGTCAATCAAGTCCTTACGCCCGCAGGCATTCAAGTCGAGCTGCCGGGTATGCGGCCCCAAGGCATCGCGCTTAGCCCCGATGGCCGGCTGCTGGTCACGGCCGGCAAGACGCATGACCTTGTGGTCATCGCACCGGCTACTGGCAAGATCCTGCAGCACGTGGCGTTGCCGTCGGGGACCAATTCCGATCTCACGCGGAAGTCCGTCTCGGAGGAGATTCTGCACCCGGACAAGGAAGGCCAACTCAGTTTCACCGGCCTGGTCTTTTCACCCGACGGGTCGCGCATCTACCTGGCGAACGTGGATGGCAACATCAAAGTATTCGGGGTCAAGCAGGATGGGCAAGTGGCGGGCCTGTTCTCCATCCCGCTACCGCGCACCAAGGCGCAGGATCGCAAGACGGATATTCCGGCTGGGCTGGCGGTTTCGCCGGACGGGAAGCGCCTTTACGTGGCGCTTAACCTATCCAACCGGCTCGCCGAATTGGATGCCGCCCACGGCCATGTGCTGCGACTCTGGGATGTTGGCGTTGCGCCCTACGACGTGGTGCTGGCGGGCAAGAAGGCTTATGTGAGCAATTGGGGCGGGCGGCGGGCCGAGGGCCTGGACGCTACCGGACCCGCCGGGCTCGGCACCCGGGTGCGGGTGGACCCGGTTCGGCACATCGCCGCCGGAGGTTCAGTTTCAGTCATCGATCTGGAGGCGGGCCACGAGGCAGTGGGGAAGAAGGCTCGGCTGCGGAACGGGAGTCTGGCACACGGATTCAACGCGGGCGAGACGCCCGCTGAGGCAGCCGGGACGGGTGCCCCACTAGCGGAAATCGCGACTGGACTGCACGCGTGCGCGATGGCTGCTTCGCCCAATGGGCGCTGGGTCGTGGTCGCCAACGCGGGCAGCGACACGTTAAGCGTGATTGACACTCGAACGGACCAGGTCATGGAGACGGTTTGTGCGCGGCAGAATCCCGCGGATTTGTTCGGGGCGCAGCCAAACGCCCTCGCCTTCGACAAGGCGGGCGGCAGACTATTCGTTTGCAACGGCACACAGAATGCCGTGGCCGTCTTTGACTTCAAGCCCGGTCACTCCAGTCTGCGCGGCCTGATCCCCGTCGGCTGGTTTCCCGGTGGCATTGTTTATGACTCAGCTCGGAAGGCACTAGATGTCGCCAACATCAAAGGCATCGGCTCCACCAAACACCTCAAGCCCGGTGAGCCGGTCAAATACAATTCGCATCTGTATTTCGGCACGCTGTCGCTGGTGGGGGTGCCGGACGCGCGGGAATTGTCGCGCCTGACCCAGACGGCACTGCTTAATCTCCGCTACGGCTTGATGCAGGAAGCGCGACTGCCAGCGCGCCCGGGCCAGCCGGACCGGCCCGTCCCCGAGCGCGTGGGCGAACCGAGCTTCTTCAAGCATGTGGTTTATATCATCCAGGAGAACCGCACCTACGACCAGGTGCTCGGCGACCTGCCCCAGGGCAACGGCGACCCGTCATTGTGCGTCTTCGGCGAGAACATCACCCCTAACCATCATAAGTTGGCGCGTGATTTCGTACTGCTGGATAACACGTATTGCTCCGGCATCCTCAGCGCCGACGGCCACCAATGGACCGACAGTGCCATGGCCACCGATTACATGGAGAGGGCGTTCGCCGGTTTTCCCCGCAGCTATCCATACGGTATGAGCGATGGCGGTGTGGACGCGCTGGCTTATTCGCCCGCGGGCTTCATTTGGGACAATGTCATCGCGCACGGCAAGACGCTGCGCGACTACGGCGAATTCGCGATCACTGTGACGCATTGGCGGGACACGTCCAAGAAACGCGCGCCCGGATTCCTCGACCATTACCAGGATTTCATCAGCGAGGCTGGAGCGATCCAAGTCGGGTGCCGCCCCGCCATCGAATCGTTGCGGCCCTACCTCGCCACCAATACCGTGGGCTGGGCTTTGCAGATTCCGGATGCGTTTCGCGCGGCGCAGTTCATACGGGAGTTTAGACAGTTCGAGCAGACCGGCGATTTCCCCAACCTCACCATCATCTGTCTGCCGAACGATCACACCAGCGGCACCGCGCGCGACTGCCCCACCCCGGCGGCGATGGTGGCCGACAATGACCGGGCGTTCGGCCAAATCGTCGAGGCCATCAGCGGGAGCCGGTTTTGGAGGGATACTTGCATCCTGGCAATCGAGGATGATCCGCAGGCGGGCTGGGACCATGTGAGCGGTTACCGGACCACCTGCTACGTCGCCAGTCCCTACACGCGGCGCGCCGCCGTGGTCAGCACCCAATACAACCAGACCAGCCTATTGCGCACGATGGAATTGATGCTCGGCCTGCCGCCGATGAACCAGATGGACGCCACCGCTACACCGATGACCGCGTGCTTCACTAACACTCCCGACTTCACGGCGTTTACGGCGCTGACGAACAACATCCCGCTGGACCAGATGAATCCAGCCCCGAAGAAGATTGCCGATCCGCTGCTGCGCAAGCAGGCCTACGCTTCCGCGCGTTTGCCACTCGAAGAAGCAGATAAGTGTCCCGAAGATACGCTCAACCGAATCCTATGGCACGCGCTCAAGGGCTCGCAGACTCCTTATCCCACCTGGGCCGTCAGCGAAGTCCGGGATGACGACTGAGCCGGAACTCGCCTTCCCCCGCGCCTGGATCAGTTCGCTTGGGAAATTGGTTGAGCGCTCGCAAACCCTGCCACCGGGGCCCGCCAGCCAATAATCCGCCCACAAGGCAACGTGGCCAGCTCGGTCTCCTGGTATTGGCCGGGCGGATTCCAATCGCCTTCCAGGTGAGCTATCGTCGCTTGCCCCGGCCTAATCACTACGGGCATCAGCACGTTCACGCGGCTTGAATCGCAACTGAGCCCTTGGGCCTCGACTTTGTAAGAGCCGGCGGGAAGCGTCACAAGAGTGGGCGCCTGGTCGTTCGGGTCGCGGGCATTGCGCACGTGCCTGAAGACCTCGCCGTTCTGGGCGTAGATCGTATAGTCGGTATGCGCCGGCTTATACAGGAACTCGTTCTTACCGAAGTCATTGTTGTATCGCCACTCCGTGGCGTTCACATCGACGCTGGCTTGCGTTCGAGCGGAATAGATCGCCAGTGATCCATCTCCCGTGACTTGCGCCGCTCCCGTGGGGGCCGGGCCGACCGGCTCGACCACGACTACCCTCGACGCCGACGCGCATCCCGCCAGCCAAACCGTTGTGCCGGCTAATGCGACCGCAGTTAAGTATTTCATAGCTTTCATTCCCTTATCTCAGTTTATTATTAACCATCAGAATATCGCACATCACTTTGGCTTGTGCAAGGGAGGCGGCACGGTTTACACGGCCGCCACGACACCGCTGCAAGCCCGCATCACGTCTTTCCCCTTCCGTTGCGACTATCCGCTCCAGGAGGTCCTGTGGACGGCGGCGGCGTTCGTGATCGCCGGGGCCTCCTTGAAGTACCCCGGGTTGGCCAGAATCCGTTTGACGTGGCCGAGTCGGCTTTGTAGATTGCGCCTCTCTCGGGCATCCAGAGTAGCTCAATGGTAGAGCAGCCGGCTGTTAACCGGCGGGTTGCAGGTTCGAGCCCTGCCTCTGGAGCCAATTCGCTTCAGAGCCGAACTTATTTCACCATTTTTGTGACCCTCTAGTTCGTGCCGGCTTCACGCTCGCCGGTCTGGACTCTGCAACCGCGGCTCTTCGAGGTGTCGGCCCCCTCTCCCCACCCCTCGCCTCCCAAGGAGGAGAGGGAGATCGAGTCGCGGGCTGGTGGCAGTGTGAAGATGCGTCTTGGCTGATTTCAAAGCAAAATGGGGTCTGGACAAGGGGGGGTGGGTGCCCTAAAAATCTGCTAACTTTTGTGGTTGCAATAATTGAAGACAGTGGTAGAACTGACGCCGTTGGTTTTGTTCTTTAGGTTTAGTTGGTTGTTTTTTGAACAAGTTCCGCTTGGGCGCTTCCATTCCTCACGACCAAGTTCGCGGAGTCATAGTGAGATCGTGTCGGAATGAACGTACCTGTTTTTCTAGCTGCCGTTGGGGTCAGCCCAAATGAAGCGGAATTGCTTTTTATCTGGAGGCGATGCACTCCTGAAGGCAAGGCCATCATCTTCTGTCTTCTCGTTTTCTCCATTGTCGCGTGGTCCGTCATGATTGCCAAAGTGGTGCAGATGCGGCGCGCCAAGAAGCTCAACCAGTTCTTCAACGCCGAATACCGCACGCAGAAGAACGTGCTGGATGTCTTTGACCGGCGAGTGCAGGCGGACGCCTGCCCGATGTTCATGGTGTATCAGGCCGGCAGCCTGGAACTGGACGCGCGGCTCAAGAACCCCGACGGCAGCGGCCGCAAGCGGTTCGTCTCGCTCAAGGGGATGGAGCATGTGAAGCGATCCATGGAGAACGCCGTCGCGCAGGAATCGCTCAAGCTGGAGTCGGGGCTGATCCTGCTGGCGATTGCGGTGAGCGGGGCGCCGTTCCTGGGCTTGCTGGGGACGGTGTGGGGTGTGATGAGCACCTTCGGCCATATCGCGCAACAGGGCGTGGCGACCATGGCGGCGATGGCGCCGGGCGTTTCAGCGGCGCTGATCACGACGGTGGCGGGGCTGCTGGTGGCGATCCCGTCCATGTTCGCCTACAACTGGCTGGTGCACACGCTGCGCGTGCTGACGGTGGAACTGGACAACTTTGCGCAGGAGCTGGTGTCGAAGATGGAGACCGAGTACCTTGAAGACGAATAAACAGGCGACAGGTGGCTGATCGCAGGCGACGAATTTGAGTTGAGCATGAGGCGATTTTCACAACGCAGTTCGTTGGTGACGTTGAGCGAGATCAACATCACTCCGCTGCTGGACCTCGCGTTCGTGCTGTTGATCATCTTTGTCATCACCACTCCGTTGCTGGAGCAGGGCTTGAACCTGAAGCTCCCGACGGGCGGCAAGCCGGACCGGCCAATCGAGCGCAGGGATGTGCGCACGGTCGAAGTGAGCTCCCAGGGAACTTTGTTGCTAGAGCGCAAGAGGCTTACAATTGATCAGATCGAGGCCGAGCTGGTTCGGGACTTTCATGCAAATCCAAATTTGGTGGTTTACCTCCGCGCCGATGAGAACAGCCGGTGGAAAGACGTGGAGGCGGTGATTGACCGTTGCCAGCGGAACGGCATCACGCGCCTCTCGCCGCGGACGGAGCCGCCCAAACGCTAATGAAAAGGCTGCAACAGAAATGCATCATCGCCTCGGGCGGGTTCCACCTGCTGCTGATCGTGATCCTGGTAATCGGGCCGGCGTTCCTGACCTCAAAGAGCAAGTCGGACAATTCGCCGATCATGGATTTCATCCCCGGAAAGCTAATCGACGCCGCGTTTTCCGGCGGTGGCAATCCGAATGGGACACCGCCGCCTCCGGCTCCGATTGTGCCCCAGCCGCAGGCCGCTGTGCAACCCGCGCCCAAGCCAGAGCCAGTGAAGCCGCCAGAGCCAGTAAAGGTGCGCGAGCCGCAACCTCGCCCGGAACCCATCGAAGAAGTCAAACCGGCCAAGCCTGACCCGAGCTCGCTGGAGACGAGCAACGACCACAAACGAAAGAAGCCGGAAGTCAGCACCACGCCTATTGTCCGCCGGACGGATACCAATAAGACCGCGAAGACGCACAGCACAACGTCCAGCACTGACAACGAGGAGCGGCGAATGGCCGATGCGCGAAAGCGGGCGGCGGACTTGATTGGGGCGACGGCTCGCAACATCGGTAAGGATGTCTCGCCGGGCATCTCCATGGACCCCATCGGTCCCGGCGGCGGGGGTGAAGTTTATGCCCCCTACGACCAGTATGTCCGCAAAATCTATTGGGAGGCCTGGACGGCACCCGAAGATACAGCCAGTGATCAGGCCGTTACCAAGGTGACGGTTACCATCGAAAGTGATGGCACCGTCCTCTCGGCGCGCATTATCAACCCCTCGGGTGATGCCAGCGTGGACAGATCCGTACAACGGGCGCTGGACCGCGTCACTTTCATCGCGCCGTTTCCCGAAGGCGCAAAAGAAAAACAGCGAACCTACACGATCAATTTCAACCTCAAAGCCAAACGATTAACTGGATGAAACACACCCAATCAATTCTCCGACAATTTAGTTTCCTCGCATGCTTTACGGCCGTCACCAGCCTGATGGCCCAAAATGAGATCGACATTCATAAAGAGATCGAGCTTCCCGGTCAGGCCAAACCGATCCTCGTTTCCATGAGCGGGCTTACCGGGGAGGCGGCGACGACGCTGCAATTCGACCTTTACGTTCAGGGGTTCGCGTTCACGAACGCCGAGGCGGCGCAATACCTGATCACGGGCAGCAACAACGGCAACCTGCAGGCGCGGGCGAGCGATCCCCACAATAAGAGCACGCTCGTATCCAAGGCCTACTCGGGCGCGTCGCTGCGGCGGCAGGTGCATGCGTTCGCGGATGACTTCGTCCAGGCGATAGGCCGGAAGGGGATCGCGCAGACGAAGATTGCGTTCAAGGGAGAGAACAGCCCGACCAGCGAGATTTACGTCGCCGACTTCGATGGCCACGGCGGGCAGGCGGTGACCAGCGACAACAACCTGGTGGCGGCGCCGTGCTGGGTGCCGGGACACATGGCGCTGTATTACCTTTCGTACAAGCGTAACCACGCGGATATCTTCTATCATGACCTCTCCACGGGCGCGCGCCGGGCTTTAGCCGAGTTCAGGGGGTCGAACATGAGCCCAGCGGCTTCACCCGGCGGCAGCAAAGTAGCGTTCATTTCGAGCATGGACGGCTGGACCGACCTGTATGTCTGCAATGCCGATGGCAGCGGCCTGAAGCGGCTGACCAAGTCGCCGCAGGATGAGTCGTCGCCGTGCTGGTCGCCGGACGGGAAGTGGATTTGTTTCGCGGCGAAGGAGAAAGAGCACCGGACGCTGTGCAAGATCTCGCCCTCGGGCGGAGCGATGCAGACCATTTCGACGGGCGGCACGCCCAGTCCTACGGAGCCGGATTGGTCGCCGGATGGCAAGTGGATTGCGTTCACGGCACAATACCGGTCCGGGTTCTCGATTTGCGTGGTGCCGGCGGAGGGTGGCACCGCGGTTTCGTTGGTCGAAGGCGAAGACCCGTCCTGGGCGCCGAATTCCCGGACGCTGGCTTTCGGGCGGCGGCGGGGCGGGCATTATACGTTATCCCTGCTTGACGTGCCGACGAAACAAGTCAAAGATGTTTCCCGGATTTCGGGAATTAGCTCACAATCACAACCGAGTTGGGCCAAATAAGCCCGTCCATGAAAGAGAAGAAAATGAAACTGAACAAGTTTGCGAACCTGTTGGTAATCGGATTAGTCCTGACCGTGGCAGCCGCCGGCTGCCGGAAGAAGCCCGTCAATGTGACTGAGCTACCGGGAGCGCGGGCAGGAAGGGTGTCGGATATGCCTCCGGGTAACCCGATTAGATCCGGCGATCAACCGTCAACAGAGGGCAATCCGATCGGTGTCCCAACCGGTCATGAGAACAATCTAGCCAGCCTGCATGAGGGCTGGATCCCGGACGCAGAAGCTCTCAAATCCGAGACGGTCTATTTCGACTTCGACAGTTCGGTCCTCAAGGGTTCCGAGAAGCCCAAGGTGTCGGCAGTCGCAGACTATCTAAAGGCCAACTCGACCAAGGCGGTGCGAGTCGAAGGCAATTGCGACGAGCGCGGCACAGAGGAGTACAATCGTTCGCTCGGCGAGCGGCGGGCGCTGGCGGTGCGGGAAGAGCTAATCCGGCTGGGAATTGACCCGACTCGTGCTGATACGATCAGCTACGGCAAAGATAAGCCCGTAGCCCAGGGCCACGATGAGTCCGCCTGGAAGCAAAACCGCCGGGACGACTTCATCGTTCTGTCGCCGCCCAAGTAATCCTGTAACGGGCTCGCGGTTTCAAAAATGGCTTAAAGGTTGGGTGCGCACCCGGCTGCGCGGCCTGCCCGGTTCGGGTCGTCGGCAGTGAGGGGAGGGGTTTCGAGTGGATAGACTCGCATGCAGCTCTTTGGCGTATCCAGCGATGGCATGCCACTGATCACTTGTACATCCGTTGTGCATATAGTGCCCAGGCCTGACGCAAGGGTTTGAACGGAAAAGGGTTATTCGAATTTCCTGATGTGGGTAACCTTAACGCCGCGGCCGGCGTCTCTATATTGGGCGCGGTGACGCTGGGCTGGCGCAAGGCCAGGCGGCAGGAGACCGGGCGGCAGGGTGGCGCGGGCGGCATGCCGGGGGTGCCGTGAGGGGTGGCAGGAGGGTGCAGAGTGGGGAGCCAAAAAGCCAGGAACAAGCAAGGAACATCCTAGGAACATGCTTGCAACATGCTTACAACTATAGGGGTAGTCTTGCGGTGCTACGGTGTAGGCAGGGCGATGCTGTGGGGGTTGGGCCGGCCGCTGGAGCAGGCGGCCTGGCCGATCCGGCGGGGGTAACCGGGTTGGTGGCAGCGGTCTGCCGAGGCTCAGAGACTGGGCACGGCGGGGGACCAAACAAGGCAATCGTCCTCGCTTGCGGGTTTTGGCGGCGTCCCGTTGGCAAGTGTCGAAGGGCGCCCGCGCGAGACGCCCGGGCAACCCGCAGGCGAGGACGGCTGCGCTAGTTTGTCAGCCGCCGTGGCTGGCTGCGCGGATGGTTTCTTTTGCTGCTTTACTATTCCTGGGGAGGGGCATAGGCTATGTAGGCAGTGATTGCTAATTTATGAATGTGATGTTTGGCTTATTCAACCTGGGCGGCGGGGAAATCATCCTGATTCTCGCGTTGGTGTTAATCTTGTTCGGCGCGAAGAAGCTGCCGGAACTGGCCAAGGGCTTGGGCACAGGCATCAAGGAATTCAAGAAGGCGACGCGCGACGTGACGGAGGAGATGCACTCGGCGATGGAAGAGCCGCCGCCGCCGCCGCCCAAGTCTTTGCCGCCTGCCGCCCCGCAGCCTGAAGCACAGCAAACGATTCCGCAATCTACTCCCGGCACCAAGGCCTGATTCGCTAAGCGGTTCCTGCCATGGCTGATGAACCCGTAGCGGAACCCCTAGGCGAACAGGTGGAGGAGGAAGGGGGGCCGGTAAAGTCCTTCCTCGAACATCTCGAAGATCTCCGGTGGGTGCTGATCAAGAGCGGTGTGGCTGCGGGTGTGGCCATGCTGGCGTGCTTGCTGGGGGGTAATTACGTCATCCGGGTGCTGGAATGGCCGATGAGACAAGCGCCCGTGCGGCACAGCGCCAAGCTGCAGACCGTGCGGGTTTATTTCGGCACTAACCAACTGAGCACGCTGCACATCACCACCAATGACCCGCTCTCTTCGCTGGTGGGGACCAATCCCATGGTCCGGCTGGAGCTGACGCCGGTGGTCCGGGGCACGAACCAAGTGCTGGAGTGGATCGCGCAGGCGGACACGGAGGCGGTGCAGGAGCGCGGGTTGGCCATTAAGATCGTCAACTTCAGTCCCGCGGGCTCGTTTATCGTGGCGACCAAGGTGGCGTTCTATGGCGGGCTGGTGCTGGCGGCGCCTTTCATCTTCTACTTTCTAGCGCATTTTGTGTTCCCGGCGCTCAAGATGCGGGAGAAGAAGTATATCTACCGCGGGCTGGCGTTTGGCGGGGGGCTATTCGCGACGGGGGTTTGTTTCTGTTATTTCATACTGCTGCCGGTGGCGCTGACGGCATCGGTGCAGTATGCGGAGTGGCTGGGCTTTACGGCGGACCAGTGGCGGGCGGAGGATTACGTGGGGTTTGTGTGCAAGTTCATGCTGGGCATGGGGGTGGGATTCGAGTTGCCGGTGGTGGTGCTGACGCTGGTGAAAATCGGCGTTCTCAACTATCGGTTGCTGGCGGCCGGCCGGCGCTACGTGCTCGTGATCAGCGCCGTGCTGGGGGCCATCCTGACGACGCCTGAGGTCATTACGCAAATCTTGATGGCCTTCCCGCTCTACATGCTCTACGAGATCTGCGTGTGGATCGCCTGGTACTGGGAGCGGCGGGATAAGAAACGCGAGGCGGCGGCGAGCGCGGGTGAGGTCGCGGGCGGGACGTGAGGCGTGAAACGTGAAACGCGATGCGTGATGGGTGAGGCGTGATGGGTGAGGCGTGAAACGTGATGCGTGATGCGTGATGAGCCAGAATCGACCCGTTTCCCGGCGAAGTTCACGTTTTACGTTTCACGTTTCCCGCAGCATCTTTTTGCAATTCGGCCTTTACAAGCCTGCTGGCTTGGCTACAGTACGGATAAGTAACGAACATTTATGCGTAACATATTTCCCTTACTTGCCACCGTGGCTATCGCCGGGGTCCTGAGTTCCGGCTGCGCCAACACGGAAAAGAAACTGGGGCGCGGCATGAGCAACATGGCGGAATTCGCCCGCATGGGAGAAATACGCCGCTCGGTTGAGCAGACGGCGCTGTTCGATCAACCCGGCGGTCATTACGCCACTGGCTTCATCAAGGGGTTGAACAAGACCTTCGCGCGCACGGGCGTCGGCATTTATGAAGTCGTAACCTGTCCCTTCCCGCCTTACGATCCGGTGTTCACGGATTACCTTTCGCCGAACCCGGTGTATCCTGACAACTATAGGCCGGACATCATTGACGATCCGCTGTTCGCCACCGACTCCGACATGGGCTTCAGCGGAGGGGACATCACCCCTTGGTTCCCGGCGAGCCGGTTCAAGATATTTAATACGCAGTAAGGGCCTTTTCCGCCCTCAACCCGGCCAGCGCCAGCATTCCCGTGCGGGCGCTTCTTTTTTTTGCGATGGCAGCTTCGGCGCCCGCGCGGAACCGGCTGGCCAACTTTTTGTGTCCTTCCCGGCCCTATTGTGGCAAATCATTGGCCGTGACGCTTGAGAAATCATCGCCCTGCAAAGTCAACCTGCTATTGAACATTCTCGGCCGGCGCGCGGATGGTTTTCATGAACTGGAGACGGTGCTGCAGCCGGTCCAGGTATTCGACCGGCTAAGCTTCGCACGGTCGGGCCACGGTATACAATTGAGCTGCGATGCGCCCGGGCTGCCGACGGACGGGCGCAACCTGGCGTATCGGGCCGCCGCGCTGTTTCTGGAGGCGGCTGGAATCAAAGAGGGGGTCCGCGTGGAACTCCAGAAGCATATCCCGCTGGCGGCAGGTCTGGGGGGCGGCAGCGGCAATGCGGCGACGACGTTGCTCGGGCTGAACGAGCTGTTCGGTGGGCCGCTCGCGCCGGAACAGTTGCAGCGGCTCGCCGCGTCACTGGGCTCTGATGTGCCGTTCTTCCTGCAAGGCCAGCCGGCGCTGGCGACCGGCCGAGGGGAGCGGATTGAGCCGCTCGAATCGTTCCCCGCTCTGCGAGGCGCGGCGTTTGTGCTGATTCATCCCGGCTTCGGCATTGCCACCGCGTGGGCTTATCAGCGACTGGCCCGTTTCCCGCAAGCGCTGAATGGCCGTCCCGGACGAGCGCAGGAGCTGATCTCCCGACTGCAAGGCGCCGACCTCGCGGCGGCGGGCGCGAAGATCTACAACTCGCTCGAAGCGCCGGCGCTGGAGAAGTATCCGCTGCTGGCGTTGTTCCAGGAATTCCTGCGCGCGAACGGCGCGGCGGCCACGCTGATGTCCGGCAGCGGCTCGACCACGTTTGCCGTGGTGCCCAGCCAGGCGGCAGCGGAAGTGCTGGTCGAGAAGTTCAAGGAGAGGTTTGGCCAGGCGAATTGGATTCTCGTAGTGCGCGCCTGACCCGCTGGCGGACGGATTGGGCGCAAGGGCCGAATGAGTGCGGCTGGGGGCTACTGCTTGTTGCGGGGCGCGTCGAGCGACTTCTGCGGGGCTTCGACCTTCTGCTTGAGCTTCTTGAGCCGCGGTTCCCAGTCCGCCCAATTGGCCGCCCAGGCCTCGCCGACGAAATTGGTGCGCGCGCTGGGCAAGGCTTCTTCGAGCGCGGTCAGCTCGCGGCGGGCGTTATTGGGTTCGCGCCATTGCAGATAAGCCTCGATGAGGTTCAACCGGTTTTCCGGATACCGGGGTGCCAACTCCACAGCGCGCGTCAGATGTTCCCGCGCCTTGGTGCGGCTTCCGATGCTGCCGATGGTCGGGGCGTCCAGGTAAAGCAACCCCAGGTTGCGGTCGGGACCGGCCCAGTCAAGTTGCTCCTCCAGGTCGTGCGCCCAGGTAAACTCACGCTGCATCTGGAGCACTAGTTTAAGGGCAGCCAGCCCTTTGGTTCGTGCCAGTTGCCCGAGATTCATGCCGAGGTAATAGTGGGCGGGCGCTGAGTTGGACTCACGCGCAATCGCCTGCTGGCAGGCCGCAATCCCCTGTTCCGCGAGCGAGGCGCGTTCCGCCTTGGTGGTAGCCAGGTCGGCCACGTCGAAGCACGCTCGGGCGAATTTCCAGGCCGCAGTCGGCTCGTCCGGCGCTTCGCGGTAATGCGCTTGCGACGCCTGGAGGTTCCGCTGCGCGTATGCGGCGAAGCCCGAAGCGACGGCAGACGGATCGGCCAGGGCTTGATGGGTCTGCGCGAGAAGGCCCAGGCAAACCGGGATGATCATTGCCCATAAAATAGGAGTTGCTAACGCCATGAATGAGTTTATACTTACCGCGCAGTGAGATTAAACTGGAAAATTGAGCGGTTGGCAATATGCGGGGGGCTTTTGTTGCTGGGTGCTGGCTGTAGCAGCATCAACACCAGCCAAAGCGTTTCCCCCGCCACATTCCTGTTGCCTGGGCTGCTGCGAGTTGATCCCCCGCTCGCGCACCCGGACCTGATCTTGCCTGCGGAAGAACCTTCCACCCAAGTATCCCAATCCTGAGCCTGGTTCTATGCGATTCCCGCTCGCGTTGACGGTCAAGATCGCCCGTCATATCATCAAGCACAAGATTCTGCGCACGCCTCGGTTTGCCCTCGTGCTGCAGCTCGAACCGCTGCACACCTGCAACCTGACCTGCACCGGCTGCGGGCGTATTCGAGAGTATTCCACCAGCCTCAAGGACATGATGAGCCTGGAGGATTGCCTGGCTTCCGCGCAGGAGTGCGGGGCGCCGATGGTTTCGGTCTGCGGCGGTGAACCGCTGATCTATCCCAAGATCGAGGAGCTTGTGGCGGGGCTGCTTGGGCAGGGCCGGATCGTTTATGTCTGCACGAACGGCATGTTCATGCGGAAGAAGCTGAAGGACTACCTTGCGAGCAATTACTCGCCGGGGCTGGAGCCGACTTTGGGCCGGTTGCTCGACGAGAAGCTGATCTCCGAGAAAGACGCTGAGACCATCCGCAAAGGCAAACACGATGGCCGTCCCGTCATCAAGCCGAGCAAGTGGATGTACTGGAACGTCCACATCGACGGTTTGGAATACACGCACGACCTGATCGTGGAGCGCGAAGGCGTGTTCAAGGAGTGCGTCGAGGCGATCCGCATGGCGAAGCTGCTCGGCTACCAGGTCGCGACCAACACCACCGTGTATAAGGAGACCGATGTTAAAGAGCTCGAACAGATGTTCGAGTTCTTCTCGTCGCTCGAAGTGGACGGGCACACGATTTCCCCCGGCTACGATTACGATGCCGCCAAGAAGGACATGGCATCGCGCCTGGGCCGCAAGCCGGAAGACTTCTTTCTCACGCGCGCCATGACCATCGCGAAGTTTTCCAAGATCCAGGAATGGGGGGAGCGCTTCACCATCTTCGGCACGCCCGTTTACCAGGAGTTCCTGGCCGGGAAACGCGAGCTGACCTGCACCGCCTGGGCCATTCCCACCCGCAACGTCAAGGGCTGGAAGGCGCCCTGCTACCTCATGACCGACGGTCATTACGAGCGCTACCAGGAAATGCTGGACAAGGTGGACTGGAATAAATACGGCGTGGTGAACGGTGTGGCGCGCGACCCGCGTTGCGAGAATTGCATGGTCCACTGCGGGTATGATCCCAGCGGCGCGCTCGGCACGAACTACCAGCGCGGCGACAATTGGAAGAATATCCGCTACAACTTCGCGCCTCATCCCAAGCCGTATTACGCCGGGCGCCAGGTCAAGGCCTTCAACGGGGTCTCGATCGGCAAAGGCCATCTCGCCGAAGCCAAAGCCGCGATCAACACTGGTTTGACGGGCGCAAAATCGGCCTTCCAAAACAACGGCGACAACGGCAGCTCGGGAGGCGGTTGCGGCGGCGGCGACGCCTCAGAGCGAGATGAGTTGCTGGCCAAGGTACGCGCGGCGAAGAAACCGTAGCTCGAACGCGAGCCGCTCCTGCGGGACTCCAGCGAGCGAGACATTGTTAAACTTAATGAAGACGCTCTTTCTCTCCCCACCCAGCTTCGACGGTTTCGACGGCGGCGCGGGCTCGCGCTACCAGGCGCGGCGCGAGGTCACCAGCTTCTGGTATCCAACCTGGCTGGCGCAACCGGCCGCGCTGGTGCCGGACTCGAAGCTGATGGATTGCCCGCCGCACGATATCGACATCACGCGGTGCCTCGAAGAGGCCAGGGGCTACGATCACGTAATCATTAACACCAGCACGCCGTCCCTGAAGAACGATTGCAAGGTCGCCGAGGCCATCAAGCAGAACCGGCCCGAGACCACCATCGGCTTCATCGGCGCGCACACTGCGGTGCTGCCCGCCGAGACGCTGAAGGCCTCCCGCGCCATTGACTGGGTCGGTCGCAAGGAGTTCGATTTCACGTGCAAAGAAGTCGCCGAGGGCCGTCCGTTCGAGACCGTTGCCGGTCTCAGCTATCGCGACAAGGAAGGTAAGATCAAGCACAACCCCGAGCGCGAGATGATCGCCAACATGGACGCGCTGCCCTGGGTGGCTGATGTCTATAAGCGCGACCTGCAAATCGAGAAGTATTTCATCGGCTACCTCCTCCATCCCTACGTCAGCCTCTACACCGGTCGCGGCTGCCCCGCCCAATGCACCTTTTGCCTATGGCCGCAGACCATCGGCGGGCACAAATACCGCGTCCGTTCTCCGCAGAATGTCGCGGACGAAATGGCCTACATGAAGAAGCTTTTCCCGCAGGTGCGCGAGTTCTTCTTCGACGACGACACTTTCACGGCTAACCTCCCGCGCGCCCGCGAGATCGCCAAGAAGCTCGCGCCCTTGGGCTTGACCTGGAGTTGCAACAGCCGCGCCAACCTGGACTACGACACGATCAAGTCGTTCAAGGATTCCGGCTTGCGCCTGTTCCTGGTCGGCTACGAGAGCGGCAACGAACAAATTCTCAGGAACATCAAGAAGGGCGTCACGCTGGATGAGATGCGCCGTTTCACCAAGTCCTGCCGCGAGGCGGGGGTCGTGGTTCACGGCACTTTCATCCTCGGTCTGCCGGTTGAGACAAGGGAGACCATCGAGGAAACGATCCGCTTCGCGCAGGAGCTCGACGTCTTTAGCATGCAGGTCAGCCTGGCCGCGCCTTATCCCGGCACGGAGCTTTACGAGATGGCCCGGCAGAACGGCTGGTTCACGAAGCGGGACAAGACTGACCTGGTTGAGGACGACGGGTTCCAGCAAAGTGCCCTCGAATACCCCGGCCTGAGCAAGGACGCCATCTTTGAAGCCGTGGACCGCTTTTACCGCGCCTACTATCTGCGCCCAAAGCCGATCCTCCGCATTATCAGGACCATGCTGGAGGATAAGGACGTTTGCATCCGCCGCTGCCGCGAGGGCTACGAGTTCTTCAAGAGCCTCCGTCAGCGCAAGG
>Ga0181538_10001943_pt1 | contig 22259 bp, 22 predicted proteins | sample PEATcosm2014_Bin_40_FD_119773 | JGI IMG/M metagenome (GOLD analysis project Ga0181538, IMG submission 119773) | Peatland microbial communities from MTU Mesocosm Facility, Houghton, MI, USA - PEATcosm2014_Bin23_30_metaG | ecosystem: Environmental > Terrestrial > Soil > Wetlands > Peat | place... | reverse complement strand
TCGGATTATAGCGGCAACATTTATGAATACACGCCGGGCGGCGTGCAAAGCACCTTTGCCTCCGGGTTGGATTATGCTGGGTTTTTGGCCCTTAACAGCGCGGGCGATCTGTTTGTATCGGATTATAGCGGCAACATTTATAAATACACGCCGGGCGGCGTGCGAAGCACCTTTGTCTCTGGGTTGTCAGGTCCTGAGTTTCTGGTCTTTAACAGCGCGGGCGATCTGTTTGCATCGGATGGCCCTAGTAACAGTATTGATGAATTCACGCCGGGCGGCGTGCGAAGCACCTTTGCCTCTGGGTTGGGACCTGCTGGACTGGCCTTTGACAGCGCGGGCAATCTTTTTGAGGCGGATTACTATAGCGGCAACATTTATGAATTCACACCGAGTGGAGTACAAAGCACCTTTGCCTCTGGGTTGAATGGTGTTTTTGGACTGACCTTCCAGCCCGAACCCACGCCTGAACCTTCGGCTTTAGCGTTGCTGGCCGCCGGTGCCGCTGCCTTCTTCGTCCGCCGCCGTAACTTGGCCGTCTAGCTTAGATGAGAACGGAGTTCGACGTAGAATCGCAATCAATCAGTCGGAAAAAACTTGTAGCTATGGAACCTATGAAAACACGCATAAACATTCTGTTCTTCCTACCCACGCTAACCGCCGCTCTGCTCACACTCCTCATTCCACGAACCGCCCCGGCGCAAACCACAACATTCGACTACACTGGAACTGAGACGACTTTCACACTGGGGCCGGGCACCTACGACATCACTGCCTACGGCGCTCAGGGCGGCAATGCTGAGTACCCCGCCTGGGACGGCGGCCCCGGCGGTTTCGGGGCCGAAATGGAAGGTCAATTTGCTTTCGCACAAATAACGACCCTAACCACTCTGGTCAGCGGCGGTGGTTCCGATGGCGAGTTCGCCGGCGGTGGTGGTGGTGGTAGTTTCGTTGTCAATGGTACCACACCACTGGTCGTCGCCGGCGGCGGCGGCGGCGGCGGCCAAATCTCGTACGGCGGCAGCGGCGTCACCGGCACCGGCATCGGCTACGGCGGGAGCAGCGGCGTCAGCGGCGGCGGCGGCGGTTTCTACAGCAGCGGCGACAGCTTAGGCAGCGGCTACGGTGGTGGCGGCGGCAGCTGCCTTAGCGGTGGTGCTGGTGGCACCGGCGGCACCCTCAATAACACCGGCGGCGGCGGCGGCGGCTACACCGGCGGTAACGGCATCTCTTTTGGCCAAGGCGGGAACGGGGGTTGTTCGTATGTTGACTCATCTGCAATACAGACCATCACAGAACTCGCTGGCGTTCAAAGCGGCAATGGTCAAGTTGATATCGTAGCCGTGCCCGAACCGTCGGTTATGGCGTTGCTGGCTGTTGGCGCTGGTGCATTTCTCGTGCGTCGGTACCGTTGTCATGCGTAAAAGTTTCACCTAATTCTTCACCTAAAGTTACACCTGACGAGCAATAGAGGGGCGGTTACGGGGCAATGAGCGAGCAATGAGCGAGCAGTCGAAAAAACCGCTTGAACCCCTGTAAAACAAGGTTATACTAAGCCTTGAAACAGAGTGTGTTAGGCTCGGAACGGTAAAGCTTCCTCGTTCGATTCCGACCCTCGCCTCCAGCCCTTTTGCTGGGATTTTGGAGGAAAAAGCGTCGAGTTTCAGTGAAATCTTCAGTGGCTGGCGAGCACCGCCACCATTCGAGAAAAACTGAAGTAACTCGCCGAGAGCACCCTTGGGAGGGCGGATCGGGTTGGTTCATGCTCACAACATGAATCGAAATATGAAGAACCGTTACCGGGTGTTCCGCCGTGGCTGGGGCACCTACTACTGCGAAGACCTCGTTACCAAACAGCAAATCACCCTCAAGACCCGCGACAAGGACGAAGCGTTTCGTCTCGTCGCCGCCAAAAACGAAACCGAGGTTGCCCCCGCGTTCAGCCTGCATCTGGCGCGGGTGTATTGGAAGGCCGGAGACCCGGCAGCCGCCCAGCGGACGTGGCAGCACGTCATGGATGAAATCCCCAAACTCAAAACCGGCGACACACAGGCACGCTGGTTCACCGCCATCAAGGACAAGGCGTTTGATTCGCTCCGCAATCTGGTCGTCCTCGAAACCCAGGCCGAACATTTTTTGAAAGTGCTGGAGAGCGGCTCGATCTCGACCAACATTTATCTGCGGCGCATTCACAACTTCGCCCTGGACATGAACTGGCTGCCGTGGCCGGTACTTCCGAAGAAACGCTGGCCCGCCGTCAAATTCAAGGAGAAGCGCGGCATCACCTTGGCGGAACATCTGGCCATCGTCGCGCGCGAATTGAATCCCGAACGCAAAGCGTTCTACCAACTGGCGTGGCACCTGGGCGCGGCCCAATCGGACATTGCCTTCCTTGAGGCGGAAAACATTGATTGGGAACACAACGTCATCAGCTTTGCCCGCAAGAAGACCGGTTCGATTGCGATCATGCGATTTGACAGGGAAGTGGCGGAGATTCTGCGGGATTTGCCAGGGAGCGGTCCGCTGTTTCCGTATCTGAGGACAGTGCGCGCGGGCGACCGGGCGACGGAATTTCACCAACGTTGTGTCGGTCTCAAAATCAAAGGCGTCACGTTGCACAGCTACCGCTACGCATGGGCGGAACGCGCGAAGACCGCCGGCTATCCAGAGCGGTTCGCACAGGAAGCACTCGGCCACAACAGCAAGGCCGTGCATCGCGCTTATGCTCGCAAAGCAAAGGTTGAATTGCCGTCGCTGGGCGAATACGAACGGCAACGAAAAATGTTCCTGGAGGGCAAGATTGCTGAACCGGCGGTTCAAATCGCCAACGCATAAGGAGGACAACATGCACTTGAATGGCCCTGAACTCTTGCAGCCGGTGTTTGATTTTCTCGATGGAGTCATTCGCGATTACGGCCTCTACATCTTTGTGGGATTCGTATATCTCCTGATTCCGTTTCTCGCCTGGACATTGAGCGGCGGATTGCGGCGGAAATTATTACACGGGAAACCCATGCCTCACGTTCCACCCGTTATCGTCATTTACATGCCTGTCGGACGGCCAACGCCGCCGCCGGCACCGTTTGACCCGTTTCCACCATTTCACGAGCCGCCGTGTTGCAGCCAAGATGACAATTGTTGTTTGGACTGATTTTCACTCCGGCGATGCAGTTTTGGCGGCGGGAATCTTAAGCACGATTCCCACGGCAGCCGCGGGCGCGGTCATAGGTGGAGGCGCGAAGCGCACAACCTTGACGGCGACCGCGCGCCGTAAAATGGAAGCGCAGGCACGCCACCGGATCAGCCGTGACCGTTGCGGAAATGACGCGGCCTGGATTCAGAACCTCCCCTGCTGGCGTTTTTGTCACGCCAGTATTCATAGACCGTGTTGCGAATTTTGTTGAGGCTGGCAATTTCGCCCGCCAGTTCCATGACCTGGACCGTGGCGAACGACTTCACCGCATTGGGCGGCGGATTACCCAATGGCTTGAGCAATCCGGCGCGCACCAGCACCGGGATGTCGTGTTCAGCCAGCCCCAGCATTGCGGCGGTCTGTGCCATATTCAACATGGCTGGCAAGCGCCGCAGGTTCAGCAGTTCCCTGGCTTGGGAAGAAATGAGCTCCGGCTTGCCATACGATCTTCTGGCGAGCACTTCGTTGATTTCGTTATTCATGGTGTTTCCTTGGTTAAAGTGATGGCAACGGCGGCAATGTGGGTTTTTAACAAAGCGGCGTAGCGCCGGCCTGCCGACTTTACAAACTTCAATTCGTATTTTTGAAGCGCCCGCACGATGGACCTGAAGCCACTGCCAAACATCTCGACTTCGGCGGCGACGAAATGGATCGTCAATTTTTCTGGCGGTGCCTCCCTCTGCGTCTCCAATACCGGATTGGGGATCAATTCCGCATAGAGAAACTGCGCATACGGCAACATGTAGCTGTGTTCATCGTCGGCAAACACGATGAGCGTGGCGACAGTGGGATCAATGTCGAAACAAGGATTATCGCGTGGGCTAGACGCCGATGCTACGTCGGAGTTGGTGCTTGGATTCATAAGATGGTTCATGTTGTTGTTCATACTTTTTATGGGGTGAAATGGATTGTGTTTGTGCAATGCGTTGGCGGAAACGTTTCAAAAAGCGATAGCCGCGCTGCAAAACGTGTTGGATGAATTCTCGGTTGTGGATGCGCGGAACAGCTTCCACGGCGGCGATGCGGGTGCTGGAGTGTGTGACGTGCGAACGCAGCAGGTCAGTGTCATCGGTGAATACGCGGCAGGTGTCACGCCCGCGTGAGATGCTGACGTAAAATTGTTCCCTATGGATGGCGGGCAACGAACGGGACGATGCTACGACCAATACTTCATCCACAGTTTTGCCTTGAGCGGCATGGGAAGTGACCGCGTAACCGTGGGTGAATGTGCGATAATGGTCAGGAATCACCCGGCCGTCAGCCAGCAAAATGGAATCGCCTTGAATGGCCCTGACCTCGACGAGCTCACCGTTGACGAATCTTTTGCGCCAATTGGCCTGCAACAGCAGCTTGTCGCCGGCGGCAATTTTCAACCTGCGCGGCTCGCCGACATCGAATGCAGCAGCGACGGCGTTCAATTTCAGGGAAATCTCAGACCCGTCGCGCCGCCGCAGTCGCAACGCATCGTCAGCAACTTCTGCCACTTCAAGAGATTCATCTTTGGCGAAGCCGCCCATCTTGTGGTGAAAGCGTAACAGCACGCCGGGGCGATATTGCCGCGCATCCCGCTTCTGCGCCTCTGTCCAGGAAAGTGAATCGAAAACTCGAAATTCCTTTTCTTCGTTTCCTATACGTCCGGATATTTGTAACAACGCCCGCACTTTCTCCGTCACCGCATCAATTTCATTCCATGTCGGCGCGACCAGCAGCGCGGACTGGCTTTGTTTCAACGCTTCCAGATAAAACCGAGCGGCGCAATCGTGCAGATTGTCGCGGGAACATTCCGCGATTGCGCCTATGCGTTCCAACTGCTCGAATGCTTCCGCCGTTCGTTTCTGTGCCGCCAGTTCGACGGCTTTGCGATATTCAGCCCGGCGTTGACGCCGGATGCGGGTCAATTGGCCGGATTGAAACTCCGAATACTGCTCCAGGATTCGCAATGCATCGCCGCGCGCAACAGATGCGTGCTGGCCGGTGTCGCCCGACAGAACAATGCGTGCATTGCCAGCCAAGTCAAAGAGCCGTTTCATATCGTCAATACCCACTGCCCCGGCTTCATCGAGTACCACCAGGTTGCGTTTGGATAACACTGGCTTTGACCACAACAGGCTCTGCAAAGTCACTGCCTCGAAACCTTCCTTTTTCAAGACATCAGTCGCCGCCGCCGTCGGCGCGCAAAACAACGGCTCAATGTGCGCTTCCTGGCAAGCCGCAACCAGTTCACGCAATGCCGTAGTTTTACCAGTGCCAGCCAGACCACGGACGCCGGTGATGCGGTCACCGGTCCGCAGGACGTGCAGAATTGCGCGTTGTTGGTCATCACCCAACCAATCGGCGGGTTGATACATAGGGTGCAGCGGCGAGTCGGCGTCACGGCCCGCATTCACCGCTTGGATGAGTGACAATTCTGTTTCCAAAATCTTCTGAGTAGAAAGTCCCCAGTCAGTCCGCACCAATTCCGGGGATTTGATTACGCGCTCTTTGAGGCGCGGCAAATCCACTCCACCTGGACGGTATTCAAGCGCAGCGGCCAGTATTTCATACTCCGGCACCACGGATCGTCGCTCGAAAACATGAGCCACCGCATGGGTCAACGCCGCCTGTTCGCTTTCCACAATGGGCATATCTTCACGTGTTCGAGCAGAAGTCATGAGCGCCCGCAGTGATTGAAGTTCTTGTCCGGACAACTGTGCCAGTTGGCGCTCGCGCACTTCCGATGTCGAGATGCCCTTGAGCTTTTTGGTCCGGCTTTGATGTACAGCGTACGACACCTCATTATTGGAAAGTTTACGGCCGAGCCTTCTTTCCATTTCACCAACGATCTTGTGAACCTCCTCGGCACGCTTGGAAAACTTCCTCATCACATCATCGCCGACACCTTCGATTTCAAAACCATGTTTGGCCGCTGACGTGCGATAGCCAATCTCCCGCACTCGCCGCGCCAGTTCATTGCGATAAACAGCCGTGGCATATTGAATCGCGTCATACATCGCACGCGCCTGCAGCGCCTTCCAGCATTGTTCCCGGTCGTCGAATGTGGCGTTAAAGACGGTGAAGTGGGTATGCAACTGCGGGTCGAGCGCGCGGGAACTGGAATGCACGAACGCGGCGGCGGCCAGATTGCCGGTGGTCCGGTCACGCTGATTGCCCGCCTTGCGTACCCGTGCTGCTGCAAACGTTTCCAGTTCGCGAAATGCAACCCGTGCAGCCTCCTCATGAACTTCGATCAACCGCTGGTCGTTCATCGCTACTGCCAGAACGGACACTGACTTGGGCGGCGAACAGGTGAAATCGAAGAACACCCGGCGCTTATCCTTTTCATTTTGCCGCAACGTAAGCCGGTCGCCGGTGTCTGGATGCCGGTTCTCACAGAGGGCATAAAAATGTTCACGGGTGACGGGTTGCCCGTTGCTCAATCCCAACCGATCCGCGCCAATGCCGATCCACAGGCCGGGCCTGATTTCACCAGCGGCATAATAATCGTTCTGGGACAGGTGCTCGACGAAATAGCCTTCCGCTCCTGCCAGACTTTTATGAGCAACGGCAGTAAACATAACGCGCAACTCTACCTGGTCCGGACGTGAAAAAGTTGTCCCAACGACACAAAATGAAAAAATCCACGCGGGATGGCCACCCAGGGGAATACACGGGGTACCAGTCCTCCTTGTCCTCCAGCCAAAATCAAAAATTCATTCATGCCGGAGACCGTAGCACACAGAGAGCGGTCCAATCGTGTATCACCATCACCATTTTCCAACGTGGCGATTCTGCCGCGCCAATAACCTCCATGTCCCAAGCCTGATACCGCAATCCTGACAAATATGATTCCATTCATCGCGGGATATTCTGATGCGAGTTCAAGTGGCCCAGGTGTGCCAGGCACGCGAAGTAGACAGACAGGTTATGCCATCCCAAAACGCTCAGTTCAGTTTGTCCGGTAAAAAGGGGAGTACACTTAGCAGCAACCCACGTCTGAAGAAGGCGGCTTATTGCAGCCGCCCATACCCGGCGCTTTGACTGGCCGGCTTTCCTGCGGGCACTCGGAAACCAGCCAGACAAATCGCCTTGCCAACGACATCTATGCGGTCGCGCACTCAACGGCTATTCTGAAACCACGCTCCACTGCGCCGTCGTCCGTTCATGCCACTTCCGACCTGCTCCGTTCCGCTGCCGGTTTCAGAACGCCCGTTCAGTGCTTCGGCATCTGCACATCAGTGCGAAAGTTTTGGAACGTTCAGCCGAACGTGATTCTTCGCGGCTTTCTGGAAACGGAAAGCCGGTCATTTTGGTTAGACACCATCCCCTTATCAAAAGATAAGGCGGCAGATCGCGTAATGTCCGCACCAGGTGTCCGGCGAATATCCACGGGCGGCCACGCCGTTTCCACGGAATATCCACGCATGTCCGCCGGGATGTCCGGCGCAATTTCCTCGCAATAGCGGGGTATATCCACGCAGTGTTCACCCACCATCCACGCACTATCCTCGAATGTCCACGCAACAGTCGCGCCTTAATCCGCAAACTCAGTCAATCCGTGTCCAATCCATGACCACGACCGTAGCCGTGACCGTGGCCTGACCGTGACCGTGTCCAGTCCGTAAACTGAACGTGGCCGCAACTTGTCCGTGGCCTTGTCCAGTCCACGACCGCGCACAGTCCGAATCCTTGCCCGGCCCGTGCCTGCGGTTTTGTCCGTAAACAGTCCATGGCGTGGACACGCCAACGTCTGGACAAACCGCAAACAGGCAGCGCCATCAGCGTAAACTGTCCACAGACAGGCCGCTGTCTCAAATGATCTAGGCGTGATTCTCCTCGTGAGCAGTGCAAATCCTCGTTCAGCCTGCGCTACAAACTGACAGACCTCAGAAGAACATCGGACAACTGGTTCTCGAAGCACTCGAAAAATCGGCTGATTGCCAGATTGATTGGGCTCTCATCAGATGAGATCAACCTTTTCGTTTTGATGCTCGAACGAACGCGTTAAGAAACCAAAAAAAAGCGCAAATGTGTTGTTTTGTCGTGCTACTGCCAAAAAAGGTCGCTTGACAGCGCTAAAGCCATTTATGGCTCAATGTTTTACGATTGCCTAAAATCTGCAGCGGCTTACGATGCCCGCTAATCCGTAAGGCAAAGGGAATGATTGATGTCTGACCCCGCAAAAAGAGCCCTCAGCGAGCGTGATATTTGTACCAAGTTTATCACGCCCGCCCTCGTCGCCGGTGGCAAATGGGATGTGATGACCCAGATTCGCGAGGAGGTATCTTTTACCAAGGGGCGGGTTTTGGTGCGGGGCAAAAAATCCAGTCGCGGCGAAGCCAAGCGCGCCGATTACGTCCTGTCCTACAAACCGGGCATCCGCCTCGCCGTGCTGGAGGCCAAAGACAACAATCATCCTGTCGGCGGCGGTATGCAGCAGGCGCTGGAATATGGCGATACGCTCGATGTGCCCTTTGTTTTCAGTTCCAACGGCGACGCCTTTTTATTCCACGATCGCACCGGCCAGTCTGATCCGGTCGAGCGTGAACTCACCCTGGCCGAATTTCCATCGGCGGAGGATTTGTGGCAGCGCTACTGCCTGTGGAAAGGGCTGACCCCGCCGCAGACCGCCGTTGTCGCGCAGGATTATTGCGAGCAAGGCCCGGATAAGGAGCCGCGTTACTATCAGGAAATCGCCATCAACCGCACCATCGAGGCCATCGCCAAGGGGGAGAAACGCGTGCTGATCACGATGGCCACCGGAACCGGCAAAACCTTTGTCGCGTTTCAAATCATCTGGCGGCTGTGGAAATCCGGCCGCAAAAAACGCATCCTCTTTCTCGCCGACCGCAACATCCTGGTGGATCAGACTCGCGTGAACGACTTCAAGCCCTTCGCCGGCAAGATGACCAAGATTGAAGGGCGCAACATTGACAAGTCCTACGAAATTTATCTCGCGTTGTATCAGGGTATTTCCGGCCAGGAGGAAGCCGCCAATGCCTACAAGGAATTCTCGCCCGATTTCTTTGATCTCGTGGTTGTGGACGAGTGCCATCGCGGCAGCGCCGCCGAAGATTCCAACTGGCGCCGGATTCTCGAATACTTAAAAGGCGCCACCCAGATCGGCCTCACCGCCACACCCAAGGAAACCAAGGAGGTTTCCAACATTGATTATTTCGGCGACCCCATTTTCACCTATTCGCTCAAGCAGGGCATCGCCGACGGTTTTCTCGCGCCTTACAAAGTCATCTGTTACGACCTCGACAAGGATTTGCTCGGCTGGCAGCCCAGCCCCGGCCAGTTGGATAAATATGGCCAACTCATTGACGACCGGCTTTACAACCAGCTCGACATGGATCGCACGCTCGTCCTGGATGAGCGCACCAAGCTGGTCGCCTTCAAAATCACCGAATATCTCAAGGCTACCGACCGCTTCGCCAAGACCATCGTATTTTGTGACGATGTGGATCACGCCGAGCGGATGCGGCAGGCGCTCATTTTCTGGAACGGCGATGAAGTGGTGAAGAACCACAAGTATATAATGCGCATCACCGGCGACGACGACGCCGGCAAGGCCGAGCTGGACAACTTTATTTTGCCGGAAAGCAAATATCCCGTCATCGCCACCACCTCGCGCCTGCTGAACACCGGCGTGGATGCTCGCACCTGTAAGCTCATCGTGCTTGACCAGACCATTCAGTCACCGACCACCTTCAAGCAAATCATCGGGCGCGGCACACGGATTTTGGATGAATACGGTAAAACTTGGTTCACCATCATGGATTTCAAGGGCGCCACCCGCCTTTTCCTCGACCCTAATTTCGACGGCGACCCGGTTTCGGTTTACGATCCCAAACCCAAAGATCCGCCGGAACCCGTTGACCCGCCCGAAGGCGGCGATGGTGGCGGGGATGGCCCCGTTGACCCGACGCCGCCCGGCAGCCGGCCCAAATATTATGTCAAAGACGTGCCGGTATCCGTCCTGCGCGAGCGAACGCAGATTCTTGGCGCGGACGGCCAGCTCAACACCGAGTCAATCAAGGATTACACCCGCAAAACCGTCCGCCAGAAATTCGCGCTGTTCGACGATTTCTTGAAATTCTGGTCCAAGGCGGAACAAAAACGCATCATCATTCAGGAAATGGAGGAACAAGGCGTGCCGCTGGGGTCGCTGGAAGAAATTGTCGGCCGCGACTTCGATCCGTTTGATTTGATCTGCCATGTGGCCTATGACGAACCGCCGTTGACACGCAAACAACGCGCTGCGAAGGTCCGTCAGGATAATTACTTCACCCGCTACGGCGCGAAGGCCCGCGAGGTGATGGATGCTTTGCTGGATAAATATGCCGATCAGGGCATCGAAGCCATCGAATCACCGGAAGTGTTCAAGGTGGCTCCGTTCACGCGCCTGGGCACTTCGGTTGAAATCATCCAAGCTTTCGGCGGGCGCAATAAATTCAAAGCCGCATTGCGCGACCTTGAAAACCAGATTTATCAGGCTGCATGAAACCTTTCCCATGCAAAATAGGTGAAGTCCTAAAAAAGCTTCGGTCGGCACGGGACGAACTTCGCGCAGAGTTTCCAGACCTTCGGTTCGCTCTGGATGGCAATTTAATTGGCGACATTGGGGAAGCAATAGCGGTTAGTGATTTCGGATTAGAGAAGCTCAACCCCGGATCAAAGCAGCACGACTGCAAAACAAAAAGCGGGAAACTCGTTCAAGTCAAAACCACCCAGCAAATCACGCCGGGCAAAGCTGTCGGCCTTGGCCTGACTAAACGCACTTTTGATCATTTGCTCGTCATTCAGCTTCTCGACTGTGGATACGAAATCCTCTACAATGGCCCGGGCAGTTATGTGGACAAAGCGCGAGCCCACAAAGAGTCCGCATCTCTAAGTGTTCGCCAGCTCAACGAACTCAACAATAAGGCAAAGTCGCACAGGCTGCGTCCTCTATGAAGCAAATCGGCAAACAGGTTCTTTGGTCCTTTCTTGAAAGGTCTATTGAAATTGAACGGGTTAGCAATTCGCGAGTTTGCAGAGACCCAGGCCGGCTCGTAAACAAATTTTCGTCTTTGATTCTGAAAGTTGCTACGTTGTCATACTATAATCCTGAATACGTTTTCTTTTTTCGGGGACAGCACAAGGATTGGAAGAGTTACGGACTTAGCACTGTCAAACCTAGTATTTTCCGCTCGGAAACTGGGAGGCAGGCCTCTCCCGCCCTTTCAGAAATCAGCAACAGATACAACAGATTGGATAGGGCTCAAGAATTACTTCTTCAGGCGAATTTTCGGGGGGGTGAACGTCTTAAACGATATCGAGTCTTAAGGTGGGCATTGATACAACATTATGAAACCTGTGCAACGCCTTTCTTGGATGTAACACATTCCCTGCGCGTAGCTGCGTCATTTGCGACATATAACCGGGATGGTAGCCTGGTTGCACACAATCCCGGCCAAGAACCAATTGTTTGCGTTTTCGGTTTGCCAAATGTTGCAGGTAGCGTGACAGCTTCATCAGAACAGGGTGTTCAAATTGTTCGACTCAGCAGTATTTGTCCCCCAGAGGCCTGTCGCCCTCACTTTCAGGAAGCGTATGTTTTGGGGGAATATCCCGAACTGACTTCAGTCAGCGAAAAGAGCAACTACGCTGCGAAAGAAGTGGATTTCAATCGTCGGTTGATTGCGAAATTTAGAGTTACACCAACAGACTTCTGGACGGAGAATCATCATCCCGTTCCACCACTGGCGTTATACCCCAAACGCCAAGATTCTTTTTTACAGGTTGCAGAAAATATAAAGCAAGAATTGATAAATCAATTTGGCTCAGAGAACTAATCCATGTCCCTTTCCACTCCATCAAATCCATCCGGGTCTTTAACGAGCGTCACCAGTTCAAAGCTGCCTTGCGTGACCTTGAAACCCAAATCTACGCCGCGGCCTAAAAAGTGAATACCCGCCAACGCATTTCTGACTTCCAGCATCACGTCAACAGCCATGCTGCCGAAATTCGGAAAGCAGCTGATGATGCCTGGAACACAATCAATTTAACCCAGTCAGAACCTCAGATCATTTATGATTTCCTGAAGAATACCAAGGGCGGCACTGGTCATTTGAATCGCGAACTCGGCAAGCTATTAAGCGTTGGCGGCCGCATCGTCAAATTTGCCAGTATCTTCCTTCATCAGAAACCGAAAGTTAAAGGAGTGATTGGCCGAACAACTAATGTAACAGAGATTGGCGGTGAGTGTGAATTAGGCGATTTGCAGACCTTATTTCTCTACGTCGCGGCGGACAAGTCACTACGCCAATGCAGAAGCACAATTTTTCAAGCAAAGAAAGAACCCAGCACTGGGCAATATGTCATACCTCACGTGGATCAACGTCGGCTATATGATAAGTGTTCAGGATTTGTGTATCGCTCTGTGTTGAAAGGCGAGAGGAGATGTTTTCCTTGGGGGTTAGCCGAGAAGGAGCGAGCGTTGCAGTATCTATTTGTTGGAAAGTTGCCAATTCAAGCCAGATTGATTCCAGCAGACGCAAATAAAGGTGCGTACGTCGATTTCGGAGAGATAATTCTTCGCTTCCTTAACAACTCATCGGGTTTTGGGGTTACAACCGAGCCATCAACTGGGAAAAACTGGAGTCGGATAGTTTGGGATCAGATTGAAAACGTGGCAAACACTGCATTTGGCCAACAAGGCGACCGGAACGCGGCCTTGAAAAGCATACTTGACCAGTTCAACAGCTTCGATGACCCAAATGAATTCTTTCTTGAGGTTGCCCCCTCGGAAGCGTCTGAGGATTCGGCTGGAATTCCGATATTGCTTATCGTTGTGAGTGACAGTGAACTTGGACCCGAGACAATTAAACAACTACAAGCTCATATTGAAGTCACTGGCGAAAAGCGATTACAAAAGAAGTTACCTTCTGACCCGACCACCGTCACCGTTAAGCGCCGAACAACTACTGGTCAAAGCGCGGAGAAAAACAACCCAAATAGCAAGCAAGACCTCCAATCCGCCAATATCAATGACCTGTTGGTAATCTTGAAGGCAGGTTCGAAAGAGGAACGGCACGACATTGTAATCGAACTCCTTCGTCGTAGCGGATATCGAGCGATAATGGCTTATGAAGCAAAGTACATTCTGGATATTCTTAATCATATTCATCAGGATCTGAATCCAGAAACAATGTCAGCAGTATACGAGTTGCAGCAGGATTTGCGCTCAGTTACAGGTGAAAATGAAGTCCATATATTTCAGTAGGTCATAAACTTATGTCCCTCTCCACCTCCATCAAATCCATCCAGGACATCATGCGCAAGGACGTCGGCGTGGACGGCGACGCCCAGCGCCTGTCCCAGCTCGCGTGGATGCTGTTCCTGAAAATCTTTGACGCCCAGGAAACCGAACTGGAAATGACCCGCGACGATTATCGTTCGCCGCTGCCATCAAAACTCCGCTGGTGCAACTGGGCTGCCGACGCCGAGGGCATCACCGGCGACGGGCTGATGAAATTCATCAACGACGACCTGTTTCCCGGCCTGAAAGAATTGAAAGGCGGTTCGCCCCGCCATCAACTCCTGCGCAGCACGTTTGAGGATGCCTACAACTACATGAAGTCCGGCACGCTCTTGCGGCAGGTCATCAACAAGTTGAACGAAGGCATTGATTTCAACAAATCGTCGGACCGCCATCTGTTCGGCGACATCTACGAGCAACTCCTGCGCGACCTCCAAAATGCCGGCAACGCGGGCGAGTATTACACTCCGCGCGCCGTCACGCAGTTCATGGTCGAGCGCACCAATCCCAAGCTCGGCGAACTCATCTTCGATCCCGCCTGCGGCACCGGCGGCTTTCTCACCTGCACGCTCGAACACATCCGCCAGCACGAGGTCAAATCGCCCGACGACGAGCAACGGTTGCAGGCATCCATTCGCGGCGTGGAAAAGAAGCCGCTCCCGCATCTGCTTTGCACCACCAACATGCTGCTGCACGGCATCGAGGTCCCGGTGAACATCCGCCACGACAACACGCTGGCCAAGCCTTACGCCAGTTACACGTCCAGCGACCGCGTGGATGTCATCATCACCAATCCGCCGTTCGGCGGCATGGAGGAGGACGGCACTGAGAAGAATTTCCCCGCCACCTACCGCACCAAGGAAACCGCCGACCTGTTCCTCGTGCTCATCGTTCACCTGCTGCGCGATGGCGGTCACGGCGCGATTGTGCTGCCGGACGGCACGCTCTTTGGCGAAGGCATCAAGACCCGCATCAAGCAGGAACTGCTGGAAAAGTGCAACCTGCACACCATCGTCCGCCTGCCCAATGGCGTTTTTGCGCCCTACACCGGTATCAAAACCAATCTGCTGTTCTTCACCAAAGGCGAGCCGACCAGGGAAATCTGGTATTACGAACATCCGTACCCGCCCGGCGTCAAGAGCTACAATAAAACCAAGCCCATCCGCATCGAGGAATTCGAGGCGGAGAAAAAATGGTGGGGCAAACCCGGACAGGAAAAGAAGCGCAAGGAAAACGAATTCGCCTGGCGCGTGTCCATCGTGGACATCGCCGCGCGCGGCTACAACCTCGACGTGAAAAATCCGCACACCGTTGACGCCGCCCACCGCGACCCCGCCGAACTGCTGGCCGAATACCAGACCGCGCAGGCCGCCGTCGCCGAAGTGCGCGAGAAACTGCGGAAGGAACTGGAAACCGCGCTCACCCGTTGAGTATGGAACTCGTTAAAAACCGTACCTACAAATGGCAGGAGATTCTGAATGGTCTCAATGCCGTCGCTGGCCCTGTCTTCTACCTGCTACACCGACCCGGCACCCAGACTGTTGCGGCGGCGTGTCTCAGCATTGATGTCAACCCGCGTGCGCCCTACGAAATCATCCCGGCGAACGGCCAATTCATCAAACCGTGGGCGGATACATTTGCGGCGCAGGCCGAGGCCGTTCCTGTGTTCGTCCGCGAACTGGATCGCAAATGGTATTATCGCGGCCAATTCAAGGTCATCACCCAATCCTCGGACCCGCGCGAAATCCGGCAGCGCGGCAAGCAAGCCAACCGGACCGACATCTACAAAATCCTTTTCCTGGAGGAAGTGTGCTGACCCATGTCCTCTCAACCCTCAACCCTCAACTATCAACTGTTCCAGAAACACTTCGACACTTTGGCCGAAACGCCGGATGCGGTGGCCAAGCTGCGCGCTTTTGTGCTCGACCTCGCCGTTCGTGGCCGGCTTGTTCCACAGAATCCAAAGGATACTCCCGCGATTCAACTCGTTGAACGGGCCAAAGCAGTCTTGGCAAAGAACCGGAAGAAATCCGACGATCAAAACAATGGTAAACCAGAAGTCCCACCATTCAGTCTCCCAATGAACTGGTGTTGGACTTGCCTGGATGAACTTGGAGACACAGCGCCGAAAAACGAACTCGATGACAAAATCGAAGTTGGATTTTCGCCGATGCGCTTGGTCAATGCGAAATTCGGCGAGCCGATTTCGTTCGAGCGCAAGACATGGAGCGAGGTTCGCAAGGGATTTACTCACTTCGCCGATGGCGATGTTGTGGTGGCGAAGATCACGCCTTGCTTCCAAAATGGAAAATCAGGAGTGATTCGTGGTGCGCCAAACGGCCTTGGCGCAGGCACGACGGAGCTTCATGTTCTTCGACCGGTTGCCGACTGCGTGCTGCCGGACTACGCGCTCATCTTCGTGAAGTCACCGCACTTTCTGATTAACGGCGAGGCACACATGACTGGCACTGCTGGTCAAAAGCGCGTGTCGTGGGATTATTTTGCCAGAACCCCATTCTCGCTTCCTCCGCTGGCCGAACAACGGCGAATTGTGGCAAAGGTGGAGGAGTTGCTGGCGTTGTGCGACGAACTGGAGGCGCGGCAGACTGCCGCGCGCGAACACCGCGCCCGCCTCGTCCGCTCCGCCCTCGACCACCTCACCACCGCCCCGGCCGAGCCGGAGTTCCGCCAGCATGCCGCTTTCGTCCTGCAACATTCCGACCTCGTCCTGGATTCGGTCATCACGTTGCGCCAGGCCATCTACTCGCTCGCCGTCCAAGGCCATATTGTGCCGCAAAATCCCAACGACGAGCCTGTCACAAAACACTTGTCTGCAATCGAGCGGGCGAAAGCGCAATTTGTCAGCAAAGGCATGATTCGACGCGTGGTGGAATTTCCAGAGGTCGGACCGGATGCTGCCCCTTACAAAGTTCCGGGCAATTGGAAATGGGTGCGTGTTGGTGTGATCGGAATGACGCAGACAGGCTCAACACCTCCAACAGCAGAGAACGAGTTCTTTGGAGATTTCATTCCGTTCGTGAAGCCCGCTGACCTGACCGACCGAGAAATCAATTATGCCGGCGATGGTCTTTCAAAGTCAGGCATTGAAAAGAGCACGCTCATTCCGGCCAATTCAATCTTGATGGTTTGCATCGGCGGTTCGATTGGTAAGACGAATCTAAATACTAGAGAAGTCTGCTGCAACCAGCAGATCAATGCGTTGACACCATTTACCAACACGGACAGTCGCTACATAATGGTTTGTATGAAGTCGTCATGGTTTCAGGACAAAGTGAAGGGAGATGCAGGCCAAACGACTCTGCCAATTATCAGCAAAGGCAAATGGGAACAGCTTCCATTTCCACTTCCTCCGCTGGCCGAACAACAGCGGATCGTGGTGAAGGTGGACGAGTTGATGCGCTGGTGCGACGCGCTGGAAACCCGGCTCACCGCCGCCCAAACCACCGCCACCGCCCTACTGGACGCCACCCTCCACCAAATCCTAACCGCATGAACGCACTTCGGCTAACTCGTGCGAACCAGGATGTAGAATCATTCCTGTCAGTGCTTGGCTCTCTCCGTGAGACGCGTTTGACCGCAGTGCTTGGCTTTTTGATATCGCGGTTTCCGGCAGAGTTTAGCCCCGTTCTGGGATACCATTATTCCCCAGCAGATGAGATTTCGGTCGAGGAGACGGATGCCGGGGACCGCTACGATGTTCTGATTCGTCGGTCAGGAGATACCCACATAGTTGAAGGCAAAATTGGCCCGACACAGAGTGCTTCCCAGCTTCTGCGCTACATTAAGAGTCACCGATTGGGACGTAAACCCTCTCTTACGGTGGTGGACGATGGCTCCGAAAACCGGCAATCCCAACAGCGAGATTTTCAGAAAGTTAGGCGGCAGGTAAACGAATTAAAATTTGTGACTTGGACACAGGTAGCGGAAACATGCCGTGAAATAGCTCGCAAGCGACGAAACTTGATCTGCAACCGAACCGGCACGGTGATAGCCTACGAATTAGCAACTCATCTAAAGGAGAATAATATGACCACTGAACCACAACCAGAAATCTACCTCCGTGACGTCAGCAGCATTGACTCGGTGCAACTCTATTTCCGCCACAACATCTACAAGTGCCAAAGCAACTTTTACAATTCAGCCCGGCGAAATCTTTACTTTGCGCCCTACTTTACCCGACAGATGGCGGACAAGATCAGCGAAGATAATCTGGTGCCTGTGGGCGAAGGCATCTCGTTTGTGTCCCGCATTAAGAAGGTGATCGTAATAAATAGAAGCGATGTTCTGGCCTTTCTAAAGGCAGAACGGCATCCAAGCCCAAGAGACGCGGCAAGCAACATCAAGCGTAACCAACGCACCCGGGAAGTATTGATCATGATGCTTGGCGAGCCGCGTCTCATGTTTGTGTCGCCGGTTACCAAGGCCAAACTGTCGGAGATTATGCCGTTCGGGCAAGGCGCGATGGGTTCCCGTTCTTGCACATTTGATGACCTTTTAGCCGCTTCCCAATGATGCTGCCCTTGACACAAAAACGTGAACAACAGCGTATCCTGGCGAAGGTGGATGAGTTGCGGCACCGGTGTGACGCCTTGGAAGCCCGGCTCACCACCGCCCAAACCACCGCCGCCACCCTCCACCATATCCTCGCCGCATGATCTAACATGAGCAACGATAATTTCCGACTTTTGCCACAACTGGTATCGAGCGGCATCTGTATGCCGGTTGGATTAGCGGGGAAATTCCAAAATGTTTTATTGGCTTTCAATCCCACAGAATCACGCTACTGGGTTGTTGGCACTTATCCTGTCCTGTGTGAACTTTCAAAAGAACTAAGGTCTAACGATGAATTACGTCAGTTGCTTTTTGATAAAGGGATTCAGTTTGGATTCCGGGAAACGGACAAACCGCCAACCGGCTTAATTAGGCAAAAAGAATATGGAATGTTAGAAGCGCGGCTGGCGGGCGATTTTATCAAAAGCCGGAAGATTGAAACACACACGCCCGTTACCAAGGACAAAGTGTGTGGTTCTCGCATTGCCGCTCGAAAAAATCCCGGTCAATCGTCACCGGCTCGATGCAGCGTGGATCGTCCACCTTCGCTCAGTTATATGCGGAATTTTCCACGTGCAGTTGGTCATCAAACTTCGCATCCTGGCTTGGCAAATGCCAAACTGGCCAACATGAGCTATGGACGATGATCGCGCCAAGCGTCGGCAGATATTCGAACTTCTGGCCTCCAGATTTGGCAGAATTGTCCCAGCCAGCTTCGTTCAGAATCCCAAGCTGGCAGGTGTTGACCGCATCCACCATTTGATCGAGGGAATCTACAAACCAGCTTGGTCAAATTACCCCCTGAGCATCGCTTCCATGCTCAAGAGCCCCTACCACGACCAGACCCATTTTCATTCGGACGGGACGTGGTGGATGAATTACAGCCCGAAGGCCGGCGGGATGAATATTGCGGCGAATGTCGCCTTGGTCCGGTGTATGACCGATGCAGAGCCGCTGCTGGTGCTCAAGCAAGTCAGCGATAAAACTTCAACCACTGGCACGCGTTATCGCATGCTCGGCTTGGGCTTGGTCGAGTCTTTCGATGATCGACGCGACTTGTTCAGTATTCGCGGTGTTCCCGCCGACCGATTTACCGATTACCTCAACGTCCCGCTTCAGGATGAACTCATTGAAACCGCACTCCGGTTGGAATCCTTGGAAGACTGGCAACCATTTTTGCGCGAAGACCGGGTGCTATACAAAGTTAATGCCCAGCGGCGTGATCAGGCTTTTCGCGACGTGGTCCTCGACAACTATGACAATACTTGTGCCGTGACTGGCCAAAAATTTGTCTATTCCGACACGGTGGAGGCCGATGCCGCCCACATCATTGGCAAGGGCAACCTTGGAACGGATGATCCCCGCAACGGCCTCGCGCTATCCAAGTCGGCGCACTGGGCCTTCGATCAGGGAATTTTCACGATCACGGACCAATACGAAGTCGAAATTCATCCCAAAGCAAAGCTCGCCGACACCAAGGCCTTCCCGCTCATGGCCACCGACCGAAAGCGGATTGTTTTGCCCAGTGATTCGGCCTACCACCCGCATCAGGAAGCACTCGCGTGGCACCGCGAACATCGCTTCGGTTGGTTCGCTAAAACGTCGTGATCATTTTTCACTACAACCAGCCTCAAAAGCAAGCATCACCAATATTTCGCTTTGCCCGGAATGACCCATCGTACGCCACCGCGCGGATCAGGCACATCGCCACTGTGGCGGGGAATGACGTGAAAATGGAATTGCGCCATGGTTTGCCCTGCCGCTTTGCCATCGTTCACACCCAGATTAAACCCCTCCGGAGCCGGCACTAGCGTCGCCTCCAGATGCCGCTGCGCCCAGTCCACCCATTCCAGCAAACGCGATTTCTCGGCTGCACTGAGATCCCGGAATCTCGTCAGCGGGCGGCGCGGAATAATCAGCATATGACCCAGCGACACCGGAAACTTGTCGCTCACCACGGCAAATAATTCATCCGTCGCCAGCACGCGCTCCGGTTCAATCAAACCAAACACCGGCAACGTCAATTCTTTGCCCGCGCCAGGATTGAGTGTGGATGTTGACATCGCCGGTGTCAGTAGGCCGTGACCAGATGTTCTTCGCGCCATCGCAAACTTTCCAGCGCTGGATAAAATTTCTCTTCGCCCGGCGGAATCACCGATTTGCCCGCGATGGCCACCAGATCCCGTTGCCCCTCGATACGGTCATCCAACCGCTCCTCGTTCACCCGCCAGATGCCAGCGCGTTTCTTGTCGTCGGGAACCGGGGCAATCAGATGCCTGTCCATTGCCCAGTGATGATTCGGGCACAACGCCATGCCGTTCGTCGGCTTGTCATTCCGGCTGACATTGAAGGGAATTAAATGTGCCGCCTCAACCAGCGACACGGCCTGATCGAGCAATACCCGCACGCCGCACGCAGCACAGCGGTAATCGTAAACTTCAAGAATCGTCCGGCGGAATGCCCCATCACGGCCCGGCGGCATTTCCTCCTGGAGCGCGTTCGCTGGTTCGGCCGCCCTTCTGGCAGCGGTGATGGCGGCGAGCTTGTCCCGGTCGTCCGGAAAATACCGGGCAATCAACGCTTCGCGCAACTGATGGCGCGCCACCGGTTCGCTCAACAACCGCCACATGCCATCATCAAATTTCCCGTAAGCAACGCGGCGGCGCAGTTCGGCCACGCTGGGTGCGCCTGAAACCGAACCCTCCTGGTAAATCTCCCGCTCGCCTGTCGCCGGCACGAGCCGCCAAAACTTGTCACCGCACAAATGAAAAAACGGATTCTGAATCGTTGGCTGATCGTTGTGCTTGCGCACAACCGCGAAGTAGCGCTTGAAGGTCGCAACGAGTTCATCACTCAGAGGCACTTCGTTGCGAGTGATGACGCCGCGGTCCAAAAGGTCAATGATGCTGAGCAACAAAGCTGGCTTGTGCGGTCGCTCATGCGAACCGCTTTTATCACGCCGGAGGTTGTAAAGCCGGTCCAGCCACTTTTCCCATCCAGGATTGCTCACGGCCATGTTCCATTTCTCCCACAAACACCGCGCGCATTAAAGCGCATTCTACCATGCGTGCGAATCTGTCAGCTCCCTAATTAAAACTGGACGTGACTGGTCTTGTGTTGTAAAAACATATAGCTTTTTTCAACATGAAAAGACAGCCTAAATCAACACAAGTCATTGAGCCAAAGGCGAGAGCGATTATATTTGGACATGGCAGGGGTTGGGTGTTCACACCGCGAGACCTGACCCAGCTTGGCGACCCCCGTTCGGTCGGCATGGCTTTGACCCGCTTGTCGCGCAAAGGCGTCATTCGCCAGCTCGCGCGTGGTCTTTATGACTTTCCGATTGACCACCCCGCGTTGGGGCGTGTAGCCGCATCCGCCGACGCGGTGGCCAAGGCGCTCGTCAGCCGCGATTCTGTCCGACTTCAACCCGCCGGGGCCTACGCCGCCAACGTCCTCGGCCTTTCCGATCAGGTCCCGATGAAAATTGTTTTCCTGACCGACGGAGCATCCCGCCGGGTCAAACTCGGCCAGCGTGAAATCATCCTCAAGCACACCACCCCACGCAACGTCGCCACCGCCGGACGCAAGAGCGGCACCGTGATTCAAGCACTTCGCCATCTGGGTCAACGCCATGTGGACGACAAGGTGCTCTCCATTTTGCGTCGTCAACTCAATGCCGACGACAAGGTGCGACTGCTCAAAGACCTCAAATATGCTCCCGCTTGGGTGGCGAACATTCTGCAGCGGCTCGCCGCCAAAACGATTTGAATCATGGATGACTTCCTCAAAATGTCCCCGAAGGATCGCCGGCTCGCCTGCCTTCAGGTCGAGGAGCGGATGCACTTGCAAGCCGCGAGCGTCGAAAAAGATTTTTGGATTTGCTGGACGCTGCGCGAATTGTTCGCGCTGCCGGGAATTGGACCGCATCTCACCTTCAAAGGTGGCACCTCGCTTTCCAAGGCGTGGAAACTCATTGAGCGCTTTTCCGAAGACATTGATCTGATCGTGGACAAACAGACGTTGGGCTTTGCCGGTGACGCGTCTCCCGACCAGGCTCCAAGCAAAAAACAACGCAAGCTCCGCCTCGAAGCCTTGATGGAAGTTATTCCGCATCCCGTTTTATGCCGCATGTCAGTGGGATCTGCCTTTGAGACATTCCGTTTGAGCGTTTGGGTGCGGCATAAAAATGGGAGGCATTGACGAGTGGCGGCG